>Ga0256404_1000686_pt1 | contig 86723 bp, 79 predicted proteins | sample RumenRJG_01DNA_FD_185990 | JGI IMG/M metagenome (GOLD analysis project Ga0256404, IMG submission 185990) | Bovine rumen microbial communities from Lethbridge, Alberta, Canada - RJG_01 | ecosystem: Host-associated > Mammals > Digestive system > Stomach > Rumen | place: Canada: Alberta | collected...
GGCGTGTAGTGGGCACGTCTAAAAAAAAGAAAAAATCTACGAAAAACGTAGATTTCAAGTCAAAAATGGTGCACCTTCAGGGACTCGAACCCTGGACCCACTGATTAAGAGTCAGTTGCTCTACCAACTGAGCTAAAGGTGCATTCGTTTATTACGTTTGATATTATAGTTAATAACTTTACGATTGTCAACTAAATTTCGAAATAATAGTAAAAAATATGGTTATGGAAGTTTACGTCCGCATAGCCCGATTCCGGGGGCGGGTAGGTTTATAATGAGAATGAGCGAATAACGTTATCGAAACCTATAAAAGGAAGAAACGACGCACCTTTGTGGTCGACGCGCCGTTTCTCTTGCCATAGGCTTTGAATTTTGCATATTTACATTATAATATTTAGTCAAGTGATTGTCAATAGAAGATTTGAAATTTTATAAAAATTTTTTTATGCGGAAATTTCAGAGGGTGAAAATTAAGATAAACCGGCGTTGTTTTACGGGGATAGATAGTTTTTTATAAAGCAATAACGGCAAATTGGTCGAGAATATGTAAATAATATATTTACTTTGCAAAAATCGGTAGTATAATATAATTGTCATTAGACAATGCTAACTTATCGTGAGTGAAAAACGAATAATAAAATAAGTCGGCACAGGAGGCATTTATGAATAAACGGCAATTAAAGCGCATGACTGAAGACAAGGGATTTATAGCGGCATTGGATCAGAGCGGCGGCAGCACGCCGAAGGCCTTGGCATTGTACGGAATACCGCAGAGTGCATATTGCGGAGAGGAGGAGATGTTCTCGATAATGCACGCAATGCGTACGAGAATGATTACGAGTCCTTCGTTTTCTTCCGAATATATTTTAGGAGCCATACTGTTTAAGAACACTATGGACAGAAAAATAGACGGACTTTATACCGCGGATTATTTGTGGGAAAAGAAAGGGATAGTGCCTTTTCTTAAAGTGGATCTCGGATTGCAACCGCAAGAAAACGGCGTACAGCTTATGAAACCCATTACCGATTTGGACGAAACTTTGGCACAGGCAAAGACTCATAACATATTCGGAACGAAAATGCGTTCGGTGATAAAGGAAGCGAACGAAAAGGGAATCAAAGCTATCGTGGAACAACAATTTGAAATAGGCAAACGCATTATGGCGGCGGGACTTGTGCCTATACTCGAACCTGAGGTCGATATTCATATCGAAGATAAGGAAAAAGCCGAAGACATTCTTCTCAAATACGTTGAAGAAGAAGTAGCGGCGTTACCGAAAGACGCTCGTCTTATGTTCAAATTCTCTATTCCGACGAAAGACGGACTTTACAGCGAACTGATGAAAGACGAACGCGTAGTGCGCGTAGTTGCTCTTTCGGGAGGATACAGCCGTAGCGAAGCCGACGAAAGGCTCCGCCGTAATCCCGGTCTTATAGCAAGTTTTTCGAGAGCGTTGTCGCAGGGACTTAACGTAAATCAGACCGAAAGCGAGTTTAACGCAATGCTTGATGGCGCAGTGAAAGAAATTTACGAAGCGTCGATTAACTAAACCGTAACGATATATATTTTAGAGCCGTCTTTTGCGACGGCTCTTTGCGTATCTTTATAAATTTTAGCAATATATTAACCTGCAATAATAAATCTACAATTTTCGCACGTTATATGTTATAATGGTCTAAAATAGGAATTACTTATATTTATAGTAAAATTTTTACGGCGAAATGACAGCCGAAAGGAGAATGCGTTATGAAAAAGTTTTTTGCAAAGCTCGGTTCTTACAGTTGGGGCATATTGCTGTTTGCGATACTTTTTATCGTGTCGGGAATATGTCTTATATCCTTTTCCGAAGAAGCCCTTCCGAAAATCATCATCGCGATAAGCGTGTTTACCATTGTGTTTTCGATAGTGTACGCCGTCCTCACTTTGGCGGATAAAAAGCGTGACGTAAAGTTTTTCTTCCGCTTGCTCGGAGCTATATGCGCGTTATTTTGCGGTATCTTTTTATTGGTTAAACGCAATGACGGCGCAATAGAACTTCTGACAACGTTTGTCGGACTTATGGTCATTATAGACGGGTCTTTCAAATTGCATACCACTATACTTTCCAAAAGATACAAGATGGCAACGTGGTGGATAATGCTCGTTTTGTCGATATCGTGCATAGGCGGCGGATTATTCCTTATCATGTGGCAGCAGATAGACAAAGTAAAAGTTTGCTCAGTGATTATGGGACTTATTATGATTGTCGACGGAGTTCAGAACTTAACTTCGACTTTCTTTAATCCCGAAGTGGACAAACGGATGCGTAACGAAATCATCGCGAAAGAACAAGCCGGCGAGCCTGCGGAAAAGGGAAACGAAACGCAGGAAGAGTTCTCTAAGCAGGAAGAAGAAACGAAAGTCGAAAAGAAGTCGAGGAAAAAGCCTAAACGCTTAAAAAACGGAATAAAGGATAAAGAAACTGCAATAACAATCGAAGGAAACGAGGATAAAATCCCAGAAGAAAGCAACGCGACCGAAACCGCGGAACAAAACGCCGACGGCAGCGGCGGCGAGCTGTATTGACAATAATCGACAGCTTGTGTTAAAATGCTCTATACGGTGATGAAAAAATGAAAAAAGTTTATAAAGAGCTATATGAAAACGCGTCCAAAGAAGGTTTTCACGACGTAGACGCATACTTAGCCGATAGCGAGAAGAAAAGCGTAAGAGAAAAACTCGATAAGGATTTTTCGAGAGCGTTTATTCTCGGTATGCCCGTATTCGTCGCAGAAAAACCCGCCGTTCCCGAGCAAAAGAAAAGAGGAAAAAAATAATTTCGATGAAGAAAGTTTGCAACGTAATACTGAGTATTGTGAAAATATCGATAACGCTATGCTTATGTTTTATTCTCGTTTACGTCGTAATGGCGTCCATGAACGGTAATATGACGAACGGATTTAACGTAAAGAAAGGATACTACGGAGTAAACCCGACCTGGCTCGACGACGCCGACGGAACGGTAATAGACGATATATACGCAAGGCTCGATACCGACGGAACGTTTTTGACAGCATACAATATTTATCGCAAAGCGTGTGAAAAGCTTATGCTTACTTCGGCTTACGGCGTAAGAGCCAAAAGCAGTATTTCGGTAGAAGCAGCGGGACTCAGATTAAACTGCGCAAGCAACAGAACCGAACAGTACAGAATAGCGGGTACGCCCACGCTTAACGCAAATCAAAAGACTTTCGCTTCGTACGTAAATACAATATACATAACCGACGTAAGTGACCCCGCTTTGTCCGGCTTGCTTAAAGCGGCGGTTCAGTTTGCGACAAGGGGATATTCCGACGGAGAAAGCAGCTATATACAAAAAGGTAAATTGGAAGCGATGGACGGCGAAGAAGAAGTCATTGTTTGGAATGAAAAGTATTCGCCCGATAATCCGTCCGTCACAAGAACGTACAAGGACGACGAGATAAGAGATAAGTGCAATTTCGTAGTTACTCCCGATACCGTTATTCCCGAAAGCGTATCTATCGACAGAGTATACGACGAAGAGGCACGGTCGTATCTTTATCATATCAGTATGAATCTGAACTGCGAAAACTCGGGCGTGGACAGCGCGACTTATTACGAAGTAAAAGCTATAAGCGACCTTTTGGGCAGCAATATGAAATCGTTGACTTACAGTCAGTTGAAAATAGATATGACTTTGTACGGAAACGGTTATTTGATGACGTGGGATACCGTGCAGGAATGGACTCTTACTTACGCTTTGGGCTTATTGCAGATGTCGGGTACGGCTCTCAATATAAAAAACGAGATGTTCAGTTACAACGCGCAGGAATGCGAAGTAATCGATTTCACAAAATAATCGACAAATATTAGGTATTAAATCGGTAAAAAATCGTCAATCGCATTGACGATTTTTTTTCAATGTTGTATGCTATTTTTAGAAGGCGGTTGGAATTTTCGTTAAGTAGTGAGGGCATATATGAAAAAAATTTTGAGAGTAACCGAGATTGTTTTGAAAGTAATCATAGTTGTAGTGCTGATCGTTTTGACGGCGTATCTCGTTTTGTGTTCTTACGACGTGGCGATAGATAATTCGTTTACCTTATCGAAAGGAAGCTACGGCAAGAATCCGACGTGGTTGTCCGACGGGGACGAGACGATAGTAGACGATATTTACGAAAAAAATTCGGGGAACGATTATGTCGCGACTTACGAAATCTACGAACTTATTTGCAAGAAACTTATGTTGTCCAAAGCGTACGGTTCGAGAGCGAAATCCGTTATACAAGCGTGGGTCGGCGAAAGCTACGACGATAAAAACAGTCTTTCCGTAGACGTAACGAACAATAGTTCTCATCAATATTTGGTGGAGGGAGAACCGGAACTTAACGCAAATCAAAAAGTTTTGAAGTCGTATACTAATTCGGTGTATTTGACGGACTGCTCGAACGACGGACTTAAAGGAGTGCTTAAATCCGCAGTACAATTTGCCGACAGGGGGTATTCGGACGGAGTAACCTCTTACAAGCAAAAAGGTTCGCTTAAAGTAATGGACGACGGAGACGAAATTTTTGATTGGAGCGGAAACGTCACGGGAAACGAAGCCACCGCGTCGCGTGTATATAAGGATACCGATTTGCGTGATATAGATAACTTTATTACGAATAAAGACACTATTATCCCGGATAGTTGCAAGGTCAGAAGAGAATACGACGAGAAATATTCGATGTATAAATACACGATAAATTATAACCTCGACTGTTCGAGTTCGGGAGAAGGATGCGCGACGTATTACGAAGTGTCGGCCGTAAAAGATTTTCTCGGCGGATTTATGAAAGACATGTCTTACGACAGCCTCGAAGTGGAGTTGCAACTTTATTCCAACGGATATTTATTACGCCGCAGTCTTGTGCAAAACTGGACCGTTACGGTAAACTTTCTTAACTTTACCGGACACGCGAGAAGTTCGCTCGACGAATTATACAATTACAAGGCGAACGAGTGTAAAATTACGGAATTGAAACAATAAGTCCGATTTTCAGTCGAATAATTTTGCCATATAGCGAACGAAAGGGAATATGGTAAGTTTTACGGTAAAGCCGTGGTTTTTGTAAAATTTCACGGCTTTTTTGTTGAAATACGAAACGCCGAGGAATATCCCTTTCGAGTCTGAAGCGGCGAGGTTCTCACAGGCAAGGTCTATAAGTTTGCCGCCGAAACCTTTCCCCGTATATTCGGGTAAAATATCGATATGCAAGTGCGACGGATATTTTTTCGCGATACGTTTTTCCAAAGAAAGCGAAAGTCTTTTTATAACATATTCGGGAAGCGAAAGTTTTTTTAATTCGGGAAGATATATCGATTTGAATTTAGCGGAGTATTCGTTAAAGTCGGCGGAAGTAATAATATATCCGACCGCAATGCCGTCGTCGTCGAGTACGAAACAGTTTTGCGGTTCTTGTTCGGTATAATAATCGTTATAGAGGTTGAGCAAAATTTGCTTTTTACGTTCGTCGTTTGTCGACGGAGCCGTAAGTAAACATATATTTCGGCAATTAAGTTTATCGTTGGCTTGATATTTGCGTATTTCCATAGTATAATAGTTGTACTCCTACGAAAAATAATAACATATTTTCTGCGGAGCGGTCAACGGAGGCGGTATGAAAAAGAATACTACTATTGCGATAACGTTTGCGATTATTACCGTAATCACTGTATTTTGCACGCTTTGCGCCGCCGCACCCGTGAATTCTTACGTTTATAAAACCGTTTTGCCCGACACGCCGTTATATGCGGAAACGAGTTCTGAAAGTGAAATTTTAATAAAAATTCCGCAAAACGCTGTTGTTGAGATAGTCGGAGAAAAACTTCTTACGGGCGAAACCGAATGGCAAAAGGTGAAGTATACCGCCTTTACCGGATACGTAAGGAACGACGCTGTTTACCGTAGCGTAGCTAACGATAATTATATGGTCACGCCCGTAACGGTCGTTTCCGAAAAGATGGGTGAAGACATAGGACTTTACGACACGCACACGTCGGACGCAGTCGCGGTAAAGACCGTTCACGACGGAGAGAAGGTAAGACTTATCTCAAACGGAATAGATTACGGCGACTATGCTTTAATCGAATACGAAGGCGATTTTTATTTTATTCGCAGTTCGGATATAACCGACGGTTTGAGCTACAATCAAAAACTGGCGGTAATAATTGCCGGCTGTTTCGTAGGCGCGCTTATTCTTGTCGGTATAATAACGATAGCGGTAAGGAAGAACAAAAAGGTTTAACCAAAATAAATTATAGTTCATATTTATGGCTGTATGAAAATTTGTTTTAAGAATGCGTACGGCTATTCTGATATTTTAGCGATAAAACCCGACGGAGCAGACGTTGTTTCCGTCAATTTTTATAATACGATTTGTTTAAGGCGTTATTTCGATTTGCCGAAAAGTTTGCGGGCGGCTGCGGAACTAAGTCTTTGCCGCAATACAGACGTGCTTCTGCACGCAAAATTAGATATAGAAGGCGATAAATATCTTTCGACGATATTTTTTCACGACGGCGGGATAGCGGGCGTAAGCGACAGTATAACCAACGATATGTACACGGTCGGTAATGCTTTGCGAATGTATAGGGTCGGCAACGTCAAAGCGGGTATAGCGGTGGACAAAGATATAGCGTACGCGGGCGCGGGCAATTTTTTTTACGGCGGCGCGAAACTTGTTTTTCACAATGCGCTTTGCGAGTTCGACAAAGGCTATTACGCCGCGTACAGAAGCCATTTGCGTCTCGGAGGAGGGATAATAGTAGGATTGTTTTCCAACGGTCCGATAGTCGCCGACGGCGAGGTAAAGACGGTCGATTCGTATCTGACGATAGACGCAGAGAAAGAAAATTTACGCGTTATGAAAAGTTTTTTAAGGCTGTCGGACGGAGAATAGAATTATTACAGGTGTTCAAACTTAACTGTTTTTTTAAGAAAACTATTAAAATAATGAAAAGTTATTGCTACGAATAAAAAATGGTGATATAATATCGGTAGAAATCAAAAATAACCTTATAAAGGAGATATTATATGAACAAAAAGACCATTTGCGATGTTGACGTAAAAGGCAAGAAATGTCTTGTCAGAGTGGACTTTAACGTACCCATGAAGAATGGAGTAATCACCGACGAAAACCGTATCAACGGCGCATTGCCCACTATTAAGTACCTTATGGAACACGGAGCGAAAGTTATACTTTGCTCGCATCTCGGCAGACCTTATTCGATTTTCAGCAAAGAAATCAAAAAGATTAAACCCGAAGACGAAGGAAAGACCAGAGAAGAACTCACCGCTCTTACCGTAAAGAAATGTTCTTTGAAACCCGTTGCGGACAGACTTAACGAAATTCTCGGCGGAAAAGTTACTTTCGCGACCGACGTAATCGGCGAAGACGCTCAGAAGAAAGTGGCAGCTTGCAAAGACGGCGAAGTAGTCCTTCTCGAAAATCTCCGTTTCCATTCCGAAGAAACCAAAAACGACGAAAATTTCTGCCGCGCTTTGGCTAAATTCTGCGATATATACGTAAACGACGCGTTCGGTACCGCTCACAGAGCTCACGCTTCTACCGCCGGTATCGCTCAATACGGTCTTTGCCAAGCCGCCGTTGCAGGCTTCCTTATCGAAAAGGAATTAAAAGTTATGGGCGGAGCTCTGGAAAACCCGACTCGCCCGTTCGTCGCTATTCTCGGCGGAGCTAAGGTAAGCGATAAAATCGGCGTAATAAATAATCTTATCGAAAAAGTCGATACTATCATTATCGGCGGCGGTATGGCTTATACTTTCTTTAAGGCGAAAGGATATGGAGTAGGTACCAGCCTTTGCGAAGAAGACAAAGTAGAACTCGCAAAAGAACTCATGGCAAAAGCCGAAGCCAAGGGCGTAAAGCTCGTGCTTCCCATCGACACGAAAGTAGCTAAGGAATTCCCCGATCCCATAGACGGGCCCGTAGACGTAAAAGTAGTGCCGAGCAATCAAATCCCCGAAGATATGATGGGACTCGATATAGGACCCAAGACCCAGCAGCTTTTTGCCGATACGCTTAAAGGAGCAAAGACCGTAATCTGGAACGGACCTATGGGAGTATTCGAAAATCCGACTCTCGCAGAAGGTACTATTTCCGTAGCGAAAGCCATAAGCGAACTTACCGACGCCACCACGATTATAGGCGGCGGGGACAGCGCGGCTGCCGTTAAGAAACTCGGTTTTGCCGACAAGATGACGCACATTTCTACCGGCGGCGGAGCCAGCCTCGAATTCCTCGAAGGACTCGAACTCCCCGGCGTAGCTTGCCTCGACAACAAATAAATTTGCTAACAGATAACAACTATACTATACAAAAATTAAAGGAGAAAATCGACATGACTAAGAAAACAATTATCGCCGGCAACTGGAAGATGAACAAAACAAATGCCGAAACCAAAGAACTTATTCAGGCTCTCGTTCCTCTCGTAAAAGACGCTAAATGCGAAGTCGTTTGTTGCGTTCCGTTCACCGACATCGTGACCGCAAGAAAGGCTGCAAGAGGCAGTAATATTAAAATAGGCGCACAGAACGTACACTGGGCGGAAAAAGGAGCTTTTACCGGCGAAATCAGCGCGGAAATGCTCAAAGAACTCAAAGTTCAGTACGTACTCACCGGACACAGTGAAAGACGTCAATACTTCGGAGAAACCGACGAAACCGTTAATTTGAGAACCAAAGCCGCTCTTAATGCAGGACTTAAAGTCATTGTTTGCGTAGGAGAACTTCTTTCCGAAAGAGAAGCCGGAAAGACTGCGGAAGTAGTGACCAGACAGACCATCGGAGCTTTGAAAGATATCTCCAAGCAGGAACTCAAGAGAGTCGTAATAGCTTACGAACCCGTATGGGCTATCGGTACCGGAAAGACCGCTACCGCTCAGGACGCTAACGATACCATCAAGATTATTCGTAAGGTCGTACGCAAACTTTACGGAAGAGCCAGTGCGAACTCCATTCGTATCCAATACGGCGGCAGCATGAATCCGAAGAACGCTTCCGAACTCATGGCTATGAAAGAAATCGACGGCGGACTTATCGGCGGAGCCAGCTTGAAGCCCGAAGATTTTGCGAAAGTAGTAAACTACTAAGATTTACTAATAACAATTTTTGATTAACGATAACGCAAATCCGGGTATTCGGGTTTGCGTTATTGCGGTAAAGAGGTAATATGAAAAAAACATACGGTTTAATAATATTAGACGGTTTCGGAATTAACAAAGAAACATACGGCAACGCGATTAAAGCGGAAGGCGTACCGTACTTCCATAGTTTGCAAGCTAAATATCCGCATACGCAAATAGGCGCGTCGGGTATGGACGTAGGTCTTCCCGACGGACAAATGGGAAACAGCGAAGTAGGTCACCTTAACATGGGCGCGGGCAGAGTCGTATATCAGGAACTTACGAGGATTACTAAATCCATAAACGATGGCGATTTCTTTGAAAACGAAGCGTTTTTGCACGCTATGCGTAGCGCAAAACAAAACGGAAAGAAACTGCACACCTACGGACTTTTGAGTAACGGCGGAGTACATTCTAATTTCGAACATTTGTGCGCCATAATAAAACTTGCTAAAAAAGAAGGTCTCGATGATATTTACGTTCATTGTTTCCTTGACGGCCGCGACGTACCGCCGAAGAGCGGAGCCGATTTTATTCACAAACTTCAAGAATTTATGAAAGAAGAAAAATTCGGCAAAATAGCTACCGTACAGGGTAGATTTTACGCAATGGACAGAGATAATCGTTGGGATAGAGTAGAAAAAGCGTATAACGCTCTTACTATGGGCGAGGGCGAACGTATAGAATGTGCCGAATGCGCCGTAAGAAAGAGTTATGAAGACGGCGTGACCGACGAATTCGTTACGCCGAAGGTGGTTTTTGAAAACGGAAAACCCGTAGCAAAAATCGAAAAAGGCGACAGCATAATTTTCTACAATTTCAGACCCGACAGAGCGAGAGAAATAACCAGAGCGTTTATAATGCCCGATTTTAATGCTTTTGAGCGTAAAAGCGGATTTTTAGCGCCCGTATACGTAGGTATGACTCAATACGACGCTACTTTCGCTCCGTATCTCGACACGGCGTTCAAGCCGCAAACTTTAGTAAATACTCTCGGCGAAGTGATAGCAAAAAGAGGTTTAAGTCAGTTAAGAATTGCCGAAACCGAAAAGTACGCTCACGTCACGTTCTTCTTTAACGGTGGCGTGGAAAAACCCAACGAAAACGAAACGAGAGTTCTTATACCTTCCCCGAAAGTGGCGACTTACGACTTAAAGCCCGAAATGAGCGCGTACGAAGTCACCGAAAGAGCTGTCGAAGAAATACAAAGCGGGAAATACGACCTTATGATACTTAACTTCGCAAACTGCGATATGGTGGGTCACACGGGAGTGTTCGACGCTGCGGTAAAAGCAGTTAAAGCTGTAGACGAATGTCTCGAAAAGGTAGTAAACGCATTGCGTGCTACGGGAGGAGAGGTCATCGTAACAGCCGACCATGGCAACGCCGACAAGATGTACGAAGCCGACGGTACGCCGTTCACCGCGCATACCACTAATCCCGTACCCGTAGTGTTGGTGTGCGACAAGAAAGTCGAATTGCGTGAGGGCGGAACTCTTGCCGATATTGCGCCCACGCTTTTGAAACTTATGGGGATAGAACAGCCCGCCGAAATGACAGGCAAGTCGCTGTTTTAATAAAGTCTAACGTTACAAGCGGTAAATTCGCAAAAATAATAATTTCATTATTGCGTTTTTACCGCCTTTGTGATATGATATTTCAGTAGATAACGTAAACTCGGAGGTTATTATGGCAAAGAAAGAAAATAACACGGATAATCAACAGACTTTTCAGTTCGAGCTGCAAAAAAACGAGCCTATCGTGAAACCTAACGGTGACAGAGATTATTTTGCCGAGTATTACAGAACTTACAAGAACGATTATATTGACCAATATCTTAAAGCATACAGAGAGCTTAAAGACGTAAACGCCGCCATAGATAAGGTGGACGGCACGGGCAATAATAGCGATAATAAATAATTTAATCAAACGGAACGCACTTAAAAGGTGCGTTTTTTTGTAGCGTCAGATACATTGTTTTGGAATTTAACGGGAAACGAAAGTCGATTTTAACGGACTGAAAACCAGTCTTGCGTTCAGTCCGATAAAGTTCTGTAAGAGATAATTTTTCGGGAGAGCGGACGGATTCGTAGTGCAAGGCATAGTACGTTTGCGTTACACGTCCGAAAGTGTAAATATTTAGTAACTCAAAAATTACAATTTAATCAAAACATTCTTATAACGTTGACAAGTAATTACGTCAATGTTAAGATAAAAACAATTTAATAAACCGTTGACGCAGAGTAGTAGATGAGCGGATTGTATTCAGAGAGTTGCGGTAAGGTGCGACGCAATTACGATACTTCGTTGAATGGACTGCCGAGGGCGAAGGCGAAACGTGTAGTAAAGTAGCTTTCGACGTGACTCCCGCGTAAGTAGGAGAGGATATGATTGTATCCGCATAAAGGTAGCTTCGGCTACGAAATTGGGTGGCAACACGATAAGAATTCGTCCCATAGACGGGTTCTTTTTTTATAGTATATTGCGAAAGTAACGTAAAAAGTTGTTTTTGCAAACCGTGTAACGTTATTACGAAAAAGGAGATAAGCATTATGGTTAAGATTCCTACTAAAATTTACTTAAACGAAGAAGATATACCTCGCAGGTGGTATAACGTTCGTGCGGTTATGAAAGAAAAGCACGATCCGTTCCTTAATCCCGCCACGTTGAAGCCCTGCACGCCCGACGATTTGCGACCGGTGTTTTGCGACGAACTAATTAAGCAGGAGTTTAACGATCGCGACGAATATATAGATATTCCCGACGGGATAGTCGAGTTTTATAAAATGTTCCGCCCGTCGCCGCTCGTAAGGGCGTATTGGTTGGAAAAACTTCTCGATACCCCGGCGCATATTTACTATAAATTCGAAGGGAATAACACGTCGGGTAGTCATAAGTTAAATTCTGCGGTCGCGCAAGCATATTACGCAAAGGAACAGGGCATAACGAAACTTACTACCGAAACGGGCGCGGGACAATGGGGCACGGCTCTTTCGATGGCAAGCGCTTTTTACGGTCTCGATTTGACGGTATATATGGTTAAAGTGTCGAGCGAGCAAAAACCGCACAGAAAAGAAGTGATGAGAACCTACGGCGCAAAGGTAGTGGCAAGCCCGTCGGACACGACGGAGGCAGGGCGAAAAATTCTCGCCGAATTCCCGGGGACGGGCGGTAGTTTGGGTTGCGCGATAAGCGAGGCGGTGGAGACCGCGCGTAATACGGATAATTGCAAATACGTATTGGGGAGCGTATTGGACCACGTCTTACTGCATCAGTCGATAATAGGGCTTGAAAGCAAAATCGCTCTCGAAAAATACGGCGTTACGCCCGATATAATAATAGGTTGCGCCGGAGGCGGCAGCAATTTGGGCGGTCTTATCGCTCCGTTCATGGGAGATAGGATAAAAGGTCTTAATAATACGAAATTTATTGCGGTAGAACCTGCAAGTTGTCCTTCTCTTACGAGGGGTAAGTACGTTTACGACTTCGGCGATACGGGAAAGATGACGCCCCTTATGAGAATGTATACGTTGGGGTGCGGATTTATGCCTTCGGCAAATCACGCCGGCGGACTGCGTTTTCACGGAATGAGCCCCGTAATATCGAAGTTGTATCACGACGGATATATAGAAGCCGTCGCCGTGGAGCAAACGAAAGTATTCGATGCGGCGGTTACGTTTGCTCGCTGTGAAGGTATCTTGCCAGCCCCGGAATCCGCGCACGCTATCAGGACGGCGATAGACGAAGCGTTGAAATGTAAAGAGACGGGCGAAGCTAAAAACATACTTTTCGGACTTACGGGCACCGGATACTTCGATATGAGTGCCTATAAGGCGTATAACGACGGCAGTATGACCGATTATATCCCGACCGAAGAGGACTTAAAGAAAGGCTTTGCTTCGATTTTGGATATACCGCAAAACAGATAATATATTCATTCCTTTTTCGGTATTCTGTTTTTGACATAGCCTCTCCGTTGATTGACATCGACGGAGAGGTTTTATATAATATTTAATATGATAAAGAAGTGGTTTAAGTTAGATACGAAACAAATTGCGGGTATGGCTGTTCTGACGGCGTTGGCTGTCGGATTGGCTTTGGCTTTTCATATACCTATTATTCCGCAAGTATATTTTCTCGAATACGATATGGCTGACGTACCGATATTTTTGTGTACGTTTATGTACGGACCGTTTGCCGGGATAATAGTTACCGTTATAGTCAGCGTAATTCAAGGTTTTACCGTGAGTGCGAGTGGTACTTATATCGGTGTTATTATGCATATTCTTGCGACGGGTTCATACGTTATTGTGTCGGGTATAATCTATTCGAAACATAAGTCTTTTAAAGGCGCACTCGTTGCTATTGCGTCGGGTATGCTTACTTGGATGGTATTAATGATTTTATGGAATATTATCATTACGCCTTTTTATCTGCATATACCGCATAAATTAATTTTCAATTCACTTGGGTTTATTATAGCGTTTAACGCAGTAAAAGTCACCGCAAACAGTCTTTTAACTTTACTGTTATATAAAAGATTGCGTCATCTGTTCAGTTATATTTTCAAAACCGATAGATTCGAAAAAAAGAATAAAAAATTCGAAATAAACTCTTCGGTCTGCGAGTTCGTAACGCATAGCGTAAAGGAGACGGAAAAGTTAGCCGCAGCATTGGCAGAGAAACTGAAAGGCGGCGAAGTAATATTGCTTAACGGCAGATTAGGCGCGGGAAAAACCGCTTTTACGAAAGGGTTGGCGAAAGCGTTAGGGATAAAAGGAAACGTGACGAGTCCAACTTTTACGATAATGAAAGAGTATAGAAGCGAAAAATTTAATCTTTGCCACTTCGATATGTACAGGATAGAGAGTTCCGACGAATTGGAAGAACTTGGATTAAGAGAGCTTCTTTACGACGATAAAAACGTATGCGTAATCGAATGGAACAAGTTTGACGGTTTGCGTGACGTAATTAACGTAGATATCGAGTATCTTAATGAGAAAGAACGTAAATTTTCGTTCAACGGAATAAAATTATGAACATACTCTGTATAGACACGACTACCGAATACATAGTAATCGCTTTGCAAAAAGACGAAAAGTCGGATTTCTTTATAAGCGAAAAAGGTTGCAAAAAGCACAATTCGATAATTCTTTCTACGATAGACGAATTCTTGGATAAAAACGGTTTGAAAATCGGCGATATCGACGTCTTCGGCGTATCCGTGGGTCCGGGTAGTTTTACCGGGATAAGAGTGGGTGTCGCGACGATGAACGCTTTTTCGCTTGCGTTGAATAAAAAGCTCGTGTCGGTCACTACGTTGGAATTGCCGGTGAAAAAAGACAAAGTAATGACTCTTCTCGATTGTAAGCACGATAATTTTTACTGCGGAATTTTCGACGGCGGGAAAGAAGAATATCTTGCCTTAAATAAATCGGAGATAGACGCTTATCCGTACGAAAAAATATATATGGAAGGCACTTATCCGAAAGAATTGTTAGCGAAATGTTTGGCAAAAATCGAAAAAGGCGAATACGTAAGCCAAGCTAAACCTTTTTACGTTAAAAAATCTTCCGCCGAAATAGAAACGGGAATAGAATGTTAGTTAAAGAGAGTTTAACCGAAAATAACGTAAAAAAAGTCGCCGATTTGGAATATGAATGTTTCGGGAAAGACGCTTGGAGCGAAAACTTATTAAGACAAGAGATAGGACAAGAAGACAAACACTACGTCGTGTTGTTTTCCGACGGAGTACTCGTGGCATACGGCGGTTTTTCGCAGGTTCTTAACGAAGGCGATATAATGAATATAGCCGTAGCCGAAAAGTTCAGAAGACAAGGGTACGGCAAACGAATTTTGGAAGAAATTTTCAGCATAGCAAAAGATTTACACATAGAGAGAATAACGTTGGAAGTGAGGGAAAGTAATCTTCCCGCAAGAAGTTTGTACGAAAAAGAGGGTTTTGTTTTTTCGGGTATCCGCCGCAATTACTATCGCAACAAAGAGAATTGTTGCATATATTGGAAAGTGATTGCGGAGGACGTAACTGATTAATCATATTCAATTCGGACAGGGTAAAGACGTAATTTTTTTACACGGCTGGGGCGGAGATATTCGCTCTTTTTCAGCGTGTGCTAAACTCGTTGCGGATAAATTCCGCGTGACGTTGGTAGATTTTTACGGCTTTGGAGAAACGCCTCCTTTGCCGTATCCGGCTTACGTCGGAGATTATGCGAAAAGCATTGCCGATTTGATACGGTTTTATAAAATGAGTTCGGCGTACGTAGTCGGGCATTCGTTCGGGGGACGGGTTGCTATACGGCTGGCGTCGGAATACGGATATTTGCTTGACGGAGTGGTTTTGGTCGACAGCGCGGGAATAAAACCGCGTCGAGGCTTAAAATACTATTTTAAGGTGGGGACGCATAAACTATTAACAAAACTTAAAATCAAACATACCGCAGGAAGCGAGGATTACCGAAAGCTGTCGGGCGTGATGAAAGAAACTTTCAAAAACGTAGTGAACGAAGATCAGACGAGAGAACTGAATAAAATTACTCTGCCCACTCTTATCGTATGGGGTGACAAAGACAAAGACACTCCCATATATATGGCAAAGAGAATTAGTCGTAATATCAAGAACAGCTCTTTGGTAATATTCAAAGGCGAGGGGCATTTTGCCTATCTCTACAGGAATAAAGCGTTTACGGCGATACTCTTAAATTTTCTTGCGGAAGGTGGATATGAAATGGATAATAGCGGGACTATATGCGATAACTTGCGTCGTAACGTCGTTAAGATACCTCGTTTGCGCGCAAAAAAATAATTACGTTTTCGTATTCGGGAAGAAGACTTTTCTTTACTGGCTCGTAATTGCGGCTCTATCGTTACCGACTGTTGTTTTAGCCGTTTTCGACGACGGCGGATATCTGTACGAAACTGCTAAAATCGTTTGGAGTTGTTTAGTGGCAGCCGTAGCGTACGTTTATACCGTGTCGTTCAAAACGAAACTGAAATTTACCGAAAGAGCCACGAAAAACTACGTCGTTTGCGTAGCGTTTTCCGTCTTGTTTTCAACAATTCCCACGGCATTTTTGAGCGAAAAAACATCGATTTGTTACAGTAGCTGCACACCGCTCGTTTCGCCGCTTTTTACATTGTTTTCCACGATTTTAACAAAAGAATATTTTGAAAGAAAAAACAGAGAATTCGTAAAAAAACAAGCGGAGCGTTTAGCCGACGCAAACGTTATAAAAATCGGGATTACCGGTAGTTTCGGAAAGACGAGTTGCAAAAGAATTCTTACAGAAATGTTGTCGGAAAAATATAAAGTAATATCGACCGAAAGTAACTTCAATACGCCTATGGGAATAGCTTTGACCGTGGAAAAAACGAAAGGAGACGAAGAAGTTTTCATTGCGGAAATGGGTGCGAGAAAAAAGGGAGATATAAAGTGTCTGTGCGAAACGTTCAAGCCCGATATAGGGATAATCACCGGGGTATGCGCGCAACATATGGAAACGTTTGTGTCTTTGCATGAAATCTATACGGAAAAGAACGAATTAAGTAAATATACTTCGGTCTGCGCTTTTAATTGCAACGATAAGTACGCGTTAAAAATGTATAAGGAAAGGAAGGGTGTAAAATTACGTTCCTGCATAGGTAAAACGGGGGACGCGTACGCAGACAACGTATCGATATCGTTTTGGAATACAAAATTCGATTTGCACATAAACGGCAAGGTTTATGCTACCGAAACTAAACTTTTGGGCAGACATAATCTGCAAAATATAGTATTGTGCGCAACGATAGCGTCTTATCTCGGAGTTGACGGCGATAATATTTCAGCCGTGATAAAAAACCTTGCTCCGACTCCGCACAGGTTGGAATATCTGTACGCGAACGGAATACATATATTAGACGACGGGTACAACTCGAACGAAGCGGGAATAAGGTACGCTACGGAAGTCATCGACTCGTTCGACGGCAGGAAAGTAGCGGTAAGCCAAGGAATAGCCGAAGGTGGCAGAGAGAAAAAACGCCTTAATTTCTCGGTAGGGAAAAGGCTGTCGGAACACGTAGACGTAATGATTCTGTGCGGCTCGAACAGGCGGCTTATAAAGAAGGGAATAGATAAAAAATACGCAGGCGAAACGTACGTCTATTCTACTCTCGCCGCGGCACAAAAACATTTCGATAAAATACTGAGAAAGGGCGATTTACTGTTTTTACAAAACGATTTGCCGGACATATTATAGCGGAGGGTTTTTATTATGATAGGACTTGTTTTCGGTGGGGAAAGTTGCGAACACGATATATCGGTAATTACCGCATTATCTACATATAACGCAATAAAAAATAAGATTAAAATTACGTTGATTTATATGAAAAACGGAAGTTTTTATGTCGGAGAAAAATTATCGGAGATAAATTCTTATAAGCAGTTTTCGACGAAAGGATTGAAAAAAGCATATTTTGAAAACGGCGAAATAATCGTCGGAAACGGCGTTTTTCGCAAGCGTGAAAAAGTAGAAGCCGTCGTTATGTGCAACCACGGCGGAGCGGGCGAGAACGGTAGTTTAAGCGGATATTTCGAAACCGTCGGAATACCGTACAGCGCCTCTAATCCCGTCGGTAGCGGGATATGTATGGATAAAGCGTTTGCGAAAGCATTGCTTGAAAAATTTAAGTTTCCGACGGTAAATTACCGAATATTCAGGGAGTGCTACGACGTAGGAAAATTGTCCGATATCGAGTATCCCGTTATAATAAAACCCGCAAGAAACGGTTCGAGCGTGGGGGTATCTTACGCAAAAGATAAGGACGAACTTATTAAAGGGATAGAATACGCTTTAAGTTTCGACGATAAACTGATAATAGAAAAAGCTTTGCAAAATTTCAGAGAGTTCAATTGCGCGGCGTTCGACGGCGAAAACGGAGTCGTAGTAAGCGACGTGGAAGAAGTCGTTTCCGAAAACAAGTTTTTGAATTTTGACGACAAATATATGTCTTCTGACTCTGCGGAGCATAAAATTCCGGCGGATATAGCCTATAAACTTCGTGACACAATAATGCGTATAACGAAAGAAATTTATTTGCTGTTCGAACTCAAAGGAGTCGTAAGAGTGGATTTTTTGTACGCAGACAATAAATTGTTCGTAAACGAAATCAACACTATACCCGGCTCTATGGCGAGTTATTTATTCAAGTCAAAGGAAGTGACGTATCCCGACTTAATAGAGAGTCTGATAGACGCCGCGAAACGTAGTTACGATAGCAGGCACAAGTTGGCGAGCGATTTTGCGAGCGACGTACTCAAAAATTTCGACGGAGTTAAGTCTGACGGGATAAAGAAATAGCGGAAAGGGAAGCGTCGGAAGAGTTTTCGACGCGTTCTTCTTTTTCTATAACTTTCAATAAATCGTCGAGGACTTTATTTTTTGACAACCACCAGTCGCGAGACCATACGGTAGTGATTTTCCAACCTTTTCTTTCCCAAAAATCAAGTTTTGAAATATAGCTTTCGGTAGGAGAGGAGTCTTTTACGGAGCCTTCGCCATAGTCGAAATTTATTCCGATTAAAAACTTTTCTTTGTTTTTATCGTAAACGGCTAACGGCAAAGTATATTCCGCATTGCCTAAATTTCTTGCGACGTCGTATCCGGATTTTTCTAAAAAGACGGCGACTTCTTCTGCGTACGGCGTTGTGTTCTCTTTGCGAGGCTCTCCTCGGCGTAAAGAACGTAAAACCGACGTTAAATCGGTTCCGTTGTTTTCGCTGACGGCTCTCGCGTATAAGAGATATTTTTTCAGAAGTTTAGGTCCGTCGTTTTTTGCCGAGTCGGCTTTCGTAAGTTCTTCCGGTTCTATGCTCGTTACGATATATATTTTCTTTTTTGCTCTCGTGACGGCTACGTTAAGCCTGTTTTCTCCCCCCTCCGTCGACAAAGAACCGAATTGGAAATTTAATTTTCCGTCCTTGTTTTTCGCATATCCGACGCTGAAAATTATTATATCGCGTTCGTCGCCTTGGACGTTTTCTAAGTTTTTTACGAACAAAGAATAATTTTCGCCCGATTCTATGCGGTTTTGCTCTATATATAAAAGTTTTCCGAAAGAAGAATTTTTTTCCGCTTCCTTTTCAAAAAGGTCTTCTATACAGTCTTTTTGTTCGGAATTGAAGGTCACTATGCCGATAGTTTCTCTGTTTTTTCTGTTATGGAAAAGCGTTTTTACAAGATTGACTACGGCGCGAGCTTCTTCTTCGTTGCGTCGGTCGCACCATATTCCTTTGACGAAAACTCTTTCTATCGGCGGTTCTTTCACGTCGATGAAGAGGTTGGGCGCGATTTGAAGTTTATTTTCGTAGAACGCCGTATTGGAAAAGTCGATAAGCTCGGAATAATCGCTTCGATAATGATAGTTAAGTCGGATGGGCGTATATTTCGATTCCGCAAGGTCTAATAGAGATACGACTTCCAAAGCTGCTTGCGTGGCTAAATCGGCGTCCGAATCGTAATCGTCGGAATATCTGCGCATAAAACCGACGGATGGTTTTAGCTGTTTATTGTCGCCGGCTACAATAACGCTCTTGCCTCTATATATGGACGGAATGGCGTTTTCTATAAAAATCTGACTTGCTTCGTCGAAAATCACCACGTCGAAGATATCTTTTTTCAGCGGGAACAACGCGCTTACGTTTTGCGGCGAGAGTATCCAACAGGGGAATAATTCGGTAACGAAATCGCCGAAATAAGCCATAAACTTCGGTAATTGCCATAAATTTCGTTTTTTTCGGAACTGATAAACGTAATCGGCGGCATTTTTTGAATATGTTGAATTTGTAACGTACGAGTCGATATTGCGATGGAGAGCGATTTTTATATCCACTTCGTGCAGTTCGGAATTCAGGACGGAAATACGTTTTCTTATGTCGTTAAAACGAGATAAATTCTTTAATGCGGGTACGGAATCGGAATGTTTATCGACGATTTCGCCGTATATTCGTAAAGACAGGATTTTACTTAAAACCGCGTCGGCGGAAAGGTCGGTTTTCGCCGAATTGTTATAGCAAAAATCGAGTACGGTTTTTACCGTTTCGTTCAGGCTGCCGATACTTAAACGCATATCGTTAATCGTCGGGTATTCGTCGAGAGCGTGCCGTATCATACCGATTAAATCCCGATGTCCGCGAATCAGACTTTCTATAAACAAAGAGTAACCGTCTTCGTCCAACACGTTTTTTAACGCGAAAAACTTTTTATCCGAAACTTCTATTTTGTCCGCTGTGATTTCGAGTTTTGCGACGATTTTGCGTTTCTCTTTGGCGTATTTTGCCGCGACTAACGGGAATACGGGGAAAAAAACGGGGAAAAGACAAAGTTTTTTTGCAAGATACAGGTCGGGACGTTCCGCTTTAATAATCAAGTCGGCTATTTTAGACAAAGTGAAGTCTTCGCCTACGTTGCGGTCGAAAAGGAATGCCGAAGCGTAGCGAAAATAAAGTAGCGTATCCGCGTCGTTATCCGAAAAATCGGAATAATTAAGCTCGTCGAGTATTTTTTTGCAAGTTTTTAAGGTATGAATGTCGGAACCGCATTTAAGGCGGTTTGCGACGGGATTTTTTTCGATATAGTTCTTGTACGTTGAGTAGACGGTGATTAAGTTTTTCGATTTGATTTCGTCTACCGCGTTTTTTAATCGGCGGTATTCGTATTCGGCTATCGGTGTGTTTTTCATCTTGACGTACAACTCGTAATCGACGGTATCTTTCCCTACGTTGTAACTTTTTTCATACATATTTTGCAAAGTTATTCCGAAATCCGTATCGGAATACAGAGTGCGTCGTATTTCTTCGAGGGAGGATTTTTCTTTGTTCAATTCCGCGTTGATTTTTTTGTATTCTTCGAAAAAGTTTTCGCAGAAACGGGTTTCTTCCGCTTTGGAGTGAGCTATGGCAAGTCTGTCGTAAAATAAAGACTTATCTGTTTCCGCGTCGGAAATAAACATCGCTTTTGAATTTAGTTTTCCGAGTCGGGAAAAAACCACTTCGAGAGCGGCTTGCTTTTGGCTGACAACGAGTATTTTCTTTCCTTTGCACAATGCGTCGCCGATTACGTTCACGATAGTTTGCGACTTCCCCGTGCCGGGCGGACCGTAAATAACCATATTGGGCAATTCCGCCGCTTTTTTTATAGCGTAATTTTGTGTATAGTCGAGAGAATCTATAGCAAAGACATCGCTCGTTTTTTTGCTTTTACGCTCTTTAAGGGGTTTGCCTTTTAGCAGCAAGTCGATATTCGGCGTAGTAAGGTCGTATTTTTCCATAACGCAATAGTCGTCGAAAACCGGATTGCTTACGGAAAAATGACCCATAACGACGACGTTTTTTAAGTACAACCCTTTCGCAGGCGATTTTATTTGACCGAACGTAGTGATTTTTTGCGTTTTTGAGCGAACGAAACGACAGCCGTAATCGTTAAGGCAGTCGATGACGTCGTCAATAGATTCGTACTCTCCGCACGGAAAAAAGTTTTTGTTCAATCGGGTAGCGTCGAAACCGTTGTCGTTACATAACGCCTTAAGTAAACTTTCGTTCATCGATACGAGAGCGTCGGCGGAGCGTGAAAGCGTTGCTTTTTTACCGTCGACATATAGCGTGACGGGGAACAGCAAAACGGGAGCTTTGATTTTCGTACCTTTTGAAGTGACGCCGAACACGAACGGAAAACCTATATAAAGGTCGCATTTACCCGTTTCTCTCTTTGTTTCCGCAGTTTCTCTGTACAGTTTTTTTATCCGCGAAAATTCCGCGAGGACAGAAGAGTCGTCTGATTTTACGTCGGCAAAATCGAGTTCGAATTCTCCGCCGCTCCACAAAAAATTATAAAAATCGCAAGCATCATACGATTTTAACGGTATGCCCAAATCGCAATCGGTTCCTTTTTGGGACAGGGTGGTAAAAAGGTTATGATTTTTTCCGTTTAATTCAATAAGACGTTCTTTATACTTTGCATATATTTCTTTCATATCAAGCTCCGTTTTAATTATTTATTCTTTCCGTAATCGGAGTAATTTACACCGCTAAAGAGGGGGAACTTCTTGACAAAAGATATATTTATAGAGTATTGTATTAGATAAATAAATATTATGCGCGGAGGGGACGATGAGCGTAGCCGATAAAATTTTTATAGATAATATGCAAGATATCATGCAAAACGGGCACTGGGATACCGATTGCGAAGTCAGACCTAAATGGGAAGACGGTACTCCCGCTCACACGATAAAAAAATTCGGACTTATAAACAGATACGATTTAAGCAAAGAGTTTCCGATATTGACAATAAGAAAACAAAATTTTAAGGCGGCTCTCGACGAAATACTTTGGATATGGCAGAAAAAGAGCAATAACGTTCACGACCTTAACAGCCATATATGGGATTCGTGGGCGGACGAAACCGGTTCTATCGGCAAGGCGTACGGATATCAGCTCGGAATCAAACATATTTACAAGGAAGGCGAATTCGATCAGGTAGACAGAGTGCTGTACGACCTCAAAAACAATCCGCAAAGCAGACGTATCCTTACGAATATTTATAATTTTGCCGACTTGCACGAAATGCACTTGTATCCCTGCGCGTATTCGATGACCTTTAACGTGACCGGGAATACCTTAAACGGTATTCTTAATCAGCGCAGTAACGATATGCTCGTCGCAAACAACTGGAACGTAATACAGTATTCCGCCTTACTTATGATGTTTGCGCAGGTAAGCGGACTAAAAGCCGGAGAACTGGTTCACGTCATAGCCGACGCGCATATCTACGATCGCCATATACCCGCGGTCGAAAAAGTGTTGCAGAATCCCGTTTACGACGCGCCGAAACTAATAATAAATCCCGATGTAAAGAACTTTTACGATTTTACCGTGGACGACTTCGAATTAGTCGGTTACAACGGTTCGCCTTTGGGACAAAGATTGCCCGTAGCTATTTAGAAATATGAAGTCAATTGTTGCCGTAGATACAAAATGGGGGATAGGTAAGTCAAACGGACTATTGTTTAGTCTGAAAAAAGACATGCAGTTTTTCCGTGAAAAAACCACGGGAAAAGTAATCGTAATGGGAAGTAACACGCTTAAAAGTTTTCCCGGAGGAAATCCGTTGAAAAACAGAATAAACGTAGTTTTATATCCCGGCGGCGAAAAACGCGACGATTGCATTATAGTAAACGATACGGAAGAATTGAGAGACGTATTGAAAAACTACGATTCCGACGAAATTTTTATCGTGGGCGGAGCGATGTTTTATAGGACGATGTTGCCTTACTGCGATACCGTTTACGTCACTAAAGTCGACGCCGACGGCGGAGCGGAAGTTTTTTATGAGAATCTGGATAGACTTCCGAATTGGGAAATGATAAAAGAAGGGGAAGCCGTTGAGGACAACGGATATATTATCCGTTTTTGCGAATACGTCAATAAAGGCGTACTCGATTTTTGGAGGAACGATGACAAAAATTAAAATGCTCACCCCGCTCGTCGAAATAGACGGCGACGAAATGACTCGCGTATTGTGGCAAAAAATCAAAGACATTCTAATTTGCCCTTACGTCGATTTGAAGACCGAATACTACGATCTGGGACTTGAAAACAGAGAAAAAACTTCCGACAAAATTACGATTGAATCGGCGGAAGCCATAAAAAAATACGGAGTAGGCGTAAAATGCGCAACTATTACGCCGAACGCGCAGAGAGTAGAAGAATATAAACTGAGCAAAATGTGGAAAAGTCCTAACGGAACGATACGTTCTTTATTGGACGGTACCGTATTCAGAGAACCTATAATGGTAAAGGGATTAAGGACCTATATTCCCGGCTGGACGCAGCCTATAATAGTAGCTCGTCACGCTTACGGCGACGTGTACAGCGGCGTAGAGGCTTACGTCGACGCTTGCGGAAAAGCCGAACTTAAACTCCCTGACGGAGAAACGAAAACGATATTCGATTTTTCGGGAGCGGGAGTGGTGCAGACGATGCATAATACCGACGCAAGCATAAGAAGTTTTGCCCGCAGTTGCTTTAATTACGCTTTGTACGTAAAAAAGGATTTATGGTTTGCGACGAAAGATACGATAAGTAAAATCTACGACCACAGATTCAAGGATATTTTCCGTGAGATTTACGAAAACGAGTACGAACAAAGATTTGAAAATGCGGGAATAACATATTTTTATACGCTGATAGACGACGCAGTGGCGAGAGTAATCAAGTCGCACGGCGGTATGATATGGGCGTGCAAAAATTACGACGGCGACGTGATGAGCGATATGATAGCGACCGCTTTCGGCTCGCTTGCGATGATGACCTCGGTGCTTGTTTCTCCCGACGGAAAATACGAATACGAAGCCGCGCACGGCACCGTGACGAGACATTATTATAAATACCTTAAAGGGGAAGAAACTTCAACTAATTCGATGGCTACGATATTTGCTTGGACGGGCGCTTTACGGAAAAGAGGACAGTTGGATAACCTTCCCGAACTTGCGGACTTCGCGGACAAACTCGAAAGAGCGTCCGTTTTGACGATAGAAAAAGGCACTATGACAAAAGACCTCGTAAGTCTTTTCGACGGTGAAAGTCGCGCCGTAAACAGCGAAGAATTTTTGAGAGCCGTTGCCGCGGAGTACGATTTACTATGACCGTCAAGACCTTAAAGGTAGGTTATTTACAAACAAACTGTTACGTAATTCTTGCAGGAGCAGAGAATGCAATAGTCGTTGACCCGGGCGGAAGTTTTGTTGCCATAGATACATATTTGCAAAAAAACGGCGTTAAAAACCTGTCGGTCTTGCTTACCCACGCGCATTTTGACCATATACTTGCGGTAAAAGAATTGTCCGACAAATACGGCGCGTACGTCGTTATCGGCAAGGACGACGCGGATTCTCTGAATTCCGATTACAATTTAGCGGAGGCGATGGGACTTGAAGAGCTGCCCGAAATACGCGTCGACAAGACAGTCGAAGACGGAGAAAAGTTTGAATTGTATAATATACCTATCAGCGTAATTGCAACGCCGGGGCATACAAAAGGTAGCGTATGCTACATAATTGACGATATAATTTTTGCAGGGGATACATTGTTCCGCGAAAGCTACGGCAGGACCGATTTTGCCGGCGGCAGTTACGCCGAGATGAAGAAGTCGTTGCGAAAACTCTTTTCTTTGCAAGGCGAATACCGAGTTTTGACGGGACACGGCGAAGAAACTTCTCTCGAATATGAAAGACGCTATAATCCGATAAACTACGAAATATGAGAGTAAGACTTATTCCCGCCGAACACGATTACTTAAACGACGTTCAAGACGTTCCGAGAGCGTTCGTTCCGTTTATGGAAATCGACGGCGACGCCGATAATTTTCTTAAATGGAGTTGCCGTTATGCCGACGGCAGATTTTTTTGCTCGATAGAAAGCGACGTTTTCGGCAATGCGGAAAAGTCTTTTGCGATTTCCGACGCGGACGTAAGCGTTTATAAAAAGTACACTAAACGATTTATAAAAAATTTCCTTTACGATTTTCTGGCGGAAAAAATCGGCAAGAAGTTGCCGTACGGCAGTCTTACCGGCGTTCGACCGACCAAACTGTATTATGAGCTTTCCGAAAAGACAGACAATCCTTACGAATATCTTATAGACGAATTCCACGTTGAACCCGCAAGAGCGAAAATAGTAAGGGATTGCGTAAAAAATCAAAAGGGATACAAGAATTCTTCCGACGAGAACGTGGCGTTGTTCGTAAATATACCGTTTTGTCCGACGAGATGTTCGTATTGTTCGTTCATAAGCACCGAAATAGGGCGGGTAAAAAAACAAATTCCGCTTTACACAGAATCTTTGGTCGAGGAAATAGAATTATCGAAAGAACTTGTAAAGAGAGCGAAAAAAAAGGTTACTTCGATTTACGTAGGGGGCGGAACTCCGCCGGCTTTGGGCGCGGAATATCTCGATAAGGTATTGAGTCCGCTTAAAGAATATAACGTCGAATTTACGGTGGAAGCCGGCAGACCTGACGTAATTACCGACGAGATAACCGACGTTCTGCTCCGTAACAACGTGACGAGAGTATCGGTCAATCCGCAAACATTCAAACAATCCACGCTCGATTTAATAGGAAGAAAACACACCGTCGAGGATATATATACCGCATACGATAGAGTTCGCGGACGGTTTGACGTGAATATGGATTTGATAGCGGGGTTGCCCGAAGAAAGTTTCGATGATTTTGCCGAAAGTATAGAAAAAACTTTGGATTTACGCCCGGAAAATATCACCGTACATACGTTAAGTCTGAAAAGAGGCTCGGTCCTTACCTTGTCGGGGGCGGTAAAAGAAGCCGACGGTCTGATAAAGGATATGGGCGACTTCGCCATAGAAAAATTATACGATGCCGGATATGTGCCGTACTATATGTACAGACAAAAGAATATGGCGGATAATCTCGAAAACGTAGGGTATTGTCTGCCGAAAAAACAATGCGTTTATAACGTAGATATGATGGAAGAAAGCATATCCGTAATAGGTTCGGGCGCGGGAGCTATGAGCAAGAAAATCAGCGGCAACCGTATAGACAGACTGTCCGACCCGAAAGGTTTTCGCGAGTACGTGGAAAGAACAGATACGATTCTGCGACAAAAGAAAGAGTTTTTCTCCTTTTAGTTTTATAGCAAAAAAATGACGATAACCGTATTTTAATCAGCTTCTAATTTCGGTAACGTAATAATAAATAAAAGCGAAAACGGATAAAAAATTATAATTTTTACGGCTAATGCAAAAACTTCGGCTCGCAAACGAAAATAGCGGGCTCTTTTTTCAGCTGACTATTGATTTACTAATTTATTTATGTTATATTATTATATATTGCTATTTTCTACGGAGTAATTATGCGAAAAAAAGTTTTACTGGCAGTCGTTATTTCTTTAATTTTTACGTTGTTCCTTGCGGGGTGTACGGGGGAATCGTCGCAAAAGCCTACGGACGAAGTCGAGATTTACGCGAAATCCATAAGTATCGACGCGTCGACTATACCGTCGTTTGCTTACGTCGGCGAATTCAACGTATCCGACTTGCGACTTAACGTAACTTACAGCGACGATTCGACGAAGACCGTAAGTCTCGAAAAGAACATGATTATGACCGACAGCCTCAGTAAGCTCAACAAGGAAGGCACTCACGTCATAAAAGTTTTTTATGAAAACTGTCAGACTTCTTTTAACATAAAACTCGTAGTCAAGGCAAAGACTAACTATACTTTGAGAGTTTACGGCGGTAAGCCGATAGCGATAAACGACGAGCCGATTTTAGAACCGATTGTAGTATCCGGAGAATACTTCGAAGACGTCTACGCGGAAGGTACGGTGGTCACTATCGAATGGATACCCGTGGAAGGAAATAGTTTTTCGGAATGGACCGACAGCAATAATCCGCAATTCAGAGATACTCAGTCTATCACTAAAGCGACTATGAATATGAACCACGTATACAGAGCGTCGAGTACGCCCGCCGTAATGACGGTCAATTTCGAAACGAATTGCTCGGTTTCCGTCGGTTCAAAAAAGACGGATATACTTTACGAGAGCGATATACCCGAATTGAAAAAAGAAGGATACGTTTTCGACGGATGGACCACCGAAAAACTCATCGGTGAGGACGCGATAGACTCTACGGCAAAAAAAATTACTTTTCCGTATGCAATAACCGTCAATAACAGCACCTTGTACGGAACCTGGCGCAGACTCGGTTTGGAATACATAAGTTACACCAACCCCGTTACGGGCAACGTCGGTTATAAAGTATCGAGTTACGTTAAAAACGATAAAGAATTGACCATTCCCGAACGCCACGACGGACTTAACGTAATAGCTATCGACGCAGACGCGCTTAACGGAGCTACCGCACTCGAAAAACTGTTCATTCCCGCTACCGTAGAAGAAATAGGAGACGGTTTCGTCCGCAATTGTTCGAGATTGAAAGAAATCGACGTCGGTATAAACTCTAACCGTTTTTCCGTCAGCGACGGCGTATTGTATAACTACAATATGGACGAACTTATCGCTTATCCTGCGGGAAAACTCACGTCCGTAGTTATTCCCGACGGAATAAAAGTCGTTCGCGATTACGCTTTTCACGACGCTCTGGTCGGAGGTATAGAATTACCCGCTTCGTTGAGAGAAATAGACGCTCACGCGTTTGACAGTTCACATATAGACTACGTCAACTTAACGGCGGTAAATCCGACTGAAAGCGGATTTAAGGTCGGGGAAAAAGCCTTTAACGAAAATATAAGCGTTATCGTAACGTCGCAAGCATATCTTTCCGCGTATAACGGTATACCCGCATTGTCGGAATTCGAAAGTAAATTCACTACGGACGCCGACGGTATTTCGAATATAGGAACAAACGAGCAAGGGACTCTTTTATATAAAGAAATCCGCAACGAAAATTCTTCCGCGGAGTTTATCTCCACGACGATAGAAATAATCGGAGCCGACAGGTCGATAACCGAATTGATTATTCCCGTGACTCTCGGAAATTACGACGTAAGTTCTATCGGAGTAAAGGCGTTCAACGGTTGTATTTATCTTTCTTCCGTAACTATTCCGAGCGAAAGTAAACTTGAACGGATATTGGAAGACGCGTTTACGGGTACGCCGTATATAGAAAAACTCGCTTCGAAAACGATAATTGCAAACGATATTTTATATAAGTATCTCGGGAAAGAAACGGTTTTCGTTCTGCCGTCGTCCGTGTCGAGGATAGCCGAAAGAGCGTTTATGAATAACGCCCGTCTGACGAGACTCGATTTAAGACAAAACAACAAACTTAACTATATCGGACCGTACGCTTTTTACGGTTGCGTCAATTTTGCGGGAACGGTAGACGATACAGAAAAAGGGTTTTATGCAAAAAAAGACCTCGTTACCGTAGCGAATTACGCTTTCTCTCATTCGGGTATCGTCGAATTCGGTATTCCGGAAAGTTCAAATTCGTTGAAAGCTATCGGAAAGGAAGCGTTTGCAAACTGCTATTATATCAAAAAAGTTACTATAGGTTCGGCGACCGAAGAAATAGATTCTACCGCATTCTTGTTCTGCGACGCATTGAAGGAATTTAACGTTGCGGGCGAAAACAAATCTTACGCGGCGGTGGACGGCGTGCTGTACTCTTCCGAAGGTTCGAACGGAAAGTATAACGCTTTGTTTATGTACCCCGCCGGCAGAATGGACACCGAATATAGGGTAAAATCTTCCGTTGTCGGAACGGACGGAACTCCTACCGATGTGACTTACATATCCGATTATGCGTTCTTCCACAGTAACGTTGCCGCTATCTGTATCCCGTCGACGATAGTAAGCGTAAGTTCGAGAGCTGTTTACGTCCCCGGACTTATATACGCAAAGTTTGAAAGAATTAACGACAGTATAACTTACGACGATTTGTTCGTGCTGAGCGACGGCATATACGAAAAGTATCAGCCCGAATATATAATCGCGCCTTCCGACGATAGCAATATAGACGTGTTTTTCGGAAATAACGCGGTATTGAAAGATAACGTGTTAAGAACCGAATTCGACGGAGAATTGGTTTCGAGCGACGACGGCAATCTTATATTGAGAATAACGGATAACGCTTCCGCCGTATACGCTTCGGTCGTTCGTTCCGACAGAAGTTGTGAAAAAATCGAGATAAGCGCTGATTTCGTCAAAGACGGCAAAACTTATTTCATTACCGAGATAGAAGAATACGCTTTCTTCGGGCGTTATCTTACAGAACTTACGTTGGGTAGCAGGTTAAGTAAATTAGCCGATTATTCTCTGAAACACGCCGAAAATCTCGACAAACTTTACGTTATGCTCGAAGGCGGAATACCTTTGATTTTCGATAACACGTTCGGAGATAAGTTCGACAACGGAATGTTTATTTACGTTCCGAAAGAAAGAGCTTCGATAATAAAAACCGAATGGAAGTTATCGTCTTATAAGTATATCATAGATATCGCTACGGGCTTGCCCGAAGCTACTTTCGGATATACCGCGGGAGAAGAACCGCAGGAAGGTACCGGTCCGGTCGGAAGCGTAAGCGGCGAAATAACCGCGGAATGGGCGGCTGAAAATATCCCCGTAAGAAAAGGTTATTCTTTCGAAGGATGGTTGGACGACGAAGGAAATCTTATCGACCTCACAAAGCCGTATAAGATACCGTATAACATAGAACTGAAATGCAAATGGAAACCTGCAACGTTCAGAATAATTTTCAATATAGAAAAGAAAGTGGATTTTGCAGGCGAAAAAGAAATCACGATAAACTACGGCGATAGTTATAACTTTACCGTTCCCGTATATTCGGACGGCAGTAAAACCTTTTTGCACTGGAAGACGGGCGACGGCGTAGTTGTCGAAACGAGCGGAGTGTGGAAACCGACTTTCTCCGACACGGTAGTAAATCTCTATGCCGAATGGGAAATACGTAAGTTTACGTTGATTTACGATATAGCGGTAGGGGAAGTTACTTCCTATCAGGTAAGCTATGACGACAACTATACATTGGGAATTCCGGTCAAAACGGGATACGTATTCAAAGGGTGGGCGTTAGACCCCGACGGTACGATAATGCTTACGAACCCGGAAGGCAAGAGCCTGTTAAGATGGGAATATACCGATAGCGATGAAGTGAATATTTATTCTATATGGGAAGCCACTTACGTTGCGGTTAATCTTTATTTTGCGGAAAATACTTTATTCAAGACCGTTACGGTAAAGTTCGGAGAGTCGTTCTCTTTCCCGTACGAAGGAATAAGCGACGAAAGCTGGGCGCAGAAAAAGAATATTTTCTGCGGTTGGTACGCAAAGACCGCGGAAGGGAATAAACGTTACACGGACGAAAACGGCGACGGACTGTTTAACTGGGAAGACGGGCAGGCGACCGACTTGTACGCGCTGTGGCCGATAGAAATTCGTTCGGAAGAAGAATTGCACGGTCTCGCCGATTTTTCCTCGTCGGTAATTTTGCAAAACGATATAGTAGTGACTAAACCCATCGGCAGCGGCGAAAAGCCTTTCGAAGGGATTTTTATAGGCAACGGATATAAGATTACTTTCAACTATACCGTATCCGCAGATACGGTATCGGACGGTTTTATAGGTTTGTTCGCCCGTAACGCAGGCACGATTAAAGATTTGGTCGCGGAAATAAAAATTACCGTCGAAGCCACGGATAACGTCAACTCCGAGCATCTTTATATAGGCGCGTTGACGGGGCGTAACGAAGGTAAGATAATAAATTCTACCGTAAACGGCGTGGATCTGACAGCCGAGATAGACGTAAACGTAACCAAGACCGTAACCAAGGCGTATGTAGGCGGTTACGCGGGGAAGAATGCAGGGGGCGAGATTAAGAACGTAAGCGTAAACTTACTGTCTTTTTCCGTGAAAGTAAACGGCGAAAAATTCAACCCGTCTACGCATGCGGAGAAATATATTTGCGGAACGGTAGTAGGTTCTTTCGACGGCGGACGGATAGGAACCACCGCGGACGATCCCGATAAGGATAATATCAACGAATCCTTCAATTACTACTATACCGAAGACGACGACGCGTTCAAGGATATACCTTGCGGAGAAAACCTTTCGGGAACAACTATAAATATAGGAGTATCCGCTTCTAAAAAGAGTATATAATTATAAAGTAAAGAGGCGAAAACAGTTTACACGGCAAGGAAACTGTGCTATTATATTTAAGTCAAAAAATACCTTGGACAAGGCTGTTGCCGTAACCTTATAAAAAAACGACGACGCAGACTTTGTTAAAGGCGAACTAATATTCATTAACGGAGGTAAAAAACAATGAATGAAATGACCAAAGCCGAACTCATGGCTAAATTTGCTCGTACCGAAGGCGACACCGGTTCGCCCGAAGTTCAAATCGCTTTACTTACTCAGAGAATCGCGTCTCTTAACGCACATCTCGAAGCTCATCCGAAGGACCACCACTCCCGCAGAGGTTTGCTTAAAATGATAGGTAAAAGACGTAACCTTCTCGGATATTTGAAGAAAAAAGATATCGAACGTTACAGAGCAATCATTGCCGAATTGAATTTGAGAAAGTAATTGAGAAAAATGAGGTTGCTTCCCATCGAAGTAACCTCATTTTTACTATTTGCTTTCGGCAAGAAAATTATTTAAGGGTTACTATAACAAATTTATATATAAATTAGTTCGTCGGGTGACGGACAAACAAGGAGGCTAAATGAAAGAAAGCAGAATTTTTACCACTACTATCGGTGGTAGAGAGGTCAGCGTCGAAATCGGCGGATACTGCTCTCACAGCAACGGCGAATGTTTAATTCGTTGCGGAGACACCGTCGTTTTGACCAACGTTACGATGGCAAAAGCTCCGAGAGAAGGTATTGACTTTTTCCCTTTAGGAGTAGATTTTGAAGAAAAAATGTACGCTGTGGGCAAAATCCCCGGCGGTTTTAAGAAGAGAGAAGGACGTCCGTCCGATAAGGCTATACTTACGAGCCGTCTTATCGACAGACCTATACGTCCGCTTTTCCCGAAAGGATTATTTAACGACGTAGCGGTAGTAGCTACCGCGCTCAGCGTGGATACCAACATTCCGCCCGAAGTATTCGGTATGCTCGGAAGCAGTATCGCTCTTACCGTATCCGATATTCCGTGGAACGGACCTACTGGTTCCGTAATGGTAGGTTTGGTCGACGGCGAATACGTTATAAACCCCGACGCCGAACAACGTGAAAAGAGCAGACTTAACCTTGCTCTCAGCGGAACGAAAGACGCTGTTATGATGGTTGAGGCAGGCGCGAACGAGCTTACCGAAGAAGAAATGCTCGGAGCAATTCTTTTCGGACACGAAGAAATTAAAAGAATCGTCGCTTGGATAGAAGAAATCCAAAAGGAAGTAGGCAAGCCCAAACAGAACATAGAGCTTCGCCATGCTCCCGAAGAACTCGAAAAGGAAGTCAGAGAATATTCCGCCGATAAAATCGCGTATATCTACGACACGTTCGACAGACAAGAAAGAGAAGCGAGAGAAGACGCCGTCAACGACGAACTTATGGCTCACTTTGCGGAAATTTATCCCGATGAAAAAGGTTACGTTGCCGACGTTTTGTATGCAATGAAGAAAGAATTCGTTCGTAAACGTATCAGCGAACAGGGAATAAGACCCGACGGACGTACGCTCAAAGATATAAGACCTATTTGGTGTGAAGTGGGTATCTTGCCCAGAGTTCACGGTTCGGGCGTGTTTACGCGTGGACAAACTCAGGTTTTGACCACCCTTACTCTCGGTAGCATCACCGAAGTGCAGAAACTCGAAGGTCTTGACGACGATACGTTCAAGAGATATATGCATCACTACAATATGCCTCCGTATTCTACGGGCGAAGCTAAACCGCTCAAAAGCCCCGGTCGTCGTGAAATCGGTCACGGAGCTTTGGCTGAAAGAGCTTTGGAACCCGTGCTTCCCAGCAACGAATGTTTCCCGTACGCAATAAGGACCGTAAGCGAAGTAATCAGCAGCAACGGTTCCACCTCGCAGGCAAGCGTATGCGGTTCTACGTTGGCTCTTATGGACGCAGGCGTACCCATTAAGGCTCCCGTAGCAGGTATAGCGATGGGGCTAATTAAAGACGAAGCTAATCATAAGATTTCCGTTATGAGCGATATTCAAGGGCTCGAAGACTTCTACGGAGATATGGACTTCAAAGTAGCGGGTACCGCCGAAGGTATCACGGCTATACAGATGGATATTAAGATTAAAGGTATCGACGAACAGATTTTGCGTACCGCTCTTGCTCAGGCTCGCGAAGGAAGAATGTTTATACTCGGCAAAATGCTCGAAGTAATTCCGGAAACCAGAAACCATCTTTCCAAGTATGCGCCCAAGATTACCAGTTTCAACATCGATCCCGATAAAATAAGAGAAGTAATCGGAAGCGGTGGCAAAGTAATCAATAAGATTATCGAAGATACCGGCGTTAAGATAGATATCGACGACGACGGAAAAGTATTTATAGCTTCGACCGACGACGAAATGGCGGCTAAGGCAAAGAAGACCATTATGGCTATAGCAAAAGACCCCGAAGTAGGCGACGAATTCGTAGGTCCCGTGGTGAGAATAATGAACTTCGGCGCGTGGGTAGAACTCGCTCCCGGAAAGAACGGTATGATACACATCTCCAAACTCGCGAAAGAAAGAGTGGAAAAGGTAGAAGACGTAGTCAATATCGGCGACACCGTAAAGGTAAAAGTAATCAAACTCGGCGAAAAGGGTATCGACCTCAAGCTCGTAGAAAAATACTAAGCCTTAAAGTTAAAATAAAAGCTCTCCTTTGCGAGAGCTTTTTTCATATAGAAAATATTTAGGGCAAGTAAAAAGCGGCGAATTTCGCCGCTTGGTTTTTAGTGCATATTTATGTTTTATTCGTAATCGTCGTCATCGTCGGAATAAGTTACGTTAGAGGCGTTAGCTTGTCGTATTCCGTTGGCGATTATATTAGTCCACATAGCCTGCTTGCGTTCGATTCGATTCATGAGGGAGTAATCTCTGTTACGCATATCGGTAACAATGCAGTTTGCTTCATATTCGAGGTCGGCAAGTTTTGCGAAGTTTTCTCTACGTTTTTTCTTGATTTTTGCAATCTCGCAGAAGATAACGAGGAAAATAACAAAGAGTAACAAACTCACGACGCCGACGAAAATCTCGGAAGTAAGGTACTTTTCTATGCCTATCGTTTCAGCCAGAGCTTCTACGGAGAAGAGTTTAGCCGTGTTTGCCAAAGTAATATATTTTTTACCGTTTGCGTCTGTCTTTACTTTGGCGTCGGAAGTTACTTCTACTTCTTTTGTGGTCACGTTTTCGCCCGAGCCTTCTTCAACCGTAATTTTCGTGCCTTGCGGAACGTAAGTTTTTTGCGTTTCTTCATCGGTGACAATTACAGATTCGTCGACTATGTACACTACGGTGTCTTTAAGCATCGGATTGAGATATTTTGCGACGTATTTGTCGTTTACATCGTTAAGAATATCTTTAATACCGTTTGATTTCGTAGTCGTATTTGTATTGTCGTCGTTAGTCTTGTCGTCGGAAGGGGTTTTGTCCTCTGCGTTTGCGACAGCCTCTGCCGCCGGTTTATCGGCGGGCGCGTCGGTCTTTTTTGAGGAGGCGATTATTCCGCCGATACCGAAATATAATTCGAATACTGCGACTGCAAAGAAAGCAATCATAAGCAAGAAACTGAGAATTCCGAGAATAGGTAATTGTCTGAATTTCTTTTTGTAAAGTTTGAAATATTTTCTTTCGCAATTAGCCAAATCGGGATTTCTTCCGTAGGGAAGTTTCCTTTTCATAACCACGTTCGGAGCATTCTTACCTTCTTTGACCTCATCGGGTTTATCGTTGGTGCGAACCCATCCGAATGCGCGGTAGGCGTTTACGTCTTTTTCTCTGACGGTTATTGCATCGTAATTTTTTGTCGCAACGTTTGCCATTACTGTCCCTCCGTAATTACTACATATAAAATATATTAACATATATTGCGTTTACAGTCAATAAGGAATGAGTTCGGGGCGGAAGATATTTAGAAGAAATTTGTCGATAGCGATGATTTCGCGGACTATTTGTATTGCGGAGCGTTAAAAAAAGGGCTATTGAAAGCCCTTAATTTATTTTTTCGTCATTTTTTGTAAAATTGCTTTACATTTTGACTTTTGCATAGCGAGCGTCGTGCCTACAGCACCTATCATTACGCCGAGTAAAAAAGTATTTTTCATAACTTATCCTCCGCGTATAGTATCTGTAATAATCCGACTAATTAACGCAAATTAACGCAAAACCCGGTTGGTAAAGTATGTTAATTTACTCTACGGGTTTTAATTTTGCTTTATCGAAACCGAGTTCGTCGAGATTCAGTTTTTCGAAGATAATATTGTTTGCGCCCGCTTCGTACGCTTTATCGAGCAATTCCGGTTTGCGGACGGTCCAAGTAAGCAAGTGAGCGTTTTTCTTTTTTACGAAGTTACGAACGCAGGCGTCGATGGTCTTTACGTTATAGGCGAGAAAATCGGGTTGACCTTTGTTCCATACGGCATGAGTAAGAGGAAATACCATGGTGTCGGACAACATACCGCGAGTAAATTCGGGAGCGTGTTCTTTGAACCAATAAGAAGTATAAGGGTTAAACGCCTGTACGGCTATATAACTTTCTTTGCCCTTTATGAGTTCGTATACGGCTCTTTCGAGGTCGTAATTGAAACCGTTGAATTTCAGTTCCAAAAGTATACCGTTCTTTTCGCCGTCTATAATATCGAGAAGTTCGCTGAACAAGGGAATATGTTCGCCGTTAGGCAAAAGATAATCGTCGCCTTTAATGTCGTCGAGAGTAAGGTTCTTTATTGCGACGTTTTTTCCGCATACTCTCGAAAGAGTATTGTCGTGAAAAATAACCACTTCTCCGCTCTTCAAAAGGTGAACGTCGGTTTCTATATTGTAACCTTTTTCGATAGCGAGTTTGAATGCGCTCATAGAGTTTTCGGTGGCGACTTTAATATCGGTGTGAAAACCTCTGTGCGCGATAGGTCTGTCAAATAACCACATTTTGTTAACCTCCAAGTTTAATATCCTAAATTTTTATTGATTACTACTAAAAATACGTTTTTGCCGGTAGTGGGGTGATGTAAGATGACGGTAGCTTTGCAAATAGTATCGGGACTGTTGCAACGGCTACATTTTCCCGTGACTGCGCAAGGCGTTTTTTTATTAAGACGCACGCAATTTTTTGGGGAAGCAACGTTTCTCGTCCTGTCGATTCCCGCCGCAATATCGGGGACAAGTTTGTTTGTTCCGGCAACGATGAGGATATTTTGCGGACCGTAGACGGTAGCCGCGACTCTGTTTCCTCTGCCGTCGATATTTATTATATCGCCGGTTTCCGCAAGGGCGTTCGCGCTGCATACGTACCAGTCGGCTCTACTCATTCTGTCCATAAGGTAAGTAGGATTTTCTTCGGGTAGAAGAGCTTTGTGTAGCAACGTTCTATCCCGCAATTTATCGAGAAGTCCGATTTCGAGTACGGTTTCGCTTCCGCCGAAGCCTATGGTACAGTTTTTTGGAACGAGGTCGTCGATAAACGATAAAGCGTCGTCGACCGATTCGAAGTAGTCGAATGAAAAACCTCTTTTAGAAAAATTGTTTTTTACAGAATTTATATCCATTTTCACTCCTACCCTGATATTATACATTAAAAATCTTCATAGAGGAATACCTTATTTGAAATTTATTTGATTATTTTACATTTTTTATATATAATATATGCTATCGAATAAATCAAACGGATTAAACGGAGTTATATGAACGACAGACAGAAACATATTCGCAATTTTTGCATAGTAGCGCATATCGATCACGGCAAAAGTACGCTTGCCGACAGAATTATGGAAAAGACCGGGCAAGTGAGCGAAAGAGATATGAAAGAACAACTTCTCGACTCTATGGATATAGAAAGAGAACGCGGAATTACGATAAAACTTACGCCCGTAAGAATGTTCTACAAACACAAAGGCGAAGAGTATACGTTTAATCTTATCGATACCCCGGGGCACGTCGACTTCACTTACGAAGTAAGCAGAAGCCTTGCCGCATGCGAAGGAGCTATTCTCGTGGTGGACGCTTCGCAGGGGATAGAGGCTCAAACCTTGACGAACGTGTATCTTGCACTCGATAACGACCTTGAAATAATACCCGTAATAAACAAAATCGACTTGCCGTCGGCTCGCCCGGACGAAGTCAAAAAAGAAATCGAGGACGTAATAGGTCTCGACGCTTCCGACGCTCCCCTTATAAGCGCGAAAGAGGGACTTAATATAGAGCAGGTACTCGACGATATAGTGGAAAAACTGCCCGCTCCTTCGGGCGACGAAAACGCTCCCTTGAAAGCTTTAATTTTCGACAGTATGTACGACAACTATAAAGGCGCTATCTGCAACGTAAGGATAGTTGACGGAGAGCTGAAAGCGGGCGAAAAAATCCGCTTTATGAGCAATAAAAAGGAATTCGAAGTGACGGAAGTAGGCGTATTCGCTCCGAATATGTATCCGGTAAAGAGTCTTAAAGCGGGCGACGTAGGGTATCTTGCCGCAAGCATAAAAAACGTAAAGGATACTTCGGTGGGCGACACCGTAACGCACGTCGACAGACCCGCTCAAGAACCGTTGAAAGGGTACAAAAAAATAAATCCGATGGTTTTTGCCGGCGTTTATCCCGCGGACGGAAGCAAATATAACGATTTAAGAGACGCTCTCGAAAAACTTAACCTTAACGACGCGTCTTTGGAATTCGAACCCGAAACTTCCACGGCGTTGGGGTTCGGTTTCCGTTGCGGGTTTTTAGGGTTGCTGCATATGGAGATAATCGAAGAACGTCTCGAAAGAGAATTCGACCTCGATTTGATAACGACGGCGCCGAGCGTGTCGTATATCGTCACAAAAACCGACGGGGAAGTCCTCAGCGTAAGCAATCCGTCGCAGCTTCCGAGCGCAACCGAAATAGAGAAAATAGAAGAACCTATCGTAAAGGCTCATATATTCACACCGCCCGAATACGTCGGTTCAATAATGGATTTATGCCAAGAAAAGAGGGGAGTTTTCGTAGATTTGACTTATCTCGACACGAGCCGCGTGCGTATAGAATACAGGATGCCCCTCAGCGAAATAGTGTACGACTTTTTTGACAGCCTGAAATCGAGAACGAGAGGTTATGCAAGTCTCGATTACGAATTCGACGGGTATCACGAAGACGACCTTATAAAGCTCGATATGTTGCTTAACGGCGACGTATGCGACGCATTGAGCATAATCGTGCATAGGGATAAAGCGTACGCAAGGGGGAGAATGATTGCGGAAAAACTAAAAGACGTAATTCCGAGACAGCTTTTCGAAATCCCCATACAGGCGGCGATAGGGAATAAAGTAATAGCGAGAGAAACGGTAAAAGCGTTAAGAAAAGACGTGCTTGCAAAGTGTTACGGCGGCGATATTACTCGTAAAAAGAAACTTCTCGAAAAGCAGAAAGAAGGCAAAAAGCGTATGCGTCAGATAGGTTCGGTACAGATACCGAGCGAAGCCTTTATGTCTATTCTTAAAATAGATAACGACTGATGGACCGCGTCGGCTTATATATTCATATTCCTTTTTGCGAAAGGAAGTGCCTTTACTGTGATTTTTATTCGGGAAAATACAGCGACGAAGTAAAAGAAAAATACGTCGAAGAGCTTATCGCGGAAATAAAATCGGTAGGCGAAAGAGCAAAAAACAAGAAATTAAAAACGGTATATATAGGCGGCGGAACTCCGAGCAGTTTGCCGCCGGAACTTATAGAAAAGATAGCGTTCGCCGTATACGAAAGTTTCGATAACGATATACGGGAATTTACCATAGAAGTCAATCCGAATTCAAACGCCGATTTCGGCAAATATAAAGAAATAGGTATAAACAGAGTAAGCGTAGGGGTACAAACTCTCGACGACGCGTTGTTGAGAAAAATAGGTCGGTTGCATAATTCCGCCGAAGCGTTGCGTTGCCTTGACGAGGCGAATAAATACTTCGACAACGTGAGCGCGGATTTAATAATAGGCTTGACCGAAAATCAGGACGTAAAGAAAGATTTATCGGTAATATCAGATAGAGTAAAACACCTTTCCGCGTATATGCTTAAAGTAGAAGAGGGCACGCCCTTGCAGAAGCTGATATTAAATAAATCCGTATCCGTGGCTACTGAAAACGCTGTAATTAAACAATATGACGAAGTTGCGGAAACGTGTAAAGAAAAAGGATTTATTCGATATGAAGTCAGCAATTTTACTCGCTCAGGATACGAGTCGAAACACAATTCTTCTTATTGGAATATGACCGATTATTACGGAGTGGGGGCGGCGGCACATTCTTACGTAGACGGGGCGAGATATTACAATTCGGCAGATATAGACGCCTATATAAACGGACTTCACAGCGGAAACGGTTCGCAAATAATCGAAAGAGTATATTCCGTAGCGGAGGACAAGGAAGAGTACGTTATGCTTGCGTTAAGGACGTGCAGCGGTCTGAACCTCGACGATTATCGCAAGAGATACGATGAGGATTTTATTGTAGCGTATGCTACTAAATTAGATAAAATTAAGAATTATATAGATATAAGCAACGGATACGTTCGGATTAAAGAAAAGTATATTTTGGTTCAGAATTCCGTAATAGCGGAACTCATTTGAAAATAAAAAATAAGAAAAAAGAGCCGCAAAAATGCGACTCTTTTTTCTTGTATACGCTTAGTGTTTGTTCGTTGCGGTAAATTTTCCGTCTTCGTAGTCCACGGATATAGTATCGTTGGTTTGTACGTTGCCTTGAATGATGGTCTTGGCGAGAAGAGTGTCGATATGCGACTGGATATACCGTTTCAACGGACGCGCGCCGTATTGCGGGTCGTAACTGTTTTCCGCGATGGCGTCTTTCGCTCTGTCGGTGATATGCAGGTTGAGTTGGCGTTCTCCGAGTCTCTTTCTCAAATCGCTTATCAGTAAGTCGATTATCTTTACGATATCCTTTTTCGTCAAAGGCTTGAAGAAAACGATTTCGTCGAGACGGTTTAAGAATTCGGGGCGGAAACTCTGTTTAAGTAAGTTTTGAGTTTCTTCGCGAGCTTTTTCGCTTATTTCGCCGTTTTCGTCGATACCGTCGAGAAGATATGCCGAACCGAGGTTGCTGGTCATGATTATTATGGTGTTCTTGAAGTCTACTGTTCTGCCCTGAGAATCGGTTATTCTGCCGTCGTCAAGAACCTGCAAGAGGATATTGAAGACGTCGGGGTGAGCTTTTTCGATTTCGTCGAAGAGTACGACGGAGTAGGGGTGACGTCTTACCGCTTCGGTAAGCTGACCGCCTTCGTCGTATCCGACGTATCCCGGAGGCGCGCCGATAAGACGAGAAACCGAGAATTTTTCCATATATTCGCTCATATCTATCCTTACGATATTGTGTTCGTCGTCGAACAGACACTCGGCAAGCGCTTTTGCAAGTTCGGTTTTACCTACGCCCGTGGGTCCTAAAAACATAAACGAACCGATAGGACGGTTGGGGTCGGAGATACCCGCTCTGCTACGAAGAATAGCTTCGCTTATAAGTCTTACCGCTTCGTCCTGTCCGACTACGCGTTTATGAAGAATAGAGTCGAGGTTAAGAAGTTTTTCTCTTTCGCCTTCCATAAGTTTGCTTACGGGGATTCCCGTCCATTTGGAGACGATTTTCGAGATTTCTTCTTCGGTCACCTGGTCGCGTAAGAGGGTGTTGCCCTTAGGCGCGTTGGGCTGTTCTTGCAATTTTTTCAACTTTTCTTCCAACTCCGGTAATTTGCCGTAACGAAGTTTAGCCGCTTTTTCGTAATCGAAGTTACGCTGAGCTATTTCTATTTCGCCGTTGATTTTTTCGATTTGACTCTTGACTTCCTGTACGGAATTTATACCGCTTTTTTCGGTTTCCCATTGAGCTTTCATTGCGTTGTATTTTTCACGCAGGTCGGCGAGTTCTTTCTGCAATGCGGCGAGTCTGTCGGCGGAAAGGGCGTCTTTTTCTTTTTTAAGAGCCATTTCTTCGATTTCGAGTTGCATGATTTTTCTTCTCGCTTCGTCCATTTCGGAGGGCATGGAGTCGATTTCGGTCCTTATCATAGCGCAGGCTTCGTCGACGAGGTCGATAGCTTTGTCGGGCAAAAATCTGTCGGTAATATATCTGTTACTTAAAGTGGCGGCGGCTACGAGCGCGTTGTCGTGGATTTGTACTCCGTGGAATACTTCGTATCTTTCTTTAAGACCTCTCAGTATACTTATCGTGTCCTCTACGGTAGGTTCGTTGACCATTACAGGCTGGAAACGTCTTTCGAGCGCCGCGTCTTTTTCGATATATTTTCTGTATTCGTCCAAAGTAGTCGCGCCGATACAGTGAAGTTCGCCGCGGGCAAGCATAGGTTTAAGCAAGTTGCCGGCGTCCATAGCGCTGTCGGTTTTTCCCGCGCCGACTATCGTATGAAGTTCGTCGATGAAAAGTATGATTTTTCCTTCGCTCTTTTTTACTTCGTTAAGCACGGCTTTGAGTCTTTCTTCGAATTCGCCGCGGAATTTCGCGCCCGCGATTAACGCTCCCATATCGAGCGAAAAGATAGTTTTTTCTTTAAGTCCTTCGGGTACGTCGCCGCGAACTATTCTTATAGCAAGACCTTCGGCTATTGCGGTTTTACCTACGCCCGGTTCGCCGATAAGTACGGGGTTATTTTTGGTTTTTCTCGAAAGAATACGAATAACGTTTCGTATTTCGGTATCTCTTCCGATTACAGGATCGAGTTTTTGCGCTCTTGCGCGTTCGGTAAGGTCGCTGCCGTATTTAGCCAAGGCTTCGTAGGTGGCTTCCGGGTTGTCGCTGGTGACGCGATTGCCGGATTTTAATTTATCGTATTCCTTTCTGAAAGAGGACAGAGGGGCGCCGTTCTCGGCGAATATTTTTTCCACGTCGGGGCATTTTTCGAGCAAAGCGAGCATAATATGCTCTACGCTGACGTATTCGTCTTTGCAGTTTTTCGCCAAATTTTCGGCATAAGTCAACGCTCTGTCGGTAGTACCCGAAATATAAATCTTGTCGGGTTCTCTTCCCGAACCTCCGACTTTGGGCATACGGTTTATTTTAGAGTCGAGAGCGGCGGCTATCCCGTCGGGATTACCTCCGCACTTTTTTACGAGAGAAGCGACTATTCCCGAGTCGTCGTCTATCAACGCGTAGGCGATATGTTCGGGCAGGACTTCTACGTTCTGGTTTTCTATGGCTATGTTCTGAGCAGCCTGTAAGGCTTCGAGACTTTTTTGAGTTAATTTTTGAGTGTTCATAAGTTACGCCTCCTTTATATGATTAAGGAATTATTCAAGTAAGAAAGGTAGCGGTTTTCGATTTCGGTTACGCTTTGGTATCTGCCCGAAACGAAACCTTTTACGATATCGTCGAACATTCCGATATAATCGCTGATGGCTTTTGCCGTTTGTTCTCCGGTATACTTTTCGCCGAACGGGAACGCGAGGGTTCTGGTAAATTTACCGTTTTCGAAAGAGTAGCGAATTTCAGCGTTTCGGAATGCGTCTTTAAGGTAGATACTTTCCATCTTGGTCCACAAATCGAAGAAATCGTGCAATCTGTAAAGCAAATCAGCCGATTGCGTACGGAAAATCACTTTGAGTTCTCCGATTACGGTATGTTCGTGTTTGTAAAGTTCCACTTCGTATTTTATAGTGGGACGATACTTGTATTCCAACGAACTTTTTACGCTCATGGTGCGTTCGTAAGGCTCGATAAAAGAATTAAACGTGTTTGTATTGAGTAAAGAATCAATATAAGTAAATATATCGCTAATCCTTTTTTCGGGGGTGGTGAAAGAGACGTATTCCGCAAGAATCTGATTGATTAAATTGCTGCGATTGGTGTTACGTTCTTTCGCAAGACTGTCGACCTCTTTTACGACGTCGTCCGTCAATACCAAACTATAAAGACTTTTTTTCATATAACCTCCTTATTCGTTATCAATTATCATTTTATACGTGCAATGAAAACTTGTCAATAGTTTTATATAAATTCGTCAACAAAAATTTTTCAAAAAGCAAAAAAATAAAATTACGTCATAATATCGCTTGACATAGAAAAAGTATCGGTTATAATAATGCTGTAAATCAAAAATACTTTACAGGTGAGAGATGAGAGATAACGTTTATTGCGGATTACTTAACGCTTATTACGGCAGTATGCTCAACGACCACCAAAGAGAAATAATGAGGCTGTATTACGACTGCGATATGAGCCTTGCGGAAATAAGCGAGTTTTTGGGTGTGACGAGACAAGCCGTACGGGAAATAATCGTGCGTTCCACCGCAAAACTTACCGAATGTGAGAACAAACTCGGACTTATAAAAAAGGTGCAAAGTATTGCGGGCAGTCTGGAAAAAATAATAGATACCGCCGATAAAACGAGCGTTGAAGAAATAAAAAATTCTCTTCAAGAATTGCTGAACGAAATTAAGGAGATATAATGGCTTTATTCGGAACGTTAAGCGAAAAGTTAAATCACGCCTTTTCCAAATTGAAAAACAAAGGCGCGCTTTCTGAACTCGAAGTAAAGAACGCGATGCGCGAAGTCCGTATAGCTCTACTCGAAGCGGACGTCAATTTTACGGTAGTTAAAGGGTTTATCAACGCAGTTAGCGAAAGAGCTTGCGGAGAGGATATATTAAAAGGACTCGACGCGTCGCAACAGGTTATTAAAATCGTCAACGAAGAGTTGACGAGACTAATGGGTTCTACCCATTCCAAACTCGAGGTCGCCGACAAACCGCCTACGGTAATAATGATGTGCGGTCTTCAAGGCGCGGGCAAAACCACTATGTGCGGCAAACTCGCTCTTATGTTGAAAAAACAGGGGAAGAAACCTCTTTTGGCGGCGGGCGATATATACAGACCTGCGGCTATAAAGCAGTTGCAGATAGTAGGCGGAAAGGCGGAAGTTCCCGTGTTCGAAATGGGGCAGATATCTCCCGTAAAGATAGCGTCCGAAGCGGTGAACTACGCGATTAAGAACGGTTTCGACACCGTAATACTCGATACTGCGGGAAGATTACAGATAGACGAACAGCTTATGCAGGAGTTGTCCGATATTAAGGACAAAGTAAAACCTACCGAAATTTTGCTCGTAGTCGACGCTATGCTCGGACAGGAGAGCGTAAACGTAGCTTCGGCGTTCAACGCAAGACTTGAAATAACCGGCGTCATATTGACTAAACTCGACGGCGATACGAGAGGCGGCGCGGCTTTAAGTATCAAGGCTATGCTCAATAAACCCATAAAGTTCTGCGGCGTAGGGGAAAAGATGACGGAGCTCGAACCCTTCTATCCCGACAGAATGGCGTCGAGAATACTCGGAATGGGCGACGTACTTACTCTCATAGAGAAAGCGGAACAGGCGATAAGCGAAGAGGACGCGTTAAGGCTCGCTAAAAAAATGAAGAACAACACTTTCGATTTGAACGATTATCTCGATCAGATAGGAAGTATGAAAAAAATGGGCAATCTTTCCGAAATGATAGGAATGATACCTGGGCTCGGAAATCAATTAAAGGGCGTAGACCTTAACGTGAACGAGAAACAGCTCGATAAGATAAGAGCGATAATTCAGTCGATGACGCCGAAGGAAAGAGCGCACCCGGAAATTCTGAACGCGAGCAGAAGACGCAGGATTGCGGCGGGCAGCGGCACGAGCGTGCAAGACGTGAACAAACTTCTTAATCAGTTCAACCAAACCAAAGATATGATGAAGAAGATGAGTTCGGGCAAAAGAAAACTACCTTTCGGGTTCTAACCGAAAATAAAAATAAAAAACACACACAATATTGGAGGATAAAATGGCAGTAAAATTGAGATTAACCAGAATGGGTGCAAAGAAAAACCCCTTCTATCGTATCGTAGCGACGGACGGACGTAAGGCGAGAGACGGACAGTATATCGAACAAATCGGATACTACGATCCCGCAAAAAACCAAATCAAAATCGACGCCGAGATAGCTAAGAAATGGCTTGCTAACGGTGCTCAACCCACCGACACCGTACGCGATCTCTTCTTTAAGAACGGCATCATCGAAAAGAAATAGGAGCGAAAATGTACGAATTAGTTGATTATCTGGTAAAACAGTTCATCGATCCCGAACACTACGAAATAGTAATGGTCGAAGACGGTGACGACGTAGATATCAGAGTTTTGGCGGATAAGGATTACGTCGCAAAGATTATCGGTAAGTCCGGTAAGATAGCGAAGGCTATCCGTACCGTAGTCAAAGCAGCCAGTCAGCGTAAAGACAAGAATTATTCCGTCTTCGTAGAGGAGCGCGAATAAGTGCTCGAAGTCGGAAAAATTCTCAAAGCGCACGGAATAAGAGGGGACGTAAAGATAGAATGTTTTACCGACTCTCCCGAGGCGTTGACGGGAATTAAAAGATTTTACGTCGAAGGCACAGAGTATAAAGCCGAAAGGATTAAGCCTTTCGGCGCTTTTGCTTTGATAAAACTCGTCGGAATAGACGATATGAACCTTGCCGAAACTTTAAGGAACAAAACGATATCGGCAAAGAAAGAGGATATGCCCGAACCGAAGGACGGAGCTTTTTATATCGACGATTTAATCGGTTGCTCCGTGTTCGACGACAGCGGAGCAAGACACGGAATAGTCGAAGATATTTTGCAATACGGGAGCGCGGACGTGTTCTTGTCGCGTGAGAACGGAAAGACTATAATGTTTCCGCATTTGAAAAAGGTAGTTAAAGAAATAGTAATTAAGGAAAAAAGGATAGTCGTATTCAAGGAAGAATTCGATAAGGTCGCCGTCTATGAAGGTTGAGGTTCTTACGCTTTTTCCGGAGATTTACGACACGCTGAACGTAAGCGTAATAGGTCGCGCGTTAAAAAACGGTGTTTTCGAAGTCGGCGTGCATAACATCAGAGATTATTCTTCGGATAAGCACAAAAGGTGCGACGATTATCCTTACGGCGGCGGAGCCGGTATGGTGATGACGCCTCAGCCTTTGCACGACGCCATTACGGCGGTCGACCCGGACAGAAAATTTTTAAGAATTTATTTAAGCCCGAAAGGGAAGAAGCTCGAACAGTCCGTCGTGACAGAACTGGCGTCCGCCGAAAATATAATGCTCATTAACGGCAGTTACGAGGGGATAGACCAAAGAATTATCGACCTGGACGTGGATATGGAGCTGTCGATAGGCGATTACGTTCTGACAAGCGGCGATCTTGCTTCGCTCGTCGTAATAAACGCCGTCGCGAGATACATTCCCGACGTATTGGGGAGCGAGGCTTCCACCGACGAGGAGAGTTTTTCGCAAGGGTATCTCGAATATCCGCATTATACGAGACCTCCCGAATTCATGGGGCTTTCCGTTCCGCCGGTACTATTGAGCGGAAATCACGCCGAAATCGCAAAATGGCGTAAAAATCAAAGCGAAATAATAACGAAAGAAAAACGTCCCGATTTGTTGTGACGTTATTTATAGCGGTATAGAAAGATATGTTTATACATTGGTTTCCCGGTCACATGACCAAAGCGATGCGAATGATGAAAGAAGAGATGGGACTCGTGCAAAGCGTAGTGTACGTTTTGGACGCTCGCGCACCTATGTCTTCCGTCAACCCTGCTTTCGACGAGATAATAGGTTCTCGTCCGAGATTGTACGTTCTTAACAAAATGGACCTCGTGCCGCAGGAAGAGGCGGCGAAGTGGAAATCCTACTTCGAAAAGGACGGAAATAAATGTATTGCCGCAAACTCCACCGTTAAGGGCGGAACGCAAAAATTTATCGGCGCATTAAAGGAATTAAATTCCGATATATTGGAAAAATATAAACAAAAAGGCGTAAAGAAAACGATAAGAGCGATGGTAATCGGCGTACCCAACTGCGGTAAAAGCACTCTTATTAACAGTATTATCGGCAAAAGCCGCACCGTAACGGGGAATAAACCGGGCGTAACTCGCGGCAAACAGTGGGTAAGTATAGACCCGTATCTCGATTTACTCGACACGCCGGGAACGTTGTATCCCGATTTTGCAGACCAAAAGAAAGCGACTAATCTTGCGATAATCGGCAGTATAAAAGAGGATATATTGGATATATCCGAATTAAGTCGGGAAATAATAACATTCATGGCTTCGTACAACGCCGATGCGTTGAAAAAAAGATATAATTTGTCGGAACTATCCGACGACGCGAACGAAAATTTCGAAAACATAGCGAAAAAGAGAGGATATTTGTCGAGAGGCGGCGAGATAGACTACGAACGCGCGGCAAAATCGATAATCACCGATTTTCGGAAACAAGCGTTCGGGAAAGTAATTTTGGAAAAATACGATGAAACAATCCGTAAATAATTTTGCTTACGAACAGGAGCTTATAAACAACGGTATTTACCTTATCGCAGGAATGGACGAAGCGGGAAGAGGACCTCTTGCCGGTCCCGTGACGGCGGCGTGCTGTATTATGGATTTTACGGACATAATAGACGGAGTGGACGATTCGAAAAAACTTACCGAAAAGAAAAGAGAATTGCTTTTCGATAAGATAAAAGAGAAAGCCGTTTGCCACGCCATAATAAACGTCGATGAAAACGTTATCGATGAAATCAATATTCTTAACGCGACTAAAAAGGCGATGACGGAGGCTGTAAATTCGCTGTTCCCGTATCCGCAATATTTGCTTGTGGACGCCGTAAAGCACGATTTCGGGGTACCGTATAAAGCTATTATACACGGCGACGCATTGAGCTATTCCATAGCAGCGGCGTCGATACTCGCGAAAGTAAGTCGTGACAGACTTATGGCTGAGTATGCCGAAAAATATCCCGAATACGGATTCGACAAACATAAAGGCTACGGTACGAAAGCTCATATAGAAGCTATAAAAAAATACGGACCGTGTCCGATACACAGAATGAGTTTTATAAAAAATTTTTTGTAATAAGTGAAAAATGGATAAGTACGCAGAGGGTGTAAAAGGCGAAGTAGCGGCAAAGGAATATTTGGAAAGCAAAGGCTACGAAATTATCGATACCAATGTCAATTTCCCGAACGTAGGGGAATTGGATATCGTTGCGAAATACGGGAACACGCTCGTGTTCGTCGAAGTAAGAACGCGCAGCGATAACGTTTTCGGACATCCCTTCGAAACTTTTACGAAAGCGAAAATAAATAAAGTGATAAAGGCGAGCAGACGGTTTCTGTCCACGCATAAAATACCTTGCGAAAAGTACAGATACGACGCCATAGCCGTATTCAGAGGCAATATAGAGCATATCGAAGACGCGTTTATGGCGCATTGGTGATAATAATTGATTTTGCCGATAAAAAATACGCTGTTTGTCGCAATTTTTTATGTAAAATCACTTGTAAAAAAACATTATATTTGTTATTATATTAAAGACTTGCAACAGTCCTATGCAGGAGCGCATCGCATTTTTGATTTTCAGTTAGTTTTTGTTGCGCAAATCACAAGCCTGTACGAATGTTGTTGATGAAAAACGGAGGTAAGTCGTGGCAAACATTATTGATGTTATCGAACAAGAGGGATTAAGAACCGATATTCCCGAATTCAGAGTAGGAGATACCGTTAAGGTATTCGTTAAGGTTATCGAAGGAACGAAAGAAAGACTTCAGGCGTTCGAAGGCGTATGTATCGCTCGCAGGAACGGTTCTATAAGAGAAACCTTTACGGTTAGACGTTTGGCAAGCGGCGTCGGCGTTGAAAGAACGTTCCCGTTGCACACGCCCAAAATCGACCACATCGAAGTAGTAAGACGCGGTAAAGTAAGAAGAGCTAAACTCTATTATTTGAGAGGCCGTACCGGTAAGGCTGCTAAGATTAAACAAATCGGTCGCTAAATTTTCAGTTTATAATCGCGAATGACAACCGTTCCGTTTTGCGGAATGGTTGTATTCGTTTATAAAGGGGTATTTATAATGAAAAAAAGAATAGTACTGTTACTCACCGTCGTAGCAATATGCGTATTTCTTCTTACCGGTTGCGTATCGGAAGGGAACCTTGCGAAAACGGCAGAAAATGATACTTTTGCTTATTCCGATCTCACGTCGTTGAAGAAAGATTGGACCTTAACCGCCGGTAACGATTACTCGGTGGATTCGGTGTTTTCCATCACCGACGGCAAATTGAAGGTCACCACCACTTCGGCGGGATGGGCGCAAGCGGCACAGGAAGTTACTCTCAAAAGTAATTCCTATTACCTTATAGAATATAAGTTTACCGCAAGCTCTTTCAGTTCTTTCGGAGCGAAAGGTTACGACGGTCTTTACGTCTCCGTATTGGAAGACGAAGACTTCAATACCGGCGAAAATGCGGTTCAGCATCGCAGTATCGCTGCTTCGGAAACCACAGGTAAGTTGTATTTCAAGACGACTTCCGCAAAAAAGACCACTATCGCTATCCACGTAGGCAACAAGGAATTCCCGGTAAGCGTAAGCAACGTGTCTTTAAGTAGTTTCAAAATCATGCAAGTTCCGAAATCGGAAGCCGAAGGTTACGGCAACTGTCTTACTTTCGAAAGCGACACTTATAACGAGGCGAGCAGCAAGAATATAGTTTGGGTAGTTCTCGGTGCGGTAGCGATAGCTTTGCTCGGTTATGCGGCTTACGTTATGTTCCAAAGAAATATGGCGTACAACGGCGGCTACTCCGGACATAAATGCAAGTTCTTGGCAAAACTTACCGACAGCAAGTGGTTCGGACTCGTTCTCGTGGCTGGCGTAACGCTTTTAATAAGACTTCTCATAGATTTATTGACAGTGTGTCTTGCAAGCACTAAATTGCATGCAAATATGGGTTATACCGCCGAAGGGTACGCGTCGCAAGCCTTGTTTATAGCGAAGTACGGTACGGTATATCTTTCTCAATCTTTAGAAAAATTCTGCACCGACAACAGTTATACGTTTATGGCGGTGGGAAGCAATCCCTTACTTTTATATATCTTAGGACTCGTAGGTCTTCTCGGCAGAATATTCGAAAAGAGCAATCCTTATTTGGCTACGGTGTTTTTCGTTAAGTTGTTCGCGTCTCTTGCGGACGTAGGGACCGTTATCCTTATATATATAATGCTGAAAAAGAAAGTCGGCAATATGGGAGCCGCTATTATGTCGACCCTTTACGCTATATTGCCGATTACTTTCGGATACAGCGCGTTATGGGGATTTGCGGAAAGTATCAACGTATTCTTTATCGTGCTTACCGTATACTTTATGTTGAAAAACAATTACTACGGAGTGGTCGGCGCATACTTTGCCGCATTCCTTTGCTCTTGGACTGCCTTGCTTTTCGCACCCATAGTAATTTGCTACTCCGTACAGCAGGCGATTAACAGAAAAGAAGTACGCATTCCTATGGCGATTGCTCCCGTGCTTTGTTTCGGTTTATTCTACGCTTTGAACGTTCCGTTCGATATAAATCAGATTAAAGCGGGACAAGCGTTCGCTTGCGTAATTAAGTATTGGAACATCGTGGCGAAAGACTTGTCTTACACCATCAACGCGTTCAACTTCCAGGCTCTTCTCGGAAATAACTTCGGTTCCGTTTCCACAGAATCTTTGGTCGTGTCCATAATATTCGTAGCGTTCATGTTGGCTCTCGTAGCGGTAGGATACTTTAAGTATAAAAACAGAATGGATCTCGTATTGCTCGGAACGGCGTTTATTAACATGGCGTATATGTTCGCTAACAATATGAGCCCCGAAGTCATGCTCATGAGCTTGACGCTTATGTTAATCTATGCGATTATGAATAAGGAAAAACGCGTGTTCTTCTCGTTCGTTGCGTTCTCCGTGCTGTCGTTCGTAAACATATCTATCGGCGAATTGCTCTATTCGTATACGACCAAAGGTATCTATTATATCGGATACACTACGGCTACGATTTACGTATTCAGCGCGTTTGCTTTGGCAATGGTATTGTATTATATCTACGTGGTTTACGATATAGTAGTAGGTAAGAAAGCTCGTAGAATTCAACCTATGACGCTTACCTATGCAGGTTGGTGGAAGAATCTCTTCCTGCGTATCAAGAAGTGGTACTACGGTTTACGCGTAAAAACCGCTAAACAAAAATAGCGTCGCAAAAAATTAAAATGAAAAGCGTTGTCGTAAGGCAACGCTTTTTTATGGGATAAATACGTCGTAAAAGTTTTATATTCGGTTATCCGCTTGCTCCGCTGTGTTTGATAGGTTTTGAAATTTTCTTTAAGTCGAAGATTGCTTTATAATAATGTGTTTGCAAGTAGGGAATAGGTAGCAAATTTTACGTCGTCGAGCAGTGTCCGAAAGTATGATAGAAACCCCTTCGTTTCGATACGCGAAATATCCGCAATCAGACGTAGCGAAACGAGAGCTGTCCGATATAATTATATTCAGTTATAATTATATTCAGTTGATTTTGTAGATATCAAGCCACTTTTCTGGGCGATAGTTTTCAGGCAAACCTTTTTTTATTCTGCGTTTTGCCATAGCGTTGTTTACAGCGTAGAAAGCGGCTATAAGTCCGCACAATAATATCGCGCAGACTATTATGTAGACGACCACTTGTCCGCCGGATAATTTAGTAATGTTAAGCCAGGATAAAATAGAACCGTCGCAGACCTGAATTACTATTGGTTTGTCGTAAATAGACGCGTATGGAGTAAGTAAATATATCAACCAGGAATATCCTATCATAGCTCCGACGCCGACTAAATGTATCCAGCAGTTTTTATAAGAATATCGTCTTACGTTAAACAACATAAGCATTGCCGCAAAGTAAAGAATATGGTGATTGATTAACGCCATGGTAAACAGAAAAATCGTTTCTATATCCGATAAAAAACTTTGTGGGGATACCCAAAAACTTACGGAGTACATTAAGCCCGTGAGAAGCCCTACGAAAGAACCGAACTGGTCGGCTTTTTTCGTGCGGAAAATTACGGTTATCGCAAAAGTAAAATAACTTAACGCGGAGAACTCAACGGGAATTTTCATATGTTCGCCGATGGCTTGCCAGTAGATATATTCTCCGATTTTGTATGCGAGTAAGAAAAGCGCAATAGTATAAGCTATTGCGTAGGAAAGTTTAGGTTTGTTTCTTAATAAAAAGACGTGAACCGTCAACGATGCGAAGAGTAAAAAACTATAATTCCAACCCACCAATTGTTGCTCATACTCATAAAATAACCTCCGATTTGTAAAGTTTTATAAAAAAACTAAACTAAAATCATTTTTCTATTGAAATAGGTGCTGCGATTTATAATGTAAAGTACGCCTTGTGCCTTGAAATCCAACTTAATCATTGCGCGGAGAGATTTATCCGCTTTGTCTATATCGGAATACTTAACGAGTACGTTGTCGCAGGTTTTGTTTAGCTCGGCAAGAATATCTTTTCTGTCGCGACGCATTGCCAGCACGTAAACGTAAGGGGATAACTTAGAAGATTCGTCGTAAAATTCTTGCGTTATATCGAAAAGGGCGTACAAAGACAATCTCTTTAATCTTGCCATAGTGTACTTCTTCGTTTTTGCGTTATCGAGGAATTGTTCGTACGTCACAGCGTTCATAGCCGCTAATTTCAAGCGATTATGCAAGCCGCCGTTTACGTCGTAGTAATGTTCCAGATCGTATCCGCTCATATCTTTCAATTTGAAAAGACACATATCCCCCAAGGGAGTACCGCTGGTCTTAATTTCTTTAAGGAAGTTGTAGCACAGGGGAGGAACTTTGTCTTTTACTTTGTTTAATTCTTCTCTGCGTATAGCGGAGCGAATTGCCGTAGCCGACGGATAGGGAGAGGTTATATCGTCGCTGTTGTAGTCGCTTTCTCTCTTCACCGTATGCAGTTTTATATTCGTTAAACCTTGCGCGTCGAGAGCCTGAATGTAACTTATAGCAAGAGAATTGTTAGGTTTGTCCAAAATATCGGCTACGTCAAGGTACTCGGGATAACTTTTTGCGTATTCGGCAAGCGCAAGACTTCTCGACTTAGGGAAAGAATAGCCTTCTTTCCGGAACGAAGCGAGCAAATTTTTATATTCGAGCGGCTCGTTTTCGAGGAATCTTGCCGTTTTAACAAGAGGTTCGATTTCTCCGCGTTCGCTGCCGAAACTCAGATATTCTATTCCGGGTAAAACGGAAATTATTTTAACGGCTCCGTATGCGAAGTTGTCGGCGGGGGAAATGCTGTAAAGAAGAGGCAATTCGATTACCATATCCGCACCCATTCTCGCAGCTATTTCCGCTCTTTGATATTTGTCTAAAACGGCGGCTTCTCCGCGTTGAGTAAAACTTCCGCTCATTATGCAAATTACGGTATCGGCACCCGTATCTTCTCTCGCTTTTTTTAGGTGATATAAATGTCCGTTCGTAAACGGGTTGTATTCGCATATTATGGCAACGGTTTTCATTTTTTTAATTTCGCGTTCTCCCAATGCTTGATTTATTCCGTAGAAGTAGTATAATTACATACGGAATATATTTATTATAATATATCGAACGATAAAAATAAAGTATTTTGGGGAGGGTATCGTGTCTAAACTGATGGAACGGGTTTATGCCGAAGCAAAAGAACTGTACAAAGACATAGTTCTTGCCGAAGGCGAAGAATTAAGAATTATCAACGCAGCTAAAAAAATTACCGAAAACAAAATAGCGAAAATCACTTTAATCGGTAGAAAAGAAGTCATCGAAGAGAGAGCCGGCGGTAAGTTGGAGGGGATAGATATAATCGATCCTTTCACGAGCGAAAAGACCGCGGAGTATATAAATTTGTTGTACGAACTTCGCAAAGCAAAGGGAATGACTCCCGAACTTGCGGAAAAACTCGTTATGGGCGACAACCTTTACTACGGCGCGCTTATGGTAAAAAACGGCGACGTAGACGGAATGGTAGCAGGGTCCGTAAGGTCCACGGGCGACGTATTGCGTCCCGCTTTGCAGATAATAAAGACAAAACCCGGAGTAGCGACCGTTTCGAGCTGTTTCGTTATGAGTATGCCCGAAAACGCTCCCGGCAGTAAGTACGGACAAGACGGAGTGCTTGTATTCGGAGATTGCGCCGTTAATCCTTTACCCACAGCCGAACAGCTCGCCGACATAGCGATAGCCAGCGCGGAAAGCGCAAGAAAAATAGCCGGGATAAAAGAACCAAAAGTGGCTCTCCTCAGCTTCTCCACGAAAGGAAGCGCAAAGCACGACTTGGTAGATAAGGTAGCTATGGCTACAAAAATAGTCAATGAAAAAGCTCCTGAATTGTGCGTTGACGGAGAATTGCAAGCGGACGCGGCTCTTGTAGAAAGCGTAGGCAGCCTTAAAGCTCCAGGCAGTAGCGTAGCAGGCAAAGCGAACGTGCTTATATTCCCCGATTTGCAAGCGGGAAATATCGGATACAAGCTCGTACAGCGACTTGCGGGAGCGGAAGCCGTAGGTCCGATATGTCAAGGTTTTGCTCGTCCGGTAAACGATTTAAGCCGCGGATGTTCGGTTGACGACGTTGTCGGAGTAGTTGCGGTCACGGCTATACAGTGTTAGTTTCGGAGGATAAAATGAAAGTTTTGGTAGTAAATGCGGGAAGTTCTTCTCTTAAATATCAAATTATCGATATGGATAACGAAGCCATGCTCTGCAAAGGCTTGGTGGAAAGAATAGGTTCCGAAGGTTCTAACCTTGCGCATCAGACGGAAGGGAAAGAAAAACTCGTCGTAAAGAAGGAAATCAAAAACCATACCGACGCGTTGAGAGCGGTTATCGACGCCTTGACGGATAAAGAATACGGCGTAATAAACGACGTAAGCGAAATAAACGCGGTAGGGCACAGAGTTCTTCACTCGGGAGAAGATTTTAAGGATAGCGTGGTAATCGACGACGAAGTTATTCGCATCTGCAAAAAGAATTCCGTTCTCGGTCCTCTTCACATGCCCGCAAATATTTCTTGCATAGAGTCTTGCAAGGAAGTTATGCCGAATACGCCGATGGTAGCGGTCTTCGATACGGGATTCCATCAGACCATGCCGAAATACGCTTATATGTACGCTATTCCTTATAAGGATTACGAAGAATTCAAAATAAGAAAATACGGATTCCACGGCACGAGCCATAAGTTCGTTGCCGGCGAAGTGGCTAAATATCTCGGAACCGATAAAGCAAGAGTTATTACCTGCCATTTAGGGAACGGTAGTTCTTTGTGCGCGATAAAGGACGGTAAATGCATCGACACCACGATGGGACTTACTCCGCTCGAAGGACTTGTAATGGGTACGAGAAGCGGCGATCTCGATCCCGCGGTAGTGGAGTTTATGGCAAAATGCAAAAATCTCAACGCGGAGGAAGTTCTTACCGTACTTAATAAAGAAAGCGGATTTTTGGGACTTACCGGTTTCAGCGACTTCCGCGACGTAGAAAGAGAAGCTCTTAAAGGCGACGAAAAAGCAATTCTTGCCACCGATATGTTCGCTTATCGTATTCGCAAATATATAGGCAGTTATTACGCAGCTTTGGGCGGACTCGATTGCATCGTATTTACCGGCGGTATAGGAGAAAACAGCGATTACGGTCGCGAACACATAATGAAAGGACTGGAATGTTTCGGCGTCGACTTCGATTTTGTAAAGAATAAAAAAGTCGTAAGAGGGCAAGTTACCGAACTGTCAAAACCGACGAGCAAAGTCAAAGTCGTAATCATTCCGACAAACGAAGAACTCGTTATCGCGAGAGACGCCGTGCGTCTTACCGCAAAATAAGAAAAAATAGGGTTTAATTGAGTTGACAAAAGACTCATAAATCTATATAATTATCAAGCATAGTTAATGAATTAATAGGAAAATAGGAGGCGCGCAATGGCAGTACCAAAGTCTAAAATATCCAAACAAAGAGGGAATACTCGTTTTGCTAACTGGAAACTCGCTCCGCTCAATTTGTCTGAATGCCCGCAGTGTCACGAACTCAAAAAGAGCCACGAAGTTTGCCCGAAATGCGGATACTACGACGGAAAACCCGTAGTAACCACAAAAGAAGACAAATAATAACCGTATATCGAAAACAATTTTTTGAAATAGAGGAATGACATTCCTCTATTTCTTGTATAAAAAATCGGAGGAAATATGAAAATAGTATTGGACGTATTCGGCGGAGATAACGCCCCGCAGGAAATTCTTAACGGAGCGAAAGCGGCTCTCGAAAAAGAATCCGATTTCGAATTGGTTCTTTGCGGCAAAAAAGATATAATCGACGCGTATATAAAAGAAAATTCACTTGACGAAACGAGAATTACCGTCCTCGACGCTACGGAAGTAATCACTAACGACGAAAGTCCCGTTGACGCTGTGCGTAATAAACCCGATTCGTCCATAGTCAAAGCTTACGATTATCTCAACGCCGATTCAGACGCAAAAGCCTTCGTTTCGGCTGGAAGTACGGGTGCGGTTCTTACCGGCGCCGTACTGCTCTTAAAACGGATTAAAGGTATAAGTCGTCCCGCTTTAAGTCCCGTCTTGCCCACCGTCACAGATAAGAACGTTCTTCTTATCGACTGCGGAGCGAATACCGAGCCGAAAGCAATAAACATGCTTCAGTTTGCGAAGATGGGAAGTGCGTTTATGAAATGCGTTTACGGAGTTAAATCTCCCAAAGTAGGACTTTTGAGCAACGGAACCGAAGATAAAAAAGGAAACACTCTCAACAAAGAAGCATTCCCGATGCTGAAAGAATCGGGGATAAACTTTGTCGGCAACATGGAAGCGAGAGAAATTTTGAGCGGCGATTACGACGTAGTGGTCAGCGACGGATTTTCCGGTAATATTGCGTTAAAAGCGAGCGAAGGAACGGCTCTCGGAATGTTCGGTCTCATAAAAGACGGAATTATGAAGGGCGGTCTCAGAGCAAAACTCGGATATTTATTGCTGAAACCCGTTTTTAAGGGAGTTAAGAAAAAAATGGATTACAACGACAACGGCGGAGCGGTTTTGCTCGGGTTGCAGAAAATAGTCGTAAAGAGTCACGGAAGCTCTAAGGCGAAAGCTATATGTAATTCTATTTTGCAGGCAAAAAATATGGTCGATAGCGGAATAATAGAAAAAATCGGCGAGGAATTAAGTGTTAAATAACAGCGATTTTAACGAAATCGAAAAGAAAATAGGGTATACATTTAAGAACAGGGAATTGCTTGTTCGGGCGTTTACCCATGCTTCTTTCGTGAACGAACATAAAAACGCCACCGATTACGAAAGGCTCGAATTTTTGGGCGACGCGGTACTCGGATACGTCGTAGGTTTATATCTATATAAAACTTTTCCTAATTACAATGAAGGCAAACTTACGAAAATAAGAGCCAACGTAGTAGACAGGACTACGATAGCGTCGGTCGTAGCGGATATGGATATAATGAAATACGTGCGCGTAGGCGCGGGTAACGCGGAAGAAAATATTTTACATTCGAGAAAATCGAATTGCGATATTTTCGAAGCGATAATAGGCGCGATAGTCATCGATAACGGCGACGATTTGACCGATGCGGAGAACTTTATTTTAAGGCATTTGAAGTCAAAGATAGGAATGGGAAATATCTCCGATTATAAATCCAAGGTTTGGGAATATTGTGCTAAAAAAGGCAAAAAACCCGAAATAATTTTAATTAACGAACAACATATTGCAGGTTCTGCATATTTTTGCGTGGCTTTACACGTCGACGGAACCGAAGTAAGTCGAGGGGAAGGCGGGAATAAAGGACTCGCTTCACAGGACGCTTGTAAAAAATTTTTTAATTTGCAAAAATAATTTGAATAAAACGCTTGACAACGGATACAATAGTGTTATAATAGCGTTAGCAATCAAAAGGTGTGACTGCTAACAAACAAAAACCCAAAGTGCCAAAACGGTGGAGAAAATGAGTATCGAAAAGTTGTCTGAACGCAAACAGAAGATTTTGAAAGCGGTCGTAGACGAATATATTACGAGCGCTACTCCCATATCTTCCGGCGAAATCAAATCGAAGCATTTCGACGAAATAAGTTCGGCTACTATTCGTAACGAATTGTCTGCGTTGGAAGAAATGGGGTATCTTATTCAGCCTCATACTTCCGCAGGTCGCATTCCGTCGAAGAAAGCATATAATCTTTACGTAGAGAGGTTTGTCGAAAAGCATCCGTTATCGAAAAAAGAAGTTGCGTTCATCGAAAATGCGTTCAACGACAGATTCAACGAAATCGAAGACATCGTAAAGCGTACTGCCAAAGTAATCAGCGACGTGACGAACTACACCTCGGTAATAGTTTTGAAGAATATCAATAAAGTTGTTTTGAAAGAAATCAAACTTATCGATCTCGACGAACATACCGTACTCGTAGTTATCATTACCGACAGCGGAATAATAAGAGATAAGGTAATTACGTTGCATAACGCGGTTAACTCTCAGTATATTAAGGACGCGAACGCTATGATAAACAAGATTTTCGCCGGCAAAACGGTGAATGACGTTAAGTCGCCCGATAAACTGATAGAAAGCGAAATGCGAGAATTCAGGGAATTATACGAAAGTATCATTGCCATACTCGAAAGTTACGCCGACAGCTGTGAAGAAAGCGTATTTATGGACGGACAGTCGAAGTTTTTGGAGTATCCCGAACACGACAGAGAAACCACTAAAGATTTTTTGAGCGTGGTGGATACGAAAGAAAAGTTGGCGGAAATCATAGACGACGGAACCGATATCGAATTTAACGTAAAAATCGGTAAAGACGAGAAAGGCGGCATAGATAAATGCGCGATAGTCACGGCGAAGTATATGTTGCACGGCAAGGAGATAGGGCACGCCGGGGTAATCGGTCCGGAAAGAATGGATTATTCCAAGGTAATGAGCGTATTGAAATGCGTGTCGCATACTTTGGACGAAATAATAGACGGAGGAAATAATGGCAAAAGAATCGAATAACGAACCCGTAGTCGAGGAAGTCGCGGAAAAAACGGAGACCGAAGCGGTAAAACCGTCCGAATTGGAAACGGCGGTAAAGGCGGCGGACGAATTCAAGAATATGGCTCAACGTATTCAAGCCGAATTCGACAACTACCGGAAACGCAACGCGGAAGCCGTTCGCAACGCGCGTAACGACGGAATCGACGACGTAGTGGAAATGTTCTTTCCCGTCCTTGACAACTTCGAACGCGGTATGAACGCCGTGGACGAACAGGCAAAGATAGGAATGGAGCTTATTTACAAGCAAGTGCTTGCTATATTCGAAAAACTCGACGTTAAAGAAATAGCGGCGCTCGGAGAAGACTTTAATCCCGAATATCATCACGCGATCGCCAGATGCGAAGATGAGAACAACGAAAACAAAGTGGTTGAAGTTTTCCAAAAAGGTTATATAAGAAAAAATAAAGTGTTACGTCCCGCAATGGTGAAGGTAGCGCAATAAATATAAAAGGAGATTATGTATTATGTCTAAAATAATTGGTATTGACTTAGGAACAACTAACTCTTGCGTAGCAGTTATGGAAGGCGGCGAAGCGGTGGTTATACCCAACGCCGAAGGCGCTCGTACGACTCCGTCCGTAGTAGGATTTGCAAAAGACGGCAGCAGACTCGTCGGACAAATTGCAAAACGTCAGGCGGTAGTAAACGCAGATAAAACTATATCCAGTATAAAAAGGGAGATGGGTACTTCCCACAAAGTAACTATCGACGATAAATCCTATACTCCGCAGGAAATATCCGCAATGATACTTGCGAAACTTAAACAGGACGCCGAAGCGTATCTCGGTCAGAAAGTAACGCAGGCGGTAATTACCGTACCGGCATATTTCAGCGACAGTCAGCGTCAAGCGACTAAGGACGCAGGTAAGATTGCAGGACTCGATGTCCTTCGTATAATAAACGAACCTACCGCGGCGGCTTTAAGTTACGGTTTGGACAAAGACACCAAAGAACAAAAGATTCTTATTTACGACCTTGGCGGCGGTACGTTCGACGTATCCATATTGGAACTCGACGACGGCGTATTCCAGGTACTCGCGACCAACGGCGACACCAGACTCGGCGGCGACGATTTCGATAACGAAATTATCAAATGGGTAGTAGCCGAATTCAAGAAGAACGAAGGCATCGACTTGTCCACGGACAAGATGGCTATGCAGAGAATAAAAGAAGCTGCCGAAAGAGCGAAAATCGAATTGAGCGGCGTTCAGAAAGCTAACATTAACCTCCCGTTCATCACGGTCGGAAGCAACGGTCCTCTCCACATAGATATGGACCTTACGAGAGCTAAATTCGACGATATGACCGCATATTTGGTCAACAAGACTATCGCTCCTACCGAACAGGCTTTGAAAGACGCGGGTCTTAAAGCTTCGCAAATCGACAAAGTGGTTTTGGTCGGCGGTTCTACTCGTATCCCCGCTGTATTCGAAGCGGTTAAGAAGATTACCGGCAAAGAACCTTATAAGGGAATTAACCCCGACGAATGCGTAGCTTTGGGCGCGGCTATTCAGGGCGGCGTACTCGCAGGCGACGTTAAGGACGTATTGTTGCTCGACGTAACCCCGTTGTCGCTCGGTATCGAAACGATGGGCGGCGTATTCACTAAACTTATCGACAGGAACACGACTATTCCTACAAAGAAGAGCCAAATATTCTCGACGGCAAGCGACAATCAGACCAGCGTTGATATTCACGTACTGCAAGGCGAACGCGCTATGGCTGCCGACAACAAGACCCTCGGACGTTTCGAACTTACCGGTATTCCGCCCGCAATGCGCGGCGTACCCCAGATTGAAGTTACTTTCGATATCGACGCTAACGGTATCGTAAGCGTAACCGCTCTCGATAAGGGTACCGGCAAGACGAACAACATAACTATTACCGCGTCTACGAACCTCAGCGAAGAAGATATAGACAAGGCAGTCAAGGAAGCGGAAAAGTATGCGGAAGAAGATAAGAAGCGTAAAGAGCTTATCGATATGAAGAATAACGCCGAACAGCTTATCCTTGCCATCGACAAAACTTTGAGAGAATCGGGCGACAAATTGAGCGACGAAGACAAAGCCACTCTCGAAGACGCGAACAAGACGGCAAGAGAGAAGCTCGACAAAGCGGAAACGGTAGAAGACATCAAAGCTCTTACCGAAGAACTCAGTAAAGAAACCAATCCTATCTTTACTAAATTGTATCAACAGGCTCAAGCCGAAAACGCGGCTAACGGAGCCAACGGAAACGCGGGTAACGATGACGGATCTTCCATAAACATCGATCCCGACGACATTAAATAATTATGGCAAACAAAGATTATTACCAGGTATTGGGAATATCCAAACAGGCGAGTGCGGACGAAATAAAGTCCGCATATCGTCAAATGGCGAAAAAATATCACCCCGACGTATTCGCTACGGCGGACGAAGCCGCAAAGAAAAACGCAGAAGAAAAGTTCAAAGAAATTCAACACGCTTACGACGTATTGAGCGATCCGCAAAAGAAAGCGGCGTACGACCAGTACGGAAGCGAGGACGGACCTACGATGGGCGACGGAAGCGGTTTCGGCGGATTCGGCGGTTTCGGCGGATTCAACGGCAGCGATATTTTCAGCGATATATTTTCAGCGTTTACGGGCGGAAGCGGCAGGAGCGGAAGTTCACGTAACAACCGCGACCGTGACGGCGACGATATAGAATACACGTTACGTCTTACCTTTATGGAAGCCGTATTCGGAGCGAAAGATAAAGAAATCAACTTTACCAGAATAGAAAAATGCGCTACGTGCGGCGGAACCGGAGCTAAGGACGCAAGCAGCATAAAAGTTTGTTCCAAGTGTAACGGAAGCGGCGTAATCAATATTCAACAGCGTACACCGTTCGGCGTAATGCAATCGCAAAGAATATGCGACGAATGCGGCGGCAGAGGAAAAATCATCACAGATAAGTGCAAAGACTGCGGCGGCAAAGGCAGAGTCCGTAAGCAATGTACGAAGAAAGTCACCATTCCCGCCGGCGTCGACAACGGACAAATGCTTACCGTAAGGGGCGAAGGATGCTCCGCCGTAGGCAAAGGCGCGAACGGAAATCTTATCCTTATATTCAAGATAGACGAACATCCCTTGTTTAAGCGCGACGGAGTAAACGTAAGTTTGGAAGTACCCATTACCGTAAGTCAGGCTATTCTCGGCGATACGATAAAAATACCTACGCTTGACGGCAAAACTACCGATCTCGACGTGTCTGCGGGTACGCAAAGCGGTACGGTCAAAAGGATTAGGGGCAAGGGTATCAAGTATTTAAGAAAGGATATTTACGGCGATATGTTCGTAAAACTAATCGTCGATATTCCGAAAGACTTGACGTTACGTCAGAAAGCGGCGTTGAAAGACATGAACGAAACGCTCGCAAAAGCTAAATACGAGCAAGTAGAAAAATACAATAAATTGATAAAAGGTTTATAAAATTAAATGAAATGGTATGAAATAATCGTCAATACCACTACAGAAGGCACCGAGCTTATAGCCGACGCCTTTTTTAGCATTGGTTGTACCGGCGGTGTAAAAATTGTAGACAAAAGCGACGTAATCGACGTTATAAAAAATCAAAAAATGTGGGATTACATAGACGAAGCCGTGCTTAACAGCGCGGACACGGCAAAAGTAAGCGGATACGTTAGTTTCGACGAAAAGGATAAAAAAATAGAAGAATTAACGGAAATATTAAAAAACGAAAACGTTCCGTTCGGAGAAATCAATACTGCCGTTATAGACGACGAAAGCTGGGTGGAAACCTGGAAAAAGTATTATCGCCCCATAGACGCGGGCAGATACGTAATCGTTCCGAAATGGATAAACTATAACGAAGACGGCAAAATCAAAGTCCTGATGGACCCCGGTATGGCTTTCGGTACGGGCGAACACGAATCGACTAAAATGTGCCTTATGCTTATGAGCGGAAACGATTTTACGGGTAAGTCCGTAATCGACGTCGGAACGGGCAGCGGTATTCTCGGTATAGCGGCAATAAAAAGCGGAGCGAAGAGCTGTTATATGTGCGATATAGACAGCATAGCAGTGAAAGCGGCGAAAGAAAACGCCGAACTCAACGGAGTTCTTGACAAAGTTGAAATAGAACTTGCCGATTTGTTGCAAAAGGATATGACCGCCGATATAGTGCTTGCTAACCTTACCGCAGGAATACTCGTAAGACTGTCGGACGGGCTGAATAAACACGTTCACAGCGGCAGTAAGCTCATTTGTTCCGGCATAATACACGAAAGGAAGCAGGAAGTAATCGACGCTTTTGTTAAAAGCGGTTTCAAACTCAATAAAGAACTTATTATGGGCGAATGGGACGCTCTCGAATTTTTATGGACTTAAAACGATTTTTCAGCGACTGCGTGGATTGGGATAAAAGAACCGCCGTCCTCAGAGACGAAGAGTTTTATCACGCGGTGAAAGTAACGAGGCATAAAGTAGGATACAAGCTCGTAATTTGCAACGGCGACGACTTCGACTACAACTGCGAAGTCACCGAAATAACGAAAGACGCTTTATATGCGCGAATCGAAAGCAGAACGGAAAACAAAACGGAATTAAAAAATCCCGTCGTTTTGTACGTAGGCGTAAACAAAGAAATAGATACCGTGGTTCAGAAAGCCGTAGAAATGGGCGTAAGAAAAATAGTTCCGTTTACTTCGGCTCACAGCAACGTGGACAAAATCAATATTGACAGACTAAACAAAATCGTAGTGGAAAGCTCTAAACAATGCGGCAGAAATCGTCTTGCGGAAATTTGTCCTTTGGTCACCTATAAAGAAGCGTTATATGTAGCTAAAGATACAAATATCCTTTTGTATTACGAGTATGAAAGAAACAATAAAACCTGTGACGTCTCGATAGACGACAGAGAAATAAGCGTGTTTATAGGAAGCGAAGGCGGTTTTTCGTCAGACGAAGTAGCTTACGCGAAAGAAGCGGGGGCAAAACTTCTTACTCTCGGCGACAGGATTCTTCGCGTATCCACGGCGGTGGTATCCGCCCTTACTTTGGTAATCGAACGACGAGGAGAAATTTAATATGAAAGCCGTCGTTTTTAATTTAGGGTGTAAAGTCAATCAATACGAAAGCGATAAGATAGCCGAAGAATTGGCTAAAATAGGGTACGAAGTAAGCGAGGAATTGGTTTTTGCCGATGTTTACGTACTCAATACCTGCGCCGTCACGGCGGAAGCCGAGCGTAAGTCAAGACAGGCGGTAGCGAGGTGCCGCGCGTTAAATAACGCCGCAAAGGTTTTCGTATGCGGTTGCGCTTCGCAAAAATCAGCTACTTTGTTTGAAAAAGATAACGTATATTACGTAGCAGGAGCTACGAATAAACAGAGTATATTAAATCATTTAGAAGACGAAAGTTTTTCGTCGGACGTTATGGACTTGCCTGATAAGTATGACGACGAAGGAATTTTGTCGTCGGCTAACAGGACGAGAGCTTACGTCAAAATTCAGGACGGGTGCAACAGTTTTTGTTCTTATTGCATTATACCTTATTTAAGGGGCAGAAGCCGTTCGAGAGCAATAGAGGATATCGTAAAGGAAGTATCGGTGTTGTCCGAAAAAACTTCAGAAATAGTCCTTACCGGGATAAATATAATGAGCTACGGTTCTGATATAGGAACTAATCTTACCGAACTGATTAAAGCGTTAAGAGAGTTTGACGTAAGAATAAGGCTTGGCTCTTTTTATGCCGAAGGAATTACGGAAGAACTTCTCGACGCGTTGTTTTCTCTTAAAAAGTTTTGTCCGCATTTTCATCTCTCTCTTCAAAGCGGCGACAAGCGGGTTCTTAAAGATATGAACAGGCATTACACGCCGGAAATTTACGAAGAAAAAATAAATCTTATAAGGCGTTACGACAAGAACGCTTGTATCGCTACCGACGTAATAGTAGGTTTTCCGACGGAAACCGAAGAGAGCCACGAAAATACCGTTGAGTTTATAAAAAAAGTAGGGTTTTCGGATATACACGTTTTTCCGTTTTCTTCGAGAGAGGGGACGAGAGCGGCAAAATTAAAGCAGTTGTCGCCAGAAGTTATTAAAAGGCGCAGATACGAAATGTTGGCGTTAAAGGAAGAATTGCGGAATAAATACCTTAAAGAAAACGTCGGTGTAAAACAAAACGTTCTTATCGAAGAAAAAATCGACGATTACTATTGCGGATATTCGCAATATTATATTAGAATATACTTAAAGCACGGAGCGGAAAGCGAAATAGCGGAATGTGCTCCGAGCGTATTATATAAAGACGGTTTATTGGAGGAATAACGATGAAAGACTGTATTTTTTGTAAAATAGTAGACGGCGAGATTCCGTCCGACAAAGTTTTCGAAAACGACGACCTTATAATAATTAAAGATTTGAATCCGCAAGCGAAAATTCATTTACTGTTAATTCCGAAGACGCATTACGAAAACATCGAGGAATTGGCGGTCAAGGACCCCGAATTGTTAAAGAGATGTTTTTCGACTCTTGCCGAAGTATCCGACAGCTTGGGACTTAAAGACGGTTACAGAGTAATTACGAACAAAGGGGAGAACGGCTGCCAAAGCGTCAAACATATCCACATTCATCTGTTGGGAGGGGAAAAACTTGCCGAAAAAATGGGCTAAATAAGTTTTCCGATATAAAAAATCGACAATAAAAAACGTATTCTCGCGAATACGTTTTTTAATTTTAATACTTTCTCTTTCTTGCGTTTTCAGCTTTCAGTTTTCTTCTTACGCTGGGTTTTTCGTAAACCTCATGGCGTTTGAGATCGCCGATAATGCCGTCGGTAGAGCATTTTCTTTTCCAACGACGGAATGCGCTGTCTACGGATTCGTTTTCTTTAACGTATACGGTTGCCATATTGATTTTCACCCCCTGCAAGAAGATTTCTATAATATACTATCCTAAAAAAGAGTTTTTGTCAATGTTTTACGCTAATTTTTGTAGAAAAATACAAAATTAGTTTGTCGGTGTCGAAAGTATAAACGCAAAATAAATTTATAAGTGTCGAAAATTGTCGGAATATGGGAATGTAAGGGATATATCGACGAAAATAAATCAGCCTGAAAAATTTGTGTTAGACTTACGATATCAAACAAAGGAGCTAAACATTATGGCAAAACAATACAGCGCGGCAAAGCAATACATTTTACAGGCAAAACACAGACTTATGTATAATACTTATGCGGATTATTTTATGGAACGTAAAGCAAGTTTTTATTTGAATAACAAGAAAATCAGTCGTGAACAGTACGAAGAAATGTGCAGGAAAATAAAAGAGATAGCGGCGAGCGAAGAGTTCGTTTCCGACACGTTGAATCTGCTCGTACCCGACAGAAAAGAATTTAACAAACTCGACGAATGCAATAAAGTAAAATATATGTTGGAACTCAGCAAAGTTTATACGACTATCAAAAAAACTATTTAATAATAAATAATTTATTTTAAGGAAAACGCGCGTCTTTGTCGAATAATTAAATGTGAGGTAAAGATGGCGCGTTATCCTGAGGATTTTCTCGAAAAAATTAAAAGCAGAACCGATATAGTAGAGCTTATCGGTAATTACGTTCAGGTGCAAAGAAAAGGACGTGATTATTGGGCGTGTTGTCCTTTCCATCACGAGAAAACGCCTTCCTTTCAAATAAGGGCGGATCAGCAGTATTATCGCTGTTTCGGCTGCCAAAAATATGGTAACATATTCAGTTTTATTATGGAATACGACAAAGTCGGTTTTAACGAGGCTGTCGAAATTCTTGCAAAAAGAGCGGGGCTCGAAGTCCCCGAATTGGTGTTTGCCCCCGAAGCGAAAGCGCGGAAAGAACTTATCGAAAAAATCTACGATATAAATCGTGAAACCGCACGATTTTATTACGGCAATATTTTCAAAGAAGAAGGGCAACCGGCGAGAGAATACTTCGCCAAAAGAGGACTCGATTCAAAAATCGTCAACGTATTCGGAATGGGGTATTCCACAGATTTTCATTCTCTCCCCGAGGCGTTGTTAAAAAAAGGTTACGATAAAAAAACGCTTTTGGAAGCCGGCGTGGTTTCGCAGGGAAAGAGCGGAGAACTTATCGACTTCTTCGGCGGAAGGATTATTATCCCCATAATCGGCGGAAACGGGAAAGTTTTGGGTTTTACCGGCAGAGTTCTCGTGCCGAAACCCGATTTTGCAAAATATAAAAACACATCCACCACTCTTGTTTTTAACAAGAGAAAAAATCTTTTCGGAATAAATCTTTTCAAAAAATTCAGGCAGGGCGATACGAGAGCGATGATTCTTGTCGAAGGTCATATGGACGTCATCAGTCTTTATCAGGCAGGCATACAAAACGCCGTAGCTTCGATGGGTACCTCGCTTACCATCGAACAGTGCCGGGAGATAAAGCGTTACGCCGACGTGGTGTACGTTTCGTTCGACGGCGACAGCGCGGGGCAACACGCTACGTTAAGAGGTCTCGATATGTTGAAAAACGAGGGTTTGGATGTAAAAGTAGTGTGCCTTACAGATAATCTCGATCCCGACGATTACGTAAGAAAATACGGAAAAGACGGATATATGAAACTTCTCGACGAGGCTTTACCGCTTATCGATTACAAATTAAAAAAAGTCGAAGAAGGATATAATCTCGATAGCGCCGACGAAAAAATCAAATACGCGAAAGCCGCTATCGACGTATTGAGCGAACTCGATACCGTAGAAAAAGGCGTATACGCGAAAGCCGTTGCCGAAAAGAGCGGTCTTAAACAAGACGTCATTATAAAACAAACAGAACAAGCGGGAAACGAGCAAAAAACGACCGGCGTTACGGAAGGAACGCCTAAAAGCGTCGATAACGAACCTACCGATATGTTGAAAGCGGCGGAAATTTTCGTTGTGTCATCGCTTATTTTCGGAAAACCGTACGTCGATATTTATTCTTTTGCGGAACTAAAAAAGTGTTTCGCCGACGAAAAACTTTTAGCCGTAATAGAGTATTTTATGAAATACATCGTCGAGAAAAACGAATTACCGAAAGCGGGAGACGTATTCGATATAGTAGAAGACGAAAAGTTGGCGTCCGAGCTTGTCGATAACGTAGAAACGATAAACGTAAGCGATCAGCAGGAATATTATCGGCAATGCGTTGAAAGAATAAGAAATAATTATAAAAATAAGGAATTGATGAGGTTGGTTGCCGAATTAAATAATGTAACCGATGAGAATAAAAAGTTAAAAATCAGAGAAGAAATAAAAAATCTTACCAAAGCGCAAACTAAATAGGACTGTTAAGGAGTATAAAATGGCAGAGAGAGAAGAACGGAAGAAGCAGGAATTAGATAAAATTATCGAGACTTTCAAGGATAAAAAGACTATATCCGAAGACGAACTTCTGAATAGAATGGACAGACTGAATCTCGACGCGAGCGAGATGGAGTCGGTATATTCCACGTTGGAAGAGCACGGAATAAAAATCACGAGCAACGAAGAAGTAGAAAAAGTCAACGATCAAATGCTTCAAAAGATAATGAACGAAGTCAATATCGACGACTCCGTTAAGATGTATCTTAAAGACATAGGTCGCGTTCCTCTGTTAAGCACGCAGGAGGAGTTGGAACTCGCTCAAAAAATGGCGGAAGGCGACGAAGAAGCTAAAAAACAACTTATCAACGCCAACTTGCGTCTTGTAGTAAGCATCGCGAAAAGATACGTCGGAAGAGGAATGCAATTCCTTGATCTTATACAGGAAGGAAACCTCGGACTTATGAAAGCGGTAGAAAAATTCGATTACACGAAGGGGTTTAAGTTTTCGACGTACGCGACGTGGTGGATAAGACAGGCAATAACGCGTTCTTTGGCTGACCAAGCTCGTACGATTCGTATCCCCGTGCATATGGTTGAAACGATAAACAAACTGACCAAAGTAAGTCGTACGTTGTTGCAAAAACTCGGTAGAGAACCTACTCAGTCCGAAATAGCCGAAGCTATGGGTATTCCCGAAAGCAAAGTGGTGGAAATTCAAAAAATAGCGCAAGACCCCGTTTCTTTGGAAACCCCGATAGGCGAAGAAGACGACAGCCATCTCGGAGATTTTATCGAAGATAAATCCGCCACTTCTCAAATAGATATAGCCGAAAGCAAAATGCTCAAAGAGCAGGTGGAGGAAATCCTCAGTACGCTTGCGCCGCGCGAAGCAATGGTTCTTATTTTAAGATACGGTTTACGCGACAACAGACCGAGAACGCTCGAAGAAGTCGGTAAGGTGTTTAACGTAACGAGAGAAAGAATCAGACAGATAGAAGCAAAGGCTTTGCGTCGTCTAAGACATCCCAACAAGGTAAAAAAGTTAAAAGACTTTTTGGATAAGTAATGCTGCGTATCGGCAAAAGATTAAAATCCGTCGCCGAAGAAATCGGCGAAGTAAATACTTTCGCGGATATAGGCACGGATCACGGACAGCTGATAATTTACGCCCTCGAACACGGTTACGCGAAGAGGGCGTTTGCCGTTGATATAAGCGAAAAAAGTTTATCGAAAGCCGTATCGGCTATCGCAGAAGCGGGATTATCCGAAAAGGTAGACTTCTTCGTAGGCGACGGTTTAACGACGCTTAAAGAAATTCCGGACGTCGCGGTAATAGCAGGAATGGGCGGAAACGAAATTGTCCATATCCTAAGTAGCGTATCTATGGATACGAAATATGTACTCGTTCCGCATAGCGACGCACACGTTTTGCGGGAATATTTATGTAGTCACGGCTACAAAATAGAAAAAGATTACGTCGTTTTCGACGGGAAATATTACGCCGTGATAACGTGTAAGTACGGCAATACCGAATACGATAGGCTTAAGATAGTGCTCGGCGGAGATAATCCGCATACGAAAGAGTTCGAAGAAAGAGTTTTCGACAGAAAAAAACGTATTGAAAAAATATTATCCGAAAAGAATATGTCGTCCGACAGTCTGCAACCCGAATTAAGAGAAGAATACGAGGAGATAAACGAATGGTTACGGTCAAAAACGCATTAGACGTTATAGAAGAGTTCGCACCGAAAGCGATTGCGGCGGAGTACGATAATCCCGGATTGAAAATCGGAGACGAGGATAGCTGTTTGCGAGGCGTTTTAATCACCGTCGATACGAACGAAGAGGTGATAGCCGAAGCGATAAAAAAGGGCTGTAATCTTATAATCGAACATCATCCTTCTATATGGAAGCCTTTACGGGGATTGGATAATCGCGTTCCGCTCAACAGAACCTTAATCGCCGCCGCAAAAAACGATATAGCTATTTATTCCGCGCATACGAACGTGGACTTTACCGTCGGCGGACTCAACGATTACGTAGCCGAAAGGATGGGACTTATCGACGTAGGAACTATCGACGGATTACAGTCGGCAAGAACGGGAAACGTTGCGTTTAATAAAGAAATTACGTTGCGTGAGTACGCTAAATATATTTCGGAAATATTTGACGACGATAACGTTATTACCGTAGGTAATCTCGATAAAAAAATATCGAAAGTAGCCGTAATTAACGGAGCCGGCGGTAACGAAGACGACACATGGGCGACTTTTAACGCGGGAGCCGACGTTTTTGTGACGTCTGAAGTTAAATATAACGTAACGCGGTTGGCAAAAGACTTGGATTATGCTATAATACAAGTCGGACACTTTGAAAGCGAAGCGTTTTTTATGCCGCTTATAAAAAAAGTATTACAAAACAAGCTAACGGATACGCCGATTTATGCGGCTGAATCTATTCGTAGCGCATATAACAGGAGAGGTGAAATATGGAATTAGATAAGATGTTGCAATATCAAAAAACCGATATTGTCGTTTACAAGCTCGAAAGAGAATATCAGCAGTCCAAAGAAAGGGAATTGTTGATGCGTTGCAAAAAGGCTTTCGAAGATAAGAAAAGCACACTTATCGGTCTTAGCAAAGAATTAGACAATACTCTCGCTACTATAACTAAACTTTCCGAAACCATCGACGAACTCGTAAAGAGCGGTTCGGAGTGGAACGGTTTCGACGCGAACGCAGTCGCTACGGAAGAAGAGCTTGCGAAAATCGAAAAGGACTTTGCCGATTACGAAGCAAAAGTAGCCGAGCTCAGCAAAGAACTTACCAAAGCCGTTAAGAAAGAGGACGAAATAGCCTACGAAAACAAACGCTTGCACGAAGAAATGGAAGTATTAAACAACGATTTCAGACATTTGACCGGTTTGCTTAAAAAGAAAGAAGCCGATATGCTCGAAAAGGCGAAACCACACGTTAAGATACTGAAAACGTTGGCGCCCGATATAGATAAAAAACTGTTTGAAAAATATCAGGAACTTCGTAAAGGTAGGAAAATGCCCGCTATCGTACCGTACAACGAAGGTTGTTGCGGCGGTTGCGGTATGGATATATCCATCGAAGTAGGCAAAAAGCTCGTCAACGCGTACGACGTCGCGGAATGTACGCATTGCGGCAGAATAGTTTACAAACCTAAACCCAAGATAGAATAAAATATATAAATAAACAATACATTTTAGTGGAGGACTTTGATGAAATTCACTAAAATGAACGGTTTGTGTAACGACTATATATTTATAAATAACAAAACCGAAAAGGTAAACGACCCACGGAATTTAGCTAAACTGCTCACTAATCCGTATAGGAAAATCGGCGGAGACGGTATCGTGCTTATAGACGAAAGCGACAAAGCCGATTTATCCATGAGAATATTCAATGCCGACGGCAGCGAAGGACTTATGTGCGGAAACGCCGTAAGGTGCACGGGAAAATTCGCTTATGAAAACCTCGGTATAAAAAAGACGAAATTTTCGGTAGAAACCGCATCGGGTATAAAGACCGTAGAAATAAAGATAAACGGCGGCAAAGCCGTATGCGCTACGGCAAATCTCGGAAAAGTTACGGTTGAAAGTTCGCTTGTTACTATAAGGATTTGCGGCAAGAAATATACGGGATTTTGCGTAAATGCAGGAAATCCGCATTTTGTGACCTTTGTAAAAGAATTTCCGCAAGATTTAGAGCGGATAGGGAAAATTATCGGAGAAAAAGAAATATTCGTCGACGGCGTAAACGTTGAATTCGTAAAAAAAGACGTTGCCGACGGCGTGATTTGTATGCGCGTATGCGAACGCGGAAGCGGCGAAACGTTATCTTGCGGAACGGGCGCGACGGCGGCTTTTGCCGTGTGCAGGCAGTTAGGGTACGTCGGAGACAGCGCGGTAACTTGTCTTCCCGGCGGAAACCTTATATGTTACGTTAAGGACGGCGACTACTTTATAAGCGGAGCCGTGGAAAAGAACTTTGAAGGAGAAATAGATATCTGATGGTAAAAATAAACGGTAACTACGCCAACATTAAAGAAAGTTATTTGTTTTCCGACGTTGCGAAAAAGATAAACGCTTTTTTAGCCGATAATCCGGACAAAACCGTAATAAGAATGGGAATAGGCGACGTCACGCAACCTTTGGTGAAACCCGTCGTGGAAAAACTCGTTTCCGCGTCGAAAGAAATGGGCGATAAGGATACGTTCAGAGGGTACGGACCGGAACAAGGATACGGTTTTCTTAAAGAAAAGATTGCGGCGTATTATCGTGACGAAATCGGTGCGGGCGTTAGCGAGGACGAAATTTTTATATCCGACGGGGCGAAAAGCGATATCGCCAATATTACGGACTTGTTTGACGACAGCAACGTTATTTGCGTACCCGATCCCGTTTATCCCGTCTACGTAGATACCAACGTTATGCGCGGAAGAAAGATAGTTTACGTCAAAGGTAACGAAAATAACGGTTTTTTACCGTTGCCCGATGAAAGCACGGAAGGGGATATTTTTTATCTGTGTTCTCCTAATAATCCCACCGGAGCCGCTTATAACTACGAGCAACTGAAATTATGGGTGGATTTTGTGGCGAAAAGAGAAGGTATAATACTCTACGACGCGGCGTACGAAAGTTTTGTTTCGGAAGATTTGCCGAGAAGTATATTCGAAATCGAGGGTGCGAAAAGTTGCGCGATCGAATTTTGTTCTTTGTCGAAAACGGCGGGATTTACCGGGACGAGATGCGGTTATACCGTAGTGCCGACCGCCTTAATCAGAGAGGGAATGAGTCTTAACAAGATGTGGTTAAGACGGCAGACGACAAAGTTCAACGGAGTAAGTTACGTCGTGCAAAGAGGGGCGGAAGGCGCGTTTACGAAAGACGGACTCGCTGCCGTAAAAAACACGATAAAGATATATAAAAAGAACGCCGAAATCATGGCTGACGCTTTGAAAGAATGCGGCGTATATTTTACCGGCGGAATAAATTCGCCGTACATTTGGCTTAAATGTCCCGACGGAATGACTTCGTGGGGATTCTTCGACGTGTTGCTAAACGAATGTCAGGTAGCGGGTACGCCGGGAAGCGGTTTCGGCGAATGCGGCGAGGGGTATTTCAGACTTACCGCTTTTAATACCGAAGAGAATACGAAAGAAGCTATGCGAAGGATAAAAAATCTTTTGAAAAAGTAAAAAATCAACCGACTTGAGAAGTCGGTTTAATTTTGCTCTTTTTACCTTTGTATTCGACTGTAAACGGTATGACGAATATAATGGAAACGACGTTGAATAAGGTATGAAATAAAGCTATTTTAGTATCCGTAGATACCGATAAATTGATAAATCCATTAAGTAAACCTGTCGCAAACGCGAATGAAAACGCGGCGACTCCGCCTATATTGAAAAGGAGATTGAACACGGCTACTTCTTTGCCTTTTTTCGATTTTCCGATAGCCGCGAGAAAAGCGGTTGCGCACGTGCCTATATTCGCGCCCATGATTAGGAAAACGGCGTTATCTATGCTTACCGCCCCCGAATGTCCGAGCATAACTATAATGAGAGATATGACGGAAGAACTTTGGCACACGGCGGTGGCAAGAGTTGATAAAAAAAGCAGTTTCAGTTTGTTCCCGTCGGTAAACGGCGTTATATCTATTTTTGAAATAATCTTCGGTACGCTGTCGGAAATAACGTTTATTCCGATAAAAATCATAAGAAAAGAACATACGAAAAAAGCTCGGCGAACGATTTGCTCGTTTTTCGATACCGCAAGGATAATCGCGGCTATCGGCATAAGGATAAGGAAGAAAGTCGACGCGTCGATATACCCTAATACTGCAAGATAAGCCGTGATGGTAGTGCCTACGTTCGTGCCCATTACGAGATAGTAACGGTTTTTTTTCGTCAGCAAATTTTTATCGGCGAGCTGAACCGCTATTCCGTTTATCGCGGAAGAACTTTGGGTGAGCGCGCTCGAAAAAAGCCCTACAAGAAGAGCTTTGAAAGGAGTGTTCGTAAGTTTTATAAGTTTGTCGGACTTGTTTAATAATTCTTCCGACATGGATTTGTTTATCAAGTAGACGGAGAAAATAAAAACGCCTACGCCGCCTATTAGCGTTGAAAAAATTTTTAGCATAATATATTTTATTTTATAAAATTGTTAAAATGCACGTTTGCCTTGAAAAGTTCGTCGGGATATGTTAAACTATATACATTATTTCAGCGTATGAGGAGATTAAATATGAAAACCTTCCATAAAGACAAAAAAGTTTATAACGTGAACTCGATAGAAAGATATGCCGCCGGGTTTCCGATCGATACGAACGGCAACGAAAAGACGCGTTTGTTGAGCGGCGAATGGAATTTTAAGTGGTTCGCGAAAGTTGAAGACGTTCCTGCGGGAATAGAAAGCGCGGATTACGATTGCGGTTCGTTCGACAAAATAGCAGTGCCTTCTAACTGGCAAATTAAAGGCTACGATAAGCCGATTTATACGAATATAGTTTATCCGTATGCGTTGGAAACCAAATTTTTGCCCCTCGTGCCTATGGTTAAAGACAAACAGAACAGCGTGGGGGTTTACGTTACCGAATTCGAATTAAAGAAAAACGATCAAAAATACTTTATTCACTTCGGAGGAGTCAATTCTTGCGCCGAAGTTTACGTCAACGGAAAATTCGTCGGATATAGCGAAGATACTTTCGATTTTCAGGAATACGACGTCACCGATTTTGTAAACGACGGCAAAAACAGACTTACCGTCATCGTTTACCGTTACTGTACCGGTAGTTATCTCGAAGACCAGGATATGTGGAGAATATCGGGTATTTTCCGCGACGTATATTTAATCGAAAAGCCGCATACCGAAATCGCCGACTTTTTTGCGAGAAGCTACTTTAAGGAAAAACGTTCTTTGGCAAACCTCAAAGTAAGCGTAAAAATTAAAGGGGATTATGAAAATTGTAAACTTACGGCAACGCTTAAAAAGGACGGAAAAATCATCACTTCCGGCGAATGCGACGTCGAAAAAGCCGATATTTGTTTGGCAGCCGACGTAAGAAATCCCGAGTTGTGGTCGCACGAAACTCCCGTACTTTACGATTTGGAATTGAGACTTTACAAGGACGGCGAAGAAATTGATTGCAGAAAGTGCAAATACGGTTTCAGAGAAGTCAGAATAGTACCTATGATAGACGGCAAAGGTCCGTTCATTTTGTTGAACGGAAAACCGTTGAAATTCCGCGGAGTGAACAGACATGAATTCCACCCCGAATACGGTCACGCAGTGCCGAAAGAAAAAATTCGCGCCGATTTGGAATTATGTTTGAAAAACAATATCACCGCTATAAGAACCAGCCATTACCCGAACAGCAGAGCGTTCTACGAATATTGCGACGAACTCGGTATTTTGGTAATGTGCGAAAACAACCTTGAAACGCACGGATTGAGTTTTATGATACCCAACAGCAGCAAACTTTGGACTGAACAGTGCGTTTACAGAGTTCGCAATATGGTTAATTCCTACAAAAACCACGCTTGTATAGTCAGCTGGTCGTTAGGTAACGAGGCAGGTTTCGGCAATGCGTTCAAAGAAATGAAAAAAGCCGTTCTCGCCATAGACGATACGAGATTCATCCATTACGAAGAAGACGTTACCGGAGAAGTGAGCGACGTAATGAGCGAAATGTACGCTCCTCTTGAAAAAATGCCCGCAATCGGAGAAAACAAGAAAGTTAAACACTGCAATTTGACCGTTTTCAGACCGTTAGGCGTTGTGTATAAGCCCGAAAAGTACAAAAATCTTCCGTACATAGAATGCGAATACGCTCATTGTATGGGTAACAGTTTAGGAAACTTTGCCGACTATTGGAGAGAATTCAAAAAGTACGATCGTTTGGCGGGCGGATTTATTTGGGACTTTGCGGACCAAAGTATCAAGTACGACAATAACGGAGTGACCGAATGGCGTTACGGCGGCGATTTCGGAGATAAACCTAATGCGGGAGGATTTGCGTTTAACGGAATAGTCCGCGCCGACAGATCTCCTAATCCCGCGTTGTACGAAGTAAGAAAAGTTTATCAAATGCCAGAGTTTACTCTCGAAGAGGACGTATTAAAAGTCAAGAACGGCTATATGTTCCTTAATATAGGCGGATACAATCTTAAAGTTTCTTACTACGGCGACGGAACGTTAATGAAGGAAGATGCGGCAATTCTTACTTCCACGGAGGCGGGCGAAGTCTTCGAGTACAAGATTTCCGTTCCGGATTTCGACGGCGAAGTAAACGTCGTAGCCGAATTGAGTCTTACAAAAGAAAGGGGTGTGTTGCCTGCCGGACACGTCGTCGCATACGAACAGTTCCTTGTCAAGCCGACCGATTTCAAACTTGCAGAGCTTAAAGGCGCGGCTACTTATACCGAAAACGAATGGGAAATCACGGTAAACAGCGGAGATATGCAAGTAATTATGGAAAAAGCCACGGGAGCGATAACCAGTATATCCGTGAACGGCTCCGAAAAACTTCGCAAACCGTTACTCCCGAATTTCTGTCGTCCGACTATCGATAACGACCGTTGGGCTCAAGTTAATCTCGATATAGTCAAGACCATAATGGGAGTGTACAAATTTAACAACGCGCAAAAGAGGATGCGTCCTAAAAATATTAAAATCACCGAAAACGACGGAATAGTAACTATAAGCGTACTTTGGAAGATGGCTTACGTCAGCGGTTTTACCACCGAATACGCAATAGGCAAGGAAGCGATAAACGTCAAGATGAAGTTACATGCGAAGACCGAACTTATTCGTTACGGATTCAGCTTTGCTTTACGCGAAGAAGTGAAGGCGGTAGATTTCTATGCCCGCGGCGCCCATGAAAACCATTGCGACAGAAAAGACGCAGCCGTGTTGAAGAGATATTGCGGCGTAGCGTCCGATTTTAATCACGAATATCTTTATCCGCAGGAAAACGGCAACCATACCGACGCAAGGTTCCTTAATTTAGGTAACGATAACGAAGGAGTCATTATCTTGGCAAACGGCGCGCCGTTTGAGTTCAGCGTTCAGGAATACTCTATGGAAGACCTTGAAAAAGCGCAACATTTACACGAGCTTATCGGAAAGAAGAACGATTATTATACGGTATACGTCGACGGCAAGCAGAGAGGCGTAGGCGGAGATACTCCCGCTATCGCTACGTTGAAACCGCAGTATAAGATACCGAGGGGCGATTATTCGTTTGAATTCCGTATAATCGCTAAATAGTATGAAAACCGGTTTGGTATTAGAGGGCGGCGGTGCAAAAGGAGCTTTTCATTGCGGCGCGATTAAAGCCCTCTACGACAACGGCTATGCGTTCGACGGAGCCGTCGGAACGAGCATCGGCGCAATAAACGCGGCTTTGGTGGTTCAGGACGGTTGTTACGAGTCTTTGATGGAGACGTGGACTCATATTGCTCCGAGTATGTTCACCGATTTCGACGATATAGAGGTTGAAAAACTTTATAATAAAGAATTAAATCGCGATACCGTCGCATATTGGACAAAGCAAGTCTTAAAAATAATCAAGAACTTGGGAATTCCGACAGAAAAGTTTTTGGAATTTTTGAAGTTGCACATATCGGAAGAAAAAGTTCGATTATCGAAAATGGATTTGGGGCTGGTGACCTATTCTCTTTCCGACAGAGAACCCGTCGAATTGTTTTTGGAAGATATTCCGTACGGGAAGCTGCACAATTATCTTTTGGCGAGCGCATATTATCCGGCGTTCAGATTAAAAAGATTGGACGGTAAGTTTTTTATAGACGGCGGCGTATACAACAATATGCCCATTTCGCTTTTATCCGAGAAAGGTTACGATAAGGTGATAGCGATAAGAACGATGAGCAAAATGCCTTACATAACCCCCGTTATGCCGTCGGTCGACGTAAGTTTTATTTGCCCGTCGGAAGACTTGGGCAGGACGATGCAAATGTCGGCGAAAATGATGAACCGCAATATCAAATTAGGGTACTACGACGCATTACGTTTTTTGAAAGATTATGCGGGTAAAAGATATTATATAGATAGTTCGGTGGAAGACCTGATAGGCTTTTTTTGCGCAGGTCTCGAAAAAAGCGGTATGTCGAAAGAAGAAGTGCTTAAAGAAATCGCCGAGCTGTATCCTGATTGCGAAACCGACGACGCTATAGTAACTTTTCTCGAAGAGTACGCTTACTTGTGCGGAATAGAAAAGTTTTATATCTATAAACCGGAAGAATTTTTACACGCTCTGAAAGAAAGGGCGGAAAACGTAGAAATAATAAAAGGGCGGTTAAAAAGAATTATTTTGCGAGAAAAAGCAAAAAAAGACAAATTATTTTTAGATGTAACAAGGAGTTAAAGGAACAAGATGACTAAGGAAAAGTTTTTTAACGGTGTAAAAAGCCTTTGTAAAAGGTGGTTTATCGACGCATTTTCGGGAATGGCGTCCGGGTTATTTTGTACTCTTATTGCGGGTACGATTGTCTGCATGGTCGGCGGCTGGATAGGGAATAACGCCTTCGGAAAACTTGTAAACGGATTCGGCACCGTGGCTAAAATTCTGATGGGAGCAGGAATAGGCGTGGGTATAGCGTACAAACTGAACTCGAAACCGCTCGTCATTTTCGCCGCCGCCGTGACGGGATTTATCGGAGCGTACGCCCTTAACTTTATCGAAGGCACAATGACGGGAGAATATTTCAACGTCGTGTTTACAAAAGGTTTACCCGGGAATCCGATAGGAGCTTACGTCGTAGCTTTGTTTACGATAGAGATAGCGTCGCTTTATGCCGGAAAGACGAAATTCGATATAATCTTTATTCCGCTCGGAATGACGATACTCGCCATGGGCGGAATATATCTTGCTTGGCCGTTTATAAAACTTATCGACTTGTTGGCAAAACTTATGGTCATCACTATAGAAGCCGGTACGGCGGCGAAAGTCTTAGTAGGTATATTTATTGCCGTCGTAATGGGGATACTTCTGACGATGCCCACGTCTTCCGCGGCAATTTGGGTGGCGATAGCCACGTCGAACACGGCAAACGCAAACCCCGAAGTGTTCGCGATAGCCGGCGGAGCCGCTGTCGCAGGTTGCACCGCGCACATGATAGGTTTTGCCGTGTCGAGTTTTCGCGAAAATAAATGGAGCGGACTTATTTCGCAAGGTTTGGGTACGAGCATGTTGCAAATCCCTAACATAATGAAGCATCCGCTTATTATGGTACCGGAAATAATCGCCAGCGTGATAAGCGGACTCGTAGCCGTGCTTCTCGATATGCGTTGCACCGCGGCAGGCGGCGGAATGGGAACCAGCGGGCTTGTCGGAGTATTCGGAGTAATAGACGCTTGTCAAGCGTACGATATAGCGGTATGGAAATACGTATTGGGGATAATACTTTGCTTATTCGTAATACCCGCAGGCGTAAGTCTCGGAGTGAGCGAGTTTATGCGTAAAAAGAACTGGATAAAATTCGGGGAGATGCAACTTGAACAATAACAAAATTATTCTTATAGACTCGAACAGTCTTATCAACAGAGCTTTTCATGCTCTTCCGCCTTTGCAACTTGTGGACGGAACGTATACTAACGCAATTTACGGATATACGGCTATGTTGCAAAAACTTATTTCGGAAGAAAAACCTACGCATATATGCGCCGTGTTCGACTGCAAAGCAAAGACGTTCAGACACTATATGTACGACGGATATAAGGCGACGAGAAAACCTATGGCGGAAGAACTTGCCGCGCAGATACCGATACTGAAAGACCTGCTTGAAAAGATGGGTATAAAAATTCTTTTCAAAGAGGGTGCGGAAGCCGACGATATTATAGGAACGCTCGCTAAAAGATTCGACGACGAAACGATAATAGTGACGGGAGACAGAGACAGTCTTCAACTCATAGACGATACCACGACCGTGTTCTTGACGAAACGCGGAGTAAGCGACGTAATTAAATATACGCCCGCCGTGTTGAAAGAACTCGAAGGGTTTACGCCCGAACAAATAATAGAGTATAAGGGGCTTGCCGGCGACAGTTCCGACAATATACCCGGAGCGCCCGGAGTGGGACAAAAAACGGCAACCGATTTATTGACAAAATTCGGCAATATCGATAACATTTACGCTAACGTCGAATCAATTGTCGGGAAATTGAAAGAAAGGCTCGAAAACAATAAAGAATTAGTATATTTATCAAAGCAGTTAGCAACAATTGATACGAAAATTGACCTAATTTGTAATTTAGATGATATAAAATTCTCGTATCCGCTTCCGAAAATTGCATACGAAGCGATGAAAAAGCTCGATTTTAAGAAGCTGATAGACAGGTTCAAATTCGACGTTTCAGAGGGAGAAACGGTAGTTTCCGACAAGTTTATAGAGACGGAAATAGTTAAGATAAACGATGAAATTTCTCTTCTTGAAGCTATAAACGAAGTATGCGGACAAGAAAAAATCGCCGTAAGTTGGGATAGCGAAATATCTTTTTCCGACGGGAAAAAGAACTACGTCGTAAATATAACAAACGATTTATTCGGAACGGGACTTACGGAAGAAACGATAGTGGAAGCCATGCGTTCCGTATTTGAAGGAAACATTGAAAAAATAGTTTACGACGCAAAACAGATTATGACCGTGTTGTCCGAATTTAAGTGCGAGCTTAATCCGCCGTACAGCGATTTAGCTTTGAAAGGATATTTGCTTTCGCCCGGCAGAAACCTAAAAGACGTAAAGCAGTTATTATCGGCGTACGGATATTCCGAGAATACCGTTGCGGCAAATATGTATAGGCTTGACGCAGAACTCGACGAAAAGATAGACAAGCTGGAATTGACTAAGCTGTATCGAGAACTCGAACTTCCTCTTGTCAAGTGCCTTTTCGATATGGAGAGAGTAGGTTTTTGCATAGATATAAATATCCTTAACGAACTTGACGCAATGTACACCGAAGAAATCGAAGGACTTGTAAAAAGCATTTACGAATTGGCGGGGGAAGAATTCAACGTCAATTCAAACAAACAGCTTGCGTCGATATTATTCGAGAAGCTCGGTTTACCTCATTCAAAGAAAAATAAGACCGGATTTTCGGTAAATGCGGAGGTTCTCGAAGAGTTGGAGCATCCGATAGCCGAAGTTTTGTTGCGGTACAGACAACTTACGAAACTTAAATCGACGTATATAGACGGAATGAGAGGGCTTATAAACAAAAGCACGGGCAAAGTTCATACTTGTTTCAAACAAAACGTTACCGCAACGGGTAGACTTTCCTCGACCGAACCGAATTTGCAAAATATTCCCGTAAGAAGAGCCGAAGGGCGTGAAATACGCAGAATGTTCGTACCGAGCGACGGTTGCGTGCTGGTCAGTGCGGATTATTCGCAGATTGAATTGAGGCTGCTTGCGCATTTTTCGCAGGACAGCAACTTAATCGAGGCATTCAAGGAAGGTAAAGATATTCACGCTACGACGGCAAGTAAAATTTTCCGCGTGCCGTTCGAGGAAGTGACGAGCGCTATGCGTTCTTCCGCAAAAGCCGTTAATTTCGGTATAATTTACGGAATAAGTAGTTTCGGCTTGGCAAAAAACGCAAACGTAACCAACTATCAGGCAAAAAAATTCATGGAAGAATACTTTGCGACTTACCCCGCCGTCAAAGAATATATGAACGAGAATATTAAAGTCGCGAAAGAACAAGGTTATCTGAGGACTATGCTCGGCAGAATAAGATATTTTCCCGAACTTACTTCCAGTCAGTACACTGTGAGAGCTTTCGGCGAAAGAGCGGCTATGAATATGCCTTTACAGGGAAGCGCAAGCGATATAATTAAGCTCGCTATGCTGAAAGTTAAAAGCGAATTGGAGAAAAAAGGTCTTAAATCGAAACTTATTTTACAAGTTCACGACGAACTTATACTCGACGTTCCCGAGGCGGAAGAAGATGAAGTAAAGGGTTTGCTCGTATCGACAATGGAAAACGTCGTCGAATTGAGAGTGCCGCTAATAGTCAACGTGGCTTCGGGGAAGAATTGGTACGAGGCGAAATAATGATTACCGCAATTACGGGAACGATAGGCAGCGGAAAAAGTCTCGTAGGAAATATTTTACGGGAAAACGGAAAAACCGTATTTGATTGCGACAAAATCAACGCGGAATTATTATCCGATAAAAAATATCTCGACGGACTTAAAAAGCTCTTTCCGTATGCCTTTCCCGACAATAAATTCGATAAAAAATTATTTTCTCAACGAATTTTCGGCGACAAAGCGGAGAGGGAAAAACTTAACGACTACGCTCATCCGCAAATATTTAACAGGTTACAAGTCTTGCTTGCCGGGTGTGAAGACGAAGATTGTTTCGTGGAAATTCCGCTGCTTAAAGACGAATTTTTACCGCTTTTCGACAGAGTGGCGGTCGTTGACGCGGACGAAAGCGTTCGGATACGAAGAATCGAAAAAAGAGACGGAGTCGATACGGCGACAGCTAAGGCGAAAGTAGCCGCACAGAAATGCAGGTCGGACTACGGTATACCTACGGTAATAATAAAGAATAATCTCGGCAAAAAAGAACTTGCCGATACGGTTTTTTCCACGCTTTTATGAAAGAAAGAGTTATTTTACACGTCGATATAAATAATTTTTACGCTTCCGCCGCTTTATTATATAATCCCGATTTGAAGGATAAATACCTCGTTATTTGCGGAAATCCCGAAAAGCGACACGGCGTCGTGCTTGCCAAAAACGAGAAAGCGAAAAAAGCGGGAATAAAGACGGGGGATACTTTAATCGAAGCCAAAAGAAAAGCAAAAAATTTGTACGCGCTCCCGCCCGATTTTCAAAAATATTCCTATTTATCGAAAAAAGCGATAGCTTTGTATAAACAGTATACTTCTAAAGTAGAAAGTTTCGGCTTGGACGAATGTTGGCTCGACGTTACCGACTCGGTTAAACTTTTCGGTTGCGGCGACAAGATAGCCGACGAAATTCGTAACAGAATGAAATCGGAAATAGGTCTTACCGTTTCCGTAGGCGTGTCTTTTACGAAAGTTTTTGCCAAACTCGGCAGCGACATGAAAAAACCCGACGCCGTAACCGTAATCGACAAAAGCAATTTTAAGGATAAAATTTGGGGATTGCCGATAGGCGAATTGCTTTACGTAGGGAAATCGTCGGTAAAAAAGCTCGAATCGATGGGGCTGTTTACGATAGGCGACGTAGCGGCAGCTCCGCGAGAACTATTAGGAATTACGTTCGGTAAAAACGGTTTCAGACTGCACGAAATGGCGAACGGTATCGACGATGAAGAAGTATCCGAAGCGAATAAAACCTCTTTACCCGAAAGCATCAGCAACGGTTCCACTACCGAAAAGGATATAACGAACAAAAACGAAGCGGAAAGCCTTATGTATTCTTTAAGCGAAGTAGTGGCTTTCAGATTGCGTAAATACGGACTTTCGGCATTGGGAATATCCGTAGGAATAAGGGATAATAAGTTATGTTATTTGTCAAGACAGATGAAATTGATAAATCCGACCGACGACGCCAAAGAAATAGCCGATTACGCTATGAGTTTATTGGAAAAGCATTACGCCTTCGGCGTAGATAATCCTTTGAGAATGATCACCGTCGGAACGTATAATCTCGTGGAAGGGGAATACGGTTTTCAGACTACCTTATTTGACGAATACAATGAAAAAAACGACAGTCTTAACGATAAACTTGACGGATTGAGAGTAAAATACGGTTACGGCGTGTTAAAACGCGCAATAGAAATAAACCCCGATTTCACGTGCGATACACATGAAATCGAGGACGGATACGTTCCGTTCGATCGTCATAACGGCGACGACGATAAATAATTTTTATTAGTTTAAGTAACGTTCTTTTCCTACGTAAAAACAGGCTATCGTGTCGGGACCGCAGTGAGTTCCGATGACAGGTCCTACGTCGTAGAGCCATATATCTACACCGGGGAAAGCCGCGCGAAGTTTATTTTCTATCTTCTTGGAATCTTCCGGGCAATCGGCGTTAAGAATAACGATAGGATATTTATCGGTTTCTTCCGCGTGTTTTATCACGTCTTCCGCAATGTAATTTACCGACTTGTTTCTTCCCTGAACTTTCGCGGTGTTGACGAGTTTGCCTTCGTCGTTAAGTCTTATTATGGGTTTTAATTGCAAAATCGTTCCCGCCGTAGCCGCCACTGCGGAAATTCTACCGCCGCGTTTGAGGTGGAAAAGGTTATTGGGAGAGAATACCGCGTTTACTCGCAAACAGAACTTATCGAGAAAGTCGATTATTTCGTCGTTGGATTTGCCTTCTTTGTGCATTATCCCGGCATAATAGCAACAAATTCCCGTAGCCATGCTGATTCCTTTTGTGTCGAAACGACGGAATTTTGCGTCGGGGTATTGTTCGGAAAGCTCTTTTACGGCAATGTCCATATAAGTAAACGTACTGCTCATCTGCGAAGAAAAGCTCACGTACAAAATATCTTCGCCTTGCTTGAAGTAGGGTTCGAAGTATTCTTTATAAGTTTCTACGTTAAGACCGCTCGTAATGGGCATATTGCCGGCTCTTACGGTATCGAAGAATTCTTTTGCGTTATAATTACGTCCGAGGTCGTAGTAATGTTCCTCTCCGCAAATAGTGTAAGGCATTTTGATAAGGTTTAATCCTAAATCGTCGGCTATTTTATAATTTAATTCAGAATCGTCATCTATGAAAAGTACGGACATAAAAATCTCCTTTAAGTTTTTTGTATATTTGTTATATTTATTATACGATTTTTTCCCGTTGTATGCAAGTAAATTGTATCAAGGGATAATCGGCTTGGCTTATATGAACGATTTTTGAGCGAAACAGCCTATTTTTAGCATATATTGTTTTTCCGAATAGTCGAAAAAGTTATATTCTAATTTTTTTCCGAAATCATATTATATTCTATCGGAGGCAAACATGAAGAGTATAGGGTATTATAACGGTTCTTATTCGGAACTCGGCAGTATGTACGTTCCGATGAACGACAGAGTATGCGCGTTCGGCGACGGCGTTTACGACGCGGCATATTGTTACAACGGAAGAATTTTTGCTTTTGACGAGCATCTCGATAGATTTTTCGCAAGCGCGCAACTTATCGGCTTAAATATCGAAGAAACGAAAGAAGATATAAGTAAAATTATTTATTACCTTATAAATCAAGTCGAAGAGGATAAATTGTTCGTGTACTGGCAAGCAACGAGAGGAACGCAACCTCGTGAACACGTTTTCGACGACGGAATAAAGGCGAATATATGGATAATGATAAAACCTTCGGAACTTAGAAGTATGGAGCGTCCTGCAAAAGTAATGCTTTGCGAAGATAAAAGACACCATATGTGCAACGTAAAAACGTTAAACCTATTGCCTAACGTTATTGCCTTGAAAGAAGCGGACAGAAAAGGGCTCGACGAAGTAATTTTCCATAGGAACA
>Ga0256404_1000687_pt1 | contig 86723 bp, 87 predicted proteins | sample RumenRJG_01DNA_FD_185990 | JGI IMG/M metagenome (GOLD analysis project Ga0256404, IMG submission 185990) | Bovine rumen microbial communities from Lethbridge, Alberta, Canada - RJG_01 | ecosystem: Host-associated > Mammals > Digestive system > Stomach > Rumen | place: Canada: Alberta | collected...
AGGGCAGAGGCACTGGAACCTTGTGATTTCAGGGATCTTTTTAATGCTTTAAAATAAAATGTTATAATAAAGTATTACGCATTACGGGGACCATTCTTATGAGAAAATCTAACTCGAGTTTACTTGGCAAATATTCAGACGGCTCTTACAAGCGTAAGGGTAAGAAGGAAGCACCTGCAATTGTTGAATATAAGCAGCTTTACAAAGGTGAGATTAAGGCTAAGACCGTAACAGAAAAGAAGTATATAACTCTTGATGAGAAGATAAAGGCAAGGACCAAGTCATCCAAAGAAGATGAAGGTCCGAAGGAAGAGAGCGCACAGATCACTATTGGCGGTGTTCAGTATGTAGTCAGAAGCGGTGATGCCGGCTATGACCACATGATGAAGGTCGGCAAATTAGCAGATGAGATCTACAATGACACAAAGAAGAATAATCCTTATATTGCTACGACAAAAACTGCAATTATGTCTCTTTTCGAAGCATGCGACCAGCTGATCGCATTAAGGGCAGAGAACAACATGCTTAAGACTGAGCTTACATATTACAAAGTCAAAGCAAATGAGTATGCGGCAGAAAGACGTCCTGACGTTAAGCCCACACCCATGGAAGAGCTTGCAGATAAGGTCAGCAACGGATTGTTCGAGCATTTAAAGAAGAATGATGACAACCAGTAAAATTGAACTCTTAGCTCCGGCAGGCAATCTTGAGATACTCAAGGTAGCAATTGACAGCGGAGCTGATTCCGTTTATCTCGGACTTAAAGAATATTCCGCAAGAGCGGGAGCAGATAATTTCACGCTTGATGAATTGGAAGAGGGCGTGGACTATGCGCATACCAGGTCGGCTAAGGTATTCCTCGCTGTCAACACATTGATGAGCGATTCCGAATTCGAGCTCTTCTATCCTGAGATCGCTGAAGCCGTAAACATCGGTGTGGACGGTCTTATCATTCAGGATCTTGCAGTACTTAAGAAGCTCGCTTCAGATTTCCCGGATGTTATCATCAACTGCAGTACGCAGATGAATATCTATTCTGCAGATGAATTCAAGAAGCTTTCCGAGCTTGGCGCGAAAAGAGTTGTTCTTCCCAGAGAATTATCCTGTGATGAGATTGAGACCAGGACTAAGATAGCAAACGGTTATAACCTTGAGACAGAAGTATTTGCTCACGGTGCCGTATGTGTCTGCGCATCAGGTCTTTGTCTTTTCTCAGCAATGAACAGAAGCGGCACGAGATCAGGCAACAGAGGATCATGTGCCCAGCCATGCAGGGAAGAGTATGCATTATATAACGACGGATTAAGACTTAAGGAAGGTCATCTCCTGTCACCTAAGGACAGGGATGTTTCCGAGTATCTTGACAGGCTTATATCAAGCGGCGTCAGGAGCCTTAAGATCGAAGGACGTATGCGTGACGCGAACTATGTAAGATCTGCTGTATACTGCTACAGAAGAATGATCGATGCATATTATGAAGGCAATCTTAATAAAGACCTTTTGAAGGAGATCAAATACGACCTTCTCGTAAACTTCAACAGAGGCGGTGCTTTTACCTCACAGTATCTGAGCGGCAGTAAAGACGACCATCTTCTTTCCGGTGAGTATCCCGGCAAATATGGCGTCAGAATTGGCCGTATAAGCCGTCTCGATGCCGGAAACGGTACAGTTACCATCGGCATTAAGAACGGCGCTCTGGAGCCCGATAAGGGCGATTTCCTGTCCATAAGGGATAATGCCAGAGAGATATGTTCTTTCCCGGTAGGGAAGACCAATCTTGATCTTAACGGTCTTGCCGTAAAGGGCCTTCATCCCGACATGATAAGAAAGCTCAAGCCCGGCTTTGAAGTTTTCCTTATGAATCATGAGCTTACTATCGCAAAGCAGGACTTAAGAAGAACACCTGTAAGGATCATTCTTACCAATAACGGTTCTGAAATATCTGCAAAAGCAATCGTAAAAGGCGGTATCTCAGATAAGATCAGTTCAGAAGCCAAAGCTGCTGTTCCTGACGATTACGAAGGAAAGCCTTTGGACAGAACCAGGATAATCGAGCAGCTTTCCAAGACGCTTGATACACCTTTTAAAGTTGATGAAGTCGAGTTTGAAGGAAGCGTTGATTATTACTGTCCTGTAAGCCTCATCAATTCCTTAAGAAGGGAACTTCTTACTGTGCTAGAAGTCAATGTCGTTAATTCTTTCAAGAAATCTTACGGCACTGATTATGTTGATGATTCAGAATTCTTCGGTGAGATGCCTGAAGAAAAAGGCTTGATCAAGAACATGTATTCTTATCCTGTATTAAGACTTAATGAGGATATCCTTGAAGAAGGTGCGGATATCTATGCTTTCAGTATCTATGACCTTGCTGATCCTGATATCTACGAAAAGGCAGTAAGCTTTGTAAAGGACCAGGGTTCCGAACTGGTTCTCCTGATCCCTGATTTCCATCACGACAAGATCAATAAAGTGATCGATTATGTCATCGCTCTTCTTAAAGGTGATCTTGGAGACGGCTTTAAAGCTGTTATGTCGTCCAGACTCTTTACTGACCGTAAGTTCTTAAAAGAAGGCGTTAAGCACTATGCTTCGGCAGGAACCAATATCTACAGCTCAAAATCACTTGCTCATGCTTTTGACTATGCTGATGCTGTCATGCCCTCATATGAAGTATCTGCAGATGATCTTGTCCAGAACTTAAGAGACATGACTGAGACATTTGATATTGCAGGAAGACATCCTGTGCTTATACTGCACAGCGAAGGCCTTATTCCATGGATGCAGTCAGATTTCTGTGCTGCAGGAAGGAACCAGAGACCTTGCGGATTCTGCCACAACAATGCCTTTTATGAGATGAGCCCCAAGCGCGAGAATGATGGTATTACTCTTAAAGTCGTACCTCATCCTTTGGATTGCTCATGCACCATATACGGCAAAGCAAAGAATATTTACGATGCGGATTACGCTGAAGCAATCGCTGAATTAGGCTTTAACGTTATCTGCAATTACACTATATTACCGGGAGGCCGGAATAATGACTGAGATATTTATCGAGAAGTGCAGGGAAGATGCTAAGCTCCCCATGTATGCACATGACGGCGATGCAGGCATGGATCTCTATGCAGCTGAAGACGTGATAATCGAACCCGGAAGAACTGCTCTTGTACCTGTAGGCATCAAGATGGCCATTCCTTACGGATATGAAGTTCAGATAAGACCAAGAAGCGGTGTATCACTTAAGACACCTCTCAGGATCCCTAATGCGCCTGGAACAATCGACTGCGGTTACAGGGATGAGGTCAACGTCATCATTTATAACGATTCATTCATGGTTGAAGAGGGCGTATCAGAGCCTTTAACGATCGATACAAAGGGTTGTATCCACGGCACTTATAAGATAAGAAAAGGTGACAGGATCGCACAGATGGTCGTTGCCAAAGTCGAATACTGCAAGTTTGTGGAGACTGATAATGTCAAAGCTATAGGAGAGGATCGAGGCGGCGGATTCGGTTCGAGTGGTGTGAACTGATATGAACAGCGGCTTTTCCAGTTTTGGCGCAAGCACTATAAAACGAAAGAATCCTTTCGTAATGAGGCTCGCACTTGTATTGAGCTTTATTGCTTTCTTTATCATTGCTTTTATCGCCCTTACGGTCTTTTCTTCGAACAGACTCATGAATCTTAAGAAGAATGTCGTTACAAACGTGCCTTCAAACATCCTTCCGTCTTACAGTACGACGAGTTTTGAATCTGCTGACGGACAGACCTCATTGCAGGGATGGTTCTTCAAGACGAAGAATCCTATCTCAACAATCATTGTCGTACATGATGCAGGTTCCAACAGACTTCCGTTCGGCGTTGAAATGATCGATATGATCGAAGGATGGCTCGAAAACGGATACAATGTTTTCCTTTTCGATCAACGTAATTCCGGTACATCAGGCGGCGATATCTGCACATACGGATATCTCGAATGGCAGGATGTACTTGGTGCTATTGCCATCGTAAGACAGATCTCCGTTACTACGGATGTTATTCTTTTCGGCATTGGCACAGGATGCACATCATCTCTTCTCGCTTATGCAAATCTTCCGCCGGAAGGCGCCAGTGAGCAGGAACTTGTTAACTATGATGCGAATGTAAGAAAGCTTGAATTTGACAAGACTTATATCGCCGGCATGATCCTGGATTCACCCGCAAAGCAGTCAGATGACTACATCAGACCTGCCGTTGTTCAGAGTGAGCCTTTGGGAATCATTACACAGTATTCTGTACCTTACGCTATCAGAGTATCTTCAGGTGCTTCGAATAACAGCCTTGCCGCTGAGATTGCAAGACTTCCCATTCCTGTACTTATAATCTATGGCGGTCACGATACATATATCGGTGCTGATAAGATCGATCAGATAATCTCTGAGCGCAACAGACTGAACTCCAGTATCACCAAGAGCGTAATGGTCTCCGGTGCGGGATACCTTGAGGAATACAGTATCAACAAGAATCTGTATATTCAGACTATCAAGGATTTCCTTGATTCTTACTATCTGGTAGAGAACTGATATGAATAATGAAAAAGACATTCTTATCTTAGGCATAGAAAGCTCATGCGATGAGACAGCTGCATCCGTTGTAAAGAACGGGCGTGTTATCCTGAGCAACTGTATAGCATCCCAGGCAGATTTCCATGAACAGTATGGCGGAGTTGTTCCGGAACTTGCATCAAGAATGCATGTTGATGCCGTATATCCTACAGTCGAAAAGGCTCTTTCTGATGCAGGCGTTGAGCTTAAAGACATAAATGCGGTAGCTGTTACATATGGCCCCGGTCTGGTTGGTGCCTTGCTTGTCGGCTTATCCTGTGCCAAAGGTCTTTGTGAAGTATCAGGCAAACCTCTTGTCGGAGTAAATCATCTTAAAGGACATATAGCTGCAAATTATCTCTGCTTTGAGGAACTGGAGCCTCCGTTCCTTTGCTTATGCGTATCAGGCGGCAACTCCATGATCGTACGCGTTGACGATTATACAGACATGACAGTCCTTGGCCGTACCAGAGATGATGCTGCAGGTGAAGCTATAGATAAGATCGCACGTGTAGTAGGCCTAGGATATCCCGGCGGACCCAAGATGGATAAGGCAGGACAGGGAGGAGATATTACAAGATACGTATTCTCCAAGACCCATATGGGCGATTCCCTGGACTTTTCATTCTCAGGCCTTAAGACATCAGCTCTCAATCTCATAAACGGCCTTAGACAGAAGGGCGAAGAGATAGATCTTAAGGATTTTGCCGCATCTTATCAGAATGCGATCGCTGAAGCTTTGCTTAAGAATACGATGACTGCTGTAGATCAGACCGGATTAAAAAAGCTCTGCCTTGCAGGAGGTGTTTCCGCCAATTCTTTCCTTCGTGATGTTTTCGGAAAGCATGCGAAAAAGAAAGGCATCAAGCTCTACTATCCTGAACTTAAATACTGCACTGATAATGCTGCAATGATCGCATCCTGCGGATACTACGAATACATGAACGGCAAGAGAGACACTCTTGATCTTAATGCATATCCGTCACTTCAGATGAAATAAAAAGAGCCTTTTATCAAGGCTCTGGATTAGTATTATTATTACCCGGATCAGGCTGATTATTACCGCCGTTATTACCACCGTTGTTACCACCGTTATCTACAGCCTTTGTCGGCTTTGGCGTGGCTTTCTTCTTAGGCTTTACGGTTACGACTTTCTTTACAGGCTTAGGAGTAGGCTTCTTGGTAGCCTTCGGAGCCGGTGTAGGAGTCGGCGTAGGTGTATCAGTAGGAACAGGTGAGGGAGTAGGTGTATCAGTTGGAGCTTCCGTTGTCGTTTCTTCAGTAGTTGTAGCCGTCGTAGTTTCAGATGTGATTGTGATTATTGAAGGAACATAGTCGTCATCGACTTCAACTGGCCTTTTATCAAGATAACGGGCAAGCAAAAACACACCACCTATCAAGGCGACGAAAACTGCTATAGGTAATACGATCTTTTTTATCATGTCCCAACCCTTTTTATTGCTTATAGAATAACAGCATGTATTATCTGAAAAATCTTAATTATTTTTTACCACACTTTAAGGGAAATTTGCAAAAAATCTCGTTGAATATAAAATATGTGATTATGGCTATACAAAAAGGAATCAAAATAATTGCAGAAAACAGAAAAGCCTACCACGATTATTTCATCGAGGAGAGGTTTGAAGCCGGCGTGGCTTTATCAGGCACTGAAGTAAAGAGCCTCAGGGCAGGGAAGGTGAACCTGAAGGATTCATATGTCCAGGTAAAAGACGGTGAGATCTGGCTTATCGGAGTTCATATCAGTCCATATGAAAACGGTAACAGATTTAATCTTGATCCTGAACGTAACAGAAAGCTTCTGATGCACAAGAAAGAGATCATCCGTCTGTATTCAACTACAAAGCTGGACGGTCTTACGCTCGTGCCCACAAAATGCTATTTCAAAGACAGTAAGGTCAAGTTCGAGATCGGTCTTGCAAGAGGTAAGAAAGATTACGACAAGCGTGAAGTAATGGCCAAGAAAGAAGCCGCCAGAGACATTGACCGCGCTATGAAAAATGCGAAAAAATACAATCAGTGATATATTATTTATATATAAATAGAAGCAGGGAAGATGCATGACCACTGAAACGATCAGAAATAAAGCGCGCGAGAAGGAAATATCTATAAGGCATTCCCTTATGGCTGGTATTTTCTGGATCCTTGCTCTTACTTGGGTCGTTGTAATCTTTTACCTGTCATCACAGGGTGCGAGCGCATCATCTGATCTGTCACATGTATTCCTGAACTTTATCAATGAGATATTAGGAACAGAGGTTCAGGATGATTCCGTATTAAGGACTTTCGCACATGCTACAGAGTTCGCCTGGCTGACATTCCTGTCATATATGGCATTATCATCAACCAATAAGATCTCTAATAAGACATCCTATGCTGAGAGCCCGGTTAAGCTCATGAGATCCGATAACGAGATGAATATCATTTTCACATTATGGTTTGCAATCCTTAATGCGATCTTCGATGAGTATCATCAGTTATTCGTAATCGGCCGTGACGGATCCATCATGGATGTTCTCGTTGATCTCATCGGAATCGTTCTTGTCCTGATCATCATCAGAGTCGTATTCACGATCTATCTCAAGACAAGAGGTAAATCCGAAGTCGTTTATACCTGATCTTATAATCACGTCAAATCCGGAAGTATACCTTCGTTGAATTCTCCTGTATACGAATTATTATATACACCTAATTCGGTATAATTACAATTTTGGTGAATTGGGAGGATGTAAGAATTATATATACGGATGAATGGTCATATTAGAAATGATCATTTATATGTAATTGTTAATTACGGAAAATCTTTTTCGCGCATCAGCAAATATTCATACGCGTATTTTTAGTTACAACTATTTCTCCAGCTTTTCGAGTTATAAAAGTTGGAACTAAAGTCGGAATCTAATCAAATCCGGCTTTTTATCCAGCTTTTGTAACATAAAACATGGAATAAAAGTCGGAAGCCAATCTAGAGCAGTAATACCTCTGCCCTTTTTATATGTTCGCATCTCACCCGAAAGTTTGTTCGTTTTCGAAAAGGGGGAAGGTGAATGGATCAAGTCTCTTTACGGAATGTATCATATACATTCTTGGCCATCTTATCCTTGAAGGGAGGCTTGTTCTCCTTCTTCTTCCCTGTCGTATAAATGCAGAGTACATACTGGTTGTTGATATAGGCAACGATAAGATTATTCTTGTGCGTACCTTCATAGAAAGTAACGCTCTTCCCTACATCAAGGCTCTTATACTGCTCAGATGCCGTATCCATTTCGAGGATATATACAGTAACTGTAAGACCGCTTTTCCAGAGGTTCACGAAGTTAAGAACACCAAACTCTGTGTTCTTTTCGTATGCTGTCTGATCCTGGTAATTGATATTGATATCCTTTTCGGTACGGCCTATGGACTTAAGGATATCGCGTGTAATATCCGGAAGCGTGGCATTCGTATAGCCGATATTCTTAGGAACCATTCCAACGAATGTATCATAAGCTGTCTGAGCTGCTTTGATCTTAAAAGGCGGCTTGATCTGCTTATCCTTGAACTTGTTCTTTATACCGTATGCAGCTTCGACGCATAAGACATACTGGCCGTGAATAGCAATGATCTCATGAGTTTCTTTGTTCTCGTTGAAGAAAGACGCCTTGCCGCCAACATATAATTTCTTATATTCAGGTGAATCAAGATCATATTCGATAACATATACGCGGACATAGAATGAATCATTCTTACCGGATTTCTTGGCAAGCTTCTGGCTTATATTTCCGATGACCATATAATTCAAGACACCGAGCGCTCTGTTATCTGATGCTCTTTCAATATTAGTAGATGTCTTGATCTCATAGTTATCGCCAAGATCATCAAGAAGGTTCCTTGCAAGCGCATCCATGCTGATCTCGATAGGCTTGATAACCACGCCAAGACTTACAAATGCCTGATAGCTGTCCTGAACTTTGGAGATATTAAAAGGCGATCTTGTAGTTTTATTCTCATTAGTGATTATTCCGTTCTTGCCAAGACGTGTTTCAATGCATACGGCAAACTGCTTGGATATTGCAGCGATCTTAGGCTTAACCTTGCCGCCCTGTGCATAGAGATCGATCTGCTTTCCGGGAGTAAGATCCTTATAAGCAGCTGAATTCATGTCATATTCGAGAAGGTAGATCTCTACTTTATATGTGTCGAAGTTCTGGATCTTCTGCTTAAGATTCCAGTCTTCATTGGTAATATACATGTACTTCTGGATACCAAGAGCCGCATTTTCTTTTGCATTCTTCGGATCGGAGAATTCATTGATCCTGTATCCGTCTCCCAAAGCATCGAAAATAACTTTCGATACATCATTAATAGACATTTCCAAAGTATCAGCAGATTCAGATGTCTCTGATGTTTCTTCTGTGGTAGATTCCGATGTCTGCGGTATGGAGATGATAGGTGTGACGGTCTGTGTACTGTCAGTCTCTTCAGTACGGCATGATACAAGAGACAGAAGCATAACAGCAGAAAGAAGAGCGCACAATAATCTTTTCATTACACACCAGACCAATAAAAAATGTTAGTGAATAAACCATTCACTAACATTTTAGCATTATATGTTATTTTTAAATCTTCTTATTTTATCCAGTCGACAGTAATTTCTTTTACATCCATACCGTCGCGCTTCTTGATGAATTCAGGAGCAACCTGAGGGAACATCGCACAGCTTAATACGTCTTCATCAGACTTGGCGATATCCTTAAACTGTTCTCTGATCTTATCAAGCTCAGGTTCAAGAAGATCTGCAGGACGGCATGAGATGATCTCATCATCACCTATCGCCTGCTTTCTGATATCTTCATTTACCTTGCCGGGAAGCTCACCGTATTCACCGCGGAGAAGGCCTTTTGATTCCTTGGTAAATGTCTTATATCTTCCCATAAGAACGTTGAATACAGCCTGTGATCCGACGATCTGGCTTGTAGGAGTTACGAGCGGAGGGTAACCGAAGTCTTCTCTTACTCTCGGTACTTCCTGAAGCACCTCTTCCATCCTGTTCTCTGCATTAGCCTGCTTAAGCTGTGATAAGAGATTCGAGAGCATTCCGCCCGGAACCTGATAGAGCAAAGTATTAGGATCAACACGGAGAACCTTTGAACTAATGGTTCCAGCAGCTTCCATCTTTGCTGCTACGGACTTAAAGTGAATTGCAGCCTGATTAAGTTTGTTAAGATCAAGGCCTGTATCACGCTCAGTTCCCTTCATTGTTGCAACAAGTGATTCTGTTGCAGGCTGTGAAGTGCCGTTAGCAAAAGGAGAAAGTGCGCAGTCAATGATATCAACGCCTGCCTGCGCAGCCATGAGATATACCATTGAACCGGTACCGGTTGTGTTGTGTGTATGGAGATGGATCGGAATAGATACCTTCTCCTTAAGTTTCTTGATAAGGCTGTATGCATCTGCAGGAAGCAAAAGATTTGCCATGTCCTTGATGCAGATCGTATCAGCACCCATCTGCTCCAAGATAACGGCCTTGTCAACGAAGTAATCCTCATTATGTACAGGGCTTGTCGTATAGCTCATTGCAGCTTCGACCATACCGCCGTACTTCTTAACAGCCTTGATGGAAGCTTCCATATTACGGATATCGTTAAGCGCGTCGAAAATACGTACAATATCGATTCCGTTCTCGATCGATTTAGCACAGAAAGCCTCAACCATATCATCTGCATAATGGCGGTAACCGAGTAAGTTCTGACCTCTGAGGAGCATCTGAAGCTTAGTATTCGGAAGAGCCTTTCTTAATGTTCTGAGTCTTTCCCACGGATCTTCATTAAGGAAACGCATGCAGGAGTCAAAAGTAGCTCCGCCCCAGCACTCGATTGACCAGTAACCGATAGAATCAAGGATCTCACAAGCAGGAAGCATATCTTCAAGCTTCATTCTTGTAGCAGCCTGGCTCTGGTGAGCGTCTCTTAAGATAGTATCTGTGATAAAGAGCTTCTTATTTGTATTAAAAAGTTCAGACATCACTTATTTCCTCACTTAACCTCGAAAAGCATATCGCCGCCGGCAACTGTGCTGCCTGCAGCAAGGGTTAATGAAGCGATAACACCATCAACAGGTGCTGTGATCTCGTTTTCCATCTTCATGGCTTCAAGTACGAGAACAACGTCGCCTGCCTTAACGGAATCACCTTCAGCCTTATTTACTCTGAGGATCGTTCCGGGCATAGGTGCGATGACTGCACCTGAGCTTGCAGGTGCGGGCTTAGCGGAAGGAGCCGGAGCAGCTGCCTTGGGAGCTGCTGAAACAACAGGCTTGCTCTCGACCTTTACAGGCTGAACTGCTGCGCCGTTGCTGCCGATGAGCTCAACGTCCATCTCATATGTCTTGCCGTCTACTGTAATACGATACTTACTCATTTTTATTATTCTCCCAACTGATATTTATGATAAGAAATGCCTTTTTCCTCGATATACTTTTCGAGGCTGCTCTTATTAACTTCCTTGAAGGAACGGACTACGACATGCTTAGTATCTACGCCGTTCTCCTCAGCTATGCAGGCAACTGCCATTGCAACTATCAATTCCTGTTCCACGAATCAATTCCTCCTTAAAGCGGGATATTGCCGTGCTTCTTGTAGGGCAATGACTTCTCTTTTGTCTTGAGCATCCTGAAAGCTGAAGCGATCTTTGATCTTGTCTCTTCAGGAAGGATTACTTCATCGACATAACCGTGCTCAGCTGCGATATAAGGGTTCATAAACTTCTCGTTATATTCATTGAGGAGCTCTTCCCTCTTTGCTGCCGGATCTTCAGCAGCTTCAATTGCCTTCTTACCGATGATGCTGACAGCACCTGAAGCACCCATAACTGCGATCTCAGCAATAGGCCAAGCATAAACAACGTCAGCGCCGATTCCCTTACTGTTCATGGCGATGTAAGCACCGCCGTATGCTTTTCGCATGATAAGGCTGATCTTCGGAACAGTTGCTTCAGAATAAGCATAAAGGAGCTTCGCGCCGTGACGGATGATTCCGCCGTGCTCCTGCTGTGAACCCGGAAGGAATGCCGGTACATCAACAAGTGTAAGGAGCGGGATATCAAAGCTGTCGCAGAAACGGATAAAGCGTGCAGCCTTATCTGAAGCGTTGATCTCAAGTGATCCTGCCATGTAAAGTGCCTGGTTAGCGATAATACCAATAGTCTCTCCGTCAAATCTGGCAAAGCCTACTACGATATTTCTCGCAAAACTTTCCTGTACTTCGAAAAAACTGTTCTCATCAACGATAGCATTAATAACGTTTCTGACATCGTAAGCCTTCTTGGAATCAGCAGGAACGATATCAGAAAGTGTGCTGCTCAAGTCAACGGGATTTCCCGGAACTTTAAGAGAGTAATCTTCATTGCTCTGAGGCAGATATCCGATAAGCTGTCTTACGCCGTTAAGGCATGAAAGATCATCAGGATATACGAAATGAGCAACACCTGATGTAGAACCGTGAACTGCTGCACCGCCAAGGTCAGCAGAAGTAATAACCTCACCTGTTACTGACTTAACAACTGCAGGGCCTGTGATAAACATCTGGGCATAATCAGTCATGAAGATATAGTCAGTGATCGCAGGAGAATAGCAAGCACCGCCTGCACAAGGTCCCATGATTACAGAGATCTGTGGGATGACACCTGATGCGATAGTATTTCTATAGAAGATATCAGCATAACCTGTAAGGCTGTCGATACCCTCCTCGATCCTAGCTCCGCCTGAATCGTTGATGGAGATAAAAGGCGCCTTCATTGCCATAGCCTTATCCATAGCCTGGCAGATCTTCATAGCCTGCGCCTCACCGAGTGAACCGCCGCCAACTGTAAAATCCTGTGATGAAGCGAAAGCTACACGGCCGTGGATATATCCGTAACCTGTAACAACGCCGTCACCCGGACGCTTCTTCTTATCCATTCCGAAGTCGGAACATCTGGAAGAAATCTGATCGTTTAATTCAACGAATGTACCGTCGTCGAACAATGCTTCCATTCTCTCGCGGGCAGTAAGTTTGCCGGAAGCGTGCTGCTTTGCAATTCTCTCAGCGCCGCCTGCAGCAAGGACCTGTTCCCTGCGAGCATTCAAACGGTCAATGCTGTTTTGCCACATTGAATCCATATGCTATATGCCTCCAAAAACTATTAAATACGTTAAAAAGTCGCAAATTAAGGCTTTTCGCCTCTTAATGCGACTTTATTCTAACATAAATAGTTTGATAGTCAAACTAATTTTGAGTGAAGAGTTAGGTAATTGGGATTTGAGGGTGTTTTCGCACCCATCGAAAAGGACATGCCGCCCCTTCCGGGCCCGATTTGCTGATTTTTTGCCAATTCGGCAGTGATTTTGGCAATGATTTGGCAAAATCAGCCTGTTTTGCTATTTTTTTGCTAAATCGAGCCCTGATTTGGCAAAATTTCAACAATTGCTCCACACCTGGTTTTCGGGGCGCGAAAACGACGTGACGGCGGCGCATATTCTTACTTGATTTCCCGTGGTGACCAAATGGTGACGAATTCAGTTAGCATTAACCGTTTTCAAAATGTCCATTGTTCTTTTGAGGCCTGTTCTGATATCGTACCTTGGAGACCATCCGATCGATATAAGTTTGCTTCCATCAAGTCTGGCTTTGGTTGCTTTGCTATATCCTGCTGCTTCAACTGCATCGGGAATCTCAAATACAACCTTTCTGCCAGCATATTCAGCAATAATAGATGCAAGATCTTTCATCATTATGTCTGAGTTTTCTGCTGCAATATTATACGCTTCCCCACTCTTACCACTAAGAAGAATTGTAAGCAGTCCTGATACAGTATCAGCTACATACTGATAGCTGTAATACTGCGTCCCGGTGGATTTTAGGATAATGTCCTCACCTGCTATACCCTTTTTAATAAACTGGCTTATTGCTTTTGTATCGCTCATTAGCATAGTAGGACCATAGGAACGGGTGATCCTGGGAATAACGATATCAAGTCCCTTTTGAGATCTATATGCCTGGCAAAGTGCCTCGCCGCATCTTTTACTTTCAGGATAACCGGCTCTCATAGTATTGCAGTTGATATATCCGCAGTATTCTTCCGAAAACAGTTCTGTATCCCCTCTGTTCTCGCCATAAATCTCGTTTGAACTTGCAAAAGCAAATCTTGTCGCATTATGTGCAACAGAAAATTCAAGCATGTTTTGAAGTCCGATTATATTAGTAGTTATCGTTCCAATAGGATCAGTAGAATACTGCATCGGATGTGTATTTGAAGCTAGATGCAGTACGTAATCAATATTTCCGATAGTGTCATTCACAAAAGGTTTGTTAATATCGTATTGAATATACTGCAGATTATTATTATTACCCCATTTTATGAATCTTGCTCTTGCTTTATCTTCATTTCTGCTTAGAGCGTAAACTTTACAGTCGATGTTCTTGCTCATCAATACATCAACCAAGAATGATCCTACAAGACCTGTAGCACCAGAGATCATTACACTCTTTCCCTGAAGTTTATTCCAGGGTAGGCTTAAGCCGCATACATAATCAATATCATTAGTATATAGATCATTACTATAAAGATTCATTATTACCTCCTAAGATCAAAGCCAATATGCTTCCGTAAAATGACAGACTTGCTCCTCTTTAGGTGGCAACTGCATATAATCTCCGAATCTTTCAGTTAATCTTCGGTCATAATCGGCTGGAATACGGCATTTAAGACGTTCGAAGTCGGTATATATGTAATTGTCGAACATTTTGATATCCATATAGCACGGAACTTCACCATAGTAATCAGTAACAGTATCAGATTCCGGAATGCTGATAAGCATTTTTTCTATCTTCTTAAATTTTCCTACGATTGAAAACCTACATAACATACGATAGAAACGTCTTAATGCTTTGACTACACCTTTTCCTGGTGAGGGACACATAGATACTCTTATAGTCTGCTGGATATCAAGTACTGTTTTGCGGATCTCTTCAGTTTTATTTTTATCCTGATAGCAATAATCCTGTGGGAAAATATCTATGAATATCGGGTATCTGTAGCTTGGAATCCTATAGGGTGAATATGTAATAGTACGTGTATCCACAAGATTAAGATAGCCTTTCTGAATCGAATAACCTAATTTATTGTAATGGGTCAATCTATAATCAGGTCCGAACACATCCGGTTTATCTGCAGCAATCTTTATCAGTTTCTCATAATCTGCTCTAGGCATTGATATATCAATATCATCATCCCATGGAATAAAGCCCTTATGTCTAATAGCTCCAAGGAGAGTTCCAAAATCGAGAAGATATCTGAGATTATTCTCCTCACAAACTTTCATAAATGCTTCAAGGAGATCTACTGCAATCTCTCTGAATTCGTTTATGTCTATCGGCTTCATAACAACCTCACTTCAACCAATTATCTTTGTCAGATTTTAGATATGCCTTGAACATTTCAAGATCATCTTTTGTAGTTAATTTTATATTCTTGTCAGAACCGGCAGCAAAGTATAATCTTACACCAAGCTCTACCATCATAGTATTTGTATAATGTGAGCCATAGATTCCTATTTCTTTCTCATAAGCTTCATGATACTTGGAATCAAGAAGATCAAACCGATAAGCCTGAGGAGTAGAAACGCGGCGTAGCGTTTCTCTGGGAATAAACTTGGTTGTACTGAACTCATCGTCAACAACGAAAATCTGTTCATTATATGGTAATGATGTAACTGCATTACCGTGAAGCTTCGCTTTTTGAATTACATCAGTCAGTACACTTTCGTCTACTAACGGTCTGATACCATCATGAATAATGATAATATCTTCATCTGAGACTTTGCCTTCCAGATTATAAACGCCATTGCGGATAGATTCTTGTCCTGTCTGTCCACCGGATACTATCCACTTCAGTTTTGAAATATTGAACTGTTTCGCATAAGCAGCCAAAACATCATGCCAACCATCTATACATACTACTTCGATTGCATCGATCTGTGGATGTTTTTGAAAGCCTTCGAGTGTGTATATCAAAATCGGTTTATCATAAACATTTATAAACTGTTTCGGAATATCCTGTCCCATCCGTGCTCCGGAACCACCTGCAATAATAATTGCTATTGTCATAATAACTCCTTTCAGGATAAACCTGTCAAAACACTGATTAATCGTAGCATTAATTAGATAACTGATTAATTATATCGCTTTTTATTAATCTTCCAAATACAAGCTGTTTATATGAAAAGATTCAAGGCTATAGTTATTAAACGGATTGTTTGGATAAGATCATGGTGACCAAATGGTGACGAATTTAGTGGTTTTCGTCACCATTTTGTGCATTTTGGGCCTTTGGTGACAGTTTTGGTGACGATTTCCACCCTTCCCGTCACCATTTCGTCATCACGTGATCTTCTTGGTGTCCTCATGCCACCCACCCTGGCGACAGGTGTGCAAAAATGGTGCAAGAATCCACTCAAATTAGCACCAAATCGTGCATTTCAGGGCCAAATTGCTCATTATGGTGCTAAATCACTCACAAATTGGCACCATTTTTGCACTGGCCCGAAAACAACCTTTGGTGACGATTTCCACCCTTCCCGTCACCATTTCGTCACCAGGCGGAAAACCATCGTGTAAAAAAAGACATGGATAACAAGTTTTTCCGCACAGCATGCGAGAATCGCCTCCACAGAGAACACTTACTCTCAATTTCCTATTCCCTCCCCCAACAAAAAGACCGCCCATTACAGGCGGTCTCTCAATAATTAATTTACTACAAGAATCAGCCGATCTTATCCAGCGCCTGCTTGAGGTCTGCGATGATGTCATCAGGATCTTCCATACCTACGGAGAATCTGATGAGATCAGGTGAGATTCCGGCTTCTTTGAGCTGCTCATCTGTGAGCTGTCTGTGAGTATGTGATGCAGGATGCAGCAAGAGTGTCTTAGCGTCAGCAACGTGGGTAGCGATAGTAGCAAACTTCAATGAATCCATGAACTTGATGGACTTCTCTCTTCCGCCCTTTACGCCGAAGCACATAACGCCGCATGTTCCATTGGGGCAATACTTCTGAGCGAGCTCATACTGTGAATCTGTCTTAAGGCCGGGATACTTGACCCAAGCGATACGGTCATCAGATGCGAGGAATTCAGCAACCTTCTGAGCGTTTGAGCAGTGACGGGCCATACGTGCAGGAAGTGACTCAAGACCGATCTGTACATAATAAGCATTCTGAGGTGACTGGATAGAACCGAAGTCTCTCATGAGCTGAGCTGTAGCCTTTGTGATGTAAGCTGCCTTACCGAACTTCTCTGCATATGTGATGCCGTGATAAGACTCGTCAGGTGTGCAAAGGCCGGGGAACTTCTCCTTGTGAGCCATCCAGTCAAAGTTGCCTGAATCAATGATGGCGCCGCCGACTGAAGAACCGTGACCGTCGATGTACTTTGTTGTGGAGTGTGTAACGATATCGCATCCGAACTCGAAAGGACGGCAGTTTACAGGTGTTGCAAATGTGTTGTCCATGATGAGCGGGATACCGTTGTTGTGTGCGAGTGCAGCAAACTTCTCGATGTCGAGGATGTCAACTGTAGGGTTGGTAATCGTCTCACCGAAGATGCACTTTGTGTTAGGTCTTATATACTTCTGGAGCTCTTCAAGAGGAAGTGTCTGGTCAACGAATGTGCACTCGATTCCCATCTTCTTGAATGTAACTCCGAAGAGATTATATGTTCCGCCATAGATGTTAGCTGAAGCGATGAAGTGGTCGCCTGCTTCGCAGATATTGAATACTGCAAAGAAGTTAGCAGCTTGGCCGGAACATGTGAGCATGCCTGCAAAACCGCCTTCCATAGCGCAAAGCTTTGCAGCTACGTAGTCATTTGTAGGATTCTGAAGTCTTGTATAGAAATAGCCGGAAGCTTCAAGATCGAAGAGCTTTCCCATGTCATCGGAAGTGTTGTACTTCCATGTTGTGCTCTGATAGATCGGTACCTGACGGGGTTCGCCGTTTCCGGGATTGTAACCGCCATGAAGTGCAATTGTGTCAACTTTGCTCATTTTTATATATCCTTCTTTCCTATTAATAGACTAAATCAAGCATTCTCATCACCGGAGATAGCCAGTGAATCGACCAGTACCGAGGGAGTAAAGAACTCGCCTGAGCCGGACGGCAGGTTAATTATATCATTTCCTACTGAAATTACTTGTTTTATTACTTCGTAGAAGTTTCCTGCGACTGTGATCTGCTCTACTGGTCTTCCCTTCTTGCCATTTTCGATGAGATATCCTTCACAAAGGAGCGAAAAGTCACCGCTTATGGCATTGACGCCCGCATGAAGTCCGGAAAGATCCGTCAGGATGATTCCGTTTCCGGCTTCTTCAAGAAGTTCATCAAAGCTCTTGGTGCCGGGTTCTACGATAAGGTTTGTAGGTGTCTCAGATACGACGCTGCCGCCTCTGAAGCCGTTGCCTGTTGATGCACGGCCTGCCTTATAAGCAGACTTAAGGTCGTATAAAGCTGTCGCGAAAACACCCTTATCGATGATCGCTTTAGCTGTTGTAAGCACGCCCTCGTCGTCAAAAGGAGTCTTGGTAAGAGCTGCTTCATACATAGGCTCTTCCTTTACTGTCAGAACGGATGAAGCGATCTTCTCGCCTTCTTTTCCTGCAAGAAGAGATAATCCTCTCTGCATCGTTGTTGCCATGAAGTTTCCGAAGAAGACCATGAAGAACTGCTGGAATGCTTCATTCGTGAATACTGTCTTATAGCTGCCTGAGCTGCAGGACTTGGCTCCCATCTTGCCGATAAGGTTATCCTTGAATTTGGCAAGGAACTTATCCATGTCGAACTTATCGATGTCATTGCCGATCCAGAAATTGCCGCCGCTCTTAACGCTGCCGTCAGAATCAGTAGCTCTTGCGGAAGCAACGATGCTCATTCCGTCCTGGTCGCGGTAGGAATGAAGACCTTTGGAATTGATGATTAGGAACGGCCCGGTGCTGCATGAGATTGTAAGATAATCGACAGCATCGATCCTGGGATCGAGCGCCAGGATAGCCTTTTCGAGCTTGAGACCGAGCTCTGAGAAGCTCTTATAGGTATTTTTCGAGTAAGCCTCTGTAACCTGTGAATAATAAAGGTCCTTATTCTTCTCGTCGCAGTAGATGAACTGCGGGTCTTCGTCATTTAAGACTTCGCAGTTTTCCATAGCTGACTTAAGAAGAAAATCTATTGAATCGTCATTAAGTATATTGGTGGAGCAATAACCCATCTGGCCATTTTTAAGTCCTCGAAAAGATAGTGCACTTGTGGCACTGTTCTCATAGCTTGAGACCTCGCCGTTAAGGATATCGATGCTCATCGAAGCATCCTGTGCAAAAGATGCCTCACACTCTTCAAAGCCGTATTCCACTCCGGCCTTAACGAGTTTTTCCATAAAAGCTTCTGCTATTTTTATATCCATATTAAATCTCCAGTCTAACTCTTATTCCTCAGTCTCTCTGCCGCCGACAAGGATGGAAGATACTCTTATCGTAGGCTGTCCGACAGTTACGGGAACGCCGCCTGATACGGAACCGCACATACCGGCAGAAAGTGCCAGGTCATTGCCGACCATATCAATATTCTTAAGGATCTCCTGGCCCTTGCCGATAAGTGTTGCGCCTCTTACAGGTTCAGCGATCTTACCGTCCCTTACCATGAATGCTTCATTTACAGCGAAGTTAAAGTCACCAGTTGATGTATCGACAGAACCGCCGCCCATCTGTGTGCAGTAAAGACCATATTCTGTATTGGCGATGATGTCCTTAGGATCAGATTCACCATTGCAGATATAAGTATTGCTCATTCTTGAAGTCGGAGCATAAGAATAGTTCTGTCTTCTTGCGCATCCGGTAGGTTCACAGTTCATTCTTCTGGCACCTAACTCATCAACGAGATAGTTCTTTAAGATACCGTTCTCAATAAGAAGAAGGTCAGATGATGTGTTACCTTCATCATCCGTAGCGTAAGAACCCCATTCACCATCGATCGTTGCATTATCTCTTGCACTTACGATCGAAGATGCGATCTGCTGGCCTTTCATATCGGTAAAGTAAGAATTCTTAATACCGACAGAAGTAGCTTCCAATGCGTGGCCGCATGCTTCGTGGAAGATAACGCCGCCGAAGCCGTTGCCTAAGATGACAGGCATCTTGGCTGAAGGCGCATATCCTGCATTTACCATACGGATCGCTGTATCGCAGCACTCACGGGTCTTATCGATAAGAGGATACTCATTAATGAACTCATAACCTCTCATGGTACCAGGAGCAACTCTGCCCGACTGCTTCTCATTATATTTTGTAGCGATAGTCTCGACTGAAAGTCTGATCCTTCTAGTCGTATCTTCAACATTGACGCCTCTTGTATTGATAACACGGGCTGTCCTGACTGATGAAGTAATGGAACCTGCTGCCTGAGTGATCAGGGGATCGTAACTCAAAGCGTAGTCGGAGGACTTCTTGAGGAAATCTACCATGTCGCTCTTTGGAACTGACATAGGATCGATCTCAACTCTTGATCTTGTCGTGGAGCAGAGAGCCTTTAAAGCCTCTATACTGCCCTTATCCTGACCTTTAATTGCAGCAGCCGCTTCCTTTGCAAGCTTTAAGAGCACTTCCAGATCGTTATCACTGGAATATACATAAACGGAATTGGTACCTGCAAGAAGTCTTATACCCGTGCCTGAATCAAAGCCTGTGGAGGCCCTGATTACCTGACCGTTAAGAAGACTTACAGACTTGCCTTCTGTTACTTCCTGGAATACTTCGGCAAAATCCGCCGTAGTGGACATTGCCTCTTCAAGTATTCTCAAACAATCACTGTCGTTAAACATTTAATCCCTCATTTCTAATTAGTTAGGGCCATCTCTGAACTTTGAGACAGCCCTTAAATTATTCATTTGTCTTAACTTCAGAATCTCTTGATCTTCTTCGAAGTATTCTTCTCGAATTCAGTCATTCGGAGGACTGTATTCTTGATCTTCTTATAGCTCTCGAGCTTCTCGTTTGTAGCAGCTACGACATCTTTCAGGATGCCCATGATCTGCTCTTCCGTAGGCTCCGTATCGATTCCGAGCTTTGCCTTGATCTCATCAAGATCCGGGAAGATCGTCGCGGTTACAACGATATCATCCTTAACCTCATCGTTAACGCCTGATACGACAGACTCAGCGACATAAGGAGAAAGCGAGAGCAAATACTCGATCTCTTCAGGGAATACGTTCTTGCCGTTTTTGGCGATGATGACGTTCTTCTTACGTCCTGTAATGATGCAGAATCCGTCTTCATCGATGTACCCCAGGTCTCCTGTGTGATAGTAACCGTCCTTATCAAGTGCCAGAGCGGTGTTCTCCGGATCGTTATAGTAACCGAGGAAGTTGTTGTCACCCTTTGATATGAACTCACCAATGCCGTCTTCATCAGGATCAAGGATCTTAACGTCGCATCCCGGGAGCGGGAGACCAGCCGCATGATTCTTAAATGCCTTGTCACGGTTAAGAGCAAGGATAGGTGCGCACTCTGTAAGACCATAGCCCTGAACGCACTTAAAGCCCATTGTCTGGAAGAAAGTGAGGATCTCAGGATTTACCGGAGCGCCGCCCAGGATGATGAGTCTCATTCTGCCGCCGAAGATATCGTGGATAGGCTTGAAGAGCTTCTTTCTCATGCTTACCGGAAGATGGAGGGCGTTAGCGATCTTCATGCCCTTCTCGAGCTTCTTGGCCTTAGCAGGATCTTCCTTCAGGCCCTTCATGATCTTCTTATAGAAGAGTTCGAGCATTACAGGAACCATGAGGATACATGTAGGCTTAACTTCCTGAAGGTTCTGTGCGATGTATCTCAAGCCTTCGCAGACAGCGACAGTCGTGCCTCTGTAGACCTGGCCCAAGAAACCGCATGTACATTCATATGTGTGATGCAAAGGAAGGACTGAGAGCCATACGTCGCTTCTGTCGATATAGAGCATCGAGAACATTGACATCAGGTTCTTGCAGATGTTCTTCTGGCAGAGCATAACTGCCTTGGACTTAGCAGTAGTACCGGATGTGAAAAGAAGGATCGTCATCTCTTCCGGATCGATCGTAGCCTCAGTAAAAATCTTATCACCTGCTGCGAGCTTCTCCTCGCCCTGCTTCATGCAGTCGTAGTAGTAAAGGAATCTGTCGTCCTTGATATCGTCCATACAGATCCAGTACTTAACAGTATCGACCTTGCCGTATACCTGATTTACGATGTCGAGCTTTGACTTCGCGAAAACAAGGATCTCGACCTCAGCTCTCGTAAGCATGTTGAGCACGTCATCTACGGGAAGTTCCTTATCAAGAGGAACTACGCATCCTGTGCCATTTGTCGTTGCAAGATATGTAGTGTACCATTCATATCTTGTCTCTGCGAAAATAGCGATCCTCGCACCCTTCTTAACAGTATTCATGAAGTATGTTCCGAGCGAGTCGATATCATGATCGTACTTCTCGGTAGAGATCGGAACATATTCGCCGCCCTTCTTCTCTTTTACGAGGAATACAGGGTTTTCCGGGAATTCATTTACTCTCTTCTTGATTACATCTCTAAGATCATGGATTTCAGTTACTTCGTATAAACCGGCATAAGGATCTTTCATAATCAGACGTATCCTTTCTCGATTGCTAACTCGGCACGTTCCTTATTCTTACCGCCCTTGGCGATTTCACCTGCAATAAAGTCAGGATTTGCCTTAAGGAAAGTGGTCATGTACTCAGAAGGTGATTCGAGGAAATGCAGGATCATTGCCTTCTGTGTTTCGTTTATAATACCATTTTCAGTTGCTTCATCAAAAAGCTGCTTATCGATGCCTGTAAGAGCGGTAAGCTCAACGCCCAATCCCTTAAGGACTTCCCTGCCGTTCTGGCATCTGTCGACAACTGCAACGGTGTCAGTGATCTCTGAGCCCAAGCCTCTGATCGCAGGGATCCAGGCTCTCTCATAAGAGGACGCCTCAGTAATGAGGTCAGCGATATGAAGTGCTTTCTTGCCCTTAAGATCAACATCCTTAGAATCAACAGCCGGGCCGTCGATGCGCTCAGAATATACGGATGTAAGATCCTTGAAGATCGTGAGATGGGGCTTCTTGAGAAGATATGCAGGCATCATGGAGAAGAAGTAGTCGCGTCTCTCACCGCCTGAGATATAGTCAAAATCAAGCTTAGAAGCAGCTTCAGCGAGCTTGTCGGATACCATCTTGAACGTGCCGCCCTTGTTGTAGTAAGCGAGCATCATGTCGAAGATCTCTTCAGGAGCTGTGAGCTTGTTGTCAGCGATCGCCTTTTCGATCCTCTTAAGGACTTCACCGGCAGCGGCCTCATTCTCAAGAAGGAAGTGAGTATTGATGAAGAAAGGTCCAAGACGGCCTGATGTGTACCAGAAAGGCTGGTTCTCAGGTGCCACCCTGATCGCCTTTGTCGCGAAAAGTGCTTCGATGATCGTGTTTTCCATATATCTATCTCCTAACAGTCTTATATTTTGAAATCTGCACTACAGCGTATATACATTGTAGTGCAGATTTTTACTTTTCTATAATTATCACCAGCGCTGAAGCGTACCGGTAAGTTCTTTTAAGGCAATATTGTTGTCTTTGCAGTACTTATCAAGATCTTCCGTGATCTTAACAGGCAGCGCCGGATGAATAAGGCAAGCCGTACCGATCTCAACAGCAGAAGCTCCTGCGATCATGAACTCTACGACGTCCTTATAATCAGCGATGCCGCCGCATCCAACGATCGGAATATCCAGAACTTCAGAGCACTCAGCAACCATGCGGATAGCGACAGGCTTTACAGCAGGACCTGAATAACCGCCGGTGTTATTGGTAAGAACCGGCCTTCTTGTCCTGATGTCGATCCTCATACCCATAAGAGTATTAATGAGTACGACAGCGTCAGCTCCGCCTGCCTGAGCAGCAAGAGCAGTAGCCTTGATGTCAGTTACATTAGGTGTGAGCTTGATCCACAAAGGAAGAGACGTAAGGCTTCTGAGCTTAGAAGTGATGGTCTTGATCGCTTCAGGGTCAGATCCGATCGTCATGCATCCTGCCTTAACGTTAGGGCAAGAGAGATTTATCTCGAGTGCATCGATCTTATCCTTATGAGGATCTAATGTCGTTACCATGTCGATATAGTCTTCAAAGCTGTGTCCGGCGACATTAACGATAACGCCTGCTCCGGACTCCTTCATGAAGTCCAAGTCATTTTCGATGAAGTAATGGACACCGGGGTTCTGAAGACCTACGGAATTAAGCATTCCGGAGTCACACTCTGCAACTCTTACACCTGGATTGCCTGCTCTGGGCTTGATCGTAAGGCCCTTAGATGAGATCCCGCCGAGGATGGAGAGATCGTAGTATTCTGCAAGTTCCCTTCCGAAGTTGCATGTTCCGGAAGCTAGGATAAGAGGGCTTTTGAGGTTAACACTGCCCACATTTACTGATAATGCATTGCTCACCATACCACCTCCCTGCTGTCAAAAACAGGACCATCCTTGCAGCATCTTACATTCTTAAATCCGTCCGGACCGTCATCTTTTACCTTTACTGTGCAGCAAAGGCAGATTCCTGCACCGCAAGCCATTCTCTGCTCCATGGAAACGAGGCAGTTCATGTTCTTCTCAGCTGCCCATGAGGCTACCGCCTTCATCATATGGATAGGACCTACGCAGCAGATAAGCGTCTTGGAAGGATCTGAGATAGAGATAGTATCAAGGCCAGCTATTACAGTACCCTTGATGCCGGTATCGCCGCTGTCTGTCGTAAGGATATAAGAAGGCTTATTTAAGATAACCTGGGAAGCATTACGGAAGCCTTCACAGACTGTGACGTTCTTGCCCATAGCGGTAAGTGTCTCATATGCGAAGTTGATCGGGAATACACCCGTTCCGCCGCCTGTGAGGATGACATTGTCATATCCTTCGAAGTCAAAGCCGTTGCCCAGAGGGCCTAAGCAGTCGACCATAAGACCGGGTTCGAAAGAAGCGATCTCGGAGGTGCCCTTGCCTACGACTTTAACGCCGATATTAAATGTTCCCTTCTCTTTATCAACGCTTGCAATACCGAAGGGGCGCTTAAGGAAAACTGTCCCTGCCGAGATATTTACAAACTGTCCGGGAATAGCAGAACTTGCTATCTCAGGACATTCAAATCCGAGATAACAAGTATCGCTGTTAAGAAAATCTTTTGAAATTAGTTTAATTCTATATTCTTGCTTAAAACTCATTACTTAAACGTACTTACGGTTCATCAAAGCTGCATTGAGCTTTTCTTTCATGTCCTCTGCCTCAAATCTGGCTGCCTTACCGAAGTCTTCAGGCTTGAAGAAGTCAGCCTTCTTCTGCCAAGCAGTCATGATTGATCTGGAAGCATTAACGATTCCGCCCTTTCCATATGCTGTGAAGCTTGCTACTGCCTCGTCTGCGCCTGCACCCTGGGCACCATAGCCAGGGATGAGCATGAATGTGTTAGGCATGAGCTTTCTGAGCTCTACTGCCTGCTCAGGCCATGTAGCGCCGATAACTGCGCCTACTGAAGAGAATCCCTCTTCGCCGACTAAGTCCTGACCCCATTCGTCAACCTTAGCAGCAACTGCTTCATATAATTTCTTGCCGTCAGCCATCTCGAGATCCTGGAAGTCGCCGGCTGAAGGATTTGATGTTCTTACGAGGCAGAAAAGGCCCTTGCCGTCTCTCTTTGCGACATCGATGAAAGGCTGAACGCCGTCGATGCCAAGATAGCAGTTAACTGTGCAGGCATCAAATCCGCTCATCTCCATTGTCTCGTTAAGAAGGATAGGCGTCTTTCCGATAATGCCTTCAGCATAAGCTGTTGCTGTGGAGCCGATATCGTTACGCTTACAGTCAGCGATAACGATCATGCCCTTTCTCTGGGCATATCTTGCTGTAAGGAGCATAGTCTTGATGGCATCGACGCCATACATCTCGTAGTAAGCGAACTGGAGCTTAACTGCAGGAACGATGTCAAATGTGTGGTCGATGATCTCTTTATTGAAGAGCCAGATAGCCTTTGCTGTTGCCTTTGTGGGCTCTTCCGGGAAAAGCTGCTCAGCATAGCACTTGATGTGATCGGGGATGTAATCAAGCTTAGGATCAAGTCCGATAACTGTAGGATTGTTGACCTCAGCGATCTTTCTTACCAAATCATCAGCAAAGTTTTTCATAAGTAACTTTTCCTCCCATAACGGTTAATAATGTGTCGCCATAGAGCTTCCAGCCATCGTACGGTGTATTTCTGGACTTAGAAAGCATCTTGTCCTTCTCGAAAACAAACTCATTATCGATATCGAAGACTGCAAGATCAGCGTCGTCACCGACGTTCATTCCGCCTCTTCCGAGCTTTAAGATCTTCGAAGGGCCGTAGCACATAAGCTCGATAAGTCTTTCAAGAGTTATCTTGCCTGTTTTTACAAGATAAGTGTACCCCAAAGCGAAGGCAGTCTCAAACCCTAATATACCATTCAAAGCGACAGAAAATTCACAGACTTTCTCGTCAGCATGATGAGGCGCATTGTCTGTGGCGATCGCATCGATAGTTCCGTCAATGATTCCTTCGATGATAGCATCAACATGATCCTGTGTTCTAAGCGGCGGATGCATCTTGAAGTTAGTGTCATAAGTCTCGCAAGCAGAATCTGTAAGTGTGAAATAATGAGGGCATGTCTCGCAAGTTACCTTTACTCCCCTTGCCTTAGCATCACGGATCATGCGGACGCCGCCCTTTGTGGAGACGTGGCAGATATGGACAGGTATATTGAGATATTCTGAGAGGATGATGTCTCTTGCGATCATGATATCCTCAGCAGCCGTAGGGATGCCTCTGATGCCGATCGTTGTGGATACGACACCTTCATTCATAGCGCCTTCAGAAAGGCTCTTGTCTTCGCAGTGGTTAAGTACGGGAAGGTCAAAGTCTGAAGCGTACTCCATAACTTTTCGCATGATTCCGGCATTCTTGATCGGATGTCCGTCATCAGATACGGCAACGATTCCTGCTTCCTTCATGAGCCCCATCTCAGAGATGAGCTCACCGTCGATACCCTTGGTTGCTGCACCGATCGGATAGACTCTGCAGTTATCGGCTTCCTTAGCCTTCTTGAGAATGCCGCTTATAACAGCAGCATTATCTGCAACAGGATTTGTGTTAGGCATGGGGCAGATAGATGTATAACCGCCCTTGGCAGCAGATGCTGTACCTGTCTTGATGGTTTCCTTATACTCACCGCCCGGTTCTCTTAAGTGGCAGTGCATATCGACAAGACCGGGTGTAACGCAAGCGCCCTTGAGGTCGATTACTCTGTCCGCTTCACCTTCGGCAAATTCAGCTGCGAACTTGCCGTCAGCGATATAGATCGTGGATGTCTTGTCTTCGTTGTATTTCTTAGCATTCCTTAAGATTAATTTCACAGCTGGTTCCTCCTTGCCATGAGCAGGTATAGAACAGCCATTCTGACTGCTACACCATTTGTTACCTGTTCATTTATTACCGACTGATCGCAGTCATATACTGCTGTCGGAAGTTCAACACCGTGGTTGCACGGGCCGGGGTGCATTAAGAATGCATCAGGCTTGGCAAGTGCCAGCATCTCAGGTGTGATTGCATAGAATTTTGCGTACTCTGCGATCGACGGGAAAAGTGACTTCTGCTGTCTTTCAAGCTGAACTCTGAGTCCCATTACGGCGTCAGCATCCTTGATGCAGTCTGCTACAGAATCTGCGATCCTTACGCCCATATTTTCGATTCCTATGGGCATCATGGTCTTAGGACCATATACGGATACATTGGCACCGAGCTTTTTTAAGCCGATAGCGTTGGATCTTACTACTCTTGAGTGATAGATATCACCGCAGATAGCGATGTTCTTACCCTCGAAAGTATCGAATCTCTCATACATTGTGAGCATGTCGAGAAGCGCCTGAGTCGGGTGCTCGTTCATGCCGTCGCCTGCATTTACCACGGATGCCTTGAGATACGGAGCGATGAAGTGAGGCGCACCTGACTGGTTATGTCTCATGATGATGATGTCTGTGCCCATCATGTCGATCGTTCTTGCAGTATCAAGGAGTGATTCACCCTTGTTTACTGAGCTTCCTGATGTTGAGATGTTTGCCGAAGCAGAACCCATGTACTTGGAAGCAAGCTCGAATGAGAGCCTCGTTCTTGTGGAATTCTCGTAGAAGAGCGTTACGACCGACTTGCCCTGAAGGTGTGATGTCTTCTTGTTGGCAGAAGATATAACGAGCTTCATTGTTTTCGCTGTATCAAGGATCTCCATGATCTCGTCTGCGGTAAGTTGCTTCATACCGAGGAGATCTTTACTTTTAAGTCCCATTATCTTTCCTCCTCCTTAAGCAGTATTACTCTGTCCTGTCCATCGACTTCCTTAACTTCAACGTCAATGTGCTCAGTGATTGCCGTAGGTACGTTCTTGCCTACATAATCAGCCCTGAACGGCAGCTGTCTGTGACCTCTGTCGATAAGGATAGCGAGCTGGATGTTAGCAGGCCTGCCCATATCAAAAATGTTCTCTATGGCAGCTCTTGTCGTCCTGCCTGTAAAGAGAACATCGTCAACTAAGATTATCTTTTTATCATTTACATCAAAGGGAATGTCCGTGCCGTTTACGACCGGATGTGCCGAGAGCATCGAGAGGTCATCTCTATAGAAAGTGATGTCGAGGATACCCATAGGCACTTTAACGCCTTCGATCTCTTCCAAGAGCTTGCGAAGTCTCATCGCAAGAGGTACGCCTCTTTTCTGGATGCCGATGATAGCTACGTTATCAAGGCCGTCGTTGTGCTCGATGATCTCATGGGAGATTCTTATAAGCGCACGGGAGATAGCAGCTTCATCCATCAGTTCATGACCGGGAATTAAGACCATAAAAAACTCCTTCCTAAAGCTATATATGTGGCTATGCGCCACCGTCCGGCTAGAGAAGGAATCCGTAAATGCAATTATATGTTGTTTACAGCCACTTACGGCCTCGCCGGACCGTTTAAAGTTTTGCTGTTAAGAATTTTATTCTTATTAGGTCTTAAATGCAACAACGATATTGAGGCAAAAAGTCTAAAAAGCGGGTCCTTTTCCAGGAACCCGCCATTCTTACCGGTTTTCGAAAATATTATAGATTACAAATCAAATACTATCTTACCCTTAGTATTCTCAGGAGCATCAACCACATTACCCTCTCCGAATCCGAAGATGAGCTGTCCTGACTGGTCTTTTGCCCTGTCGAGCTCAAACTTAAAATACACAACGGGCTTCTTCTCTGTATTTATTGCAACCAAGCTTTCTGAATATCCCAGGGTCTTATTATATGAATAAACAATAGACATATTGAAATTATCCATCTTAGATATGTCAGCTTCACCTACAAAATAATAATGGACAGTATTATCGGCGCTTTCCTTCTTATAAAGCTTACCGGAAGCTGTGCCGGTTTTCTGTGTTCCCACTTCGATATAGCTGTTATCAACTGTATAAGGTTCCCATGAATAATCGAGAGAAGGGTGTTCTGACACATCAACTTCCACAACTTTACTCTGCGTATTAGCCATATACATTGAAGCCGGGATAAATACAGACAAGACAATCATCAACTGAGCCAAAAATACGATAAGAGCCAATCCCCAAGGCGCGATCCACTTACGCTTTGCTGCCACTCCGGATTCAAGAACCTTAGTCGTATGCCTGTCGTAGATTCCCTTATAGAAAAAGAAAACTGCTAATGAAATACCCGTAATTACAAATGTGATAATAACGAAAACCAAAAATCCTAAACTAAACATATTAATTCTCCCTTTAGATTCCTATTCTTTCTCTGAATATGTAGTAGTAACTTCTAGTGACATCGACCTTAGAGCCGTTAGTCATATGAAGTATGAATTTCTGCAAAAGAGTAGACTCAATACGCTTTATCTTCTTCAGGTTTACTATCGCCGAATTGCTTACACGAAGGAACTTGTCCGCCGGCAGGACCTGTTCCAGCGCTTTAAGCCTATCCCCCGAATTGTAAGTGCCGTCAGCTGCATGAATTATGATGTCATGACCCATGCTTTCGATAAAGCATATATCGTTCACATCAAGGAAAAACTGCTGGTCATCCCTTTTCCCCGCAATGTAATTAACTCCTGTCCCGCGGCGTATCAGAAGGTATTCCGATTCAGGATCGTCTGTTATCCCCATATTTGACAATTCCGCCCTGAGCGGATCATTGGGATCGAGCATTAACTTGATGTTCACTGCCTTCCACTCCTTTCCTTGATATGAAGATACACTAAAACTATTTCAAAAACAGACTTTTGGAATGTTTTACACAGTTTTTGGCATAACTTACAGAAAATAAGCATATCTACTTCCGAAAATCCAAGCACTGCTCCAAGCAAGCTTGGACTTACGCTTGGGAAATGACCTAAAAACCTCAAAAATCCAAGCACTGCTCCAAGCATGCTTGGACTTATGCTTGAAAAACAACCTAAAAACCTCAAAAATCCAAGCACTGCTCCAAGCACGCTTGGACTTATGCTTGGAGTATTGGATATAAATCTATCTTAAGCACTATAACTACGACCCTCAGGAACTTGAAAAGACATCTCATTTATATCCTTTCCCCATTCCAATGCATTATCAGGTATTAGAGTGTTAAAAGCCGACAGAACCTGCTCAATAAAATATGTCTTATCAAAGTTATGCTTATCATACATATGTACATATATAACTTCCCTTCCTGGCCTGTATTTTCCTTTTGAATAACTCGTTATCTTTGTGGAAGTGCCGGCAGCATAACTGAATTTGTCATTCATTCCCAAGACTTCAAGATAACAACACCTGTCTATCTCAAAGAAATCCACCAGGAAATCAGGGTTGATCCACTCTTCTGCTTCATCAATATATAACTCCGTTTCATATTTAAACGGTATACCAAGCTGTTTCAGTGCATCCGCCGCCATTAATTCATTTTTGGACTTAAACACACCATCCTCACTTACAGTCGGATTATCGGACTTATACTTGCCAAGATTATCATTACGGCCGTTAAAGAATTCATTATTCATCTTATGTTGCTCAAAAGGCTGCCGTAAAGGTATGTTAACTCGCGGCGGAGGGAACGTGTAAAGCTGATTCCATTTATTAAGCAAAACGTCGTATTCATGTTTTACATCAAGATAAGTCTTAATTTTTCCAGCATATACCTGTCCTTGCTTAGAAGAAACAAGTAAAACTCTTGGTTTATGACGGGTACACCTGAGATCTTGTGGATCGAAGGTTACAGCAACTGCTGGACGACCTTTTCTTAAGCAAAAATAACCGTTCGGCATTGTCTCCAGAAGCCGTTTTCTATATGCAAGCTTTACAGCATGAACTTTCAAAGGGAGAACATAATTCATCTTAAGATTCATCTCCTTTCTAGAGAATCTTTTGACTCTATTATGACTGCCATGATCTCGAAAAAACAGACAAACGGCAAAAGTTGAGACTAGTCTTATGATTATCTTGACAATATCAATTCAAAGGCCAGAAAAACAACACCGGCAAGTTACAATACCCCAATCTTTTTAAGGAAGTTCTCTATATACCCGGTATATGCCTCAAACCCGGCAACATACCTGCTGCATGCATGCCCAGCCCCTTCGACAAAGATCAGCTCGGTATAAGCACCATTCTTTGACGCTGCCTCTCTTAACCTCTCACTGTTGTGCGGTTTTATGAATGTATCCCCTGCACCATGTATAAAGAGGATCGGATATTTACTATTCTCTACATACTTAATGGCACAAGTATCTCTTAGATCCACGTGATAGAGCACCTTAGCTCCTGCATTTGCTATTACAGCGAGAAATGACATATGGAGATTCCCATAGCCTTCCTTAACGATGTCATAGCAGCGTGTAAAACAGCAGTCTGAAACGATGAAATCTACCGGCGGATCATACCTAATGGCACACAGACAAGTTGAACTGCCCATCGATTCGCCATGAAGACCAAGCACTTTCATATCAGGATAGCGGCTTTTTGCATCTTCTATCACACACATAAGGTCACGGGATTCAACTTCGCCCAAAGTACATGTGGCTGGAGCGTTTTCGCCATGTCCTCTTGCATCAAAGATTATGCAGTTAAATCCGAGTTTAAGATAAGAATTAGCGTACTTTACAGCCCCATAACGGTTTGAAGTATGACCATGGCAGATTATCACATACCTTCCGGTATCCTTAGCATCCGGATTATCAACGAACATCGCATGAATGATATATCCGTCCTTGCACTTGACCTCATAGGGAACCGTCTTATATGAATCGAAGTCAAGCCAGAGACCGCGCTCCTTGTTCCATTTGATCTCATTCTCAAGACTAATGGTATTAGGCCTTAATGACCTTTTTGCATTTCTCCATGCGAAAATAACAGGTCCGAACAAGAAGAATATGATCAATAATGCTATGAAAATAATCCAGAACATATAAATAAAAAACACCCAATAACCCTTATATCAGGATTATTGGGTGAATATAAATCCATAAAGCTTAAGGCATTACAGGTCCGTACTCATCATTTGGACAACTTGTAACAATGACATCATCAGTGTCAAACTTAATGACTTCTATCTCAAGTAATTCATAATCGTTTTTCATATATTAGCCCTCTAAATTAGCTGCAAAGTAAGAATATGCGGCTAATGCAACAGCAGTATTCTTAAAAGCATGGTTTAAATTATTACACTTATAAACATAATCAAGGTAAGTATAAGTATACACTTTTCCATTGATAGTTAAAGAAATGCTGCAATCATAAAGATCGGTTCCGGCCGGAGCATATTCTTTTGGCGATAAGCCGGCAATCTCAAGAGTAACAGAATCACCATCTTCTTTAAATGTAAGCGCCTTGCCCTTATAAGTTGCACTCAGACTATTAATATCATAGCCATCAGCCTTATTGAAATAGAACTTGAACGACGTCTTTGACGTACAAGCGACAGCGGCACCCGCATAGGAAATTCCGATCTTATCATCACCTATATTCATAATCGTATTCTTTGAAGCAAACGAACTTACCGTAGCTGCATCATAAGTGGTATAAGCACTATTTACTGTGGAACGAACGCTTTCGGCATCAACCAGAGTGCCCTTATAATTGCTTGCCAGATCATCAGTTCTATATTTAAAGTATTTCTGTGACTCAGCACCATAATCAAGCATAGCTAAAAGCAATGTATGAAGTTTCTGATTATATGTCAGATTACTATAATCAGAGCCGGATGAAGCTTCTGCCGGATACTTCTCAGCAACTTTGGCAGCATAATCAACTACTTTAAAAGTGCTAGTAGCATAAACTGTATTTCCCTTTTTGATAATCATGATAACAGTGTCAGTCATGCAGCGTGCAGCAATAGCACATGAAGCAATGTAATTAGCTCCATTAGCAGTTGTGGGAACAAACTCTCCGCTTGTATTCTTTTTATAATTACCTGTTCCCCACGAGAATGAAACAGACAGATCATCAACATTAACGCCAGAAGGAATACTCATGAAGAAATCAATACCAATTTGATCTCCTAATCCAACTCTGTGGCCAAGAACATCTATTTCCTGAGAGACATCAACAAAATTGTAACTATCACCGAACTTTTTCTTATATGCATCTAAATAGTTGCCATCAACATAAATAATTGTATTATCAGGAATATACATAAAAGTATAGTTATCACAGCCTTTGGGGTCGGAATAACTATAAATTGTCTTTAAATTTGAACAAAATTCAAATGCAATAGCAGCAATAAATGTTACACTATTAGGAATCGTTATAGATGTTAATCCTGAACAATTAGAAAAGGCACTAAAACCAATAGATGTTACGCGATTAGGAATCGTTATAGATGATAAGCTACTACATCCATAAAAAGCATAAGCATCAATAAGTGTTACACTATTAGGAATCGTTATAGATGTTAATCCTGAACAATTAGAAAAGGTACTCAAACCAATAGATGTTACGCGATTAGGAATCTTTATAGATGATAAGCTACTACATCCATAAAAAGCATAAGCACCAATAGATGTTACGCTATTAGGAATCGTTATGGATGATAAATTACTACAATTATAAAAAGCATGATTACCGATATTAGTAATACCGGAAATAGTGACAGTCTTAATCTCTAATCTAAACTCAGTCCATGGAGCTAAAGATTGGGAAGAATAATCATACATATCTCCAGCTCCAGATATCGTTAACAAACCATTGTTGGTTAGTTTCCAAGAAGCATTTTCACCACAGAATCCGAAATGAGCCGGTGATGATGTAATCTCAGGATCACCTGTCGGAGTAATAACTATAGGCTGATCACCCGAATCGCCATTACCATCTTCACCGCCCTGGCCGTTTTGAGCAGGTTCACCATCTACTATGACTTCTTCAGTGCCGGTCTCGACAACTTCTTCGACTTTGGATTCATTTGCACCTTCTTCTGCAGCTTCTGTCTCATCAGCAAAGACAAGAGTAGGAACAGAGCATACGATCAAAGACATGCTTAGGAAAAATGCCAAAAGCTTTCTAATCCTCATTTTAATCCCTCCGGTGATCTATATCGGATATAACGCAAATGCGATAAATAGACCTGAAATCTGATAAAAACATTTTAGCACAAAGGTATCAAACTATAATAATAAATAAAGATTACATTTCCTAAGCTGTCTTAAGTTTTACTTTCTCCTATATGTTTTGTTATAAGCAACTGTCATGGCGCCGATGCAGATCAGAGCGATTATTCCGATATAGATAACTGAATTTGTCATTGTAAATGTAGAGCCGAATGTATGAGCATTGAAGCTGAATGTATCTTTGATCGCGCTTATGAACGCACCGCCGTCAAGGCCGTTGATATCACGGTTGATGCTGTCAGTGACACCGCTCAAGAGGACATTTCTCATCATGGAAGTGATGTGACTTGCCGGAAACAGATTGCAGAATGACTGTACGCTGTCCGAAAACTGTGAAAGCGGGATATAAGCACCGATCACAAATCCTGCAGCTGCTGTAAGAATCCCAAAGAATGCAGTACTTGTCGATGAATTCTTGAAAAGCAGCATTACTACCATAAATAAAGCCGTAGAAGATACAGAGCCCAGAAGAACGATACCGTAAGCGGCAGCGATAGATGCTGCTGTCATATGAGTATCGCCCATAAAGTTCAGTACAATAAGTCCTATAGTAAGAATGATCGAAGTCATAACAAATGCGCATATCGAAGATGCCGTGAAATATGAGAGTACGATCTTCCATCTCTTCAAAGGAGTTGAGCAGATATCAGCATCAACACCGGCTTCTTTATCCTTAACTATTGTCTGGAGACATGTGTAAGGGATGGTAATAAGAGCTGAACCCAATATGCCTGAAAGCAGGATCCCGTTTACGAACATATCGACATCTGCACTGTTTACGATATTTTCGAGTCCTCTCATCGTTCCGTTCAAAGCATCAACGAAAGTGCCCTTAAGGAATAACAGATAGAGCACGAACACGATGATCGATGTAAGGAGCGAGAAGATTATCGCCAGCACATCCTTGAAATAAATAAGCAGATTCCTTCTTGTAAAACCTATAAAATCCTTCATGTTAAGCGAGCTCCTTTCCTGTGAGATTGAGGAAGACATCATCCATTGTGCCCTTGATGTATTCGTAATCTCTTATCTCTTCCCTGTGTTCATAGATATATTCCGTCAGATTCTCATCAGTTTCGATATTGTAGTGATCAGCGTCATACACGAACTTACTACTGATCTTTGTAATCAACGTCTCTGCCCTGTCGCTTGCCGGCGTGTACCAGACGAGCTTTGAATGAGCGTATCTGGACTTAAGTTCAGCAGGCGTTCCTGTGGATACTATGTGACCTTTATCGAGTATTACTACGTGATCTGCGTCCCTTGTCTCTTCCATGTAGTGGGTCGTAAGGAAGATCGTCATCTTGTATTCTTTCCTTAAGTAATTGATGTAGTCCCACACGAGTTTTCTGGATTTGGGATCAAGGCCGGTGGTCGGTTCATCAAGGAACAGGATCTTCGGGTTATTGATGAGCGCCCTCATGATGTCCACCCTTCTTCTCTGGCCGCCCGAGAGCTTCTCGTATTTCCGGTCCCAGATGTCCTTCATCTCAAAGCGTTCGGCGAATGGCTCAAGTCTCTTAAGAACTTCTTTTCGAGACAGGCCGTAGTAAGAGCCTCTCGTAAGCAGATTGTCCTTGACGCTGAGCTTCTTATCAAGGACCGAATTCTGGAACACAATTCCGTTGACCTTACGGATCTCATCATCATCTTTACCGAGCTCATGCCCTGCGATAAATGCCTGTCCGGAAGTCTTCTCGAGAACTGTCGTCAGCATGTTGATCGTCGTGGACTTCCCTGCTCCGTTCTCCCCCAAGAATGCGAAAAGCTCGCCCTCTTCAACTTCAAAAGATATCCCGTCAACCGCGGTATGCTCTTTGTACTTCTTCGTCAAATCTTTAACTTCAATGATTTTCATGTATTAATCCTCCTGACAAGGCCAAATTACCTTATCAGGAGGCATACGTGAACAGCTCTTCTACCAAGTTGCGGAAAAGGGGGACTAAGTTGCGGATTATTTTGAAAAATCTTCTTTTTTCAAATACTGAAATGCCCGTTTTAAATATAAAGAAAAAGCAACAAACATAAAAGGCAATGCTGTAATTGCGGTTCTTGCATACTCATAACTTGTACCAATAAGAGATAACAAAACAGTGGACAGTATAAAAGCACCTAGCCCCAATCTGATCCATTTTGCTTCCTTACTTTTAAACAAATAGCGGAAGAACAGTATAATTTCTATAATAGAAACAACAAACGCATGAAGCATTGTAATCGTTATTACAGAAATGAAATCATTCAACACAGAATATAAAACATCAGTATTTCTATCATAGCTAATACTAATATAACTATTTGTTATAAACTTATCATTCGAATTTGATATCATTCTTTTTATATTTATAAGCCTGTGATTTTTCATAGATACATCAACAAAAGCTTTAACATCATCCCTGCTGAATTTATCCATGATATAGAATCTTCCCATACTGTAATTATCCATTTTCCCCAAGTCAAAACTGGAACCCGTTATTGAATCAACAATCTTTTGCAGCTCCTGCTGTATTTCAGGATCGAGAATTTTATCTCCAGGTTTGGCCTTTTCAGGAATTCTAGAGGAAGTAATCTCATCAGCGATCTTAGTAATCTCATTGTTTGTACAATCCTTGTACATATCAAGCCTAATTACATTATAAAGCTGCTGACCAAGATAAGAATCACTCATCGTAAATGCACCAAATTGAGTATAAAAGCAAAATGCATAAACCAAAGAAAGAATTACGGGCACGGAAGCCGCGCCGATGCTCAACAGGTAATTCCTCTTGTAGTTGCTGCTTGTTTTGTTCTTTTTGCTGAAAAGTGAAGTAATTAGGATCAATATCAAAGCTCCGAAAAACATACCAGCATAAATAACAAAAACCGCCCTCAAAAAGCAACCGACAACTAAAATCCCGGAAGCAAGAACAGCATAGCGAGCTTTGTTTTCCATTAAAAATGATACTATCCCATAAAGTGCAAATACAGTAAGCGATAAAGAAATAGATTCAGTAAGGATCACTTTATCCCATCCTGCAATTGCATTTGACGTGGAGTATAAACAAGAAATTATTAGACTTATAGTTTTGTTCTTTGTCACCTTTTTCACTGTAAGATATAAGAATACAAGGCTCAAAAGTGATAACAGCAATTGAAAAATACAAATGATCAAGCCTGTTTCATAAGTAAATATCTTCTGAAAAACTTCAATTATCATCGGATAAACAGGCAAACGGTACCGGTCTAACTTGCCGCTAAAGCAATCAAAGCCATTTTTTGCCATATATTCAAGAGAATCAAATGTATACTTCACATCTAATGAGTAGAATAAAAGTATTCTGTGAAGAAAAAGCAAAACAAAAACAAAAACCGAAGTATCGACCTCGTTTGATCTATTTTTCATCAGATATCGGTCTCCTTGATGCTGTCTGATATTTTTTCAATATATTCAATTCTATAATTCTGTTTTGAAAAAATCATCTGACTGATTACGGATAAATATTTTATAACAATCGCAAATAACAAAAATACAGCAAAGAAAGAACCGGATATAACCAGCATCGTTGTTGTAAATCCTTCAACGGTACCATATGTCGAAAAGACAACAAGTGCATATATAGCCATAAAAACCGTCATAAACATCATAAAAAAACTGATGCCAAGTGCTACTTTGTAAGAAATATTAGTAAACAATATCAAAGAAGTAGCAGCTACGTCTGTTCTTTGCTGATGGCTAGACTTCTTGAATTTTAAGAGTTCCTTTTTACCATTATATTTAACATTAAGAAATCCTAATCCACAGTTAGCATAGAAAGCCTTCCTATAGATTATAGTATTGCTCATTGAGCAGATCTTATTTACCGCCCTCCTGGAAACCAGGCGGAAACTCTCGGATTGAACATCATATTTCAGATTAGCTCCGCGATTAAAAACATTATAGAATAAGTCCGAAGAAGACTTCTTATATAATGTATTAGACGCTGAAACTATATCGTAACCCTCCTGCGACTTCGAATATATATCCATGATAAGGTTCGGTTCAAAATCCATTACAGGAGAATCAAATTCAATTACATAATCGCCGTTTGAAAGGTCAACGCCGGCATTCATCGCAGCCTCGTAACCTTGAGGATTATTCAGTTTTACAAGTGTTATAGAGCTACAGCCTGTTTTGGAAGCAGCCTTTCTTATAACATCAGAGGATTTGTCATAGGAACCGTCATCAACTAATATGATCTCGTAATTCTTAAAGTTATCACTTAAGACTTTATAAATACGCTCGATAAAATCTCCTACGATGTTCTCGTCATTACTGACATATACAACCGCTGATATAAAGTTGATAATCTTATCATTTTCCATTAGATAATACCTCGTCCAAATCGTAAATCGTGTTGATCTTACCGGATAAAACACTGAAGAAATAAGGCTTTTCGTGATTCTGTCTGATTACTGTCGGTCTAGAGTCATCTATCTCAGAAGCAACAAGGATCGGCTTCATGGAATAAAGAGACTTCTCATAAGTAAATGAATACTCATCTTTTAAGTATTTGCGTGCAAGTCTAGACATAAACTCCCAGGCGCTTTCAGGCTTTGATACGCAGTCATTACAATTACCCAGATAATCCTTTGAACAATAACCTTCAGATCTAGCCTGACAACTGAATGAAGGAACACTGTCAAAGCTCGTATAATGCGGCGTAAATGATACGGATGTCAATGAATGAAGTCCTGTCTTTCCAAATGGCATAATCGAGAAAAATGGACCATCCATTACAGTAATGCCTTTATCTTTCAGATTGTCTGAAACTGAACAAAGAATTATCTCACATAGCTCATATTTGATCTTAAAGGATTCAAAACCGGCCATTTTCTGAATTTGGTTAACACCGCTGTATGTAGCATTCAACACGAATGGCGCACATACCGTCTCATTTCCGTATGATATACGGAAATCTGAATCAGAACGCTCTATCGAACTGATCTTCGTATTAAATACGAGTTCTACATCTGTGTGATTCTTTAATTCATCAAGTAAATGAGCACAAAGGATCTTTGCATCATAAGTATATTCTGTAGTAAGGAACGCACCATCACACATACCGGGCTTAAAGTAATGACCGGCAAAAACTTCATCACACCTTATATTTGCGTTCTTGCAGAAATGCTTAAACTGCGCTGCATTGGTCCAGCTCAATTTCGAGCTAGTGGCATATATCTGATCAAAATCTTCCAGGATGCAGAATCCATAGTCATTTACAAACCTGGTGAAGTAATTCTTGGACTTAAGTGCAGTCGTTATTGAACGTGGGTAATGGTACCCCATATGAACTCTTGCCTGATTTATATAGCTGGCACGCTTGAAAGGTGCATCATCAGCTTCCAGAACAATTACTTTCTCATTGTTCTTTGCACAATATAGAGCACTGTATAAGCCGTATAAGCCGGCACCAATGATTATCTTGTCAAATTCTTTCATCAATTACATTTCTCCGGCTTAAACTTTCCAAATGCATTTTGTATCAATATCTTAAACAACAGCCAGTTACCACTAAATCCATGGATCTTCGTAGGTGTATTTCCAGTCTTGGGATAAGCTCTGGTAACCGGTATCTCACAGGTCTTCATTTTAAGCTGATCTGCCCTGACAGACAAATAAGCCAGAAGTTCATATGTATCAAAGATATCTCTGAATATATCGACCCTGGGATCGGTAATATATTCAGAAGAATACCCACGGTATGCATTGGTAGTATCCGTATATCTTTTGTGAGCAGTCATACTTATTATAGGTGCATGTATGAGTTTAACCGCTATCGTTCTGGATAATGGCGTATTAATAGCCTGTCCGCCCTTTACAAACCTAGAACCCTGTATAAACGCATAGCCTTCATTAAGCTTCTCTATAAAACGAGGCACATCTTCAATACTGTCTTTGTTATTGCCGTCGATTGTAATAAAGCCCTTATACCCTCTTTTTATGGCCCAGCTGAAACCCATTCTTAACTGAGCACCCTGTTTGCCTTTATCCTCTTTAACCAGAAGTGTGTTAACTTTAAACTTCATAAGATCATCATGATCGGTACATCCGTCTGTAGAACCACCATCACAAATCACTATGTCAGCCACCCTATAGACCTCAGCATTAAAAGCTCGTTCAAGTTCTTTCTCGATCAGGCCTTTCTCGTTAATAATAGGGATCAAAACACAATAATCTTTTGATCTGTCATCAAATTCAAAGCTGGAAAACTTCGGTACACCGTAACTCATTTGTGGAATACCTCAGCTATATAATCGACGACGTCGAAAACATCTTTCAACGATTCCTGCAGCCCCATCTCAATAGATACATATTTGTCAAAATCAAGATCTAGAAGGCATTTATGGATCTCCCTCTTCTCGATCTTCTTAAGATAAGGTTCAGAAATATGAATATGATTGACAAGATCGATATTATCTCTGACAGAATCTAACGTTTCTTTGTTATACAAGATCGTTCCAAGATCAACATTGACCTTCAGATGATCACACCCTGAATTGCGGCAGAAAGAGAACGCTTCTTCCGTCTTATTAATAAAGTTTGTATTGTAGATCTCCGGATTTGGTTCAAGGGAGATAACTGTTCCACGAGAATCGGCGTAATCAGATATCTGCTTAAAGAACCCATATACAACAGAATCACTGCAGCCATCAGGCTTATTACGTGCTTTGGGATTACCAAAAACAAGATTACCGCACTTTATAGAAGATGCAAAATCAACTGCAGCACAAGTATAATCCCGAAGATTTTCCCGATCTTCATCAGATTCAAAGATATTACCCTGACGGCCGTACCAAATAGACTGCATAGATGAGACAGAAAGACCATACTTTAAGCTGACAGCTGAAAAATAAGCGACTGCTTCATCTATATGTGAATAAGGATCTTCCTCAAATAATTTTGTAGGAGCTATCTCGATCCCGTCAAAGTGTTTTCTGCAAAGATACGCATACACTTCATCGTTATCACACTTATTCCAAGCCAAGTTAGAAATCGAGAGCCTCATACCATACACCGTCACATCATTTTAGAACTCACAAAAGCCATGATCTGCTTAAGTTCTTCGCCCTTGGACATAATGTACCCACCGGGATAATACCTGGTCTTGATATCATAATTGAAAGGTTCTTTGTTTGTTATATTTTCGAAAGGCTGTCCTGACAAATACATATGCAACTCACTAACTGAAACAGGCGGTGTTACCAGATTGATTTTTTTTATACCTTCAGCAAGACACTTTTCGATATAAGAATATAGATTGCTAAGGCCAAAAAATTGATAAACAGATCTGGAATCTGTAAAATTCTTTGCTGAGAATCCGGCATCTTCAAATGCAGCATAAAGTGCTTTCCGATCATCAGGTTCAAGCGTCTTGCATTTGAAAAAACCATTATCCAGCTTATAGTATGAAGATTTGATAACACTGCTGGCAAAAGACAAATCATTGTATTTTGCTTCATTAAGCATAGCAGGAATGAAATTAATATAATCGTAAATAAAATTCTTCTTCAGGTTTTCTCCAAAAATAGCTGGAAGCCTGACGATCAGATGATCATCATAATTATTCTCCACCCAGTTCTCCAAATCGAGACGGTGTTCGCCATATGGAAGGAGCTTATGTACATCGGGCTTATAATCCTCGTCGACATTATAAGTACGGTCATAAACTGCTACTGTAGATATGAGAACGATTTTCTTTGGACCGATAAGCTCAATATTCTTCTTAGCATTATCAATTATTGCTTTATCCTTCATTGGATCTTTATTGGCAATAAACATCTCAGCCGGCACTCCGGAATAAATCAAAACATCTGGATTGACGCCAAAGGCCTGATCTATATTCTTGCTATTGATCAAATGATCAAAATCATGGGATAAACATAGATTACTTCCAACAAATCCTGTATATCCCACCAGCATCGACATAATAACGTCCTCAAATAAATAAATATAATTGATTATATCATTAGATATTCTATTTAGCTAAAACAGACCTGACTATTATTCCTCATCCCTGATATCATCCAAAGCCTTATTGATCTTGATATCGTCTTCCTTATGGAACCATAGCGAAACGACCCATACGAAAACATAGACCACGAAGTAGATCACGGACACCATAATGAATCCATCCAGATGCACATACCACTTGAAGATAAAGCCAAGCAGGCTGACGATCGCATATAGACCGATGCAGTGCAGAATTATGCGGACAATAAACTTATTCCTTGGAATGTCAGTATCAGTAAGCCAGAATATGGTCGGCAGTGAGCAGAGCGCGCCTGTCAGTATAACTGATGTGAGCTGCAGCCAGGACAGGCTGAAAGAAGCCAGCGGTTCACCTAAGAAAAGGCTGTAAACCACGCCTTCAATTATGATTCCGGCATAGATGGCAAAGGAGATCATCATTGTCTGCTCGAGCCAAAGCTTAAATCTGTTCATCCTATTCCAAGCCTCCTCTTAACCTCTTTTACATATCCACGGGATATAACGACGACCTCATCATTAAGAAGTGTCGCATCTATCCTTCCGCTGATGTCGGACTTAACATTACGGATCTTCTTTAAGTTAATGATCATCGATTTGGAGCACCTCTGGAAATAACCGCCAAGCATGATTTCAAGCTCATAAAGCCTGTATTTGCAGTCATAACAACCCTGCTTGGTGTATACGAAGGTCTTTTTATCGACGGATTCGATGTAATAGACCGCAGAAGCCTTGATGATATAGACTTTGCCGTCTTTACTTACGGCAAAACCTTTCGAGTCACCTTCGAGCAGCTCGATGGCACCGCTTATCTCATCGGTGACCTCATAGGCCTTGATAATGGCCTGCTCCTCTTCCTTGCTGTTGACCTTCTCGAGATGAACCTGCATCAAATTCCCCGGAACACAATAATTTCAATGCAATTATAGCAGAGTAAAACAAAAACCTCTGCCCTTTTACAAGACAGAGGTTTTGCGAGATCTGGTGGGGCTGGTGGGACTTGAACCCACACGATTTATGGTCGGCAGATTTTGAGTCTGCTGCGTCTGCCATTCCGCCACAACCCCGTGTGCGCCAAATATTATATTAAAGCGCTATTTTTTTGTCAATTTCAAACAGTTGAAGCGTTGAAGCAATAAAGACTTCACGCCGCCGCTTCCGTATCAGAATCAGCCTTAATTACTCCTGCATTAGCCAGGAATGAACTTATGTGGTCACGGTAAGCATCAGATCCGGCAACCTGTCTCGAGCGGGCGTGTTTAGCCCCTTCCACGATCCAAAGCTCCGTGTAGCAGTACTTCTTTGCCTCTTCATACATATCGATGCTGTTCTGAGTATCGATCCAGTCATCAGCTCCGCCATGCACGAAGAGAATAGGCACCTTCTTACCCTTCAAAGCATCGATTCCGCTGACTTCAGCATCATCAATACCGTAAAGCACCTTAAATCCTATATCTGCGCATGTACCAAAGGGATAAAGGTACATGTCGTTATACATATCGTGAACCATATACTTGAGACTCTGCATGCCGCAGTCAGCTACGATGAAGTCGATCTTATCGGAGGAGTACTTAAGAGCATTCAAAGATGTTGAAGATCCCATCGATTCGCCCTGAAGGCCAAGCAATTCAACGTCTCCATAGCGTGAATATGTATCATCGATCAAATACTTAAGGTCCTGTGACTCATATCCGCCCATGGAGCAGATAGCCTTGGCATTCTCGCCGTGAGCCCTTAAATCGTAAGTGATAACCGTAAATCCAAGTTCGATATAGGCATCGGCATACTTGGATGCCGAATACTTGTTGGATGTATGGCCGTGTGAGTAGATCAGGTATTTGCCTGTGCCGGCAGTTGTGGAGTTATATACTCTTGTGCAGTGGAGTTCATAACCGTCAAGACCCTTAACGATATAGTCTTCCTTCTCGTATGAGTCGTAATTGCCGTAAACTCCATTATCCTGCATCTCTTTTTTGACCTGATCGTAAGAGTCACGTGAAGGATGAGTAATGGAAGTTGATGTTCCGATGGCTGCGCCTAAGAGATTAAGGACTATAAATACAGCAAGACTGATAAGGACTACCTTAACGACCTTCTTCTTGCTTACCGGTTTTCGAGCTTTGGACATATGAATTACCCCATAAATGATAATGAATATTATTATATCCATTTTAATACTGCATTAAAGTCTCTAAAACCATTCCCGAATCGTATAAAATCCTTAAGTGAAAATCATTCCACTGTTATATTTTCCTTTTATAATGTTTAAGGGCAATTCTCAAACAAAACTGACAGAAAAACACGAATTTTAACGACACTTTTTCACTCCAAAAGTAATATAATTACGTTGTTAAATTTTAAGGAAAGAGGTTACCGATTATGGCAAACATTGATTTGACAAAGTACGGCATTACCGACGTTAAGGAGATCGTCTACAATCCTTCATATGAGAAGCTCTTTGAAGAAGAGATGGATCCTTCCCTCGAAGGCTTTGATAAGGGACAGCTCACAGAACTCGGTGCAGTTAACGTTATGACAGGTATCTATACCGGTCGTTCCCCTAAGGATAAGTTCATCGTTATGGACGACACATCTAAGGACACAGTTTGGTGGACAACAGATGAGTACAAGAACGACAACCACCCTGCTACACAGGAAGCATGGGCAGCTTGCAAGAAGCTCGCTATCGATGAGCTCTCCGGCAAGAAGCTTTATGTTGTAGATGGTTTCTGCGGCGCTAACAAGGAAACAAGACTTGCAGTTCGTTTCATCATGGAAGTTGCTTGGCAGGCTCACTTCGTAAAGAACATGTTCATCGTACCTACAGCTGAGGAAGAGGCTAACTTCGAGCCTGACTTCATCGTTTACAACGCTTCCAAGGCAAAGGTTACTAACTATGCAGAGCTCGGACTCAACTCTGAGACAGCAGTTCTCTTCAACGTTACATCCAAGGAGCAGGTTATCCTCAACACTTGGTACGGCGGTGAGATGAAGAAGGGTCTCTTCTCAATGCAGAACTACTTCCTCCCTCTCCAGGGCATCGCTTCAATGCACTGCTCTGCTAACACAGACATGGAAGGTAAGCACACAGCAATCTTCTTCGGTCTTTCCGGTACAGGTAAGACAACACTTTCTACAGATCCTAAGAGACTTCTCATCGGTGACGACGAGCACGGCTGGGATGATAAAGGTGTATTCAACCTCGAGGGCGGCTGCTATGCTAAGGTTATCAACCTCTCCAAGGAGAATGAGCCTGACATCTATGGCGCTATCAAGAGAAATGCACTTCTCGAGAACGTTACAGTTGCTGCTGACGGCAAGATCGACTTCGCTGATAAGTCCGTAACAGAGAACACACGTGTTTCTTACCCGATCGACCACATCGAGAAGATCGCTAAGAACGTTAACAAGATCTCTTCCGGCCCGGCTGCTGAGAACGTAATCTTCCTTTCTGCAGACGCTTTCGGCGTACTCCCTCCTGTATCCATCCTCACACCTGAGCAGACACAGTACTACTTCCTCTCAGGCTTCACAGCTAAGCTTGCTGGTACAGAGCGTGGAATCACAGAGCCTACACCTACATTCTCCGCTTGCTTCGGTCAGGCATTCCTTGAGCTCCATCCTACAAAGTATGCTGAAGAGCTCGTAAAGAAGATGCAGAAGTCCGGTGCTAAGGCTTACCTCGTTAACACAGGTTGGAACGGCACAGGCAAGAGAATCTCCATCCCTGATACACGTGGTATCATCGATGCTATCCTTGATGGTTCTATCAAGAACGCTCCTACAAAGAAGATCCCTTACTTCGATTTCGAAGTACCTACAGAGCTTCCCGGCGTATCCACAGAGATCCTCGATCCTCGTGATACATACGCTGATGCAGCTGAGTGGGATGCTAAGGCACAGGATCTCGCTGGCAGATTCATCAAGAACTTCAAGAAGTATGAGACAAACGATGCTGGTAAGGCACTCGTTGCAGCTGGTCCTAAGCTCTGATATTTCTCTAGAAGATAATCTTTCAGATAATAAGACTCCCGGAGATCACTCTTCGGGAGTTTTAATTTTTATAAATATTTTTTAACATTTCGCTGATAAACTGAATTCCAAAGTGATATATTATTATTGTAAATATGTTTTACAGGGTGTAGATATGAGAAATACTAAGGACGTACGTGTTATAAGAACTCAGACCGCTTTACTTGAAGCTTTGGAAGTTCTTATCCAGAAGAAGAAGCTCTCCGCTATTACGATCACCGATCTGTGCTCTCAGGCCAAGATCAACCGCAATACCTTCTACTACCACTACAACAACATCTATGAATTCTTAGATGAGCATAAGCAACTCGTAATTGCGGATATCCACAGGATCGCTGATTCGTCCAAGAAGCACGACAAGAGCTGCCTTCTTGAGCTTTGCAACAGCATCAAGTACCACCCGCATTTCCTGAGTATCCTTATCTCACCTAACTGCGATATCGATTATTTCAACGACATCTTCCAGGCAGCCACCAAGGTCACCTGCATTTTCGAAGCCGATATCGAAAAAGTGGTCTCCCCCAGGAACAAATACCTGTTCTGCTACTCCAATGCCGGAGCCAACGAAGTCTTATACACCTGGCTCAGAAGCGGCATGCAGGATCCCCCGGAACTCATCGCTGATGTTATCTGGGATGCAGCAAACAACGGCCCTCTTACCTTAATCAAATAAGGATTTACCTATTCGAAAAGACAATGACAAACCCCTATATCGAACTGGTAGTTCGACATAGGGGCTTTTAAATGTATTTCACCTCAACAACAAACCCCTAAATCGAACCGGTAGTTCGACATAGGGGTTTTGATTAGCCTCTTAAATACTTAACTAACAGATCAGTCTTCGTAATTAAACGCATTCCAGAGCATCGTTATGAGCATCAGCACTGCAGCGATGATAAGGATAACCAATGCAGGTCCGTCTACGATCTCGACCTTAGCCTTGTCATACAAAAGCTGGCCGGTAACTCTCATGATTGCAGCAGCACCTTCCCTGCCGATCATTGCATTGGCAACAGCATAGATCGTAACACCGATGCTGATCAATGAAGAGATAACGAAGCCTTTTCGCAGATTGACTACTGTGGAACCGATAACAACGATGTCTGCAAGCAGAATTACGATGCCGTATAAGCCTGGCATGAGTGATACAACGCCATCAGACATAGTTCTGCCGTTCATCTGCATGGTATACATCGGCAGGAATACGCCGATACCGGACATCAGTGCAGCAATAATTAAAGCGATTCTTCGGATATTCATAAAATTTCCCTCCCTTATTCCGAATAAAATATCCTTGATAATAATAACACTCTTTATACTATTTGAGAAGATGAATTCTACAAAAGTAGAACACACTAAATTGGGCACTTAACTCCAAGCATAAGTCCAAGCACGCTTGGAGTATTGCATGGATTTTTGGGGTTTTTAGGTCATACTCCAAGCGTAAGTCCAAGCGTGCTTGGAGTATTGCATGGATTTTTGGGGTTTTTAGGTCATACTCCAAGCGTAAGTCCAAGCATGCACGGAGTATTGCATGGATTTTTGGGGTTTTTAGGTCATTCTCCAAGCGTAAGTCCAAGCACGCTTGGAGTATTGCATGGATTTTTCGGGTTTTTAGGTCATACTCCAAGCGTAAGTCCAAGCATGCACGGAGCTTTGCTTGGACTTTAAGCGTTTTCAGGCGATATTCCAAGCATAAGTCACAGCATGCACGGACTATTGCTTGGACTTTAAGCGTTTTCAGGCGATATTCCGCGCAAATGTCACAGCATGCTTGGACCTATGCTTGGACTTTAAGCGTTTTCGGGCAATAATCCGCGCAAATGTCACAGCATGCGTGGAGCTTTGCTTGGACTTTAAGCGTTTTCAGGCGATATTCCCAGCATATGTCACAGCATGCGGGGAGTATTGCTTGGACTTTAAGATTTTAAGCCTTCAGATTGTTCTCCATACCCTCAAATAATACAACAAGGGCCATCTCACACCCTGAGACAGCCCTTATAAATCAAACAATTATTAAAAACTTAAGCAGTTACTATCTTATTGGCATTCTCAAGGCCATGTCTCTCGACTGCCTCCTGCCTCATCTTGTACTTGAGGATCTTGCCTGCCGCGTTCATCGGGAAACCGTCAACGAAGTCAACGTATCTAGGAACCTTGTGCTTAGCCATGTGATCCATAACATACTGCTTGATCTCTTCTTCAGAAGATGTCTCGCCGGGTTTAAGGATAACAGCTGCGAGGATCTCTTCACCGTAGTCAGCGTCAGGAACACCGATGACCTGAACGTCCTGGATTTTCGGATGTGTATAGAGGAAGTCCTCGATCTCCTTAGGATAGATGTTCTCACCGCCACGGATGATCATGTCCTTGATACGGCCTGTGATCTTGTAGTAACCGTCTTCAGGTCTTCTGAGAGCCAAGTCGCCAGAGTGGAGCCAGCCGTCTTCATCGATAGCAGCAGCTGTAGCTTCAGGCATCTTGTAGTAACCCTTCATGATGTTGTAACCACGTGCGCAGAACTCACCTGGTACACCGTCTGGAAGCTCGACACCTGTCTCAGGATCGACGATCTTTGTCTCAACGCCGAAGATAGAAGGTCCGACTGTATTGACTCTCTGCTCGATGGTATCAGTTGTCTTACTCATTGTTGTAGCAGGAGATGCTTCTGTCTGGCCGTATGTGATAACGATCTCAGGCATGTGCATCTTCTCGATTACTTCTTCCATTGTCTTGATCGGACAAGGTGAACCTGCCATGATGCCTGTTCTCATGTGTGAGAAGTCAGTTTTCGGGAAGTTCTCATGACCGAGCATTGCGATGAACATCGTAGGAACGCCGTGGAAGCATGTGATCTTCTCCTGATTGATGCAGTTCAAGCCCTTTCTGGGTGAGAATGCTGTGATAGGAGACATTGTAACTGCGTGAGTTACTGATGCTGTCATGGCGAGAACCATGCCGAAGCAGTGGAACATAGGAACCTGGATCATCATACGGTCGAAGGAAGACAGATCCATGCAGTCGCCGATCGCCTTACCGTTGTTTACTACGTTGTAGTGTGTGAGCATAACGCCCTTAGGGAATCCTGTGGTGCCTGATGTGTACTGCATGTTGCAGACATCGTGCTTGTCGATCGTGCGTCTGATCTTCTCGACGTCGCTGTAAAGAACTGTCTCTGCAAGTGCAGGAAGATCGGACCAGTGGAAGCATCCGGGAACCTTGGACTCACAAGTGATAACGTTCTTCAATACAGGAAGTCTTGCTGCCTCGAGCTTACCGGGCTCGCTGTCCTTAAGCTCAGGGCAGATCTCGTTGATGATCTGGATATAGTCAGAATCCTTATACTTGTCGATCATGACGAGTGTGCATGTATCGGACTGACGTAAGAGATACTCGATCTCATGAATCTTATAAGCTGTATTAACAGTAACGAGAACGCATCCGATCTTTGTTGCTGCCCAGAATGTTAAGTACCACTGAGGTACGTTTGTAGCCCAGATAGCGATGTGATCGCCCTTCTTACAGCCCATTGCAAGGAATGCACGTGCGAGGTTATCGACGTCATTTCTGAACTCGGGATATGTACGTGTATAGTCGAGCTCTGTGTATCTGAATGCATACTGGTTCGGGAAAAGCTCGCAGATCTTATCAAGTACATCCGGGAATGTCAGATCGATCAATGTCTCCTTGGGCCAGGGATAGTAACCAGTACCTCTCTTGTCTGTCTGGAGAGTGATCTTCTTTTCGGGACGGTATGTCTCCATATAGTTAGCGAACTGAGGGATAACGATACCGGCGCTGTCCAGATCCTTAGACCATCTGTAAACCCATTCGAGTGATATATATCCGATATAATCGATCGACTGGAGAGCATCGAACATCTCCTTCAAAGGCATGTCGCCCATACCCATGAGCTTATAAGATACTTTGCCGTCAACCATGACGGAGTCCTTAACGTGAACGTGCTTGATGTATTCGCCGAGGTTATTGACTGTCTCGGTAGGTGTCTCACCCATGAATCTGTAAGGGTGATGCATATCCCAAAGAGCTGCTACCTTACGGTTGCCGATCGCATCAAGGACTTTCTTAAGTCTCTTAGTATCAGCATAAACGCCGTTAGTCTCAAGAAGGAGTGTTACATTCTTCTCTTCAGCATAAGGAACGAGTTCATTCATGATGCTGATAACGACTTCATCATCGATTTCCTTCTCGGGAGCGGGATTACGGTCGCCCAATACACGGATGAAAGATGTTCCGAGTTTATTTGCGAGATCGATATATGCGCGGATCTCAGCAATTGCCTTATCCTTTGTAGCGAGGTCATTTACAGGCTCGCCTGAAGAAAGACAAGGGATAGTAAGCTTTAATTCCTTAAGCTTTGCTACAGTCTTGGGGAGCTGTGCGTCAGTAAACGGCGGAGCCTTTACCGAGAATATATCCTGGCCCAATCCTCTGATCTCAATGCCGTTGAAGTTGAAGTCCTTGGCCATTGAGTAGATATCCTGCCATGAGAAGTCCGGACATGCGAGAGTTGAAAAACAAGTTAACATAGTTTGATCCTCTTATTATTAATTACAACCTTGTGATTATATAGGTTGAAAGACTTTTTGTAAAACTTTGCATATGTTTATGGTCTATGCGAAAACCGGCTGAACAAAATAAAATAACGGCCTGGATCAGCCTAGCAGGAGCAACAGGTCGTTAAGTAATAGAGAATCGGAATTAATGAGGTCAGATCTATATGGCTGCACCATCACGGTACTGCCTGTAACATGTTTAACTGAATTGTCTTCTAAGGTGATCTTCACCATCAGACATCAATCGAACCTGACCTTTCTTTAAGTTTTGCGTCAATCAAGAGAACGCAATAACAAAATTATATATATTTTGTCCGCCTAAGCAAGATAAAATTTCAGCTTCGGGACAAGCTTCCTTTATTGAATCTGACATAGAATCAGCAAGAGCCTGGTCATTTGAATCATCAGCGAAAATCTTTACTGACTTGCAAGACTCAATACCGGGAACCGTAGGAATGAATGAAGCAAGGCATTCCTTGAGGTCAGAAGACGCGCTGGTAATGACATCATCATCAAGAACACCGATGTAATCACCGGTATTAACATTAATGCCGTTATATACGCCGGTCTTGTCAGCCTTGGCGATAAGTCCGGTGTGAACGCCTTCAAGAGCGTTGTTCATTGCCTTTTCGATCTCATCGCATGAAGCTGAAGCAACAATGGAATCAATGGAAGACAGAGCAAGATAGCCTTCAGCCATGGATCTCGTGGGAACGATGTGGATAACGGAATCCTTCATGACTTCCCTAACCTTCTCGGCTGTCATTATGATGTTCTTGTTATTGGGAAGAACGATTATATGCTTGGCAGAAGCGTTCTTGCAGGAATCAGAAAGGCTCATGACAGAGACATTATTAGACTGTCCGCCCTTAGCGATCTCAGATACGCCCATTTCCTTGAACATATCAGCAAAGCCCTCACCGTCAGCAACTGCTACGATGGCAACATCCTTCATGGCTGAGATAAAGGATTCGTGATGCTGGATGGTCATGTTCTCGATCTTGAGCTTAATGAACTCACCGTATCTGTGATAGTAAGCCATAACTGATTCAGGCTTTAATGTGTGGATATGGATCTTGACCTGGTTGCCTTCTTTTACGAGGACAAGTGAGTTACCGAAGTCTCTCATGTCAGATCTTACAAGCGACTCATTAAAGGAATCGACCTTATCGTCATCGATCTGGATGATCATCTCAGTGCAGTAACCGAATTCAGCAAGGCCCTCGCCGCCCATGGACGGGATGCCTGCACCCTGAGCTACCTTTGCAACAGATGCAAACTCGGAAAGATCGATATCAAAAGACTCGTCCAATGCCTCAAGCATACCTGTAACAAGGCAAACGAAGCCCATGGCACCGGAGTCAAGAACATCGTATTCCTTAAGCACAGGAAGAAGTTCAGGTGTGTGCTTCAGAGATTCGGCAGCACCCTCAACGATATCCTTCATGAACTGCTCTGTAGTAGTATCTTCATCAAGGTTATCCTCAGCATTCTCCTGTGCCTCACGGCAGACAGTAAGGAATGTACCTTCAACGGGTTCAGCTACTGAGTTGTAAGCACTCTCAGTACCTGAAAGGAATGCAGCATAAAGAGTACCTGCGGATACTTCATCGAATTCTTTGAATGCTTTAAGAAAACCCTTGAGCCACTGTGAGAGGATAACACCTGAGTTCCCCTGAGAGTTCATGAGAGCGCCGGTATAAAGTGAATCGAAGTCAGATGACTCCAGATCCTTATCACCGATCTCGACCAGGACCTGCAGAACGCCGCCCATGGTCCTATCCATATTTGTTCCCGTATCACCGTCCGGTATCGGGAAAACATTCATATCATTTAACTTCTGCTTGTTATCAAGGATCTTCTTGGCACCGCCAATCAGCATCTTCTTAAGAACATTCAATTCCATCTCAAGTTACACTTCTTCCTAATCAAACCTAAATTATTCCTTGTAATTGATGAAGTCAGAAACTGCTTTATCGTAAGCTTCAAGGTTTCTGATCCTCAAGTGGGAGTGAGCTCCCTCATCGAACCATACCATCTGTTTTCTCTTAGAGCCGCTTGCATCATTGATCTTATCGAAATAGATAGGAAGCGAAGATACGTCCTGTCTTCCGCAGATCATGAGCTGGGGTACTTCGACCTTGGGAATAACCTCGATAGGCGTATTCTTGAAGATGTCTATGCCGGCATACTTCTTGAAGAGCATTCCCATCTGAAGACATACAGGGAAAGTAGGCTTTCCAAGGTTCTTGGTCCTCTGCTTAAGCACGTTATAGAACGAGATGAAAGGTCCCTCAAGTACAATGGCATCAAGATAAGGATAATGCTCAGCTGCAGTATAGATAGCAGCAACAGAACCGATGCAGATGCCGTGGATAACGAAGTGTTCGATACCGAACTGCTCGTGAACCACATTAAGCCATGAAGCTACATCCTTACCTTCGAGCATACCCGCACCTGTGTAAAGACCTTCAGAAAGACCTGCAGCTCTGGGGTCAACAACGATGATATTGTAATTATTCTTCTGATAGAGATCAGCAAAATAATAGCAATACTTACATGTCTCGGCACGGCCTGCCATGATGAGACAAGCCTTGTCGTTGCCGAAGTCAAAGTATTCACCCTTCATCTTAAGGCCGTCGAAAGAAGTCATTTCGATCTCTTTCATGTAAGAAGCATTCTCAGTACCCCACTTCATGCCGGTATCGAACATTACTGTATGTTCGGCATTCTCGGGAGCGCTGTTGCCTCTCGCCCACTTGTCCTTGGACTCACGGATGAACATATTGGCATATTGCTTTTTGGCGATCTTCATGCAGAAAGTCCACATGAAGATAAAACCGCCGCCAAGTATTACAACCAATGCGATTATTACGATTAAGAGGATAAGAGCACCGTTACCCATTATAACTTAGCCTTGATCTCCTCTAAGAGCTTGGTCTCTTCTACAAGACCTTCAGAGATCTCCTTACCCATGTAGAAAGCAACAACCATACCAGGGCCGATGGAAGAACCGTTAGCCATGTTAACTGTTGTAGGGATGATCTCTTCGGGATGGAATTCCTCACGGATCAATTCCTGGAGCTGGAGCCACTGAGCCTTACGGAATGAGTGGCAAACGAAGATTCTCTTAGGGTTGGGCTCGATAGTAGCCTTCATGTACTCGACCATAGCAGCGAAAAGCTTCTTATAGCCGGTTACCTTCGTGATGATCTGGTTCATACCGTCACGGTTGAACTCAGCGATAGGCTTGATGTTGATCAATGAACCCATGAAAGCAGATACATTGGAGCAGCGTCCCATCTTAGCGAGGAACTTAAGATCGTCAACTGTACCTGTCTGGTGGCATCTGTGCTTATTGTCTTCGAGCCACTGAGCTACTTCTTCAAGGGACTTGCCTTCCTTCTTCATGTCACCTGCGAGGGATACGAGAAGACCATCACCGCCAGAGTAACGGAGTGAGTCAACGCAGATGATCTTACGGTCAGGATACTTCTCCTTGAGGTTCTCAGCTGCCTTGCGGCATGTGTCATATGTATTTGAAAGAGCGTGAGAAAGTGAGATGTTGAGGATGTCCTTTCCCTGCTTCAGGTATTTCTCGAAGAATGCCTCCTGTACCTCAAGTCCCTTGATACCTGTGGAATACATGGAATCCTTGGACATTGAAGTGTAGAAATCCTGAGGTGAGATACTCTCCCAGTCAAGCGTTGAATCTTCAGTGTGACCATCAGGGAAAACGATATATCCCGGAAGATAATCATCTACACCGAATCTTTCTCTTAAGTCCTTTGTAAGGTCTGTTGAGCTGTCTGTGAGAAGAACATAATCAGCCATTTTCTTAACTCTCCTTATATATGTATATATTTTGAATACTTGAATAAATATATAACGTCATAGACGCTAATACATACCCATTATCCACCCGCTTTGTTTTTCCTCGCCTCTTCGATCTCACTGCTGATCTCGGCAAGATTCTTCTTCATCTCAGCCCGGATCTTTTTGATGTAGGAATTCATCTGAGGTTTGGTCTCGGAAATAGCCTGACGCTTCAAGTTATAAAGAGCTTCACGCATCATTTCATTGGCTTTCTCCAAAGAGTCATAATCGGTTACAAGTCCCGCTTTGTCAAATTCGATCGGATCTCCTATAACAAAGCGTGTAGGCTTGAATAACTTATAAGATGTATGTATATAGACAGGCACTACGGGACGGTGTGAATAGAGTGACAGCATCGCAGGTCCCTTCATGAATTCCAGGAACTCATCGTCGTAATTCATGTGGCCTTCCGGGAAGATAATAAATGGCTCATGGTCTTTAAGTCCGTTCATCATGGTCTTCAGTGAATTCCAGTCAAAGCCTGATCTGTCGAGCAGTACGCATCCCATCGCCTTCTCGAAAAATCCCCATGACTTATTTACTTCAGCAACATCCTTTGCCGCAAGGCTTCTACAGTAAACTCTCCAGAACACATAATAAAGGAGCGCCGAATCGATCCACCATGAATGGTTTGCAACGATTACCATTCCCTTATCCATATATCGAGTTCCTCTTGCAAGGTCGCCGCCGTAGCTGATCTTGGTTCCCATAAGGATCTTAATGCCGGGCAGTGCCGTATATTTCATGAAGTTATAGAGGAACCCGGCATACTTAGGTCTTTTAAGCTTCTTGCCATCAGCGATCATGAAGTTATTGAGATAGAACTGCCTGTATTTTTCAGTACGCTCCTGAAGATCTGCTGTAAAAGCATTAGCCCTGTCAGACAAAGATTCCAGTTCATCCCTGCATACATAAGTATCAGGATACATAAGGCTGCCGATGAACATGAGATCTCTCTTGCCGGGACCGATGCGTCCGTTATGAAAGACCGGAACAATAGGACATCCAGAACTAAGTGAGATCAAAGCGGCAGCCTGCTTGTATTCCATAAGCTTTCCTTCAGTCTCGATATGACCTTCCGGAAAGATCAGGATGTTATGGCCTTTGTTCAGCTGCTCGACTGCTTTATTTACGGCATCCATATTGCCCGTTACTTCATCTACTTTGATAACACCCATTGACTTAAGGAAGAATGTGAGTACGGGATTCCAAGCATAGAACTTTGCACCTACGAGCACATATTTCCTTCTGCCCGGGAATGCCAGCAGCGCCTCGATATAATCAAGGAATGAAGTGTGATTCATGGATATGATCACAGGTCCCTTATACTTCTCTTTCTTGTTCTTACGAAGATAGATCTTCTTGATCGGGAAAAGAATTAAAGCCGGAATAATGCTGTTAAGATAAAGGAGCCACCTGATAATGAACATTATTTGGAAGTCTCCTTATCCTGCTCGATGAGATAGTCAGCGATAGCCATTGGTGTGATCAAGGGTGTCTCAGTCATGGCGATCTGGCGTCCTGTAAGTTCAGTTACCTTGGATAACAGTTCGACATACTGCATCGAGTCGCCGCCAAGAGATATGAAGTTAGATGTCTCTGTAATCTCAGAACGCTGTTTGTTAAGCACAGCTGCAAAAGCATCACACACTTTTGAGATAAGTTTCTCATACTCAGCTGTTCTTGTACGCTTGACCTCTTCATCAGTAGGACGAGCGCACTCAGTCGCGAAAAGAATGGAATTCTCAAGCTTGTGAGCTAAGTCCTTGCGGTCGATTCCCTTGAAGTTCTCAGGCATCGTTCCGATAAGGTTATAGACCTTAACAGGTCTTTCAGACATAGTAAGCGAATCAATAGATGTATAGACGGCCTTAAGTGATGAAGCCTTCTCGAAAGCACCCATTGAACCGTCATCTGCAAGAACCAGGATCATCTGCTTTTCTGAAGATCCGGGAAGCTGGCAGTTGATGACAGCTTCAGCTGTGAATGCACCCTTATTGATACGGGATTCGATCTCCTCAGGCGAGATATTCTCGCCGTTTGGTCCGATGATGACATCATCAAGACGGCCGAGAATGTGCAGGCGTCCTGTCGAATCGATATTTACCTTATCATTTGTCGGATAGTAATCATCCTTAAACTCATTGAACTTACCGTCAACATAGATACCGTTCATTGAATGTTCCTTAGGTATAAGGAGCTCGCCCTCTGGACTTATCTTATAAGCAATATTGCTGAAGATCTTACCGGTGCTCGTACCGCAGCGGAACTGTGCTTTCCTTGAAAGCTCTACGCAGATAACTCCGCACTCTGTAAGTCCGTATCCTGCATAGATCGAATAACCTAAGCCGTTTAAGACTTCAAGTGTTCTGGGCGATATGAATCCGCCGCCGGAGATAAGGAATGCGGGCTTTTCACCCATAAGCTGGCGTCTTACGCTCTTGAAAAGGACATTTCGGACGAATATAGGTCCTAAGAGCGGGAATATATCCTGAAGTTTATTGGAGAACCTGATAGCCTTATTGAACTTCTCAGTCTCCCCTTTCTTAGCGACTTCTCTCTCCAATGCGGCGACGATCTTATTCCATACCAGAGGTATCGCGAAGAAGTGTGTAACGCCTACCCTCTTACATACGAACTGAATGCTCTGGGCATCGTACTTAGGCAGGAAGACAAAGGTCCTTCCGAAGAACATGAACCACATCAAAGTAGCTATAAGTCCAAAGATGTGATAGAAAGGCAGGAATGCCAGGTTATGTATATCAAGCTTTGCATTATACTGGATAGACTGATTGTTCTTAACGATATCAGCACTCATCTCCACCTGCAGGCAGATCGTCTTGCCGCTGTGTGATATTATCTTCGGCTTTGAAGTGGAACCTGATGTAATGAGTATTATCTCATCCGCCCAGGACACCATGGACTTATCGAACTTAATGCCTTTACCGCTTTCAAGGAGATCTGCTACAGTTACCGCACGGTCAACTCTGGAATCTTCAGATACGACAAATGCAGGATCCATCTCCTTTATGATGTCATTGTTGATTCCGATGTTATGGCGTGTATTAAGTAATATCGGCTTAAATCCTGCCTGCAGAAGACCCCAGAAGAGAGCTACCCAGTCACATGAATTCTCGAGGAAGATTCCTACGAACTTTGAAGATGAAGAACACTTCTGAGCATAAGTAACAGAAGCCTTTGAGAAAGCATCAGCCTTCTCGTAGAGCTCATAGTAAGATAACTGGCATACTTCGCCATTTTCCAGCCACTCACCGAAGACCTCGCTCGTGAAGTGATTCTTGATTATCGTGTAAATTGACTCAAACGTCTGCGGTGCTTGCTTAAGCTCATTGATGTTGTCAGTAACAATATGTGAGACCATTATCCCTTAAATCCCCCACACATTTCTGATCTGACCGCACATCTCAAGTATAGCTGCCTGAGCCTGCGGAACGATTCCGAAGTAATCTAAGAACGCATGAGATACGCCTCTGTAGCGGATATGCTTATTCGGAATTCCTGCCTTATCAAGGAGTCTTGAATAGTATTCAGACTGAACGCAGAGTCCGTCGTACTCTGCAGTAAAGATGCCGGTATAAGGCATATTGGAAAGATCCGCATAGATAGGGCTTACGTCAGGAAGGCATTTAACTTCATCGTATCTTCCACCCGAATAAGCGAAAAGTATATTTGCCATAAGCTCATTATTGCCCTTACCGTCCGCCCTTCCGAGCTGAAGTCTTGATTCGATCACTTCCCTCTCAGAATCGTCGATGTCGTACATGGAAAGATCCCAGTCGTAGAGCTTATCCTGAGAGTAAAGGTCAACACAGGGATAGAACAATCCTGCATAGCTGATCTTCGCATCAGACTTGTTATCAAGTATTGCTGCAATTGCGAGATTGGCTCCTGCACTGTCACCGAAAAGTCCGATCTTTGAACTGTCTACACCAAGCGGTAAAGAGTTCTCATATAAGTGAGCGATAAGAGCGCAGACCTCTTCTATAGCAGCCGGATATACATTCTCAGGTGCAAGGCTGTAATCGATATTGAATACACGGATACCGAGATTCTCTGCTACATAGCGGCAGGGTTCTTTATAGAACTCAGCCTTGGAAGCGATGAAAGAACCGCCATGGATATAGATCATTGAAGGCAATATCTCTCCGGCCTTATCGGAACGGACATAAGAGAACACCTTAACTGTTCTTCCCTTCACTGCAAGCTCAAAAGAAGACTCATCGATCTCTTCTGTGCAGCAGTTAATGCATGATGTCTTTGTCGTCTGTCTCATGCCTTCAATAGAGAACTTAACGGGCATGGACTTCTGGAATGCGTAGATTGCACTTCTGATGAAGTACTCACGCTGGTCCATCTTACCTGTTCCGTCACCGTCAGGTACAGGCATAACCATAATCTTCTGAGATCCGAGATCGACCTCTTCACCAGATTCCATGATCTTCTTAACTAATTCGAAATCACACTTATCCATAAATCAAACCTTTCCCAGTATTCCGGATCTTCCGAACACATAGCTCAACAGGAGTATTACGCCAAGCGCAGCTATTCCGCCGAGGAACATGTTCCAACCCTGATAGTAGAATAAAAGCATAATGAGAGTTGCGATACAGTACTTGATGGAGCAAGTAATGTAATAGATGACACTTATCTTCTGTCTGTGCCTGATACCTGCGGAGAATACATTAAGTACTGCATGCATAGCAGTTACCCAGATATAGATGCCGACAAGCCAGAAGAAAAAGTAAGGTATGTTGAACCATACAAGCAAAGATATGGTCAACGTATAAAGCGAATACATAAGAGCTGAAATCAGACCATATGCCCAAAGCGATTTCTGGATCCTGACGGTATCCTTGATGGGTCTGAAATGAGTATTCTTATTGTTGTTCTCATAGATGGTCTTGATATCGATGCCCGTAACCTTCATGCCCTCTTTGTGAGCTGTCGCAAGGACATTAAGTTCGAACTCATACTTGTTTCCGGGAATATCCTGAAGCCACATGCAAAGGCGTACAGGGAATCCTCTTAATCCGGACTGATTGTCACGAAGATATACACCTGTAACGATCGTATATACGATCTTGGACATGTCGTTACCTATCCTGGACTTGATCGGGATCTTCTCAGAGAGGTCTCTCATTCCAAGCACGATTCCGTCAATCTTTCTCGTAAGCTTAGCTACACGCTCGATATCTTCAATGGCATGCTGACCGTCAGAATCTGCCGTAACGATATAGTCGACTTCATCAGCAAGATTATTGCCGATATATTCGAATCCGCGCTTTAAGGCATATCCTTTGCCCTTATTAACTTTATAGCCGATAACATCTGCATATGTGGCAGCGCGTCTGAAGTATTCATCGCATCTTTCAAGACTTCCGTCATTAACAGCCACGACCTTGAATCCACGTGAATTCAATTCTTCGACAAGACGAAGAAACTTCTCATCAGGATTATAGACAGGCAAAAGAACGGCAGTCTTCAAGTAAAGATCCCTTTATCCCTTCCTCTTAAGGATCAAAGCACGGGTGATCCCAAGAATTTTCAAACAAGCTATTTTACTATATTTATAAATTTAATTAAACACGCACGTTAATAATAAAATTACTCTGACAATATTATCTAATTGCACCCGAATACCAATAATGATAATATCTCAATATCTTTATATATTTGGAGGGATAATCCATGTTTTGTACAAATTGCGGTTCCCAGTTCGAAGATGGTAATGCATTCTGCCCCAACTGCGGATCAAAGATAGAATCAGTAGCTCAGCCTGTTGCTGCACCTGCACCTGCCGCTGCTCCCGTTGAAGCAGCACCTGTTCAGGCAACACCTGTTGAAGCTGCTCCCGTTCAGGCTACACCTGTAGAGGCAGCTCCTGTTGCTGCAATTCCCGTAGCTGCAGCTGCACCTGTTGAACCCGCACCCGCACCGGCTCCTGCTCCTGCACCTGTTCAGCCCACTTATGCACAGCCCGTTGCTGCTCAGCCTGTTTATTCACAGCCCGTATATGCAGCACCTGTTGCACCTGTAGCTACAGCTGAAAATGCCGCTCTTGCTAAGAGCATCCTCATCTTCGGCATCATGGCAGTTGCTTTTGCGTGCACAGTATGGATTTCAGCAGCAGGCATCGTATTCGGCGCTCTCGGTCTTTCAAAGGCAAAGAAGTTCGTTGAAGAATGCGGTCAGCTTTATGGCAAGGCTAAGATCGGTAAGTATCTCTCATTGGGCGGACTTATCGGAAGCAGCGTAATTACCGGCTATATGGCTTTCTACATTCTTATGGCTGTCCTCTCTGCGATCTCTAATTATTGATCTGATAACAACTTGAAAGTTAAAAGGGCTGTCTCACTTCAATGAGACAGCCCTTATTCTTTACTTTATCATCGAAAACATAATCGCCTTAGAAAAAACTTAGCCCCTCAGCAATTAGCATCAAGATATGAATGATCGAAATCAATAGAGAGGTTAAGATGCGCAGTCTGCCTCTTATCTTCCGGCGGCGGCTGTCTCCAGTTACCATAAAGATGAGTCAGATACTCATCATATTTCTCGACACCATATACTTCGATATCCTCAAACTTATATATGGTCGGAGTACCATAGAATGATCTCGGAATGATCTCCTTAGCTCTGTATGTCGTAACCAAAGCACCGACATATTCAGACGAATCGTATTCTCTCTGCTTACACATATCAGAGATCTTCTTCATTATCTTCTTCTCGTTAATGAATGCCTTGGGCACAAGCTGAAGAATTCTTACAGCTGCATTCTTATACCACTTACGTCCCGGACGGACAGCGACAACACGAGCTGTCAGAAGATCCATCTGCTTAGCGATCGGCTTATAGTTGGACTTGGCAGATTCAAGCGTCTCACCTATTCCGTCAATCGGAAAGACATCTATTCCGACACCGCGGACAACATTGATACGTCTCTCTTCTACCTGTGTCGTTCTGACATCGAAAAGTTTGGAATAAGTATAGAAGAATTCAGGCTTGTCAGACTCTTCAGTCTCAAGAAGATAAGCAGAATTCTGGATTTTACCGGCGATCTGAGACTTAAGCTTCTCATAATCAGGTCTGGGCATGCCGATATCGATATCATCATCCCACGGGATAAAGCCATGATGTCTGGCGCATCCAAGCATCGAACCTTCTACCAGATAGTAACGCAGACCATTATCAACACAGTAACTGTGGAACCATGAAAGCATGTCAAGCAAGCATGTTTTAAGTCTGTCCATTGATATTACCTTAGGATTCTGCAGAACCGTTACTGTCAGCTTCTGCTGCTTCTTCATAATCCAAAGCAGTTACGCTGCCTGCACTGACACCTTCAGTGCTATCAGACATAAAGAGTATGAAGAATGTAGCAAAACAGAGTTCAAGATCTGTTAATACGCTCATCTTATTGATGTAGAGGAGATCGAACTCGAGCTTCTCATAAGGATCAGTATTGTACTTGCCGTAAACCTGGGCATAGCCTGTAAGGCCAGCTCTTACCTGAAGTCTGAGCTTGAATCCGGGAATAGTCTCATAGTACTGTTCAGCGATCTCCGGTCTTTCAGGACGGGGCCCTACTACAGACATATCTCCCTTGAAGATATTGAAGAGTTGCGGAAGTTCATCAAGACGGCACTTACGGATGAACTTACCGACAGGTGTGATTCTGTCATCGTTATCACCAGAGCTTAAGCGTGCAACGCCGTCCTTCTCAGCATCTACTCTCATAGAACGGAACTTCAGGATCTTGAATTCCCTGCCGTTCTTTGTAAGACGAGTCTGCTTGTAAAGAGCCGGACCGCCGTCATAGCACTTGATAAGGATAGCGGTAATGAGCATTACAGGGCTCAATAAGATAATAGCAATACCTGAAGATACGATATCGAATAATCTCTTAATAAATGCGTAAGCCGGATCCATAACCGCTCTGTTTACATAGAGAACCGGCGAATCAAAAGACTGGATATGAACAGCTCCCTGCATGATCGTGTCACCGACGTGCGGCAAAAAGAATCCCGGAACGCCATTCTCTTTACAGTACTTGAGGATTCCGTTACGGCAACGGGAATTGATACCGGCAACGAAGATGGAATCATATCCGGCAAGCTTCGGCTCCAATTCATGGAAAGATCCGTCATACTTGAGCTTATCTTCAACCATGTGAAGACGCTCGATAGGCTTACCCTGAATAACACCAAAGCGCTTAAGGTCTAATTCATTACGGTAAACGAGCAGTGTCTTTCTTCGGGGATAGAGCTTAAAGAAGATCAAAGATCCGAAGTAAGCCCAGAGGATATCAAAGATAAACTGAATAGCCAGAAGGATAAGGAAAGGTACAGGTGATCTCCAGTGTCTCCAGGCGATACATACACCGAAGTATATAAGCGATACGGAGAAGAACTGCGAGAGCATATAAGATAACGCAAGAAGCCTGATCCTTACGAATCCGTAGAGGTTTGCGTTATAAGTCTTGGCAAAGAAATAGAGCAGAACGCCATAACCGATAGCAAGGAAATAGTTATAACGGAAACCAGTCGTGCTTAAATTCTCGAATCTGTGGTAACGGAACCAGATGAAAGCCACATAGAACAATCCGATATCAAAGATGAAGTGAAACATCTTTACTATCATCATCTTAACGGAGTTCTTCTCATTACGGATATGGTTCTCGCTGAGCTTATATCCGCTGTACTTAGTTTTTTTACCCTGTTCGTTATTACTCATCCAGTCAACCAACCGATCTGTCAGGAACCATTCCCCTATTTATTCTGCTATATATTATCAAATAAAGGACAAATCACAAAATTGCATAAATACACAAAACGCATACTTTCTTCAGGTTTTTGATGTTCAATTTGGCACCATTTGCCATTTAGCTCGAAAACATGAAATCAGGCTGTTTATTTGTCATATTGTCACAAATCCTCAAAAACTTTTATACGATTTACTAATCAGTTTCCACAAAGATTTAAGCTATACTAATTATAACTCCAAAGCAAATCATTGATACTTTCAAATGCAGAAGGCGGGCATCCCTATGATGGATACTTATTTGACATACGCTCTTTCTACAGTAACTTTTGAGTCTCTTACCATCTGGGTGGTATTTGCTTTGGTGAGTTTCCTTATTTCCTATACATTCTATCGTAAAGGCAAGTTAAGACTTTCCTCCTGCTTTGCACTTGCCCTCCTGCTCTTCTACATCTCTTTCATGCTCTCGATCACGATCTTTGAGCGTATCGCTACTCCTTATGCAAGATATGAACTCGTACTCTTCTGGTCTTACCGCTTGATCGCTGAAGGTGACAAGAACTCCTTCTTCGAACTGTTCTGGAACATCGTATTGTTCGCTCCTTTTGGCCTTTTAGGTTCCATCGTCTTCCAAAAGAGAAACAAGCTCCCCGTCTTAGGATCCGGCATCCTCTTCTCCATCATTATCGAATTGTCCCAGCTCTTCACACACCGCGGTCTCTTCGATTTTGATGACATCATCCACAACACAGTCGGAACCCTGATCGGTATCGTTGCTTGTCTAGTAATCGGTGCTCTTATCAGCAGAGTTGAGAGCCGAGTAGACATTCAGACTTCATAAAAACTCGATAATCATATGACTCTTTTAAGAAGGGGTTGTCTCAAAAGTGATTAGTTCACAGAGGGGCAACCCCGTTTTAATTACAAGGTACATATGGTTTACCGTTTACGTATGAACGGATTGGAAGCAAGGACAATCCATTGTCTGATTCTATTATGGATCGAATAAAGAACGATGCGTATAAGATAAACATTCAAGCCATAGATGCAAAGCATGACAGCTCCATGCGTGAGGTCTACGGGTTGAGGGCTTTTTCTGCCATGAAATTACCTTTTATAAACAAAACGCCCCCAAGTGTGCATGAGTTACCACAGAGGCCTGAGGGAGTAGTTATTTATATATAACAATATAATCAAATTAATTCAAGTCTGACACTTTAAAGCATTCGCGTTATCTAACGAGTGGTCTTCTCAGATATATTGTCTTCTATCGCAGTCCAGATAATCTTGGCAGCGAATTCGGTGCCGGCACGTGAAGCGTGGGCGCCGTCTTCATTATACTGTTCGATATCCGACCAAGCATCATTATAAGACCACCAACGCTCGCCGACAGGGACAAGTATAGCACCATTATCTGATGCTATGTCACGATTGATCTTATTCATAAAATCCTGAGATTCTTTGTCATCTTTGCGTGACCAGGTGCCATATATAACGATACGGCTGCCTGCCTTATCAGCCCAGGCTGAGATCGTCTTAGACGCCGAATGGTAATCGTCTATACGGTCAAACGGATGAGAGTGCTCCTGAAGCACTATATAATCGTAATCGCCATACATCACATTGAACTTTGTCTGAGGTTCTTTAATGTGATCTGACAGATACCATCCACCGTGAGCGAGCATGGTAACATCACACGAAAATCCATCTTCTCGGGCCATGGTCTTCACCCAAGCAGGAAGATCATTCATATATGTATGACTGTTACCTATAAATAGTATTCGAAGATGTTTTGATTTCATAAGACTCCTTACCAGAGGGTTCATGATCAAGAAAATCTTGAAGCTTGTTAATGCAACTCCTCCTTTTTAGTTCTATTACCGGCTTAACGAATTCGACAAGATCTTCAGTAAGAAGAATGTTTTTGATGGAATAATCATCATATCGAGATGATTGAAAACCTATATCTGAATTGCTCTTCTTCAGAAATTTGATTTCAGATTGAAGTTGTCTGCGACGCTCAATAAGAGGTTCCAACTTACCGGCACTGTCAGGATCAAGATACTTGCTCTTCTTTTTTCCATTCTCTGTCCACTGGTTGTATTTTCTATTGACTCCATTAATCGTCTTATTGGAAATATACCCTGAGGGCAAAGAAGCAACTTCATTCTCAAGATCTCTTATTCTATCTTCCGAACTTTCCATTGCATCACCTCGTTTTTTATATTACATTATAACCCCTCAGTGATGCTGTCGAGGGGTTATGAGGGGTTACAAGGGGATAAATAGTACATAGTTATTAAGCGTTTACCTTTTTGTCCGCGCTCTGCGCGGAGTGTCAGCCGTGGCGCGAAGAGCGGAGCTCTTCACGTCACAGCTGACGCTGATATACTTAATAGACGTGAGTGACCGCAGTTATTCAGAAGCACTTCTTATGTCTATCGACAAGCCGTCGATGTGTATCGTTATGTTCGAAGATGTAATTGCTTGCTGAGGTACTACAGGCAGCGGTGCGATCTCAGGCATCAGTTCTTCCTTATGTTCTTCAATAAACATCGAACGGAGTTTACGAAGACGATAGTAGTAGGTCTTATAACCAACAAAATTTTCTTTGCACCAAACTCTGACCGGGAGGCCACTGTTCCGACAATCCTCCACCATAGTAATCCATTCAGCGTACTTAACTTTATTTTTCACAGTGGCTATCTTGTCCATTTAGACCTCCTTAGACACTGTCCAACGAAGTCTAAAATGGTCTAATTAGACCTGATTGGACACTTTCTAAAAGTATCCCATGAACGTCGGGGCGGTTAAAGGCACCGTGTTATTAAGCGCTTACTCTCTTTGTAGTTTGGCATATGCGCCACCTCCATTATTTATTCGTTCGATAGGAACGTGCAGATATTATATCTGCCGGAGATATGGCACAGCGGTTTCGACGGAAGTGGCGCAGCAATTACCGATTTTGGTGGCGCAAGAATTAGCGACGAGCTGGCGCTAAAGAAGCGCCGTATTCAATCGAGACTGCCAAGGCCAACGGTATAAACGTACGCGATTATCTTGAATATCTGTTTACCGTTATGCCGACCGAAGACTGGCGTAAAGATCCGGAAATGCTGGTATCTCTGACACCGTGTTCTCCTGAAATCCGTAAGAAATTCAAAAATTGATTATCTCACAGCATAGGCGTGAGAGGTAGGCACCATATTTTTAAGCGCTTACACTACTCCCTTCTTCATCTGCGCAATTGTAGAGGCGTTGATCATGTGCCTGTTCTCATCTGTCAGAGGGCAATGCAGTGAGATAATGTCTGCACGGCTCCAAAGCTCATCCAGAGAAACATATTCTATATTTGAATCAGCTGCCAGAAACTTATCGTATGCAATTACATTCATTCCAAAGCCGCGGCAGATATCGATAAAGATATGGCCAACGAAGAGCAATAAGCTTAATCCCCATAGAATAAAGCTTATCAATTACAAGTGAATTTACATCGTCATTAACAAAGCAGCATACTACATCACAGCCTTCAGCCAGGCTTATACGTATCAGGTGTAAGTCTGGTTTCCAGAAAACGGATATCAAACTCACCGTTGCTATTTGCAGCCTCGAAAGACTGCTTGTCATATTCTTTGGCGTCGAAAAAAAACAATTTTCGTCATACCAATTACGAATTAAACCAATTGCTTTTGTCACTTGTTGAAACAAGATATACAAATGGTTCTCGCGAAAATGATCCAGTATTTAATCGATTATTAGGCATAACAGCTTCATTATCTGTTGAATCTACAGATTCTGAGTTGGAACCATTTAATCCACAATCTAAATATAATTTATCAATTTCATAATCCAAATTGTTCATTGGTTCACCTTATTTAGAAGCACAAATATAAGATTTTCTTTTATGATTTTCTATTATCTTGGTAACATTAGTTGAATTCATGGTAATCATGTAAGAATGATGTAATGATAACACTTTGTCTTGTAATTCAGGATCATCTTCTAATTTTTTAACTTTCAAACCAATTCCAATACAATAATCAGAATTTAAATGTCTACCATGTATTTTAGAATCATCGTGTTCATTTAAACTTTTAACGATATTTTCTATCGCAATTGCGTCTTCTTTAACAGACTTATCAAACATACAAGTGCCTAACCACTCTTTAGCTAACTCTCCAGAAAGAGTAATTGCATCAATAGCAGTTTTCATAAAAGCCGCAGGATATTGTTGAAGTTTTATTGACCAATATCTAACATTATCAGGGTTATTAACTAAGTCTCTTTTTGCTTCCAAAAATTCAGAAAGAATGTTGAAAGCTGGAATACCATTAAACTGTGGATCAATAGGGCCTAAACTAGAATGATTTCCCATATATATTTCTTTAGCGGAACAAGCTATCATTGTACCTGCAGACATAGCCATATGAGGAACAAAAACTCTAATATCCTTATTAAATTTAATCCTTAAATAATTCACAATAGACTCAGCCGCAGCAGGAGAACCGCCAGGTGTATGGAGAATCAAGTCCAAACCTTTGCTACAATCCAGACCATGAATACAACTCATAAAGCCTGTCATATCGGCATCATTTATATCTATATCACCAACATTAGGCTTTGTTAACCACGAAGAATAATAACAAATTATATTTCTATTAGTATATAAATATAATTCATTAAGATATTTGCGTCTAATAAAATCAAATTGAGACTCTTCGTTTTTTATTTCTTCGAGAATATTGTTCCAATCTCCCATACTAATCTCCTTTTTGGGCATTATATCATAATTTATTTAACGTAAAAAAATAAAAAACATAAAATATAATCAGCTCGCCCTCTTCAACGCCCCCGCCTCAACATTATCCGGAGCATCCTGCTCTGCAAGCCAAAGCGTCAGCTTTTGCTGCATGTTCATCCAGCTTTCAGCGGATGTGCCGGTAGCAATGCTGATCCTTAGAGCCATATCAGGGCTTAAGGAGGATTTCTCATTAATAAACTCAGATAAGGCTTTTCTGCTTACACCAAGTATCTGTGCGGTCTTGGTTACAGAAAGATCCAAAGGCTTCATTACATCCTCATAGAACACTATTCCTGGATGTGTTGGTTTTCTTGTCATCTTGATCATATCAGTCCCCCCCTTAGTGATAATCCAGATAATCAACTAAATAAGCATCTTGTCCTTCAAAATAGAATGTCATTCTCCAATTACCGCTAACAGAAACAGACCACATATCCCGTTTGTCGCCCTTTAACGGATGTAGATCATAACCAGGCAAGTCCATATCTTTAGGAGAAACACTCGAATCTAACCTGTCGAGCAGCCTGCCTAACCGGTTTGCATGTTCAGGCTTTATCCCCTTCTTTGAGCCTGAATAGAAAAACTCTCTTAATCCTTTATGTTGAAATGATTTTATCATAGATGTGTGTAACCTGCAACGTAACAGTTATCAGCAAAATCAAAAAGTATATACTGATAAGAAAAATATATTTCTTTCCACAGAACTTATAACATGCGCTATTATGATAGACAATAATAAAGGCTCCGAAAGGCCATGAAAACATAACGTTTTATCAATTATTGTCCCTATAACAGACAAACACCTGGTGTTCACACCACCAACCAGCACTCTCACTCACATAATACCTGTATACTTCTACAACTACTTATTTTTGCTGTATTTTATGGGATTCGATTAATTTGTCCACTTTCAAACAGAAAAAAGCAATGTTTCCTATTGCTTGCTCTATTCTTTTGCAGAACCCATCCACTTCAGAACTAAATCCTTTGCTTCATCCTCAGAATGATGGGACATATGATTCCCATGAATAAGCATAAATGAAGCCAGTTTAATTCGTTCTAATTCGGTAAAACCAGCTAGTCTCTTTTTATCGAAACCTTCAATTAGTTCTATGATTTCCTCTTCAGAAAAATACTCAGAATAGTATTCTGGGTTAAAACCCCACCCTTTACTGTTAGACCCTGTCCTTCGCCCCGCAAATAAACAAAGAAGTTTCAGTTTCTTAGTTTCATCACTAAGCAAAGAATTTATATATTCATTTGCAGAATTTTCATCAAAACACTTCCATAAATATATAATGAAAACGAAATCATCTATTTCATAAATCCTATTTAACTCATATAGCTCTTTTGCTCGTTCAACAAACAATACTTCAAGTTCTTCTAATTCTTCAATGCTTATAATTTGCCCGTTTTTATCTTCACTTTTCCCATTTAGCCTTCCATAGGCAAGTTCTATTTCATATTTTTTATGAGCTAACTGTCCTAAAGAACGATTGCTGGTAAGCGCTTAATAATATGGTGCCTACCTCTCACGCCTATGCTGTGAGATAATCTATTTTTGAATTTCTTACGGATTTCAGGAGAACACGGTGTCAGAGATTCCAGCATTTCCGGATCTTTACGCCAGTCTTCGGTCGGCATAACGGTAAACAGATATTCAAGATAATCGCGTACGTTTATACCGTTGGCCTTGGCAGTCTCAATAATGCTGTAGATAGCTGCGCTGGCTTTTGCACCTTTAGGTGTATCTGCGAACTGCCAGTTCTTGCGGCCGACCGTAGCAGGTTTTATGAATATTCCGGGGCGGCGGAGCCGCCTGTCCGGCGTGGCGTGAGCCACGTGTCCGGACCAGACGGAGCCACCCATTTGGAACTAATGTGATTCAGAGGCTTTTAAGCCATAGACCTCTCGCATCGACTTGTCGTGTTTTGCATCAATGACCTTGATGCTTATCTTATAAGTTAATTAACACAAAAAACATAATAAATAACAACTAACCTACAAATTTACAAAAAAATTCATCTATCGCCAAACGTGTATATTTATCTTCAACTTCTTTCATGATAAGTATCGTAAGATGATCAAGAGATCTAGTCAAAGCTACATATAATAAATGACAGGTTTTGTTATTATCTTTCTTATCACGGAAAAGATATGGAGCCAAATCTGGGGACAAGATAAACAAGCATCTTTTTGCTTCAAGTCCTTTTACTATTTCAATGGAACTGACAACAGGAATATCATTAGTCTCAGTTCCAATTGCTTTTAACGCTGATGCCATCTGTGCATAACGCTTGTTAATTAGACGATCAAACAAACCACTTTCAACCCATTGTGCAATGATTAATGATTCATTACATCCGCTATCATAAGCAGACAACATCTGTTCAGTTACATAAAATGCTGCTCTATTGATCACCAGTTCATTTTTAATTCCAGACCATTTTTCACAAATTGCTCGGTGAACTTCATATCTGAGCGTTTCAAATCTTTCTCCAGACTTTTGTTTCTCGTGTGTTGCGAAACGGTCGCGTTTCATACTGATATACTGAAGCCCGTAATTGCCATCTGACATAAATTGTTTTACATTCTCTATATCTGATTCAAAAACGATACTTATACTACCTTTTGCATTGTTATCATCAGCTCGTTGTTGTTCTGTAACCGATGCAAGTGTATTCGATATATTCAAATGTTTCTGAGGACATCGATGGCATTCAGAAATATAGTTAACATTTGACGTATTCTCGATGATTTCCTGAAACTTTCCCAATCCTTTCACATCCTGTTTTGGGTCGCCATACAGAATTATCTCAACTCCGGATTGCTCTAATGCTTCAAGAATGAGCTTTACATCCGCTCCAATATCTTGAGCCTCATCAACGAATATAGCTGCGCAATAATCGGAAAAACGAGACAAGAGTTTTTTCCTGATTTCCTTCTCCGCTTTATGATCATTGCTTTTCTGATAAGCCACCCATTTTGCTCTTTCAGGAATCATTGTTATGTGAAGAATGTTTTCCGCTTCAAGTTCTGACAACTTGGCTCTCTTATACCCCTGCTCAAAGGGAAGGTCAATCACTGATAGTCGTTCATAATGTTTATTGTACAAAAAGGAGAAATACGGTTGGATCAATTCCTGATATAAAAAAGAATGAATCGTACTAATCTTGATGTTGTTAGGAACAACCCCCAGTTTTTCTTCTACTTTCTCAGTAATATTTGTCGAAGCGGCGTTAGTAAATGCAATGCAAAAGACGACCTTACCCTCTGGGATGTCAATTCCAGTAATAAGGTCTGCCATCTTCGTAGTTTTTCCGGCACCAGCTCCAGCAACATTAACCTTCATTAGCATCTTCCATCTGCATGAATTCGATTATCTGTTGTATATGTGTAGGCATTACAAAACCTTTTAGTTCTCCATTAATCAAATCATGGCAAATGCGTAGCATCACATCAGATTTTTTCTCACGCCAGTCTTTTTGTAGCTGATCAGCCGTCAATTCACTCCAGCTGTATTCTGCACCGTATTTCTCCACCAACAGATCATAATTATCGTTGGTAATATCGGTTTCAAGCGTATATCCTGTTGTAGTTCTTACGATTACATTTTCATCTTGCATGTTCTCATGTGTTTTCTGAGCTGTGGGCTGTTTGTCGTTGTCTCGTACAATGCCCAGCTTATTTCCAGATCCTATGTTTATCTTCTTCCATATATCAATAATCTTAGTAAAGCCTTTATGAAATGACAAAACCTTGATATCATTCAAATCGCTTCTTGTTTGAAAATATGATTTGATCAGTAACTCTTCCGTGATTCCCTCAACCATAATTGTCTTCTTTGAGAAAAGCAACTTAAAGATATCTGTATTGGGATTAGCAGCCAAATAATCCCTTTGATCATCGGTCAACTCGCTCTTCAAAGAAATTACTTCACCGTTATGAAAAACTATAACCTTATCCAAGCCAACTTTATTAACAAACTCCACATTATGTGTAGAATACACAATCTGCGTATATTTGTTCTTCTGACTAAAGATATTGATGAGCCTGGTCATAAGAAGAACATTGCTGATGCATAGGTGCGCCTCCGGTTCTTCAATTGTCATCAACCTAAAACTGATATCATGCTCCTTATTGAGATATGAATTAAGGAGAACAGTAAGTAAGATCAAATTCCTATGTCCCAATCCCTGCGCAAACATATTATCATCTTCGTAACCAAGACGAACACTATCCAAAATGCTGCTCATTTGCGGCATGTTCGGCAATATGCTTATCTGCTTAAAAAAGACCTGTGCATTCTTGATATCACTGTATTGTTGCCAATTCAACACTGTATCCAGCTTACCTTCGATTCTGACAGTATCAAAGAACTCTCTATATGCTTTCTCGATTTTCATTTGTGAGTCTGAAGACAGTCCTTTTTTCAATAAATCTGATAACGCTTTTGAACCCAAACGATTAGCATTTGATGCAAAGTTATCACGCTCCGCCGGCAAATCGACAGCGTGAAATCTTGAGAGTGTATCATAAGAAACCTTATTACCTTTTCCAGGAACCGTAATTGAATAATCATAAAGGTCCATCGGAAGAAGACTCATTTGAATGTTGGCATCCTCAGTTTCATTAATGAGGATGCCACGGACTCGATTCAGAAGTTCTTCTGGCCTTTTGATGAAGAACTGAAACAGGATTCCACCTGTCCATTTATCCTCATCAACAATGATGTCTTTCACATCATAATGCTCTGTTGATTCCGGAGTTATATCCAACTGAATAGTAACTGTTGGAATATGAGGAACAAATGCTTCCAACGAAAGCGAATCATCAATAATAGAAGCGCGATTCTCCTTTAAGAATTCATAATACTGGCTCTTTGCTTCTTTATTTATATCATACCAGGAGAGTCGCTTTGAAATAACAGCATCGTCTGAAGATAACGGAATAGAAAGAGCTCGAAGGAAATTTGACTTACCGCTGTTGTTCTCTCCAATGAGCGCCACGACATTGTCGAGTTCTACATAGACATTCCGAATATTTCTATAATTTTTAATATGTACACGGTTGATTATCATCGGTCTGTCTCCTCCCTTTATTTAAACTCAAGCAATAACTTCGCACTTCTTTTTAGTGTTTGCATGCCAAAAAAATACATTAATCCATGGGAAATAAATTCTATAGGTTCCTTAAATTCTGTATTTTCCGCCTTTGCTTATCAGTCATTAATATTTAAAATTTGAATCATTCACCAACTCTACTAAATTGCCAAAAAAAATTACAAATAAAGATTCACTATTTTGTGGTTTAATTCTTCCCATCACTCCACAACCTCATTCGCTCTGATTCAACTACCCGGTTCAACCTTTACGCTGTTTCTGACTACAGCACCCGGGAGGATCATTGAGAATGCTCCGATTTCGCAGTGATGATCAATAAGGCTTCCAATATTCACTATAACTCCCTCACCCAACTTAGCGTATCAGCTAACTACAGCATTGGTTCTAACTATACAAACGGGAGCTAATTGTGCATCAGGACTTACATAAGCTGCGGGATGGATTAATGTAGGGATATTGAAATCATAACGCACAAGTTCTTCATGAAAACGCTTACGGTTTTCATTGTTCCCTAAAGCGACTATTGCAGTATCATAACGCTTTCGCATCTTGCCTATATCCTGCATGGTACCAATAGCTACCGGTGACTTATCATCAAGAAGCGCTATATCCGTATATCTGAGAAGTCTGGCAAGTTCTTCAACCTCTGTCGAAAACGAACCGGCACCGATTATAAGTAATGATGACATAATTGCAATTCTCTAATATTTTTAAAACAATGCATCCAACAATTCTCAACATGATCTGTTGTCACATTTTTTACACCTGCTTTATCAGTTCTAGAAAACTCTTTCTTATCGATTTTCTTAATTCACATAACAGAATCTACAATTTACCAGCCAAATCACTTTCTTTCACTGTAGCGTTAGGATTAAAGCGCTCTACAAGAGCATCAAGAACAACTTTATTTCCAGCTGATATTTGCGGACTACTAGTTATTTCCATTTCAGAAAAAGCATCAGGGTCTATATCTAGATTATAATAAGAAAACGGAGGAGGTTGAATGCCAAGCGCCATTTTTGTTGCAATGATACTAAAAGTTTCGATTGCTTTATCAATTCCACCATCAAAACTAAAAGGAATAGTTCTTAATACATAGCGCCATTCTTTTTGAAACTCCCAATATTTGCTTTTGTGTATCCCTAACTTTCCTAATTGAAGATCAATCTTTCCATCATTAGTATTTAAAACCTTAGGTTCTAATAAAGATTTATCGTCAGTATAAATAACTTGTCGAAGTATATCACCACCCCAAGCTTGATCGAAAAAATAGCCCTTGCTCAAAAAATCAGCTATATTGGCAAAAGTATTAACAGTATCCTTTGGTAATCCGCCATCAGCCATTTTAATCCCCATCTTAGCAGTAAAATCACTACCAGATGTACCATGATACACAAAAGGATTCTTTCTCAGTTTAATACGAACCCCGGCAGAAGGATTAGTATACATCTTCCACATGGGAATGTTTTCTTCTGAATCATCTGTCCAAGAACTAACAAAAACGAATTTTCCAAGGTTCTTTACATCGGCCGTTTTCTGTTCTTGAAGATCATCTAACTTATCCAATGGATTAAGTCTGAAAGTTCGATTCTTTAAGATTAATGCCAATATATCAACTGATGTATAATGATATAGATAATCAGAGTTAATATTATCATTCATAAGAATGTCTACACTCCTTATGCATAGTCTTTACTTCTACGTTCTTTTGATTCAAGACAATAACAAAGTGTTCAAATTACACAGTTCCAATAATAGAAGTAATTAGCGAAATAAATCCAGAAGCTAAAACACTTCCTGAAGCATTTATAAATATATCTTTTAATATTTCTAACGCTTTACTTTTTAATACTGCTAGAATCAGAAGACAAATTCTCTGTTTCCTCCCTAATAATTCTGGCATTCTCTTTCCCAAATTCTTCTTCAAATAAACCATCGTATTTTTTTAGTGCAGCTATAAGTTCGGTTATCTTATCTATATCAGGTATTTCTTCACGATTCTTTTGTGCAGAGTTATTATAGCCCTGAATTATTTGAGTATCTTTTACATCACCATATATATTATTGTTATAAACAACATTGGCAACTACCTCTTCAGGAATATCATTAAAGTATTCAAGACCTTTAGGAAGAACATTCATGATATATATTTCATCTGATATCCAATTTATTTTTATTAATCCAGCTTGGCTTAACTCATTAAATAATGATCGTAAGAAAAAGGTACTAGAAGACGCCGCTGACAAATCCTCAAATCTTCTTTTCCAATAACCTAAATCACATTGACCATTTTCATATCTATGTTCAATTATTTCCTCAAGTAATTTCTTTGCTTCTTTCGAAATTGACATGAGTTATTCCTCCTTTGTTTATACATATATTTTATTATACGTTAAAAGAATAACCAAAGTGTTAAGCAGATAATTACAATCAATAAACTCTTACTCTGTATCACACCTACTATGGTGTTGTAATCTTGCATGGATTCCATGCCCCGTTCCGTAGTTAAATAACTACAGAAAAACTATATCATGGGCAATTAAAGGCACCGGGTTATTAAGCGTGAATACGGCGCTCTGTTAGAGCCACTTGCGTCGGTCACGATTGAGCCACTAAAATCGGTGAGGCAGAGCCACAAAAATCGCGAAATATTGTGCCAAAATGGGCGTCGGTTACCCGGCGCCCATACGCAGAATCAGTCTTCCAGTTTCTTCGGTCTTAGCGAATCTCCACTCAAGATAATCTTATAGGCATTCGAGACGATTCTGTCTAGTATTGAATCAGCCAGCTGGCTGGCACCAAAGTTATTGTGCCATTCCGCTGGTTCAAGCTGCGAGGCAATAATCGTAGTCTTAAAGCCATATCGATACTCCATAACCTTGAATATCTGTAATGCGTCATCCTCGCTCATCCGCGTGTTAGCAAAGTCATCGATAACAAGGACATCAGGCGAGACATACCGCCGTTTCAATCGCGGCATCTCCATATGCTTTATATCCGAGATCAATTCGAACATCCGGCAATACATGGTTCTATGGAGTTTCCTGCATGCGTCCGAAGCAAGCGCATTGGCTATGTAAGACTTTCCAGTGCCACATGCACCTACGATAACAACATTCCTGGCTTTGTCTATATAAGTGCCGGTAGAAAGCTGCTCAATCACGCGTTCGTTTATCTTACGTTCTGGCGAATAGTCTATACCGGATAGTTCAGCATAGCCTTGAGACAGGTGTGCTGATTTACGGTATCTGTCAGCAGTGTTGTTCTTACGTGACATCAGTTCTTCCTGAGTGATAATATCCAGCACTTTAATAACGTCATTGAGTTCTGAAGCCTCATACATTGTGACTATCTGATTGGCCATAACAGGCAATCTCATCTCACGAAGGCGTGCCGTGATCTCTTCGAGTTTCTTAGAGTCCAAAGTAATCACCACCCCTCGTATACTTACCAGGAACAGACTCTTGTGGTTGACATAAATCTTCACCTGTCTCTAAAATGTGCTTAATATCCTTGTAGCGGGGTCTGTTCATTTGCTTAAGGGCAACCTTGCAGGCTTCTTCTAGTCTTTGGTCGGAATATGCAGAAGCCAGTTTAAGGATGGAATGGACCGTTCCAGACGCTCCCATAATGAATATATTCCTGTATTCTGTTATATATTCGCATGTAGCAAGCCTGGCAATCAGCTCTTGGTTCAGCTTTCTACCCGAAGTGTAATCAATTCCGGCTATACAGGCATAACGCCAATGAAGAGATTTATTCTGGTTGCTTCTCCGGTATCAGGATCTGCAATGTAAATCGGATCTCCAGCCCAATCTACTTCGATTTGCTCGCCTGGTTTTCTGGCAATGTGCATTGTAGCACGGCGTTTTTCCTCTGCTTGCTGTATGTGATAGCAGAATTGAGAATACATGAGCGGTTCTTCACCGGCTTGTCTGCATTCCTCCAGATATTCCGTCCACAGAAGTTTCTTGGTTACGCCGTTCTTTAGAAGTTCTTTGCGAATATACTCGCAATCAGGAAGGCGTTTCCCAGAGACAACGGCTTCTTCTCGCGGGAATAGCTATTCCTTCAAATCCTTATCCGTAACGTTGGATCAAGCGGCCACTGGATATTCAATTCAGCAGCACGTTTGCATACCCGTGCGACGGTATTCCTTGAGACGCTACAACTTGTAGCTATCTCTCGTTTACTGATCCCTAGGCTTTTTAGTCGCAGGATCTCTCGATACTTGGTCATCTAATTGACCTCCTTCATATTGTATTTACGCTTTCAGCGTATAAACACAGTATAAAGTGGCTCAATTTGAAGCGAAATGCTGGCTCTGTTTAGAACGGAATGGTGGCTCTCATTCGCCGGACACCTGGCTCAACAGAGCGCGGAATATTCATTTTATTTATATATTGACCAATAATCGTATTCAGTCTCTCTTTTTTATGTTAATAAGGTAATCAAAATAAAATAATAAAAACGACTTAAATAATGTAAAATCTATTTGTTGAGTTTTTGAATAATTATTTTAAGGAGATTATGTCAATGAACGATAAGAATGGCGAGACCGTCATTGATCTGTTGGATCTTCTTGGCGCATTTATCAAGAAAATCTGGCTTGTACTACTATTGACTGCAATTGGCGCTGTAGCTGCTTTGGGCTATACATTGATATTCGTTAAGCCTTTATACAAAGCAAGTGCTTTAATGTACGTTAATAATACAAACACATCAAATGCAAATGCTAACTATATTTCAACTACAGAGATTGCTGCAGCAAAATCACTTGTTGATACTTACGCTGTAATCCTTGAATCCCCTTATGTTATCAACGAAGTAACTAAGCTTTCAGGTGTTAATTATTCTAACGAGAAAATGGCCAAGATGGTCGAAGCAAAAGCAGTAAACAATACCGAGATCTTCAGCGTAACTGTAACATCCACAAGCCCTGAAGAAGCAGAGAAGCTCGCTAACCTCTATGCTCAGGTCCTTCCTGAAAAAATCACGTCTATCGTTAACGGAAGCGATGTTAAAGTTGTTGACTATGCTAAGGTTCCTACCCAGAGATCCTCACCAAGTTATTCAAAGAATACCCTTGTTGGAGCGCTTCTTGGCTTTGTTGTAGCTGCTGCAATCATTGTAATCGGATACTTAAGTGATGACATTATCCACTCAGAAGAGTATCTCTCCACAACATATCCTGATATCCCTCTCCTTACTGTAGTTCCAGATCTTTATAACTCAAGCAACAGCGGTTATGGTTACTACAAGAAGACGACCAGGAAACCTGCAAGCGCATTGAATTCCTCAAGGATCAAACCCAATGCCGGAAATGGTGGTGAACATAATGGCTAATAAAAACAATAAGATAAACACTGTTATCAACGAGAGAAAATTTATGATCGGTCCCCGCTTAAGTTTTGCAGCGGCCGAAGCGTATAAGCTTTTAAGAACAAACATATTGTTTTCATTCTCAGAGAATCATTCTGATGAAGGCAAAGTTATTGCAGTTACATCATCAGTGCCTGGCGAAGGCAAGAGCTTAACACTTCTTAATCTTGCATATACATTTGCCGAGACCAAAAAGTCGGTTCTTCTCATTGAAGGTGACATGCGTCTCCCTACTCTTGCAAACAGACTTAAGCTTAAAGGCTCTCCCGGATTATCTAATCTTCTTGTTGGTCTTAACTCTGTCAACGACGCTATTCAGCGTTTCTCTACAGTTAAAGAAGATTCTGATCCGGTAAATATCGATGTTCTCGTTGCCGGTACGATCCCCCCTAACCCTTCCGAGTTGTTAGGTTCATCTAGACTTGATTCACTTCTTGCTGTTCTTAAGAAAAACTACGACTATATCTTCTTAGATCAGCCTCCGGTCACATCCGTACCTGATGCTCTTATCACATCTAAGAGAATTGATGGCACCATTGTTGTTGTTCGTAACGAACACGCAAGTAAGGGTGCCTTGGCAGAAACTCTGAGACAGTTAAAACTTGTTGATGCTCATATTCTCGGATTTGTATATACCGATGCCAGCACCGGTGGCGGTAAATATTATAAAAAGGGCTATTACAAGAGCGGATACTATAAGAAGGATTATAAACAGACCTAATTCTTATGATAGACTTCCACTCACATTTTTTACCCGGCATCGATGACGGTTCAGACAGTATTGAGACTTCCTTAGCCATGCTCAGAGCATGGCAGGAACAAGGCATTAATGATATCTGTGCTACTCCTCACTTCTATGCTGAGCAGAATAATCCTGAAAGATTCTTAGCAAGAAGAAACAACGCATATAAACTAGTTCAGGAAGCTTTGGCATCACAGATGCCTGACTATCACCCTAACATCAGGTTAGGTGCAGAAGTCTTATTCTTTGATGGCATAAGCAGATACGAAGGTCTTCATGATCTATGCCTTGAAGGAACAGATCTCCTTCTGTTAGAAATGCCATTCAGAACCTGGACATCACACATGGTTGAAGAAGTAGCAACCATCTACCCTACTACCGGTATTATGCCTGTAGCAGCACATATTGAGCGCTATCTTGATCAACCCAGAAAACTGGTTAAAGAATTCATGAAGCTCAATATCTTCATTCAGAGCAATGCCGAGCATTTCCTTGACAGAAGAACATCAAGACAAGCAATTAAAATGCTCAAAAAAGGTCAGATACAGTTCTTGGGAACAGATGCTCATAATCTGGGACACAGAAAAGTAAATATTGGCTCAGCATTGGGTGTTATTGACAGTGCCTTAGGATCAGGATTTATATATCGGCTTGATTGTATCCAGCATGAAATAATACAAGATTATTCTTATTAACTTGACACACATTCTTAATTCTTTTTTATTGTACAAAATCGAAATTCTACGTAGAATAATTCAGATGACAATAAAAATGAGGTTAAAAATGAATCCTTTGGTCAGTGTAATTGTTCCGGTATATAATGTGTTGCCATATTTGAAAGAATCACTTGATAGTTTAATCGGACAATCATACCAAGATTTAGAGGTAATTCTTATAGACGATGGTTCCACTGATGATTCAGGTAAATTGTGCGATGAATATGCCAATCATGATAAACGTATACTAGTTATTCATCAGGAAAACAAAGGTCTAAGTGCTGCACGCAATATTGGTCTTGATAAAGCAAACGGTGAATATATCGCATTTCTTGATTCGGATGATGCATTTCATTGTTGTTTTATAGAAAAACTGCTTTCTTCCATAATAAGCAAAGATGCTGATATAGCATTATGTAAATTTAGCGATTATTATTCGACAAAGATTATGGACTTGTATTCACCAAATAAGAGTTATTGAATACGGCGCTCTGTTAGAGCCACTTGCGTCGGTCAGGATTGAGCCACCGAAATCGGTGTTAGCGTCGGGTGAAAATCGCCACTAAGAGACGGATTAAAATAGCCACAAAAAGACAAAGAAAAAAAGCCATTACGCACATATTCTTTTATACTGATTTTACCAACACATCAGTTAGGAGGAATATGACACATAATGACTTAAAAAGAACTATAACACAGGCCCTAGATGAAATGAAGAAGGAGCAAGGAGACACCTTTGATCTTAAGGAAATTAACCTTGCTGAATTGGAACGGCGAACAGGAATATCCAGAGCTAAACTAAGAAGACTGAAGAGTCAAGGTTTTGTATTCAAAGAACACGGCAGGAAAGGTCTCAAGGCTAAGAAGACAGTTTTGACAGGTTATGAAGAAACGATCAATACGTTTCTTAGTAAGGGAGTTTCTAACTCTAATGTTCTCTACGATTACATCAAGGGTGAAGGATATACCGGCGGCCTAACGACATTAAAGGAGTATATCTCGTCCCACAAACATCTCCTGCCACCTAAACGTCAGATCGTATCAAGCCAAGGCAATCGCGGACGAAGATATAAGACGAATCCCGGTGAAGCATATCAGATGGACTGGGGATTCGTTAATGTCGATAACGGATCCGGAGGCGAATACCGTGCTGCATGCTTTGCTATGGTCTGTCACCACTGCGGTAAGAGGTTTATTGAATTCTTCCCCAATGCCCGACAGGAAAGTCTTTTTATCGGTATGCTGCATGGCTTTGAGTATATGGGCGTACCGGAATATGTCCTTACGGACAACATGAAGAGTGTTGTTATCGGAAGAGACGAAGACCGGCATCCCATATGGCAGAAGGACTATGAAGTGTTTATGGATGCTGTAGGATTTAAGACCAAACTCTGTAAACCCAGACATCCGTTCACCAAAGGCAAGGTGGAAAGGCTCGTCCGATTCGTAAAGACCAACTTCCTTGCATATCGAACCTTTAATGCGTCATCCTCGCTCATCCGCGTGTTAGCAAAGTCATCGATAACAAGGACATCAGGCGAGACATACCGCCGTTTCAATCGCGGCATCTCCATATGCTTTATATCCGAGATCAATTCGAACATCCGGCAATACATGGTTCTATGGAGTTTCCTGCATGCGTCCGAAGCAAGCGCATTGGCTATGTAAGACTTTCCAGTGCCACATGCACCTACGATAACAACATTCCTGGCTTTGTCTATATAAGTGCCGGTAGAAAGCTGCTCAATCACGCGTTCGTTTATCTTACGTTCTGGCGAATAGTCTATACCGGATAGTTCAGCATAGCCTTGAGACAGGTGTGCTGATTTACGGTATCTGTCAGCAGTGTTGTTCTTACGTGACATCAGTTCTTCCTGAGTGATAATATCCAGCACTTTAATAACGTCATTGAGTTCTGAAGCCTCATACATTGTGACTATCTGATTGGCCATAACAGGCAATCTCATCTCACGAAGGCGTGCCGTGATCTCTTCGAGTTTCTTAGAGTCCAAAGTAATCACCACCCCTCGTATACTTACCAGGAACAGACTCTTGTGGTTGACATAAATCTTCACCTGTCTCTAAAATGTGCTTAATATCCTTGTAGCGGGGTCTGTTCATTTGCTTAAGGGCAACCTTGCAGGCTTCTTCTAGTCTTTGGTCGGAATATGTGGAAGCCAGTTTAAGGATGGAATGGACCGTTCGGTAATGTTGCTGTTCTACATTGGAGCTTGCAAATATCCTGTAGATCACTTCATATACGTTCGGTCCTTTATTCTTGGCCCAGTTTAGATACCGCGTGCTGTTCCACTCTCCGTATGCATTGCTGTGAGGAGGCATATCGGTCGGTATAGTGGAGTATGCGCCGATCTTATTCCATAACAGTTCGTGCTCGCTTAATACATTCTTGTTATAGAGGATCGTAAGGTGATGTGACGTTATCTTGAGGGTTACTTCCTTGCCAAGATACTGATACGGAACTGAATAGTAGTTCTTCTGATATGCGACATGAGAATTCGATTGGACTATCGCTGTTCTGTATGTCGCCATCTCATATCTCCGTACAGGTAAAGGGCGCAACGTCGCTTTCTCAACCTCATTAAATACGGAACGCCTTGTGCCTTCTTTCTTCTGGTACGGCTTGTTGTTGAATCTTTCAACTTCAAGAAGCAACTGGTCGTTATATTCATCTATGGAGAAGAACTGACAGTTGCGGAGCCTGCCGATAACATCTTTCTCAAACTGATATACAAGATTCTCGACTTGGTTCTTATCTCTGGGAGTTCTGACTCTTGCTGGAACAACTACTGTTCCATAGTACTCAGCCATATCCTGATAAGTACTGTTAATAACGAGTTCGTCACGCGTATGCTTGGTTATACCTGTCTTAAGGTTATCTGGTGTGAGTATCGTCGTAACACCGCCAAAGAACTCGTACATCTTAATATGGCATTGTATCCAGCTCGGCATCTTCATGTCTGGTGTAACATAGGCAAAGCCTAAACCGCTGAACGGAAGAACTGCCGCAAACAACCAGCCATATACCTTCTCTCCGGAATCAGGATCCTGCCAATAAGGACGTACGCCTGCCCAATCCACTTCGATCTGCTCTCCGGCTTTGTGCTGGATAATGTCTTTGAACCCTGTCTTCTTCAGGTGATCGTTGAAGTGTTTCTTGAACTGCGTAAGCTGGTATGGTTTCAATCCGGATAACCTGCACCTGTCAGAATACTCTTCCCATAAGAGTTGAAGTGTTACTCCGGGCTTTGCCAGTTCCTTCTTAAGTTGCTCAAAGTCAGGCATGTAGTATTCGCCTTCGACCTTACGGCCAGAAGTCGGCGGAAACACTTCATTGATCTGAGCGTCGGTAAGTATTTGAAGATCTTCAAACCTTAGGCCTGAATCTTCAATTCGTGCAACAGCAGCATTTACTGTGTTCCTGGATAGCCCAAGAAAATCAGCAATAGCTCTGTTCGATTGCCCGGCTGCTTTCAGCCGTGCGATCTCTTTGTAGTTTGGCATATCTGCCACCTCCATAAATTATTCGTTCTATAAGAACGTGCAGATATTATATCTGCTGGAGGTTTGGCACTGTGATTCCGACGGAAGTGGCGCAGCAATTGCCGATTTTGGTGGCGCAAGAATTAGCGACGAGCTGGCGCTAAAGAAGCGCCGTATTCAAGAGTTATCCCTCGATTGATGCCGGAGTATATGATCGCACTACCGTCATTAATTCTCTTATTAATAGCAAGATAAATGTAAATGTATGGAATAAACTATATAAAAAAGTCTTTGGGAAAACATCAGGTTCTATGAAAGTCATGTATACGAAGATGTTGATATTGCATATCAAATTTGTAGCCAAATTGATACAATCTGCGTAATTCAAGAAACGTTATACAAGCATAGAATAAGAACCGGAAGTATTACTAAGGATTATTCATATAGCAATATCGATGATGCTTTTCAATCAGTTATACGCACAGAATCGTTTATCAGTGATAATGTACCAGCATTATTTACAAAGGAAATGCAGTTGCGTTTTCGAAATAAATCAATTAAGTAAACGGTAAACCATCGGTACCTCGAATAAAAGCCAATCAAGTGTGAAAATCGTAATTAATGGAAAAAGTTGGTCAACTAATTACACTTTTTCAACTTTACACACTTGGAGGCAGCCATGAACACAAGAGAAGAAATCCGTGAGATGAGGATCCGGGAATGGAAGAAAGTCTTTGAAGATAAGGCTGCAAGTGGTTTATCTGCCAAGGAGTACTGCCAACGTAACGGTATCGGCAAGGATCAGTATTTCTACTGGCAGAAGATCGTAAGAGAATCTGTGCTGGATGAGATTAAGACGAATAAGTTTACAGAACTTCCAGTTCCGGTCAGCTCAGATATGTTCTTCTCATTGACGGCACCATCCCCGATAACCATCACAGTCGGTAAAGGCACAATAACTGTGCAGGACAAGGAATCTCTTAGGATGGTAATGGAGGTCCTTCTCAGTGCTCAATAACGCTACAGGGTTTAAGCACATCTATGTTGCTACGGGTTATACTGATCTCCGCAAGAGTATAGATGGACTGGCAATGCTTATCAGCACGGAGTTCAAACTGAACCCGTACGATGAAGGAAGCATCTTTCTCTTCTGCGGTAAAAGGAACGACAGAATAAAAGCATTGGTGTTTGAAGGTGATGGCTTTCTTCTTATGTACAAACGATTGGCCGATGGTAAATACAAGTGGCCCAGAACAGGCGAAGAGGTCAGGAATATAACCGAGCAACAGTATCGATGGCTTATGGAAGGGCTCGCGATCGAGCAGAAAAAAGTTATAGAAAAAGTTGCTCCGGAACGCATATAAAAGTTGTGTTACAAATACGCCAAACCCCTTGAAAACATTAGGTGTTCAAGGGGTTTATTGGTATAATTTAAACATGAAGAAAAACACTCTCACCGAAGCTGAATTAAAGAAGATTCCGAAGGATGCATTAGTCGTAATGTATCTTAGTTTGGCAGAACAAATGGAGCAGCTCCAGGTCAAGATAGATGCTCTTCAGGAGAATATGAATGTCCTTATACAGCAGCGGTATGGCCGAAAGACAGAGCAGTCTTCACAGATAACAGGACAGCTTGCAATAAACAATCTCGGAGAGATAGTAGAGATCCTCAATGAGGCTGAACAGCTTACTGAAGATTGTCTTCCCGAAGAACCGTCAGCAGATAAAGTTATTAAAGCAAACAATAAACGCAAGGGAAAGAAAACTGAGGATATCAGCAAGCTTGAGGAGACTACGCCTACAAAGCACATTATCCCCGAATATATACTGAACCAGATGTTTCCTAACGGATATAAGGAATTGCCGCCTGTTGAAACTGTACATGTCGAATATCAGCGTGCAAGATATCTTAAGCACAGAGATATTATCTGTGTATATGCCGGCAAAGATGCTAACGGGGACGATGTTATCGTTAAAGCAGACGGAGAAAAGAATCTTCTGAGAAACAGTATCCTTACGCCGTCTTTATTTGGATCAGTGTTTGAAGCAAAGTATGTAAATGCACAGCCAATAAACAGAATAGCAGAGACCTTGGCTTTCAACGATGTGAATATCTCAAAGCAGGTAATGGCCGGCTGGTGCATAAAGATAGCCGAACGTTATCTTGTGCAGGTATATAACGAGATGCATAAGCAGCTACTCAAGAGTAAGCTTATACACTGCGATGAGACCCCGTTCAAGGTAACAAATGACGGACGTGACGGTAATTCAAAGAGTTACATGTGGGTATACCATACAGACCGGCAATACGGATCTCCGCCAATATACTTATACGAATATCAGCCTACAAGAAAGACAGAAAACCCAAGAGAATTCCTAAAAGATTACAGTGGCATACTTCTGACAGACGGCTATCAGGTATACCACACATTAAAGAAAGAGAACCCGGATAAACTGACAGTTGCCGGGTGTTGGGTACATGCCAAAAGAAAATATGCAGAGATTATTAAAGCCGTCGGGGAAAAGAAGGCTGTAGGTACGATTGCGTATGAGGGCAACCAGAAGATTGCTGCGATTACGTATGTTAACAACATGGTCAAGGGAAAATCAGGTAAAGTGGTCCTTGACCACAGACAGTCAGTTGTTAAGCCTCTTGTAGATGATTACTTTGACTGGGTCAAGAAAACACTTGATACGACAGTTCTGGACAAAGCGAGCAAGACGTACAAGGCATTAACTGATTCTTTCGCCGCTTGAGCACCACCAATTCACCACCTGAGCACCAGCGCTATTCGCAATTCAGCCCCGGCGTTTCGCGAACGGGCACCGGGGCTGACGACAACTACCTCTTTCTCTT
>Ga0256404_1000690_pt1 | contig 86556 bp, 109 predicted proteins | sample RumenRJG_01DNA_FD_185990 | JGI IMG/M metagenome (GOLD analysis project Ga0256404, IMG submission 185990) | Bovine rumen microbial communities from Lethbridge, Alberta, Canada - RJG_01 | ecosystem: Host-associated > Mammals > Digestive system > Stomach > Rumen | place: Canada: Alberta...
TCAACAATTTCTTTATCATGGCCGGGCCTGATGGTGCAGATGAACTGTGTGGATACTGTGGAGCTGATCTGATGCTTTACGCACAGACGCTGGGACTGAATACATGGTGGGTCGGCGGTACCTATAATCGAAAAGGAGCACAGAAAAAAATCGAAGGTGCAAAGCCTGTAGGAATCATCGCTGTTGGTTATGGCCAGACACAAGGTGTTCCACATAAGACAAAGACAGCAGAACAGGTCAGTTCATACGACGGAGAAGCACCACAGTGGTTTAAGAACGGCATTGAAGCAGCACTCTTGGCACCTACCGCACTGGCAAAACAGGCATTCACCATCAAAGGTAAAGGAAATAAGGTATCTATCTCCTGCGATAACGGCATCTTTACCGGTGTGGATACAGGTCTTGTGAAATACCACTTTGAACTTGGAGCGGGTAAGGATTGTTTTGAATGGGTGTGATCCCTATGGGTGAGCATTACAAAAGCATTTTTCTGTCTGTAATTATTATCTGACAAATTCCGATTTATTCGATTATCATTTATATATACAGAAAAAATTCCCGCCTGCTCATACACTGTGAACAGGCGGGTAACTATATGCGGTTATTCAATCCTTAGGCAAAAATTGGCTGATCTCCTTCTCCCATTCTTTTGCTATGTCGCAGAGGAAGTCAAATGCTTCATACGCTTTTATGATGCCGCACATTTTCTCAAAAAAAGCAGCGCTTTCCTCAGCTTTTTCCTCGCGCGCAATATCCTCAAAGCTGTAAGCAAACTCCTTGCCGGTCGCGTGCAGCAGCTTGCGCATATTATTCTTGATCACCTCTTTTTCGCTCGCGTATCCGTGCTCAAACAGTGCAAGCTGGGCTTCGAGCGGTTCTCTGAGATTATTGCTCATAAGACTCGGAAGACGGTCGATCCGTTTTCTTGCTTTATCAAACTCTTGACAGTGTAAGTAGATCCATGCCATGGCAAAGTCTGCTTTTTCGATAACGTTTCTGTCCTCGCAGTAACGGTCAATACAAGCATTTCTGCGTTCGCAGTCGGCAAAGATACTGTGCTTTTCCTCGGGACGGTCGGACAAAAAACCGTCAAAATCAGTGTATCGGCTGATTTCCGCACCGTGGTTGATACACAGACACATTAGCGGATAGTTTGCCGGTTCTCTGTCGGATTCCTCGCACAAGTATCGGTATGCGGCGAGGTGTCGTTCGGTGATCGGCTGCGTACTTTCTAAAAGCGCTGTTACATGTTCCTGCGCAGTGTTCAGATGTGCCGCACCCTGCAAGTCGGTTGCAACACCCAACAGTGCGTCTGTACTGACGCCGAATAATCTTGCTAACGGTGCAATCTGAGTGATGTCCGGCAGACCGCCGCCGTTTTCCCATTTGCTTACCGCTTGAGGCGTGACAGCGATGCGGTTGGCGACCTCCTCTTGGGTAAAGCCGCATTTTATTCTTTTTTCCTTTATGTTGTTTCCGATTGTGTTTGTCATAATACTTTTTCCTTTCAATGTTATCGGTACCGTACTTTTATTGTAGTGCAGAGCAGGAGAAAGGTCAATCAACGTTTCGTACAGATGCAAACAACGTTCCGTTGTTTTGGAAGCTCTTTTGCGAATAGGAAAAGTTCACAATCAGCAAATCCGTCACGGCAAGGGCATACGAAAGTGTAATATCATCGAAGAATCGAACAACGGCTCGGGATTAAACTTGTTTAACCCCAGAAAATACTGCAAATCCTACACATACGAAAACCTTACCTCAGCCGCAGAATAGCCGCATGGAGGAAAAGTTGATTTTATCTGCTGAAAAAGGAGAAATGCACTTGAAAGAGGACAAATGAGGCGATCCGTTCGCTGAAACTGCCATCACCATCAAAAACCTGTAGAATCTGCCTGGGATAATCAACAGAGTTTTCATTTTTATCTTGACATTTTCAGCATTCGATGATATACTAATTCTCGCACGAAAGAAAGTGCCGCACGTTCATGCGGCACCCTCTCGTTCAACTCAATATTTAGGGGTATAGCTCAGTTGGTAGAGCAGCGGTCTCCAAATCGCCAAGCGACAGCTCGTCGGTTGGTTTTTTTATTATCCTAAACCTCTAACTTTGGCTTAAACACTGGCGTTTTGTGCATTTCACACATTACTGCTCACTCCCTAAAAAAGGTTGTTTATACATCAAATTTTCGAAAGATTTTGAACAAAAAATCCTAATAGCAGTATCATATCATCATTTGAGTAGTACTCGCCGAAAAAGGCGTGAAAACCGCCTTCAAAACAATGCTGTTTCGGAGGCCTATTTTTGCTCAAAATCCGTTTTATGATACTCTGAAATTAGAGGTTGAAGGCGTCGGTCAACCCTTCCAGTTTTGTGTTATCTTTCTTGACGTAATACAGCTCTGTAATCTCCGTCGTGGTGTGACCGAGAATATCAGCAACTTGCTTTATAGGCAGGCTCTTAATGGAGCCGTCGGGCTGCTTGATACCGTTGATCAATGTGGTTGCGAAGGTATGACGTAGAGCGTGCACGACCTTCTGCTCTTCTTTAGGAATTCCGGCAGCCGTTTGCAGTCGGTAGAATCGCCTGAGGAGATTCATCGGCTTCAGAAAACCTCCGTCTTCATCCGGTATCAGCGGAGCGTCTTCGCCGAGGTATACCTCTTCTCTCAGCCTCTTTATCATTTCGATTGCTGTATCATTCAGCGGAATATCCCGAATGCTTGTACCGCTCTTGGGTGGACCGACTATGATATCCTGTCCCTTTCCGACTTCCATACCTTCCCTGTGATTGACTTCTTTCACTGCTCTGCGAATGTGAAGTACTCTTCTATCAAGGTCGATATCGCTGTTGATCAGACCGCAAGCTTCACCGCGTCTGAGACCTGTGTTCAGCATCAGGAAGAATATCGCCGCTTGCTTGTACTTGGGCTTACCGTTGCCGTAACGCTTGAAGGCTTCGGCTTTGAGTAGTTCTATCTCTTCAGGCGAAAATGTCGTTACAAGCTCATTTTGGGGCTTGTTCTCTTTGCCCTGGGCAGATAAGAAATTCGCCTTCTTCATCAACTCAACATTGCGCATTGGGTTTCTGTCGATCATTCCTCCCTTTTCAAGATATTCGAAGTACTGACTGAGGAGATTGTATATCTTTTTCGTAGATGAGTAGGACATCCCTTTCGTCATAGCTTCATTCAGCACCTTCATAATGTCAGCCGATGTGATATCACCGACGGGCTTATCTCCTAAGCTCGGGTATATCTGATGCTTTGCCGTCATATCATAACGGTCATAGGTCGTCCGCTGAACCGTAGGGTACTTGAACACTTCGAGCCAGTTCTGCATGCTTTCTCGGAGAGGCTTATTGCTCTCGCTGCCCGTCGCTCTCACTTCGTCGTTGAAATCTTCAATGTACTTCTTTATCTTATCCAGTACTTCTCGCTGCGTTTTACCGGAGAATGCTTTACGTTTTCTCTCACCGAACTCATCCTGATACCAGACTGAGCCGTCCCATCTTCCTTTTTTATTCTTGCTTGTCGTTCCTGTTGTCAATAGTTTTCTTTGCATGATCATTCACCTTTCCTTTCATTTTATTAGTTCAAAACAATACCATAATTCACTGTGAATATCCAGTTACAAAAGCGAATTCCGGTTCTCGTCCTTTTCCTTGTATTGCAGCTCATTTTTTGACACCCTTTTTTCTATAGGAAAAACCGTCTGAGAATACTTGTTCTTCTTGAACCGTTCTGCAAGAACATTCATTGTTTCCTGCATAGAAAAACTCTATTCTTTGTCTATGCGTAGTAATTCTTACACCTCTTATTCAATAGTTACTTCCTTTGAAAACCATTCTTCTTCGCTGCTTCACTTGCCGCCTTTCTGCGTTCCTCGCTGTATGGAGCAGTCAGACGGAAAGAAAACCGTCCCTTGCGGATCTCAAACTCCATGCAGCCCGTGTCCGGATCTGAGTAAATCCGTTTGCACTCATCAGGATATTGCTCGGCAAAAGATGTCAGCCTATTCTTGAAGTTGGTGTTGTGGGTGCGAATATGGATCAGCGGATCTTTCTCATCAAAATAGATTTCCGTTGTTTTCTGGCTCTTTGTCAATCCTGTTTTCATACAAGCTCCTTTCTGCGCTGTTTCACGCAAGAGTGGCATTTTTCAGATATTTTCTACGGCTCTTGACTTGGGGAAAAGCTCAATTTTTCGATGGAAAGCTCTTCAACGATACTTTCCTTGATAGAGTCATTTCAATCGTCAAATAAGCGATTTTTCCGAATCTTTTCATCACATTCTGATACCCATCTCCTGCTCATATGCTTCTCTGGTGCAGTGGGTGATGAACGCTGTGTTCGTTATCTTTCTGCCGAGTATCTTTTCGATCTGCGCCTTCTCTGCCTGACTCATCTCATTCAGCTTCGGCGGATCGTATCCCGGCTCATCCTCGATCATAGTGAAGATATCTCCTATCATTTCAATCAAACCGTCGCTGTTAGTCTTTGTCATCCAGTCGTCATGCTCGGGTGTTTCATAGTCCAAGTAATCCCCGGCAAGTTCTCCGCAGCATCCACCCATAAGAAAGTACAGTTCCAGATTATCTTTCAAAAGGCATTCATCGAACAGCTTATTGTCCCTGACCTTCATGCCTTCCGGCGTCGTGAATGTGATATACTTATACCTATCCTTATCCCACTTCACATCATAACCGTGGTTCTGCATGAATTCAACGAATTCCTCTTTGGTCGCGCTGTTCCGGAGCGCATCATAGATCGTATAGATCAACTCGTCCTTCCAGCGTGGTTTCTTTCTCGTCTTTGGCTCTGTGATGCTTAGTCCGTACTTATGACAGATACTGTTCGACATACGCTTGTATTCCAACATCTGATCGCGGGTGATATGGAACTTCTTACCATTCTCATAGTTGACACTATTCATGATCAGATGATTGTGTACCGCTTTTGTATTTACATGGGTAGCCACCAGTATTTGATAACCCGGGAAGCACGCAGCAAACTCCAACCCGATCCGATGCGCCATTTCCGGCGTAACATTATCGTCGGGAGAGAAGGATTGTACGATGTGATAATACTGTCTTCCGTCCTCCTTATTGAACTGCTGTTTGGTGTAAATGAATTCTTCCATAGCTGACGCGGGAGAACAATTCACGCCGTCGATCAGCTTGCGTTCAGTCGCTTCTTTTCGGGTGACATACTGGAAGATATTGTTCATTGGGCATCTTGCCGTAACGAATTTAACGATTGCCATAGCTGACTCAGCACCTCCTCTGTTTCATGTAAATCTACCGCTTGAATGCAACCGGAATTGACCGCCCTGGTGAGCTGATTGATGTTGTTGCCGATAGCACGAAGCTGACTCGCTATGTCATCCAAACCTGCAACATTCATAACCTGTTTGTCCAAAGCTGCCCTGCGAAGGTACTCGCTGATGTTCATACCGGCGTCAATAACCTTCTCCATAATGACAGCTTTTTCTTCTTCCGTTGCTCTGAATTTCATAATACAATCTCGATTTTCTTTCATTTTATCTACCTCCTGTCATTCAATCAAAACCAAATTAAAGGGGTGCGGGCCTAGCCCGCATTCGCCTTGTGCGGCGGCCAACGAAGGCCGTCGTAACACAAAGGCGAAACTGGCAATATACTTCAAAGCACTACGCATATCTCACATTCATCATAACAAGCGCTCCTACCGTTCTTCAGCAGAAAAAGAAACAGGTTAATTCTCTTAGGAAATTTTTAAGAATCCTTTGCTTCCTACCTACCATTATACTCGCAACTTGTACGATAAGATGGACTTTGAGCAGGTATAATTCCGATGCAGAATTAAAACGAAAATTTTTCAAACAATAACGCAACACATGGACTGTGAACAGCTGCTGTACTCCTTTCACAAATGCTCACAAATCTTCTGTGCTGCGTTTTGAATCATACTCCCAGTCTTTACAGCAGAAGAAAGAATATCCGTACACGCGTTCATTATATGTGAAGCAGCGGTGAGACTTTTTCGGTCTCATCGCTGCTGTTTATCTGCATATATTTCTGTTGTCATCTTTACACCTAGCTTGAAACCTTCGATGTAGGCGTCGCGCTCTGACAGAGCGATCAGCGACAGCTGACAGCTGTCTATCTGCTCCAGCTTCTCTTTCTGCTGCCCCGTGGTCAACAGAGATTTCAGTTTGTCAAGTAAACCTGTCATTTCCGACAGCTTCATTTTGGTGTCTTTGCTTTGCTTATACTCGCTCGGGTTCACGTTACCAAAGTAGAAGTTTTCCAATGTGGTCATTGTATCACGCTCCTTACAAGCACAACACAATACCACAGAAAAGATATATGTCAAGTAAAACTTTTCATTTGGAGTTCAATCATAAATGATAGTAGCTTTGTTGCTATAATTTCCTTTACCGGTCACCGTTACCGTTGCGGTACCGATATTCTCGTTATTGGAGTAAGAAATGGTATAATCTGTGCCGTTCGTTAGTGTTTTAGTACCATCTTTCACCGTAAACTGACTTGAATTGTTAACGGAAAGCTGATATAATGTCGAGCAGCAGGATTACAATCTGAGTCAGCTAACGTGCATCGAAGGAGGATATCCAATGAAAGACCTTACAAAAAATGCGATCGCCGAATCTTTCAAAAAACTGCTCAGCACCAGGCCGATCAGCCGCATCACAGTCAAGGATATCTGTACGGATTGCAGCATCACCCGCCAGACCTTCTACTATCATTTTCAAGACGTCTATGATTTGTCGTTCTGGATCATGGAGCGCGATCTGAGAGAACACATCGAAGGTTTGCATATCGACAGAATGGATGTGAACGGCTATTTTCACGCGATGTTCGATTACTTTCTGAAGTCCAGACGTCAGGTGAGAAACGGCTACGACGCGGTCAACCGCATCCAGTATGAGAATCTCTTTAAGGAGCGTGCAAAGCCCGGTATCGTCGAGCGTCTGCGATCCTATCCCGAGGCTGAAAACGTCAGCGACGAGGACATTGATTTCATCGCGTCCTTCTACACGCTGAGTCTCAGCGGCATATTGATAAAATGGATTGAAGAAGGGCTCCCCGATGAGCACCACGTTCGGCTCGACAAATACTGTATGTTGATGGATGGCAGTATGAAAGATGTGCTTTTGAAATACAGTAAATGATCCAAATAAAACTTGGCTGTCACATGTAAGGTGTGACAGCTGTTTCTTTTATTATCCCTTCTTTTTTGACAAACTTCGATGATTGTCTATTGAATCTATTTTGATTTGTTGTTACGATAAGTACAAATAAAGCCGAAAGGAATGGTAAAGGTTTCTCATGGATATTAACAACGATGTTTTAAGAGATGAAGCGGCTGAATGCGCGAAATATGCACCTGATGAGCTTCCCGAATACGAAGATGATATCACGGACAATGCAGCGCTTGGATCAACCGATACCAACGGCAAAATAAAGATCAACAAAAGTATTGCGATCGCCGGTGCCGCAGTTGCGGCTGCGGGCATTGCAGGCATTATCGGTTTGATCATCAAGCGCAAGCATCAATAAGCTTGGTACCTACTCCATATTCATTTTTGAGAGCTGCTGCATCGCAAGATGCGGCAGTTTTCATTTTGCATCCATGCAGAATGCGACACTTGTCGGAATGTGTCAAAAAATCATACACGCGGCGCGTGTGTCTATTGCTGCGTTACGGTCGGTTCCTTAAAATAAAACCATAGATATTTTACCATGCTCTTTCCTTTTGAAACATCAATTCCGACCGAGTTCATAATTATACCTCCTGAGATTTTGATATGGCATTCCGCTTTTTACTCAATGCTTATTCAATCTCCTGAGTGTTACACGAACGCGTCGGAAAAGCGACGGAGCAACTTGCGTAAATCGAATGCTGCGAATGAGAAAGGCGGCTGACTAACTCCTTGGCGAACGTGCTGTTTCATGGAAAAACATGTCAGACCATTCCTTCTCATTCTACAGCTTAGGCATTGAAAAGGAAAACAGACACGGCTGGCTACCGTGTCCATTACCTTAATTTATATTGTAGGAGGTAATCACTGTGAATGCAAACAACATGGCAATGCGTCTGGGGATGAAAACCGCTTTCAGCTATATCGGAAAAGATCCCGATAAGAATCTGCCTAAACTGATGAAATGGGTCGACCGTTTCGCGGGCGACGGACCTGACAGCTTTGAAGCCCAGCGTGATGCTTTCAGAAAGGTCATTGACGACCCCGACAACAATATGCACAAGCTGATCTGGAGTTTATGGGATGACATTGACGAAGATGTGCTGAAAACCATCTTTGAAAACTTCATCATCAACACCAACCTTATCGGCTGGCCGCGGGAAGAGGAACTGAAAAAGAAATACAACTGCAATATCCCGTGGGCAATACTGCTCGACCCGACCTCAGCATGTAATCTGCACTGTGTCGGCTGCTGGGCTGCTGAATACGGCAACAAGCTCAACCTGTCCTTCGACGAGATCGACTCCATCATTACACAGGGCAAGGAGCTGGGCGTATACTTTTACATCTACACCGGAGGCGAGCCGCTGGTGCGCAAGCGCGACCTGATCGCCATCACCAGAAAGCACAACGACTGTGCCTTCATGACATTTACCAACGGCACCCTGATCGACGAAGAATTTGCGGACGATCTGCTTTCCGTCAAGAACTTTATCCCCGTACTGAGTGTCGAGGGCTTTGAAGAAGCGACCGACTCCCGCAGAGGTGAAGGGACCTATCAAAAGGTCGTACACGCTATGGGAATATTGAAGAAGAAACGCCTGCCCTTTGGTATCAGCTGTTGCTATACCTCACAGAATCTCGACTCGATCGCATCGGACGAATATTTTGACCAGATGATCGAGTGGGGCGCGAAGTTCGTCTGGTACTTCCACTATATGCCTGTCGGAAATGACGCGGTACCTGAGCTGCTTCCTACGCCTGAACAGCGCGAGTATATGTACCACAAGATTCGCGAGGTGCGCGCCACTAAGCCGATCTTCGCTATGGACTTCCAGAACGACGGAGAGTATGTCGGCGGCTGTATCGCCGGAGGCAGACGGTACTTCCATATCAACGCGAACGGTGACGCCGACCCCTGCGTCTTTATCCATTACTCGGATTCCAACATCAGGGAGAAATCCTTGCTCGATATTCTGCGGTCGCCGCTGTTCCAGCTGTATCACGACGGTCAGCCGTTCAACGAAAACCATCTGCGCCCCTGTCCAATGCTGGAGAATCCCGATAAGCTGCGCGAGCTCGTCGCAAAGTCCGGCGCGCATTCCACCGACCCTCAGTCACCCGAAAGCGCCGATCACCTCTGTGATAAGTGCGTTGCTTACGCCGAGAACTGGAAGCCCTGCGCGGAGGAACTTTGGTCTTGCAGTCAATGTAAGAAGAGAAAGAAGGAAGCAGAATGAACCGCTTTTTTACATCCGAAAGCGTTACGGAAGGGCATCCCGATAAGGTTTGCGACCGCATCGCCGATGCGATCCTTGACGCACATCTCAGGAGAGATCCCTATGCCCGTGTCGCCTGTGAGGTGACCGCCTGCACAGACAAGGTCCATGTAATGGGTGAGATCACTACCTACTCCCATGTCAACTATGTGAATACCGTGCGTAGAGTGCTACATGACATCGGCTATACAGAAAGCGGTCAGGGATTTGACGATCAAAGCTGTGCTGTAACAGTCGATTTGCACGAGCAGTCGCCGGATATTGCACGAGGCGTGGCGACAATCAACGAGCGAGCCGCGGGCGCGGGCGATCAGGGTATTATGTTCGGCTATGCCTGCCGCGAGACTGAAAACTATATGCCTGTCGCCTTTGAACTTGCGTCAAAGCTGACAAAACGTCTCAGCTATGTCAGACAGATGCAAACCCTGCCGTTCCTGCGTCCTGACGGAAAGGCACAGGTCACTGTTGAATATAAAAACGGTATTCCGAAGCGGATTGACACGGTCGTCCTTTCAGCGCAACACAATGAGTCGATCTTTGAAGAGGAACTAAAACTTGCGCTGATGGATAGCGTCATTCTGCCGACGCTGCCGATGGATATGCTCGACAGGAATACCAAATATCTGATCAATCCGACAGGACAATTTGTTCTTGGCGGTCCTGCCGCTGATTCAGGACTGACCGGCAGGAAAATCATTGCCGATACCTACGGCGGTGCGGCACGTCACGGAGGCGGAGCATTTTCGGGCAAAGACCCCTCAAAGGTCGACCGAAGCGCCGCGTACATGGCGCGTTATCTTGCAAAGAATATTGTGGCCGGTGAGCTTGCCGACCGCTGTGAAGTGCAGCTCGCCTACGCGATCGGCGTCAAGGAACCTGTCAGCGTATCCGTCGAGACCTTCGGCACAGAGAAAGCGCCCGTCCCGGAGATCGAAAGACTGATCCAAAAGCGCGCTGACCTGACCCCATTTGGGATCATCACAAGATTTGATCTGCGTCGACCAATCTATGAACAGCTGTCCTGCTATGGACACTTTGGGATCAACGCCGCCGAGATGCCTTGGGAACAGCTCGACTGGGTATGATACAATTTTTGAAAGGAGATAATCGTATGACAAGATTAAAAGTCCAAACGGAGCAACAGGAAGCAACAGGTATGATAGCCGAAGCTGTCACCACAGTTTCAGCCCTGATATTTGCCGTTTTTTCTGCGATCAAATTTGCCGTTGAGGGAAGCGTCAGCGATATTCTCCTTTCACTTGCGACAGCATTTCTGGTAATGTTGCCTGTGCTGATCGAAAAGCTTTTCCGCTGCAGGTTTGCCCCTGTCGTTTGGATCTGGGTGACCCTGTATGCGGTCGCGCCACTTCTCGGGGAATCCTATAACCTGTACTTTATCATCTCATGGTGGGATAAGCTGCTCCATTTCAGCGGAGGGATCGCGTTTGCGTTGATCGGCTATTATCTGATCAAATTGCTGAATAAGGGAAAGCCTGTAAGCCTTGCCGTACGGATTGTCTTTGCAATTTGCTTTTCGATCGCTTTGTCTGCCGTTTGGGAGTTCTATGAGTTCGGTATGGACAGAGTATTCGGCACCGATATGCAGCAGGATCGCTACATCACCGCCGTCAACTCTTATTTTCTTGCCGACGGCTATGGTGTCGTAGGCTCGCTTGAAAACATCGACAGCGTTGTGGTCAACGGTCAAAAGCTCAGCGGTTATATCGACATCGGTCTGATCGACACGATGGGCGATATGCTGATAGAAACACTCGGAGCTGTCATAGCGGCGCTCTTTTTCGCAGTCGACCGGGAGCGCCATCCGATCATCTCTCCCGCTTATGTCATCCAAACACAGCCGGACGCTTAAACGGCTGTATGCCATGCTGAATAGATTCATCGGAATGAAGCTAAACAATATTCCAAAGCCTGCTTTGCTCACGATGAGGATCATCACGGTACTGATATGGTGCGGCGTGATCGCTTTTTGTATCGTCAACAGGGATCGTTTCACCATCGACGGTGTGGTCGGGTCAGCTCCGGACGATACGGTCCCCGCCGTACTGCTTATGCTGCTACTCTTTGCATTGAAAAGCATGAGCCTCTTCATCTACTGCGGTATCCTGTACGTTGCGAGCGGGATGCTGTTTCCGCTCGGATTGGCGATAGCGGTCAACATCATGGGCACAGCGATCATGCTTTCGCTCCCATACTGCATAGGACGGCTCACGGGAGCCGACGCTGTAGGCCGTATTATTGAAAAATACCCGAAAGCACAGAGCCTTAAAAGGCTGAGACGCAAAAACGATTTCGCCTTTTCGTTCATATCGAGGGCGATCAATATACTGCCTGCCGACGTGGTGAGCCTTTACATGGGCGCAGTCGGCGTGAGATATATACCGTATTTGTCAGGCGGTCTGCTTGGTTTTCTGACTACCATCGTGACCCTTCCGATTATGGGTACGAACATTACCAGACCGGGATCTTCTGAGTTTATTACAGCAGCGATAATACAAATCAGCGTATCTGTCGTTTTCCTGACCATATGCGCCGCATATAAACGGCGTCATCAGATACAGGAGAATGAAGCAAATGATTTAAAAAATGTAGGAGGAAAAGACGATGAAAACAGGTTTGATTGATGTAGGCGGCGGACTGCGGGGCATCTACGCCGCGGGAGTTATGGATCACTTTTTGGACGACGGGGTCAGCTTTGATCTCGGTATCGGTGTCTCGGCAGGCAGCGCGAATATCTCCTCCTTTATCGCCGGTCAGAAGAAAAGAAACTATGCGTTCTATACGGAATACTCTCAGCGCGACGAGTATATGAGCAGGAGGAATATCTCGAAGAAAGGTTGTTATCTGGACGTCAGCTACATCTACGGCACCCTGAGCAACTCCGGCGGCGAAAACCCACTGGATTTCAAGGCGCTTTGCGAGAGCCCGACCGAATTCATCGCGGTCGCTACCGACGCGATCGGCGGTGAGGTGAAGTATTTTACCAAAGCGGATATGCGTCCCGATTACTACAATGTCCTGATGGCATCTTCCGCGATCCCGTATGTGCCGTCGACCTCAGGAGGTCGACGGCACACTTTACTATGACGGAGCACTCTCCGATCCCGTGCCGATCGAAAAAGCCTTTGCTATGGGGTGCGACAGAGTGGTGCTTGTGCTGACCAATCCCGTGGACTATCTAAAGGACAAGGATGAAGACATCCGCCTTGCCGAAAGGATCCGTGACAGATATCCCCTTTCAGCAGAAGCTCTTATATCCCGCGCGGAAAAATATAACACATCGGTTGACCTTGCAAAGCAGCTCGAGCACGAGGGAAAGGTAAGAATCATCGCGCCTTTCGACACCTGCGGCGTCGATACGCTGACAAAGGACGTCAAGGCTCTGGATGCGCTTTATCGCATAGGCTATGAAGATGGGGCTGATATCAAAAAATTTTTGATCGGTTAAGATTGCAAGGTCCCTTTGGGGCATGCAGCAACTATTTTAAATGAGGAGGCGGTTGTATGGCAAAAGTAAAAATACTGGCTGACAGCACTTGCGACCTGTCCCGGGAGCTGATCGACAAATATCATATCGGGATCATCCCGCTGACCGTATGCTTTGACGAATATGCTCTTAAGGATGGTGTGGAGATCACACCGCAGGACATCTATGATTATGTTGATAAAAACGGCACTCTTCCGAAAACCAGTGCTGTGAACATCACAGACTATTATGAAGTATTCCGCTTTTGGCATGAAAACGGCTGCGGCGCTATACATATCAGCCTCGGCGCAAAATTTTCCTCATCCTGTCAGAACGCACGGCTTGCGGCATATGAGTTTGATGACGTTTTTGTGCTGAATTCCGATAACCTGTCTACGGGGCAGGGGCTTCTGGTGCTTCGTGCGGCTGAACTTGCGGAAAAAGGTCTTTCGGCAAAGGAGATCTATCAAATGCTCTTGATTGATGTCGAAAAAGTGGAAGCGAGCTTTGTCATCGACAGTCTGGACTATCTGTATAAGGGCGGCAGATGCTCGGCTCTCGCCATGTTCGGTGCAAATCTGATGAAGCTTAAACCGTGCATCAATGTGACGAACGGCAGAATGGAGCCGGGGAAAAAGTATAAGGGACATATCGAAAAGGTCATCCCGCAATATGTGGAAGATCGGCTGAAGGATCGAAAGGATCTTAACACCGACAGGATTTTCATCACTCATACCACCTGCTCTAAGGAGTGTGTGGAAGAGGTTAAAACGCTGATCAAAAGGCTCGTGCCGGATTTCAATGAGATCATCGAGACCACAGCAGGCTCCACCATCACCTCGCACTGCGGACCGAATACGCTCGGTATTCTGTTCATGCGAAAATAGGGGGGTAAAAGATGTCAGACAAATTTATACTTTCGTGCGAATCCACGGTCGATCTGGCGTATTCCTATGTGGCAGGGAGGAACATCCCGGTCATCTTCTATTCTTATACCGTCGACGACACCGAGTTCGTCGACGATATGCTGCGCGATCCTCTCGCTCTGCCGATGTTCTACAGCTTTATCAATGAGGGAAAGCTGCCCTCGACTTCTCAGATCAACGAATATGTATATCAGAATTTCTTTGAATCTTTGCTGCCCGATGGTGATATCCTGCATATCGCCTTAGGTACCGGCATGACGCAGTCGGTACATAACGCCGAAAAAGCAGCTATAAGGCTCACGGAATAATATCCCGGCAGAAAGATCACCGTCATTGATTCGCTGTGCAGCTCGTCGGGCTACGGACTGCTGGTCGATTATGCTGCCGATATGCGTGACAGCGGCTGTTCGATGGAGAAAATAGAGGATTGGATCATACGGAACCGCAAGAATGTGCATCATCAGTTCTTTTCCACCGATCTCAAACATTTCAGACGCAGCGGGCGGATGTCCGGCGCGACCGCGACGATCGCCACGATCCTGAATATCTGTCCGATCATGCGGCTGGATGACGGCGGTCGTATTATCGCCTATGACAAGGTCAGAGGCAAGAGAAGCGCGATCAAAAGGACTGTCGATATTATGGAACAGCATATCCAAAATGGCAGAGATTACACCGGCAAGTGCTTTATCAGCCATTCCGACTGTCTTGCCGATGCACAGGAGATGAAAGCGCTGATCGAAGATCGGTTCCCGAGAATCAGCGGCGGCGTTCAAATCTGGGATATCGGTACCATCATTGCTTCCCACTGCGGTCCCGGAACCGTAGCGGTATATTTCATGGGAGATGAAAGGCAGCCGGATATTCAGCCATAAAGAATCATTAGGAGGTATACCAATATGAGAAGAGTTCAGATCATCACCGATTCCTGCTCCGACCTGACGCCGGAGCTGATGGAGCGTTACGGTATCGACTACGCGCAAATGAACACCGTCTACGAGGGTAAGACCGCTCCCGCCGATCTTGCGTGGGCAAACGAAGATGCGCACCGATTCTATGACATCATGCGCCGGGGTGGGCGTATCACCACGACGCAGGTGCCTGTTGAAGAATATAACCGTGTGTTTCGTAAGTATCTCGACGACGGCTGTGATATCGTCTATATCGGCTGTTCTTTGAAGCAGTCAGGTTCCGTCAATACGGCGTCTGTCCTTGCTAAGAAGCTGATGCAGGAATATCCCGAAGCGACCATCCATTGTATCAATTCCCTGCGCGCCAGTATCGGCGAGGGGATGCTGGCGATCGAAGCGGCAAAATTCGCCGCGAACGGAGCATCAGCCGATGAAACGGCAGAATATATCAAGGGCAGGCGCAACGAGGTACTGGAGTTCACCGCCGTGCATACCCTTGACTATCTCAAACGCGCCGGCCGCGTTAAGGCGTCCTCAGCGTTCTTTGGCAATCTGCTCGGTGTAAAGCCCATCGTCATCGCTGACGCTGACGGAGAGCAGGCAGCTTATAAGAAGGTCAAAGGACGCTCCGCGTCTTTGAATGAGATCATCAACCTACTGAATGAACATATTATCGGCTCTCAGGATCAGACGATCTACCTGATCCACGCTGACTGCCACCCGGAGGAGCTCCTGAGAGTCAAGGAAAGAATACAGAAGGAGATTCCATGCAAGAACATCCATGTCAGCTATATCGGTCCTATCATCGGCGCGTCGATTGGGCCTGATGCGATCGCTCTTCTCGCCTTTGGTGACGAAGTGACCTTCCGGATCGGAGAAAAACGATCATGAGCACTCAATACATCGACAGCCCTCTGCTGATGAAGCTTCTGCGCGGAGGGATAGACAATCTTAATAAGCATGTGGACGAGATCAACGAGCTGAATGTCTTCCCGATCCCCGATGGCGACACAGGCTATAATATGCTGTTGACGATGGAGGGCGGGCTTCGTGCAGTGCCCGACAATAATGAGGAAATCGGAGCCTTTTCCCGCAGAGTATCTGACGGTATGCTGCTCGCGGCGCGGGGCAACTCCGGCGTGATCCTGTCTCAGTTCGCAGACGGTATCGCCGCAGGACTTGACGGAATCAAAACAGCGAATGCAGATGAGACAGCAAACGCTTTTCTCTCCGGCGTCAAACACGCCTACGACGCTGTTGCTGAGCCAGTCGAGGGCACAATGCTGACGGTGATACGCGAGGCGTCACAGCTTGCGGCGGAGAAACCGCATGAAAATATAGAAGCATACTTTTCCGACTTCCTCACGCAGGCGAGAGAAACGCTCCGCAATACACCGGAAATGCTTGATGTTTTGAAGAAAGCGGGCGTAGTCGATTCGGGCGGCGCAGGCTTGATCTGCCTCGTCGAAGGCGCGGCTTCCGTTCTCAACGGCGAAGCTCCTTCACCGGTCACAGGATCATTTTTACCGACCGCGCCAAATGATTTGGATCTCGAACTGTTCAACGAGGACAGCGAGTTGACCTTCGGCTACTGCACCGAGCTCTTATTAAGGCTCCAACGCTCAAAGACAGATATCGAACTGTTCGACGCCGATATCATCAAGAACTATCTGAGATCCGTGGGCGATTCGATCGTCTGTTTTCAAACAGGCACCATCGTTAAGATCCATGTACATACAAAGACGCCGTATAAGGTGCTGGAGTTCTGCCAGAAATACGGCGAATACCTGACGGTCAAGATTGAGAATATGTCCCTGCAGCACAACAATCTGCCCGCAGACAGTCCTCTTGCCGAGCAGCAGGAGCGCAAGTCCTTTGCGGTGGTCGCTGTCGCGTCGGGCGAGGGCGTGAAGCAGACCTTCCGCGAGATGGGCGCAGACTTCATCATCGAGGGCGGTCAGAGCATGAATCCCTCCACCGATGACTTCATTGAAGCATTCAAGCGCGTCAACGCGGACGCGATCTTTGTATTTCCGAACAACGGAAACGTCATCCTCGCCGCACAGCAGGCGGCAAAGATGTATAATGATTCCAGCATCAGAGTGATCGACAGCAAGACCATCGGTGACTGCTACGCCGCGCTGACCATGCTGGACACAAGCTCGGGCAACATCGAAGAAATAGCCCGTAACATGTCTAAGGCGATGCAGGGAGTCGTGACCGCCTGCGTATCACAGTGCATCCGCAATACCGAGATGGACGGCTTTCTGCTGCAGGACGGTCAGTACATCGGCTTTCTCGGCAAGGATATCCTCTCTGCGGATAACGACAGACGCGATACTGCTTGTATGCTCGCTGACAGGATCGATTTTACCGATCACGAGATATGCATCATCGTTCGCGGCGCAGACTCAAATGATGCGGAAGCCGAGGATATCGCGGACTATATCCGCAAATCTCACATCGGCTGCGAGGTATATGTCATCGACGGCGGACAGGAGATATACAGCTATATTTTGATCGTAGAATGATTTTTAGAGAAGAAGGTGGATCAGCATGAAGATCGCGATTTGGTTTATCGCCGCGATAGCAGCATGGTATGTCGGCGGCATGAATCTCGCCATATCTATATCGAAAACCGTATACCACGAGGACATCCGTACCGTCGGCAGCGGCAACCCCGGCTTCACCAACTTCAAGCGTGTCTACGGTAACAAATACGCATGGTTCATCTTTGCCTTTGATCTATGCAAGGGCGCTGTGATGTGTTTGGCTTTTGGCTTCTGGTTCCGAGGGCTTGGTTACGACTTTCAGCTCGGCGCGGCATATACAGGGCTGTTCGTCATGCTCGGTCATTCCTTTCCGCTCCAATATCGTTTCAGGGGTGGGAAAGGCTTTCTCGTTCTGCTGTCGGAGCTGTTTGTGCTTGACTGGCGCGTCGGCCTGATCGCATTCGGGGTGATGACGGTGCTTTTGCTGACGCTGAAATATATGTCGCTTGCGACCATGTGCGGTCTCACAGCGGGAGCGGTCATGCTCTTTGTGCTGGGCTGTCACCTTCCTGCGGCGATCATCTATTCCGCCTGTGTGGTGTTTATGATCATCCGGCACAAGGAAAATATCAAAAGGATAAAGAATGGAACTGAAAGCAAATTTACACTTCACCACCGATCGCAAAAGAAAACCACGAAGGATGACGAGCTGTTCAAAAGGATCATTACCGGCGCTGCCATCACGGCCGCCTCGGTCATCATCGCCGTATATTCGGATCATGTCAATGTCATGAAAAGCGCAGTTTCTCTGTTCGGGATCGCTGCGGTGGCTGAGTTGTTCCGAGCGGCAAAAGCGACACAGCACATCCCGCTCCTTAGCGTCATGCTGTTGACAGCGGCGGCAACGCCGTTTTTCGAGACCGGCATTTATCCGTATCTGCTGTTCTTTGTCTTTGGCGCTGCTGTCATCATATCGCTGTATTTCATGCTTCATATTGATAAATTACAGGGGTTCAAGACAGGACAAACGGTCCTTATATCACTGATCACGCTGACGCTGATACGCTCCTTTTATGAAATCACGCGCCTGCCCAACGGTCGACTGTTTTTATGGCTGACCGTTGTTGTTTGTGCATCCACGGATATCTTTGCCTATCTGATCGGACGCCAAATCGGAACACATAAGCTCGCGCGCAAAATCAGCCCGAACAAAACCGTCGAGGGATGTGTTTCGGGAACGATCTGCGCCCTGCTGTTCGGCTTTCTTTTTACGGTGATCGCGTCGACAGAATTGGAGATACAGGTTCATTTCGGTTTGCTTCTGCCGATGATCCTATTGCTGTCCTGTATAGGACAGTTCGGCGATCTGTCACTGTCGGCCGTAAAGCGCATCTGCAGCGTAAAGGATTTTGGAAGGATCCTGCCGGGACATGGTGGGATTCTGGATCGAATCGACAGTATGTTGTTCGCTGTGCCGCTGAGCTATATACTGTGTTTTTTAGGCATCCATCTTTTTCCGTAATTTGAGGAAGGTATATGAAAAGATTTCATGCCGGTGTCGACATCGGCTCCACAACAGTAAAAATCGTGATTACAAGTGATGATAGTGATATCCTGTTCAGCAGATACCGGCGTCATCACGCGCACACACAAGGGGCGCTCGCACAATTGCTGCAGGAAGCAAAAGACGAGCTGGGCGACTGCGTTTTGAGCCTTCACATCACCGGTTCCGGCTCGATGGGCTTATCTAAGGCACTCGGCATCCCCTTTGTGCAGGAGGTCGTCGCCGTGGCGGATACGATAGCACTTTACGCACCGCAGACAGACGTCGCGATCGAGTTGGGCGGCGAGGACGCAAAGATCATCTATTTCACCGGCGGGCTCGATGAGCGTATGAACGGCGTATGTGCCGGAGGCACAGGCTCCTTTATCGACCAGATGGCGTCCCTGCTCCAGACGGATGCGCAGGGACTGAACGAGGCTGCGAAGAACTACCGTCGGCTCTATACCATCGCCGCTCGATGCGGTGTATTCGCTAAGACAGATATCCAGCCGCTGATCAACGAGGGGGCTTCCAAAGAGGATCTTGCCGCTTCGATTTTTCAGTCGGTAGTCAATCAGACCGTGTCGGGACTCGCCTGCGGGAAGCCATTACGCGGATGTGTAGCGTTCCTCTGCGGGCCTCTGCATTATCTCACCGAACTGAAGGCGGCGTTTATCCGCACCCTGAAGCTGAAAGAAACTGAGATAGTCGATCCCGAGAAATCGCATCTCTTCGCAGCTTGGGGCGCCGCGCTGCAGGACGGCGGTAAGGATTACGGCATTGATGATCTGGTCGAACGCTTGCAGACAGGCGTGGAGGTGGAGCTTGCTGTCAAGCGTTTGGAGCCGCTTTTCAACAGCGAGGAAGAATATCAAGCCTTTCTCACTCGTCACAAAAAGGCAACGGTGCGTAAAGGAGAGCTGTCATCGTATGAGGGCGAATGCTTTCTCGGCGTCGACGCCGGTTCTACGACTACAAAAGTCGCGCTGATCGGCGCGGACGGTGAGCTGCTCTATTCCTTCTATGAGAACAACAGCGGCAATCCTATTACTGTCGCCCGGAAAGCGCTGGGACAAATACAGAGCTTTCTCCCAAAAACCGCTCATATCGCGCGCGCATGCTCCACCGGCTACGGTGAAGCACTGCTCAAGGCGGCGCTGAGTTTAGATGACGGAGAGGTAGAGACGGTCGCACATACGACAGCTGCATCCTTCTTCGATCCCGATGTAGACTGTGTGCTGGATATCGGCGGACAGGATATGAAGTGCATTCGGCTCAGGGACGGTGCAGTCGATACGGTAGTGCTGAATGAAGCCTGCTCCTCCGGATGCGGTTCATTTATCGAAACATTTGCTGCTTCATTGGATCTATCGGCAGAGGAATTCGCGCAGGAGGCGCTTTTTGCGAAAGCTCCGATCGACCTCGGCACACGCTGTACGGTGTTCATGAACTCCAACGTCAAGCAGGCGCAAAAGGAGGGCGCACCTGTCTCGGATATTTCTGCGGGACTGGCGTACTCGGTCATCAAGAATGCTCTGTTCAAGGTGATCAAGCTCTCCGACGCGCATCAGCTCGGCGAGCATATCGTGGTACAGGGCGGCACCTTCTACAACAAGGCGGTATTGCGCGCCTTTGAGAAGATCGCGGGCGTCGAGGTCATTTGCCCCGATATCTCCGGTATCATGGGGGCGTTTGGTGCAGCGCTGATCGCCCGTGAACGGTTTGACGGTCAGCCGAGTACGATGCGCTCATTCGACAGGATCGCGTCATTGGCGTACCAATCCAAGGCTGTGCGCTGCGGTGGCTGTGAGAACAACTGTATGCTCACCGTCAGCACCTTTGACGACGGTAAGAAGTTCATCAGCGGAAACCGCTGTGAGAAGATAGTATCATCCTTCGGCTCGACAGAAAAAGGCGCTGATTTGTTTGAATATAAGCGACAGAGGATGTTCGATTATGAGCCGCTCTCCGAAAGCGAGGCAACACGCGGCGTAATCGGTATCCCGCGTGTGCTGAATATATATGAGAATTATCCTTATTGGGCGGTGTTCTTCAAGGAACTTGGGTTCAGAACGGTTCTTTCACCTTTCTCATCGAGAAGCATTTATGAGATGGGCATGGAGTCCATCCCCTCGGAGTCAGAGTGCTATCCCGCTAAGCTCGCTCACGGTCATGTACAATGGCTGGTCGAGCACGGCGTAAGCACGATATTCCATCCGTGCGTTTTTTATGAGTATCAGGAAACGCCCGATGCAGATAATCACTATAACTGTCCGATGGTCGCATCCTACGCAGAAAATCTGAAAAATAATGTAGAAGCGGTCACTTCAGGAGAGGCGAGATACCTGCGACCCTTTATCGCCTTTACCGATGAAAAGACCGCCGCAAACAGGCTTGTGACTTTCTGCAGAAAGACATGGGATATTCCGGCATATGAGGTGAGAGCTGCCGCGCATAAGGCGTGGAAAGAGCTGAGAAAGGCAAAAGAGGATATCTGCGAGGAAGGCACAAGGGTGCTGAACCAAATGCTGAGTGAAAACCGACGCGGCATTGTGCTTGCCGGCCGTCCCTATCATATTGACCCTGAGATCAATCACGGGATCCCCGAGATGATCGCCTCCTACGGTTTTGATGTGTTCACGGAGGACAGCCTGCCGTATGATATGATGAGCAGGGAGCGTCCCCTGCGCGTCGTCGATCAATGGGTCTATCATTCACGGCTGTATAATGCCGCAGAATTTGTATGCTGGTGCGACAGCCTTGAACTGGTGCAGCTCTTTTCGTTTGGCTGTGGACTGGATGCGGTAACGACCGATCAAGTGCAGGAGGTATTGGAAGGCTCCGGAAAGCTGTATACCGTCCTCAAAATCGACGAGGTCGGCAATCTCGGAGCGGCGCGTATCCGCATCCGCAGTCTGATCGCGGCGATGGATATGCGCAAGAAGCGCAATATCACTTCGAATCCCAAAGCGATAAAATATAATCGGACTGAATTCTCAAAGCTGATGTATGACGAAGGCTACACGATCCTTGCGCCCCAGATGAGCCCGATCCACTTCAACCTGCTTGTGCCGATCTTTGAAAAGTACGGCTATCATATCGAAATGCTGAACAACGCGACGAAGAAAGCGGTCGACGTCGGTCTGCAGTATGTGAACAACGATGCCTGCTATCCGTCGATCGTCATGACGGGTCAGATGATGGAGGCGGTGCTCTCCGGCAGATATGATACGGACAGACTCGCTCTGCTGATGACCCAGACGGGCGGCTGCTGCCGCGCGAGCAATTATATCGGTTTTATCCGGCGAGCGCTGAATAAGGCAGGACTTTCACACATTCCCGTGATCTCACTCAACGCGAATGGGATGGAGAAGAACGAGGGCTTCTCCGTATCGATCCCGCAGCTCCTGCAGGGGCTGCGGGGACTGATCCTCGGCGATGTGATGATGCGCTGTCTGTACCGCACCCGACCGTATGAAAAGGTGCAAGGTTCTGCAGACGCGCTCTGCGCTAAATGGCAAGAAATCTGCAGAGAGTGTTTCGGCTGTAAAAAACCGTGCTATACATACAAGCAGCTATGTAAAAGCATTGTCAAAGACTTTGACGAGTTGGAGCTGGACGAGAGCATCAAAAAACCGAGGGTCGGCATCGTGGGCGAGATACTCGTCAAGTATATGCCGCTCGCCAACAATCATCTGGTGGATTATCTGGAGAGCGAGGGAGCCGAAGTGGTCGTGCCCGATTTCATGGATTTTCTCGCTATGTTCCTGTATGATAAGGACTATAAGCACAAGTATCTCGGCAGAGGCTATATGCAGTCGCTGATCGCAAAACTCGGCGTACCTGCTCTCGAAAACCTGCGCAAGCCTGCAACAGACGCGCTCAAAGAGAGCAGACGATTTTGCGCTCCGCTTCGTATTGACAGGATTGCCGAACCGACAAAACCGTTCCTTTCGATCGGCAATCAGTACGGCGAGGGATGGTTCCTGTGCGGCGAGATGGTCGAGTTGCTGAACGAGGGAGTCAACAACATTGTCTGCATCCAGCCGTTCGCCTGCCTGCCAAATCATGTTATGGGCAAGGGCGTCATCAAAAGACTAAAGACGGCATACCCGCAGGCGAACATCGCGACTGTCGACTATGATCCCGGTGCCAGTGAGGTCAACCAGCAAAACCGCATCAAGCTGATGCTTACTACCGCTATGCGGAATGAAGTCATTTAAATGATAACCTATTGTTTTCAAAAACCATAATTCTATACAAAAGTAGGACGCCTGTAATCCAGACGTCCTATTCTTATATGTTTTTTGTATATGACAAAAGCCGATAATTTTCTCGGCATAAGAACGGTATAATATCAATGAACCTGTAATAATCGGATGAGCTGTGTCTGCTATCCTCATAAGCGGGATTATCCTGCCGTGGAAAAACCCATGAGAGAGCCAACGTTATGGTATTGCAAATGCGGCCGCATTTTATCTATAATACCCTGATGAGCATCTACAGCCTTTGCAGGCTCGATCCACAGAAGGCTCAGCAGATCACAATGGATTTCACCAACTATCTGCGCAAGAATTTCAACGCCGTCGCCAGCGAAAACACCATACCTTTATCTACGGAACTGGAGCACACCCGCGCTTATCTCGCCGTAGAACAGGCACAATATGACGATCTGCTGATTGTTGATTATGACACACCTTTTATGAATTTTCGATTGCCACCGCTCACCCTGCAGCCTATTGTGGAAAACGCTGTCAAACACGGTATGAACCCCGATTTCGGACCGCTTCATATCTCCATACGAACACGTAACACAGATTACGGCTCTGAGATCATCGTGGAAGACACAGGCCCGGGTTTTGATCTCTCCGACAATAGCAAGCCGCGCATTGCTCTAAAGAACATACAACAACGGTTGGAAATGATGTGCGGGGGAAGTATGACCATTATGCCACGCGATGACGGAGGAACGGTGGTGAAAATACAGATACCTTCTACTGTAGAACGAAAGTAGAACGTTTGATTTGTCTATCAATTGTATTGCCAAGGATAACTATTAATCTTTGTAATGATAAATAATAACAGACAAAATGAAGCAGGAGGCTCTAATCGTTGCAAAACCTCCTGCTCATATTATGATCGGACTTTTATGTGGACATTATCAATAAGGTTAATATCTTTGCTTAAATAGACAATCGTGAGTTCTGTTCAGCCGCAGAATAGCCGCATAGAGAAAAAGGTGGTTTTATCTGCTGAAAAGGAAGAAATGCTCTTGAAAGGGAACAAATACGGCGATCTGTTTGCTGAAATCTCTTTTCTCGCCGAAAACCTGTAGAATCGACCCGGGATAATCAACAGACTTTTCATTTTTATCTTGACATTTTCAGCATTCGATGATATACTAATTCTCGCACGAAAGAAAGTGCCGCACATTCATGCGACACCCGCTCGTTCAACTCAATATTTAGGGGTATAGCTCAGTTGGTAGAGCAGCGGTCTCCAAAACCGCGTGCCGAGGGTTCAAGTCCTTCTGCCCCTGCCATCCATTTTTGGCTTCGGAAAGCGATTTCCGAAGCCTTTCTTCTTTTCATTCTACCAAAAAATCTACCATCGTTATGCGACGTTCACTTTGATGGCGCTGTTTAGAGTATTAATCGTCGTCTCCTTTGCGGTCTTGCGGCGGTTGATGTAAATTCTCTCGGTGGTGTTTGTGCTTTCGTGTCCGAGCAAAACGGAAATGTCCTGAATCGGTACGCCGTTGTCGTCGAGGATACTCGCCACGGAATGGCGAAAGCCGTGAATCGTACAATGCGGCAAGCCTGCTTTTTCGGTCAGACGGTTTACCACACAGCTGATTGCACTGAGATTGACATACGGCTTTCCGAGAACGGTGAGGACAATGAAGTTGTGACTTTTGTCGTAACCGTTGCCAAGCAGCTTGGCATAATTCTCCTGACGTTGCTTTTCGGCTTTCAGCTCTTTGATAACAAAATCGTTTATCGGGATTTTGCGGTTACTGCACTTCGTCTTTGGTGTGGAGGTGGCAAAGCGGCTCAAAAAACCGTCGGATTGCTGTGATCCGACGGCTTCGTTTTTGAATATCACATTTTCACCTATCCCCTGCCCTGCGCGGGTCGGTTCGGATCGCATTTGCCGCAGCGGGTACAGCCGTTGCAGATCGGCTTCATCCCGCAGGTTTGGCACTTCTCGCCGAAATACGGCTGATAGAGCCGTTCCTTTGCGATCGGCATGCCGAGCAGATTGGTCAGCTTGAAGTTGATCGGCCTGCCCTGATAACTCAGCCCCGACCTGTACGCCTGATTCGACTGCAGCTCACTGCTCTCGATACGGTAGGTTTTGCCATCCTTGACAAAAAACCTGCCTGTGCCGCAAAACACAAAGGTCACGCCGTAGGCTTCACATTCATCGCGCAGGCGCTTGACCCACTCATAGTGACAGGGACGGGAACCGGAGTAGTTCTCGCCGTCGCAGAGCACCTGTTCGATCTGACCGTTTCTCAGATATTCTCTGATACTGATCTCGCCGATGAACGGCGCGCACATGATCCCCTTGTGCTTGAACGGCAAGCTCAGGAGGATCGGAATCCGCTCGTCGGCGCGCTTCTGATTTTCACAGCTGACGTTGAAGAACACGTTTTCCCAGCCGTCGCCCCAGTCGTAGGGCAAGCAACCGCGCACCCTTTCGGGACGCTTCGTCAAGAGAAAGAACACTACGTCCGGACGCTGACGGATGATGCTCCACGCTTCATCCCGCCAGGGATCGGCTTCCTCCAAAAAGAAGTCCGAGGTCATGCAAACCCTGAGCTGTTCGCCGCTCTGTACCTTATAACGACCCTGACGATCCTTAGACAGCGGATAGCGAAAGCCGGACTTGGTGCGGTAGATATCCGCGCCGTTTTTGCCGCGCTGTTCATCAAGAAAATACATATAACAGTTTTGACAGCCCTCGCTGCACTTTTTACAGCCGTGCCACGGGTTCCATATATCATGCATCGCTTCACCTCCCTGTCGTGATGATTTGTCAATCACCTGTGCTTCTCTAAAATCCATCGGATTCCCTTAGCGATCCGCAGATGCCCCTGATGAAAATGATTGCCCTTGTTCAGCTCAAAAAAGGCGTCAACTCCGCTTGCGGCTAGGTACTGTTCCGTCATCCGCGTACGCTCCTCCACCGTGCGGAGGGTCTCGTTCTTTGTCCGCGCTTCTCTGTCACCGAGGGACAGATAGACCGTTCGGGGGAGCTTTTCGGCGTTACACGCCGTCAAATACCCGACAAAGCCCGGATACCACAGCGACCCGGAGCAGGACGCGACCGAACAGAAAGCGTCGCACTTTGTCGCCGCGTACAGCGCGAACAATCCCGCCAGCGAATAACCCGCAAGCATGACCGCCTTCGGCTTTGCGCCTGTCTCCCCTATCACCGCGGGCAGAATCTGCCCCAACAGCAGTTCAAGGTACGCGTCCGCCCTGCCGCCGAAGGGCATATCCTCAGCGCCGATCGGGGGACTTTCCCACGGAGACAGATCGTTGTTCCAGTCAAGCCCCGTGATCTCGGCGAGCGTAAAATCCGGACAGCCGAGCTCCACGCACTTTTGATAGATCGCGCCGTTGCTCGGCATATATTCATTGAGGATCACCAGCGGCGCGTCCGCTTGCTGCGCCTTGTAAATCTCGATTGTTTTTGCGCCGATTTTCATCAATAATTCCTTATCCTCAGCACCTGTATCCTTATACCGAAGCACAATCAGATACTATCCTTGATGAACACCACCGAAGTCGGTGTGGTTGTAACCATCACGCTCTCCTGGTTGAAAAACACGCAAATATCCTTCGCAAGCTCAGTAACGGTCTGTTCGGGAACATCAATCAATCGCAGCATCAAGCCGTTTTCTTCCGTATACCGTCCGTCATCAAAAAAATAACCTCCGCTGAGCTTTTGAACAGAAAAACCGATCTTGTAATTTCGACAGATGTTTTTCAGGATCGAAGCGTACTTGTCGGAATCGAACTTCTGGATTCCTGTCTCAGAATCGTTAAACCCGATATAAATCGTTGTTTGATTTGTTTGAATTTTCATATTGTCTCCTCGTTTCGTATTTTTCTTCGTGACATCAGGCATACGCTCTCGACGTGGGTCGTAGCAACGAAAATGATGTCAACTAACACAAAGCAGTTCTTGGAGTAAGGTCTACTCGATTTGCCAGTTCTTGGAGTAAGGTCGACAGGGAATATGGCAGTTAACACTATCTCAACAGTAGCCCATCTCACTTTCGGTACGCTGTTTATCTCTATATAATGCTGCTAAATGATTAAGATCATCTTTATACAAACCGAAATAATCAATATCTAAAGCTTCACAGGTTTTGGCAACCATAAAAATAAAAGAAACCGTTGATAATGAAAGTGGCAAACCATGACCATGCAGTGTCGGTGAATTATCAATCACATTACTCGGGTCGTTAACGCCTAAACGAATCGAATTACCAAAACTGTTTGAATGAATTGACAAGCACGCTCTTTTATAATCTAAATGAAGCAAGTTGAGCAATCTTGACATTACTGGATCTACTAGCGAAGGGATTGCTTTGATTATTTCAGTTAAATTGCTTTTTCCTGTCCACCAATAATCTTTTTTGGGAATCGTGCGATGTGCTTGTGTTTTTATTCTATCATATTCTTGATTTAGCTTCTTGAGTTCATTAGGTTCTAGAGGAAAGTATTCATTCTCACTGATAAGATATTTATATGATTGATAGTCATAATCTAGATAATAGTCATCTACATAGTCTTGAAAATCTGAATCGTTGGATTTTGAATCCAAAAAACCAAATACTATTACCTGTTCATATATACTTCTAGCTAAGCATAAAGCACCATCTGGAAAACCTTGAGAAGAAAGTATAATTATTTCCCTCATAATAACTATACACTTTCCTGTAACCGACAGAAGTATATTCATATAATCGTTTGCACTCGAAATTTGTTTTTCCGTTACCTTATCAGCCACTCTTTTTTCAAAATCATCTACAATCTTATCGAGTTGGTCAAGTTTCCATTTTTGAGTAGATGGGGTAGTAATATCTAACATTAATCATATTCCTTTCTTGATGATCGCAGATGCTATTTTCCACAATTAGGGCAACCTTTTGATTTTGTTCTATTAGCAATTGTTTGTTCCCATTCGTATCCACATTCTTTGCATTTCCACCAAGCTTTTTTATGAGATTTAGGGAAAGCATTATTGGGAGTAAATTCATTCTTTTCATAATCCCAATTCTTTGCAACTAATGGATATCTTGTTAATAGATCATTCTTACCTTCGATAATGATTTTACCTGCACAAGCTGGACAACCGCTACCGTGGCTTCGTTTATTTACAGAAGATTTGTATTCATGACCACATTTTTTGCATTTCCACCAAACAGCCTTTGCAGAACCAAATGAAATATTATTTGGTTTCAAATTGCTATTTTTAGTGTAATCCCACTCCTCTACCAAAGAAGGACACATAACAGCAAAACTATGTCTTTTTTTCAAAGTAATATATTGTTGGAATATATCATTTTGGTCCTTCTCGATACATACTACAGCATCAATATGAACAAGTTTTTTTATTAAGATAATAATAGCTTTTTCTAAATCACTATAATCATTATTTATATATGTGGGCTTTACAGGTATAACAAAGCATCCGCTAATTTCAGGGCAACCTGTTTCTCTAATTCTATAAAGCAAAATATCAGCCTGCTTTGCTATATCATTCTTTCTTTGGTCTGCATTCAGTTTATTCTTGTGAAAGTATTCTCCATCATATTCGATTGCTACATTGAGATCATGTATAAAAACGTCAAACTCATAAGTGGAGTTGTTGAATTGAAATTGATAATTATTTGTAATATTATTGAAATGCTTGTTTAGATAGTAGAGAACGCACTGTTCAGGAAAAGACGTGCGCATTTCTTTCCAACATTTAGGGCACCGAGAACCATTGGTACGTTTATTAATACTTGCCATCCAACTATGTCCAAACTCACATTTCCACCATACCTTTTTATTAGAGTATGGAGTGAATTCTTCAGGTAATAATCCTTGGTTCTTATCATAATCCCATTCTAATACAATTTCGGGAGAATGTGTTGCAAGGTTCCACTCAGGAGATGCAATTTTACCAGAACAATAGGGACAGTTTCGATTGCGGGCTCTATTTACAATGCTCGCCTGCCATTGATGACCATTTGCACATTTCCACCACACCTTTTTGGTACTTCCAGCATGGACACATTCAGGAATTAGCGGTTCATTTTTTTGATAGTTCCACTCAATTGAAAGCTCCGGGTGAGTAGTTTTTAAGTCATTAACACCACTAACGACTTTTCTATGTGAGCAAATGGGACAACCAAAACCAGAGCTTCTTTTTGCAATACTTTTTTTGTAGGAATGCCCTTTAGGACATATCCACCACGCTTGTTTCTCAGAAAACGGAGTGAATTGTTCAGGCGATTCTCCCATGTTTTTATCATAATCCCATTCTGAAGCAAGCTTAGGAAAAAGAGCTGCAAAATTATACTCCGAAGAAGCATTACGCCCAGAACAATACGGACACCCATTACCATTACTCCTGCTATTACAAGAGGCATACCATGAGTGCCCCATAGAACACTTCCACCAATACTTTTTGTTGCTTGAAAAAGAAACTGTGTCAGGTGTTATAGGATAATTCTTTTCAGTATCCCATGTTTCAGCAATATCTGGTCTAGTAATACTTAATCTGTTGGCATCTGAAACCAATCTTCCAGAACAATAAGGGCATCCTTTGCCTGCGGATCGTTTATCTATAGTAGCTTGCCATTCATGTTCATTACCACATTTCCACCAAACTTTTTTGCCACTTCCCAAAGAAAGATTTTGGGGATCAAAGCCCAATTCAGTATTTCTATCCCAATTCCACTCAGCTATAAGTTGAGGATTATTAATCACATATTGCTTTACTTTCTTATCTGCCATAACGCTTGCCTCATTTAGATGATATTAATGAATATGTTTCAGTACATATCACGCCATACTCAATAGAGTAAAACAAAAGGCGTATGTGGATAAATTGAAAAGATTATTTGACATCTAAAATGTTGCTACAACTATATCCTAGACATCATATTTCTAACACAAACCTACCCTGTTATCATAATTCTAACACAACCCCATGTCACACACTACAACGTGAAAGTGAAATCTTGTACAAAGCGCACGCTTAATAATTGTGCAAAAAGACGGTAAAATAGTAACAACTTTTTAGTTGCGTCGTCCTTAGGTTGTGTTATAAAAAAGATATACACGTAAAAAACGGCTTAGTTATGCGGTTTTTTGCGAGACATCAGGCATACGCTCTCGACGTGGCTTGTCCGCGGGAACATATCAAAGGGCGTTATTTCTTTTACGGAATAATTTTGCTCGGTGAACAGCTTGAGATCGCGCGCCATGGTGGCGGGGTCGCAGCTGACGTAGACGATCCTGTCGGGCGACATCTCGACAACGGTGGCGATCAGCTCGGGGGTGAGTCCCTTGCGCGGAGGGTCGACGACGATCACGTCGGGGCGCACCCCTTCCTCACGCAGTTTTTCGGCGGCGGCAGTCGCGTCACCGCAGAAGAAGCGCGCGTTGGCGATCCCGTTATTCTGTGCGTTACGCTTGGCGTTTTCAATCGCCTCGGGGATGATCTCCACGCCGATCAGCTCCTTGCAGCTATCCGCCATCGTCAGTCCGATCGTACCCGCGCCGCAGTAGAGGTCGAGGAGCGTCTCTTCCCCCGTCAGCGCGGCATACCCCTTTACCTTGGCGTACAGTCGCTGTGTCTGGTCGCGGTTGATCTGGTAGAACGCCTCGGGCGCGATCTCAAACCGCAGTTCGCACAGCGTATCGGTCAGCGAATCCGCGCCCCATACAGAGAAAGTTCGATCGCCGAGGATGACGTTGGTATCGCACGCGTTGACGTTGACGACGATGCTTTTGATCTGCGGATATTTTTCTTTCAAAGAATCATAAAGCACGGAGTCATCCTCAAAACGCCTCTTGCCCGCAATCACGCAGACCATCACTTCCCCCTGTGCGGTACCGCGCAGGTAGAGGTGACGGACGCCGCCGCGATTTTGAGGCGTATAGACAAGCCCGGGACGGCGGCTGAGAAAAGCGTAAACGTCCGCGATGATATCGTTGAAGATTTCGGGAGACAGCCGACAGCGCAAACAGTGCATGATATGGTGGCTGTGGCGGGCGTAGTAGCCCATCACGACCCCTGCGTCGCGGTTAAGACCGACAGGGATCATCGCCTTGTTGCGATAACCGTCAATATTCTTTGAGGGAATGATATCCCTGACAAGCTCTTCGGGCAATTTGCCGATACGCGTCACCGCGTCGATCACCTTTTGACGCTTGGCGCGGCACTCCGCCTCGTAGGAGATGTGCCGATACACGCACCCTCCGCAGGAGAAGGACACGGGACACTCGGGCGCGATGCGGTCGGCAGACGGCGTGAGCACCTCTTCTACCCGCCCGAAGCCGACGTTCTTCTTCACCTTGAGCACCCTGGCGCGGACGGTATCGCCGACAGCGGTGTTGGGCACAAAGAACACCAGCTCCCCTGCCCTGCCGACGCCGTCGCCGTCCGAGGTCAGCGAGGTAATGTTCAGTTCGATCATCTCATTCTTTCGGTACATAATAACCCCTTGTGTTCGAAAAATTGACTCTCTGTTATGAAAATATTATACAATAGCACACCCTGTTATTTTTCTTTTGTGACAATATAACCACATTTTTGTCAACCTATTGAACTTTAGCGAGAATCGTGGTATGATATAGGTTAGGGTGACAGGAATAATCCGAACCTGCTGAAAATGGCAATATTTCGGCTATTTTCGGCTTATCAATCTTGGCAGGCGCCAGCCTGCCTGCACTTTCTGCACCGAAACTCGCTCGAAATCTTGCTCATTTTCAGTCCTTTGGAGTTTTGGCGGAGCAGATTTTCGTCTGACCGCGGCAAAACCACAGCGAACCCTTGACGGGTTCGCGAGGATTTTAACTATGGGCAGGCGGAAATATGCCCGTCAAAACCACGGTTCGGATTATTCCTGTCACCCTAAGCCAAAAGGCAAACATATAAAAACTGCATATACTGTTTTCAGATACACATGATATAAGGGGTATGAATATGAACAAAGATCATCTTTTAGATAATATCAAACGCATCCATTTCATCGGCATCGGCGGCTCGGGCATGTGTCCGCTGGCAGAGATTCTGCACAGCGAGGGCTACGACCTTTCGGGCTCCGACGCGAACGAGGGCGAAACGCTCGACCGTATCCGCAGCTACGGCATCCCCGTGCACATGGGTCACCGTGCCGAGAACATCGAGGGCGCGGAGCTGATCGTCTACACCGCGGCTGTCAAGCAGGATAACCCCGAGCTGGTCGCAGCGGCTGAGAAGGGCATCCCCGCGATCGAGCGCTCGGTTATGCTGGGTATCGTGACGCGCCGCTACAAGAGAAGCATCGCGGTTGCGGGTACCCACGGCAAAACCTCTACCACCGCCATGCTCAGCCAGACGCTGATCGGATCGGGCTTTGACCCCTCGGCGATCATCGGCGGCAAGCTGCCGTTTCTCGGCGGCAACAGCTACGTCGGTCAAAGCGACATCATCGTCTGCGAGGCATGCGAGTACGTCGACACCTTCCTGGAGCTGACGCCGTATATCTCGATCATCACCAACATCGACGCCGATCACCTCGACTACTTCAAGACGCTCGACAACATCAAGAAGAGCTTCAACAAGTTCTGTCACCTGACCACGGGGCTGATTATCTACAACGGCGACGACGAAAACATCCTTGACGCGGTGGAGGACGTCACCCTGCCGATGATTACCTTCGGTTTCCGCAAAACCAATGACTACTATGCCGTCAACCTGCGCGATATCAAGGGCGCGTACAAAAAATTCGACCTCATGCACAAGGGCGAAAAGCTCTGTGAGATCGACCTGATGGTGCCGGGCAGACACAATATCTACAACGCCCTTGCCTGCGCCGCGTGCGCCCACTATCTCGGCGCGACGCCCGAGCAGATCGCCGAAAACCTCGGCAAATTTACCGGCGTTCACAGACGCTTTGAGATTCTCGGCGCACCGGGAGGCATCACCGTAGCGGACGACTTTGCGCACCACCCCACCGAGCTGACCGCCACCCTGAGCGCCGCGATGGAAATGGGCTTTCGAAAGGTCTGGGCGGTATTCCAGCCCCACACCTTCTCCCGTACCGCGCTGCTGCTCGACGACTTTGCGAGAGCTTTGAGTATTCCCGACGTCGCGATCATCTCCGAGATTTTGCCGGTGCGCGAAACCAACACCTACAACATCTACAACACCGACCTCGGCGCGAAGGTCGAGGGCAGCGTGTGCATCGACAGCTTTGAGGATATCACCAAGTATATCGTGGAGCATGCGCAGGAGGATGACCTCGTCATCACCCTCGGCGGCGGCAACGTCTACATGTGCGCGAACATGATCTTAAAAGCGCTGAAAACCGAAGACTGACGCAGATTTATACTAAGCAGCAATCGACCCTGACCATACGGTCAGGGGTCTTTTTTTGCGCAAAAAAACAGGGATCGTGTCACGCGATCCCTGTTGTGTGATGATTATCTGCCGAAGAACTCGCTGAACGGGTTGTAGCCGTTGCCACCCCGCGAATTGCCGCCCCCGTTTTGAGAACCGTTCGAGCTGTTGCTCTTGCCGGTACCCTGCACGGATTCGGGAATCTCTTCGATCAGCGTCAGTTCAATGGACGACTGCTTGCCGCCGCGGCTGATGACAAAGGTCACCTTATCGCCGGCGGACTTGTCGGAGATCAGCGTTTCGATCTCAGTGGAGGAGGTGATCTCCTTGCCGTCGATGGACACGACGCGGTCGCCCTTGCGGAAGCCCGCTTCCTCGGCGCTGGAGCCGTTGTCAACCGAGCTGATATAGACGCCGGTCTCGTTGTTGCCGTAGTAGTACCACGCGTACATCTGGTTAGAAAGGTCGATGAAGTCCATGCCGGTGTCGGCTCTGCCGCGGACATAGCCGTAGTCCTTGAGGTTGCCCAGGATATCCAGCACGTTGTTGATCGGGATCACAAAACCGATGTTGTCGATCTCTTCGGAGGCGGATTTCGCGACTACGATACCCGTCAGCTCGCCCTGACCGTTGAACATACCGCCGCCGGAGTTGCCGGGGTTGACGGAAGCGTCGGTCTGGATGAGGTGCATGGTCTTGCCGTCGATGTCGATGGAACGGTCAAGCGCGGAGATAATGCCCTCGGTCACCGAACCGCCCAGCGTACCCAGCGGGTTGCCGATGATGACGGTCTTTGCGCCGACCTCGAGGGTATCGGAATCACCGAACACCGCCGTGGGCAGGTCTTTCGCGTCGATCTTCAAGAGCGCGATATCCACCTTGGCGTCGGTACCCTGCAGCGTCGCGTCATAGGTATCGCCGCCGCGGGTAGTGACCTTGATGGAAGAAGCGCCGTCGATGACGTGGTTGTTCGTCAGGATATAGCCGTCGTCGCTGATGATAACGCCCGAGCCTGCGCCCTGCGCGATATACTGACCGTAGTAGGAGCTGGTCTGCATGACCTCGGTGGTGATCTCTACAACGGTATCCGCGACCTCTTTGGTGATCTCGGCGGTGGTCTTGTCGGTCAGCGCCTCGGTACCTGCCACCTGCGCTTCGGTGCTCACCTTGTGGATGACCATGGTGTCGCCGGAAGCGGAATAGTTCTGCTTGTTGAGGTGCTGCGCCAGCATACTGCCGCCGAAGCCCGCGATGCCCGAGAGCAAAACGCACACAACCAGCACCACGGCAACCGCTCCCTTGGACATGCCGGATTTCTTTTCCTTTTTGCGGGGAGGCTGCGCCTGTACACGCGCGCTGTACGGCTGCGCGGTATAAGGCTGCTGCGCACGGTTGACGTTCTCGTTGGGGTTCACATAGCCGCCGACGGGACGGGTATAGTTGACATGCGCGCCCGGGGTATGCGGCTGATAGCTCTGATGGTAGAAGCCGTCCTGATAGCTGTTCTGAGGCTTCACACTCTCCTGCGCAGCGTCCGCCGCGGCGTTGGGCTGAGCGGGCTGATAAGGGTTCACATAGGGCTCTGCCTGAGTCTGCGATTGCCCAAAGCCGAAGTCGGTCTGCGGTTCAGGCTGCGGCTTGAAGCTCTCATCGGCGTCGAGATTCGCCTGTGTGCTCCGCATAAAGCTCGAGTCGCTGTAAAGCTGTGCGGCGTCCTGATGTTCGGGTTCCGCGGCGATCGGCTCTGCGATCGGCTCTGCGGGAGCGGCGTTCTCCTGCGAAACGTTTTCGACAGGCTCTTCAGTATTGTTGTTCTCTTCGTTTCCGAAATGAAGGTTCTCATAAAAATTATCAGACATATCAATTCCTCCATATACAATCCGTTTTTGTGACTCTTCTTGAGTACACCCTTATAGTATACCCACTATGTGACGCCAATTTGAAACAATGTTGAATGATTTTTAAATGAATTATGAATATTTTATGAACCGTGAAATCAGCTGTCGGAAGGCTTCTGCCGCTGCTTGTCGATGACCATCTGCAAATACGGCAGCAGCTCAAAACCCATGCGCTCATACAGCCGCATCGCGCCCTTGTTGTAGTCCTCAACCTCCAGCCGCAGGCGCATCGCACAGGATTCATTTTTCAGCCAATCAAAGAACTCGGTCGCGAGCCCCTTGGAGCGGTACTCGGGGTCGATATAGATCTCTTCGATCGTGATCGAGAACCCTCCCGCTTCCTGCGAGAAGGTCTTTGACAACAGCGCAAAGCCGCAGGGAGTACCCTCATACTCGAAGATATAGCCCCTCACATAGGTATCGGAGCGGAGCATTTCGTCAAAGGTCGCGCGGTAGTTTTCGACAGGTACGGGAGCGTTGACCGCGTCGGTATGATAAAACGTATCGACATAGTGCCGATACAGCTCCCAGTCGTTTTCCGTGATTCTTCTGAACATTGGTTTGCCTCTCTTTATTTATTCGGTCAAGCTCAGCCTGTCCTGCAAACGAAACAGGCGTATCGCGTTGCGGTACATGATATTTTCGTAATCCTGCGGGCTGACAACCGCGCGGAACTCGTTGAAGTATTCCTGATACAGCGAACGGTCGCCCGTCTTGTTGTGCAGATAGGTATCGGGGCCGTCGATGGGGCTGTCGGAACCGAACAAAATCTTGCCGCTCCCCCACTTTTCAATCGCTCTGAGCGTGCTTTTCACCGGCACCCAGGTGGTATCGCCGTAAAGGTTATCCGCCCTGCCCAGCAGCTCGATCGCCTCGCTGTTATCCGTGCCCAGATCCATGTGCACCATCACAAAGTCGATATCGGGATGGCCCACAGCGGCGTTGTACAGGTGGACGCTCTTCGCTTCTTCACAGCCGCCGGTATGCGATACGACAGGCAAATGAAACCTGCGCGCGATCTCATAAACAGGCTCGAGCGACGGATCGTCGGGCGCGACGCGCGAGTGATAGGGATGGAACTTGATCCCGTACACCAGATCACGGTGACGCTCCAACAGCCGCACAAATTCGGCGTCGGGCTTTTCGTCATGGAGCTTCATCCACGGCATAACGCCGATCCTCTCGGGATATTGCAGCGCAAAGCGGAGCGTGCGCCTGAAGCACTCGTTCTGCGAAATCTGATATTCGTCAGGAATCTTGTGACCCTCATGGTCGAACTCGACCGCGTCGCCGCCGGACACCAGCGAGAAGTCGATCCCGTAACGCTCCATCGAGTAGATGACGTCCTCTGGCTTCATCACAAAATCCATGAATTTTCCGATATGAACATGCGTGTCGATTATCATTCTATCACCGCCCGAAAGAATTGTACCACAAACCGCCCTTTCTTGCAAATAATTATGACAAATCCGCCGCAAAATCATAGTATGTAATGCAGTCCGCACCCATACCCCGAGTGACTGCAGCGATTTGATTTAACGCTTTAGTCCTCTCACCCTGTGCGGACAAATCAAACGAAGGAGATTGATCCATGGATAACAAAACCGTCATGAACGCCTACGGTCTGTCGCCGCTGCCCGACAACGCCGCAGAAGCGATGGCATACGTACCGTTCCAGCCCTACTCACCCGAGATGTGCCAGGCGGTGCTCGGCTATGAAAACGGCACCGTGTTCAAAGCGCTGCACAAACCCTTTTACGGCGGCGCATGCGGAGGAAAAGACAATGACTGAGCGCGACATGTTACTCAAGAAGATCGGCACCTGCAAGTTTGCCGTCGTCGATATCGACCTGTTTCTCGACACCCATCCGGGCGATAGCGAAATGCTGAATAAGCGTGAAGAATATCTCAGACAGCTTGCTCCGCTGGTCAGGGAGTTTGAAGAAAAGTTCGGGCCCCTAACCCGGGACGAAACCGCAAACAACACATGGGCGTGGGTCAAAGACCCGTGGCCGTGGGATACGGAGGGTTAAACGATGTTTGTCTACGAAAAACAGCTGCAATATCCCGTCAGAATCAAAAACCCCAACCCCGCTCTGGCAAAGCTGATAATCAGCCAGTACGGCGGCGCATACTCCAAAAACAGAGAAAACCGACCGAAGAGCGAAAACTCAGCGGTCGGCTTATTCATTATTATAATGATTTCTGTTTGGTTGTCAATATTATTTCAGCAAATACCGCCATGTGTCGGGTCCGACGATACCGTCCTCTTCGAGACCGTTTGCTTTCTGGAACTGCTTGACAGCCTGTTCGGTGCAGTCGCCGAAGATACCGTCCACATCCAGCCGATAGCCGTTATTGTCGCGGTACTCCATCGCGTTCAACAGCCGCTGGACGGTCTTGACTTCTTCGCCTGTGCTGATATAACCGGACTTAGCCAGATAAGGCATTGAGATATCGAAGTAGATTTTTTGACCGGTATCTCCGTCGTAGCTACTATCGTCACTACTGCCGGACCCGAGGATCTTGTTCACGGCTGCGGCGATCTGTCCGTGACGGTTATAGAGATAGTCGCCGGGGCAAGATTTGTTTGCAAAATCTCTGTGAACGGTCATATTACAACCGTTCAGGTGGTTCACGCGGTCATTCTTGTTTGTGCTCCAGATCAGCTTCTTGATACCGTTGCGCTGACAGATATCAGCTACAAGTTGAATCAAGGCGTTGTACGCCGCGTCAGTGACCGCGTACGGATCGTATGTGTCGGAGGCTACCTCGATCGTGACCGCCCTGTTATCGTTGGCATAGTTCGAAGATGTCCACGCCGCGTTGCTCTCGTCGACGTACAGACCGATTCTGCCATCATAGCCTATACCGTAGTTAGAGGACGCTTCGATCGTGCTGTCAAACACATTACCGAGCGATTCGACCGAGCACTGACCGACAACACAGTGGATCGTGATCGTGTCGATCTTGTGGTTGCGACCATAATAATGGTGCGGCGAATAGTGGACGTGATCGACAAGTGCGCTGTTACTCATCTTCTTCCCCCTTGCTGCCCTCAAGAGCTTTGAGCGTTTCTTCGGAGATACCTTCCAGATTCAAAAGGTCTTTTTCAGGTATCGGTTTCGTCTGATCCGTCATTGTCATTCTCCTTATAATCCACAATAACACATTCGATTTCATATTCTACAGCACATTCAAATTCGATTCTGCAACCGCGATAATTTTCGTAATCCTTGCAGAAATAAGCCACATCTGCTGTAGATAACAGCTCGAGCGCTTTTGCGAGGAACCAGAGCGGGCGCGCGTCATGTGGAGCATTTTTGAAAAAGCTGTCGATAACCTCGACATCTTCGCCGTACTTTTCCTTGACGCTTTTGATAGCAGCTGCTCTTTCTCTTTCAATCTGTTCGTTTGTCTTGTCCCGCATGGGCTGACTGATAAATAATCTCTTAGCCATTGTTATTCCTCCTCTACAGATTCAGCGATCTCGTTGACCGGCTCACTGGGTAAGGGCGGCTGAGCGTTGGCGCAGTCGGTCAAGCCCTCGCCGATGATGTAAGCGATCACAGTCGCGCCCGCCATGATCAGCGCGGCGGTTTTGTCGGCCTGGTCCTGCGCTCCCCCAAAGTAGGTCACGAGCAGGGCGACGAACGCCGCTACCGCGATCCAAAATTTTCTGCTTGTCAATTTTGCTTTCCAATTCATAGTATCAATCCTTTCTGTTTTCAAGATCGTCAATACGATGATTGGCGACCTCTATTTTTTCATCTATGACAGCATTGTGCTGTTCGATTTCATAAACGCGCTCAATGAGGTGGTTGTGCTTATCAACCTTCTTTTCGAGCTGGTCAATTCGATAGGTTGTCAGTCGGCTTGTCGCAACAATGCCGCCGAGCGTACCGATGATTGTACCGACAAGGCTGAGCAACCCAACAATTACTACATCAGACATTGGACTGCACCTCCGACCATCCGTCGACCGACGGCTCCCAGATGTTTCCGTCTCTGTCGGATATCCAGTGTTTACCCTTATGTGAACACTTCGCGCCCTTGCTATAAGCGTCATGTGCCCCTGTCGGTCGTTTCCATTCGGGATATTCGTCAAGGCTGATCTCTTTGAACAGAGCGGGAACATCTGCGGGCTTCCAGTCGTCTTGCGATCGGTGTGGCTGGATGACTCTGTACAGCTTTCCGTCATCCTGCAAAATGTCGCCCGCGGCATATTCTACGCCGTTCGGATTCCAGTATGGGAACGCCGCTTTGTTGTCAATCAGCTTTTCGTCGTCCGCACCTTCTGCCAATCCGCTGATACTCGCACGGATTGCGCGAGCTTCTTCCATGTACTTATTCATCGTTAGCCCTCCCTGTTAAATAGTCATATGCTTCGGCTTTTTGTGCGGTTTCGGTGTCCGTTTCTCCCTCGATCGGAATATCGGTCTCGGTATAAGTGAATCCGCTGTTCTCAACGTCTATTGCTTCGCTGTAGGTTTCGTCTGTGCCATCCTTTTGAATCATCATATTGCGGTCTGAATAGGTGCGGAATAGCTTCACACCGTCTGTGCGTTCTATATAAAATTCTGTTTGTATCATTATGTTGCCCCCTTGATAACAAATTTTCCCGCATAAACACTCCAATTAGTAGCCGCTTCAAATGCTTCGAGCATTTGCTGATTGGCAACTAAAAATGACGCAATCCACGAAAGAGTAAATGCGTTAGATAGCAAAGTCGGTATATTATTAGGATCAATAAACGCAGACAAATCATAGACTTGATTCGCAATGTTTGAAACGAACGAATAATTTCCTATTTTTTTTACCGATGACGGAATAAATACAGTTGAACAATTATGAGAGGCAAAAGCAAAATCTTGAACATTCTCTATTCCGTTATGCAAAACGAGAGAATTAATATAACAATTTTGAAATGCATATGCTCCAACAGTTTTGACAGTTCCAGCAATTTCAAGAGTTTGCATATTAGTGCATGCTTGATATGCTCCCGATTTGATAGATGTAACCGTATCAGGAATCACCATATCAGCAAAGTACATCGTTCCTTGCGAGTTATAATATGGCTGTATATTCACCGTAACCTCAAAATACCCATCAGCATTATCATCTGCGGCGGTATATGTGCCGTTCTCGGTAATCTGCTTAGTGATGAGGGTGGGCGCGGTACCTGTCGGAATGCTTGCCACCGTCTCCGCCAGATTTGCGCTGTTTTCCGTCGCGGGCATTGTTGCGCCCTTGGCTTCGGCTTCATCGTAGACTGCTGCTATATTGTTTTTTATGCGTGCGATCTCACTTGTCACACTCATACAAAATTCACCTCCGTTTAGAATAAAAGCCCCCTGCACGAAGGCAGGGAGCAGCCTCTCTACCTATAGCGAAACTCTGCGAAAAGTTGCATAAAAATATGCAACTTTGCAATAAGTTTATACTTGCGACAGCAGCGTTTCGATATCGCCGATCATGGCGTCAATATACGTTGTATCATAAAACGACTGACCGCCTTTGATTACACCCTTATGATTAACTGTGTCACCGTAAAACTGACCAGCTGCCATTGCGTTTATTTTCTCGGCAGTCGGGTTGATGGGGGCAAGATCCATTTTTGCTTCTAAAGCGGTATCAAATTCATAAGCTGAGATTATTGGCTCCCAAAAATAATTCGTTCCTCCTTCGGGGGTTGCGGCGATTTGATTTAATACCCATAGCTTATCATTCCATCCGGCTATGTCATAGAGATCACCGGCGAAAGAAAGAGGTATCTCGTCTCCCCAGCCCTGTGATTCTTCCGGCGTGATGATCCTGACGCCGGAGCCGTTGCCGACAGCGTTCCAGTCCTCGTTCCACGCCTTATCCCAGCTGTACTTGTGACCGCCGAGGGCGATGCCGCTGCGGTATTCGAAGCCCTTATTCTTCGAGAAGCGGTACTGTGTGACCGGTGTATTTCCCGACGCGGCATAGTTATCGTAGCCGGCAAATAGCACCAGACCCCTGAATCCGCTGCTGATGATATGGACATATACTGTATTGTACTGGTCAGCGCTGTCAACAGAGCCGTCGATGACATATTTGACATTCATCTTGCCGTTATCTTTGGCGTCCATCGCGATAATCGCGTCAGTAGCGGCTTTGATGCCTTCTTCGATGTGGTTGAGGTTCTCCGCCGAGATCGCCGGCGCCTGACCGTTTACCCACATGGTTTTTGTATAACTGTTCATTATTCTTTATCATTCTCCTTTCCCATGATTTTTACGCCCTTTGCCTCGATCTCCACGGTCATTCCGTACATGCCTCTGATCCTTTTTGACAACACAATGCTTTCGACGGCAGGGATGTTGTCATCGTTGACGGGAAGTCTGACACGGTCGCCGACCTGTACCCACCATCGGTTAAATACAGAAGCTTTGAACGGGCGGTATTCGTAAACTGAGCCGGTGATCTTGTCGATATGGTCTGACGAGTTGACGCTGCCTAAATTGTCAATGATCGCTCCAACATTATGACCGTTGTTGCAGTTAGTCAGAGGGTTATCGGAATAATAGAAGCTGTAGCCTTCTGTTGACGGTTCTTTCAAACGGACAATACCTCTGCCGCTGTTATAACCAAATTGAGCGTAGTGAATCGCCTTTGTAATAAATTCTTCATACTGAAGACTCGAGCCAACATACGAAGGAATATCATAGATAGTGTTCATGTTTTTGAAAGGGACGATCACTCGCGGTGTAGCAGAACTCAGCGTAAGATTCTGCGGCATATCCTCGACCAGATAAACGCCGTTAAGCTCGCACGCCCACTTGTAGAAGTTAAGAAAAGTGAATTTCTTGTCGATCACTTCATCCCATAAAATATCCGATAATCCCAGATCAACTCCTCTGTTGATGAAATCTGCCCACGAAGAGATCGTTATCCCCGACGAAGGATGGCCGCCTTGCAGCAGTTGATCCAGTGACATGAAGCTGAGATCTCTCGACTGGTACTGGCTCACGATCTTAGCAATCCTGTTCTTGCAATAGATTGTGTCGGCGCGATACATACGGTCGAAGGCTACGATCCTTCTGACCTTGCGGTTGCCGGTACGGTTGCAGGAGAAGATCGTACCGGCGAACACTGCATAATCATCCGTTGACAACTCTTCCGGCTGTGTTGCGGCGTTCGGATACAGGGACGTCGACGGATAGAGCGACGCCGACGGAAACAACACATCGGAATAATATCGCGTGCGGAGCTTCACGATGATACGCTTGCCGCTCAGATCACCTGTGTTCATCACATCCAGCGTCAGCTGAGACGGAATACAGCCGCCGATCTGAAGCTCCTCGCTGTCGCAAATCGACTGCCTGATCTCCAGACTCTCGGAGACGATATTTTCCGAAGGCAGTACAGCGGATACCCATGTTTTGCCTGACAGCGACTGTATCTCGATTGTGACAACATTCTCGATCAGATTGTCGACGAGCTGACGGTCGATCGCGTAGAGTTCAGTTATCATAAGATCACCCCGCTAGTACTCGATCAGCTCAAACGAGATCGGGTTGTATTGGATATCGGTATCCGACGCGTCCTGCACGCTGAACTCGACGTCGGGCAGATAAAAATCCGCGTTGCTGTAATCGTTCGTCTCGTCGTTCCAGTAGGTGACGTTGACGCGCCTTTGCAGCGAGCCGGAATAGCCCATGATGGTCTGCAAAGCGATCTTTTCGTCCAGCGTAAGAAAGTGTGTGGTAAAGCGGATCGACGATCGCTTATGCGGCATGGTCTCGCGGTGCAGATGGCCGTTCTGATCCACCTGCGCGTCGGCTTCCTGCCGCTGGGCGGGCGTCGAAGAATAGTCGGTAAAATAGTGATTCGGGAGGATGGTACCGCCGAACTTCAAAAGGTAACCTCTGTAGTTATTCACATTCCATCCTCCTAGCTCCAAGGCAGAGCACCGTGGTGCCTGCGCTTATATAAATTGACCTGCTTGACAAATTCTTCAAACAGGGTCGTGCCGTCAAGCTGAGCGATAAACTGATAACTGCCGCCGCCCTCGCTGCGGAAGATCAAGAACAGCTCATAGAGCTTCTTGAGATAGTCGAGGATCGACGTCAGCAGACGGGTATCATACTCTGATCCGCCCTGCATCATACCCTGCAGCTTGCTCAGCGGCGCGACGACCTCGGGGTCGCCGCTGCCGGCGCCGGGGTTATCGCCTACGATCGCGAGGGTAGGCGCCTTGACGATACGGCCTGTCGCGAAGTGCGGGATGTCCGGAGCGACTGCTCCGGTGCCATATCTCGCCGTGTTCTTGACAGCGATCTCGCGCTGTCTTTCATCCTCGTCCAGATGTGGAATCGCCAGCCAAGACGGTAATTCTGTTGACATCTCCCAGCCCCAGTCATCATGTCCGAGTGATTTGCCGATTCCTTTTATTAATCCGCCGATCGTATTAGCAAACAGCGCTACTGTACTGTAGATCGTAATCAAGACAGAATTAATGATGTCAACCACTGTATTCGCTAATCCCACAAAGAAATTCTTGATACCGTTTCCGGCTTTTTCCATATCTCCCGTGAAAATACCGGTTAAAAAGTCAGCCAGACCGCCGAGGGCATCGAAGATATCACCGATCATATCAAGCAAATTGGATAATCCGTCAGAAACAGAGCCGCCGATCACGTCCATAACCGCCTCTATCGCAGGGCCGAGCACCTGAGAGATCAAGTCGACGATCGGCTCCAGCTTGTTAAATACCTCGCCGATTTTCTCGCCGACGATCTCTAATTTCGGACCGATCTTGTCGCCGATTTTTTGGAACCACTCGGCGATTTTTGTCAAAGCCGGCTGTAAGATGTTCTCCCAGATCGGGCGCAGGACGCGACCCAGACCGTCTAAGACAGGGGTCAAAAATCCGATGATGTGACCGATCAGATCCACGATCGTCGGCAGGATTGTTTCGATCAGCAAGGTACCGATCGGCAGGACGACGTTTTCGAGCAGATACTCGATGTGGGGCAACATGGCGTCTACCATCTCCCCCACCTTGTCCACAACAAGAGTGACGGCGTTTTTCAGCGGTTCCCAGTCGAGCTTGCCGAACCACTCGCCGATCTTTTGCCCCATGCGCTCAACTGCGGGCTTGATCCTGTTATAGATCGGCTTGATGTGTTTGTTGTAGAAGTCGACTACAGGCTGTAAGAGCCGGCTGAATTTCTTCTTGAGCTCTTCGAGCTTTGTACTCGCGTCATCGGTGTTCAGAGCCACATCCGCGGAAAGAGTGTTGTCGATCCCGGACGCGAGAGGATTGTCGATACCGGAGCTGTCGGCGTCGTCATCGGAACCGCCCTTTGACTGAGAAATCACGTTGAGCCGGTCGAAGGACGCCAGCCCGCGCTTGACCTCGTCGTTGGTCTTCTTGACTTCCTTCGTCAGATCGGCTTGATTGTCGACGGCGCCGCCGATCGCGTCGGAAGTCGCCTGTACGCTTGCGGCAGAATCATCCTCTGTCTGCCAGCCGAACAGGTCGGACAACACAGAGACCGCCGCTTTCGCGACGTTGGTCAGCCGCTGGATCCAGGCGGTGATGCGTTGGATCACCGCAACGGCGGTATTCAGCACAGGCTTGCCGATCGTTGCCAAAAGTTGGTTCCACGATTCTTTCAGATTGCCGAGGACGTTCTCGAGACCGTTTGACTCTCGCGCCGCCTGTCCCAGCGCGCCTGAGGCGGCGTTCGCGTCCTTGACCATCTGCAAAAGTGTCAGCTGCTTCTGCGCCTCTGACAGATCGCGGAAGGATTTGCCGTAGAGCTGATTTGCTGTCGTGTTTCGGGTCGTTTCCGTACAGCTAAGCCCCAGAGCGGCGTCGTTGGCATAGTTGCCTTTGAGGAAGGATTTGAGGCTTTCGGAGGTATCCTCAAGCGAGCGGTCATAGTACGCCGCGCTGTCGGCGGTGACCTTCAACGCCTCCTCCATCATGTTCAGCGCGCTGACCGAATCCATGCCGGTCGTCTTGGCAAAAGCGTAAATTGAAGTACCGACGCCCTGCAGGCGCGTTTGAACGATACCGCTTTCGTCGGCGACGCGCTTCATCGCGGCGGAGGCATTGTCGGACAGATCGCCGAAAGTCTGCTCAAACTGCGAATTTGACGCCTTGACCTGTGCGGTCGTTTCTACTAGTTTTTTTGTAAAAGAGGTAACTGCTTTGACCGAAAAAGCAGCGGCGACCGCTTTTCCGATCTTGCTGAATGCTGATGAGATTTTGTTTCCCGCAACATTGACCTCATGCGGAACATTGTTTACTTCTTTGGTAAACCGACTTTTGTTCAGAATAAGGTCAACGCTGATCTCACCAACACTGTTCAATCATTTCTCACCACCTAAACTGCTGAAATAGTTTTGCATTTGGGCAAGGAACTGCTGATGATCCGCGGCGGTCGTATTGACGCGCGAGTGCCTGCTGCGCCACTCGTCACGGATCCTTTTCTGTGCCGAGGTGAAGTGTTCGAGGATCTTGGGGTCGGTCTCCGAGCGAATCTGCACCAGGTTGCCCAGCGGCGTATCCGCGCCCAGCCCGACCAAAAGCGACCTGAACTCCTCCCACTTCATCTGCCGAAATTCTGCGGAGTACATTCTGACCCCGTACTGCTTCATCATCGAAGCGACGATCACGTCATAGTCTTCGATCAGATCGTAGCAGGGGTCTGAGTTTCCCCCTCGCCGTCACCGCCTTGAAGCGCTGCCGCCGCCTCTAATACAGCGGTGCTGAAATCCTCAAAGTTCAGCCGCAGGCTCTCGATCTTCTTCTGAGATTCCTCGGGGAACAGGGTTTGATACATGAGGTTGATATCATCGACCTTCAGCTTACGCTTTGACAGCTGCGGCATGATCTTCAACATATCCACAGCAGCGTCGTTGATCTCGATCTCTTCGCCCTTGATCTTGATACGCGGCTTCTCTTCAAAATTCAGTTTGTCGGTTATATCAATAACTCTCGCCATAGTAATCATTCTCCTTGTTAAAGCAAAAGCGGAGCCATCGCGTGACAGCTCCGCTCATGTGTTTTCTTACGCCGCAGAGGTATACACGGGTTTACCGTTGCTCTGCACCTCGTATTCAAGAGGTCCGACGTTGGTCGCGGCGGCGGTGTTCAACGCGGTCACATTGATGATCGCATTCTTGAACAGCACAGTCGCACCATCAGGGAAGGTCCACTTGAAGGGACGCTCAGCATCGTGACCGTTCTTAAAGGCAGTGCTTGCGACCTCATCGTTACCGCCATCGCCGATGTTACGCTTGCCCTTGACGCTGATCTTGACGGACTTGGCGGTCATCAAGCGCTTGATCCAGCCTTCCTCACCGAAGGCGTGCCACTCCTCGACGCCGTTATCGAACGCGACGGAGTATTCCGCCATGTCCGCGATGGGCTTGTCGGCAACTTCGGCGCCTTGAGCGCCGATTGCAAACTGATTCTCATAACACGGGAACACACCGGTCTTAGGGGTATCAGCCATGTTTCTCTATCTCCTTTTCTACATAAAGTTCTAACTCGATGACAAACTCATAGATCCCGCCCTCGTCTGTTCCGACAAAGACCGGTTCGTTTGTCATCAAGTCGATGTGTTTGATCCTGCGCGCGCTTTGCGTGTCGATCCCGGGATAATGCACCGGGCAGGCGGGCTCGTCCTCGTCGGGATAGGTACCGTCAAGCGAGGTATCGCCGATCAGCATCAGATCAGCGTCCGGGAACGGCGTGCGCAGAAACTCAAACAGTTTGCGGGCGGCATACTGCGACTGCTCCGCATTGTGGGTGTAATGCACAAGCAGCGAGATACCGACCTTTTCGTAACTCTCCAGCGCGCCGTAAGCGCGGTACGGAGAGCCGGGACGCCGCAGCGGATATATGCCCAGCGCCTTTTCTTTCTTGTTATCGAGCTTGCCGCAGTAACCGAAGTGAAACACCTCGTGATAAGCCGGCGCTCGCTTGAGCCATGTCAGCACATCAAATAAGCCTATCACAAATCATTCTCCTTTCGGTACAGTTGGGCAAAGGCTTTGATGACAAAATCCTCCTGCGATCCGCCGGGCAGCCACGGCTCAAGCCATTTGCCGCCGGCGGCGATATTATACTCACGGTTAAAGTTATACTCGGGATGGTAGTACAACCGCCGCGCGTAGACCGTGTTCGAGATGATCCGCGTGATCCCTCTGTTTGAATCGCTGTGGTCGGTAAAGGTACTCTCGTTCTGCAGATTGCCGGTCTCAAACGGCATGACCTCGGCGTTCTTGATCTGACTGAGCAAGAGAGCGGTTACCATCTCGAGCGCCTTGACGGCGGACACATTCAGATGATTGATCTTGGGGATGTTGAGCTTGACGGTCGACGTTACGTTGAACTGTGCCATCAGATCAGCTCCAGCTTGGTATAGTTGACGGTACCGTCGGGGTTGCGGGCTTTGAATCCGCGCAGGAGCCTGCGCGTTCCGCCGTACACCGTGACCTCACCGCCCGAGATGACGGGGACGTCGGGCGCAATATCGCCGTTGAAAAGAGCCGTACCGCTGATCTCGACCAGCTTCTTCTGATCGGTCAAGACGGTTTTGGCGCCCTCTTGATAATTGCAGTACAGCTCTTTGTGAAACACTACGGGCGATTCGCCGCGCTCGGTCAGACCTTCGCCGTTGATCCTGACCTCGATCGGCGTGGTGCATACCCTGTCGGGCACCAGCTGCGGATACTTCACAGCACCCTGCACGTCAGACCCGTCTGCCGCAGCAGCGCGTACACATCCCCGGGTACATACACGCCGTCGATCATGCGGACGGAAGTATCGTCGAAGCTCATGGAAACGCCGTTGATACCGTAGCTCTTCAAGACGCTGTCAAGGATCGCTGCGTTCTCATAGCGAAAATGCAGCATTCCCGAACAGACGCTGAGAATCGTTTTCTGCTGAAAGGCGGTCAGCCCGAAGTAATCCGTGATCCGGTTGAAGGTCAGTGTGTTGATATCGCCGCACACCGCCTTCACATAGCGGGTCATATCGGTACCCTCGGGCGCGTCCACATCGGCGTTTTCGATCACGGTCTTCATCAACGCGTTATCGTCGAGCGTCAGCGCGGTATAAAGGTCAGTCATCTCACTCACCCTGCGCCGGTTCGTTCTTCTTGCCGTCGTCGGCTTTCTGCAACGCCTTAAGCTCCTTTTTGAGCTTGGCGTTCTCGGCGGAGAGCTTCTTGTTCTCCTTTGCGAGAGCCTCGTACTGCTCGTACGAAACCTTTTTGCCGTCGCCGTGCTCCTTGAGGGTGCCGTCATCGTCGTAGATGTCAAAGCCGCGCTTCTTGTACACCGCCGCCTGCTCGTCGGTGGTCACGGTGTACTCGCGGTTCTCCTTTACTGCTCTCATAAACTCGCCTCCTTACGACGCCGCGTTGATACGGCAGCCGGCTTTCAACAGCTCGTCGATACCGAAGGTGCCGTTATAACGGCGGTTCTGGTACAGATAGCGGTCGGCAGTGCGGCTGTCGGAACCCGGCTCAAACAGGTGGATGTAAGAGTACTTCACGCGGGAGACCTGTGCCTCTGGATCGACCAGGATGTAGTTGATCTGCTTTCCGGTCGTTGCGACAGCGTAGCCGTTGGTGAAGTTGTAGGCGGTCTTGAAGCGTGCGCTGGGGACGGTCTTGATCTTGCCGATATCGTCCAGCGTGTGAACGCGGCGGTCGATACCGCCCGCCTTTGCGACGTCCAGCGTGCGCTGGATTCCCTCGGCGTTCTTGAGAATCTTCTTGAAGGACGGGATACAATAGAGGATCACTCTGTCGAGCGGCACGCCGTCGTCCTCCATCGCGCACAGATCGTCGTCGAGCATGCCGAGAACATTCTGCTCGGTGGGCGCGACGTTGCTGATGGCGGCGCCGACGCGAGTAGCCTCGGCAAAGAGCTTGCTGTAGGTGTAGCAGTCCAGCTCGGGGATCGCCTGTGTGGTCTCAAAACGGCGCTGGATGTTGGCGACGGTGACCAGCTGGTTGGTCTCGTCGACGTCCATCGGATCGACTGCAAACTCGATGTCACGGTCGTGATCGAGGGTCACGGTCTGGTAATCGTTCTGGTAGGTGCCGGAGTTGAAATCGGCGGCGCGGGTATGATCCTTATAGCCGCTGACGGTCAGCTTAGGGATCTTAAGATCCTTGGTGTTGATGAGCTGAATATCGGTGTTGGAGTGGAACAGGTCGTCGCTGGTCAGCTCCTGTCCGTACAGCTCTCTGAGGGTGTTGCCAAAGGTGGTTACATAGTTTAAAGGCATGGTTTATTCTCCTTTTCTTATTTTTTTCTTACGCCGAAGAGACCGCGGAGCATGTCCTGGTCGACTTCGTCGGAATCGTTGCCGTCGCCGCCGATCTTATCGAAGCCTTTGCCGCCGCTCTGTCGGGTACCCTTGAGCGCGGGGACGTCCTCGAGGACCTTCTTGACAGCCTCGGAGAGGGCGTCGGCTTTGACTTTGCCGTTTTCGTCGGTGACGTTGTTCAGATCAGCCATGCGGAGCAGATAGTCCACAGATTCCATCGGGACGCCCTGCTTGAGCGCTTCTTTCATCGCGGCGGTATTGATCCGCTCGCGGAGCAAATCGCTCTGCGCGGTGCTCAGATCGCTCTGCAGCTTTCCGACGTCGGGCGTGTTCTTCGCCTTCTGATCCTTGAACGCCGCGATCGCCTGCTCCATCTCATCAGAGGAAAGCCCCTGATTCTTGAAGTATTTCTTGAGGATCGTCTCCTCATCGGCGCGCTGCTTGCCGTTGATGATCCCGGCGAGCTTGTCATAGTCAAACGCGGGAGGGGTCTGATTCTGCTGACCGCCGCCCTGCTGGGTCTGCTGATTCTGTTCGTTCTGCTGATTCTGTGTGTTGTTTTCGCTCATGATAAGTTCTCCTTTCAGTTGTAAGGGTGTCTCCCAAGTCAGTTTGTAAGAGTGTCTTCTCTGGTCAGTTTTTGGGGTGTCCTCCCCTGCTCTGTGTTCTATGTTATAGAACACGCAGCACATCAGTTTTACTCGGTGTCCTCCCGTAGTTTTGAGTCTTCGGACGTATATCGATCGTCATTGCGAACCCGTCAGGGTGAGGCAATCTCAACCGATGATAGGCATAACAAAAGCGACTACTTTTCAGCAGCCGCTTCGGGTGCGTCGGTCTCAGCTTTTCTTGCTAAGCCCAACGATATCAACTTTTCAGCGCGGTCGGGGCTGACCGTCAGCTCCTCACCCGCCTTTTTCAGCTTCAAGCTGTTGGTCTTATCGTAAAAATCACGCTTGACCTTCAGCTTGACGTTCTTCTCTTTTACAGCTTTTTCCACATCATATCACCTCCTTTGGGCATAACAAAACCGCCCTGCCGTAGCGGAGCGGTTAAATCCCACTGTATTCAGCTTTTATACAATCTTTCGTTTTACACCGGACTGTATAGGCTGAACCAAAATCCTCAATAATGATTTTATTACCGCAACGCGGACATTTCAAATCGGTCGCGCCGCGTTTTGCAATTTCATTCTCTGCTTGCACTAAAAAAAGATGTTCTTCGATGGTGGTTTTAATAGCCATATACAACCCTCCTTATAAAAGCGTTATGTTTGATTGTTATACCTTGCTCTTTAGCTCTCTCTAAAGCATCTAAGATCAGATGCTGTCGTTCTATTAATGACAAATTAGGACATGTTTTTGCAGCAAAATAACTCGCTCTAAATTCATCGTTCCAAGAACCTTTTCTAAGCTTTGTACCACGAAAAGCTCTATGACCGTAGTATTCATGAGCTAAGGCGGCTCTCGAGGACATTTTGTCACGGGGATGATCTGATGATTTATCCGGTAATACATCGCCTCTAACCCTTATCACATCAAGGACATCATCATAACCGGTTCGAATCCCTTCATTAAACTGAAAAACTTTTTCGTCAGCTTCAATTGACTTTATATCCTCTTTCAATGACAGTATTTCGTCATCTGATAATATGTGATCTCTGGGCTGTCTTAGACCGTTAGGCAAATTACGTGAAGCTATATTTCTGCTTATCTTTATTATACCACTTTTCTCAGCTTTTGCAAGCTGTATTTCGTGATAAGACTGCCATTTTTCGGCGTAGGTTTGCCAGTCGTTCCGGCGGGCGAGGTATATCTTTTTGTTATCAGGATCGAGGGCGTATTTTGACAGGCGCCTGTACATCTTCTCCATACGCTTACCGTATGCCGCCCTCTGTTCGGCGTGTTCGATCTCGGTCAGCTCCTCCTGCGCTTTTTTCGGGAGCACCTCCCGATCGGGCGGGGTGCTGATCCCCTCGATATACAGGGATGAGCTGTCCTTACAGCGCGGATGGAACAGCCCGGCCTTCATCGCGTCACTGAGCAGAGGGTACTTGCCGCCGTGATCGGACGGCTTACCGCCCGCGTAAACGTCGTCAATAAAGACCATGCCGACAAAGTCCGCGCACCGTCCGCAGGCTCCGTGACGGCGGTTGATGATAACGGTGGAGATCCCCCACTCCTGCATTTTTGCGCCCTCGCCGCGCAGGTAGGCGCGTTTGTTGGCGGTACGGATCGCCATCTCGGCATAATCATGCAGTGTGTGCCGCGCGCCGTTGCTGTATTCCACACATTGAAGCCCCGCGCCGATCATGTCCTTTGTCGCCATATCGACCGCCTGCTCATAGGTAGCGGCGCCGCTGTTCATGAACACTTGCGCGTCGAAGATTGCTTTTCGGTAAGCGTCGTTGGAGCGCCGCAGGACAGCGAACTCGGCACGGCTGAGGTCGCTGGTTGTCGCCTCGATCAGCGCGTTCATCTTTCGTTCGTTGAGCCGGAAGAACGCCGCGTGCGACTGCGCGGTACTGCGGCGCGGATTGTAGCCCTTTTGGATCGCTTTAAGGATCCTCTGCTCCTGCCGATAGCCTGCGTCGGCGGCGGTAGCGGTCAGCATTTCGCCGACCCTGTTGTTCAGCTCGGCAAATTCTGCGGAAAACTTCTCTTGATTGTTGCGGCGGTATTCCTCGAGCGCCTCGAGCTGCTTTGCCTGCCACTGTTCCCAGTTATAGCCCTCTTTCAACTCCTCGGCGCGATGGTGCTTGAAGTTGCGCATCATCGAATCAATCAGGTAGTTCTCGATCCTCTCAAACGCGCGGGAAAGATCATACTCCCGAGACATCAGACGTCACCGTCAGCGTTGACGGCGGGAGGGTCGTCCATCATCACGATCCCCTGCTCCTCCTTGATTCGTCTGACCTCCTCGGCTTTCCATGTATCGTCCTTGCTGTCGCCGTAGAGCTCCTCTACAGCGGCTTGGGTCGACATGATACCGCCGGTTTTGCCTTTGGAGATCGTCTCGACCTGGCTCTCAAAGCTCGGGTTCGCGTACTCGCCGAACTCGACCGCAACCGCGGGCTTATCCACAGCCTGTTTGTGCCAGATCTGATCGGCGCACAGCACAGCGGTGACAACCTCGGGCAGAACGGTGTTCAGCAGTTCGATGATGTTGCCGCGGGTATAGAGCGTTGTTTTCTCTTTCTCACGCTGCGCCTCGGCGTTGTCGAGCTTCTTGACGTCGATACCGAGGGTCGAGGGGCTGATGACGCCCTGCAAAGCGAGATCCAGCGCGGAGATGTAGGTCGCGAGATAGCTGTCGTGCGGGATCGCCGCCTGTTCGTTATAGATACGGTTGCCGTTCCCGCTCTCGGATTTATCACTGCCGACCGCGATAAAGCGGTTGTCAAAGGCGTTCGGCTTAATCAGCCTGCCGGTCTCGGGATCGCGGGGGATCAGATCCTCGGGGATATACTGCTTGGTTCTGCCGGCACGCAGGGCGTCCATCCACTGGCTCCATGCTTCGTCCAGCGCGTCAAAGTTGTCGCTCTTGCCCTCGTACAGGCTCTCGCCTCTGCCCTTGAACTGCTCACTGTCGCCATAGATCGCGGGCACGGCGAGCATGACGGAGCTATCGAAGGTGACGCCCTTTGAATCAATCCACTTTGTCTGCGGGATGAAATTCAGCGGCAGCCGCTCACCGTTCTCGTTGACCAGCTCATAGCGGATATAGCCGTAACCGTAACGCTCCTTAAAGACGTAGCGGCGGTAGCTGTATGTGTAGGTCGTGAGAAAGACGACCTCGTGGATCCTGCCGCGCCGGTAGACAAACTCGACGTTCTCGCCGGAGACATACTCGAGGATCGGACTGTCCTGTGCGATTGCGGTATCGAACGTCACCTTGAACGCGCCGTCGCCGACGATCAGGAGCTTCTTCAAAAACCGCTTGAACAGCTTATCGAATTTATTCTCCTGCGCGATCGCTTTCCAGCGTTCCTCATGCGTCGGCTTCTCAAAGGTCAAGCCGTTGTAGTCATGTACGATGATGTTGGTCAGCACCTTGACGACCAGCTTCGGGAGCCCCGTGTGGATTTTGCGGATCTCCATACCTCGCGTCGACGACGCCTTCCAGAACATCGTGGGGCTGACGTCCAGCTGACCGAAGAAGTCGGACAGCTCGGAGCTGTCGCCGCGGTACCACAGCTTGTTTCTGGCGATACTGCCGTAAAGATCGAGCCGCTGCCGAATCACGATCTGATGATTAACAGCAGGCTCTATATGTAAGAAGTTACGGATCTTTTCTCTCAAAAAATCACCCAGTCCCATGTTTATCATTTCCTATCTTTGCTTTATACGGTATCCAGGCATACTGTCCGGAGTTGATACAATGATCGTTTCTGTCCTCGGGCTCATTGTCCTTGTTGTCCTTCCATGAATAGCTCTCAAACTCCGCGATCGTCGTCTTGCAGTGATCGAGCACATAGAAATACCCCTGCGTCAGCCACGACGTCACCAGCTTGATACGGTCGATGATCTTGAGCTTCTTCCACGAATTGTTGAAGGTATAGATACAGCCGTGCAGACGCTTGTACTTGTTCAGCTCCGTGATCGTAGCCTGATCGGCGGAGTCGATAAAGACGTTGCGAGCAAAGCCCCAGTCCTCTCGGTTGCGCTCCAGAAAGTTAATGAAATTCGGCACCGTATCGGACGGCGCGATCGGCTCGGACAAATCTTTGTTGTTGTAGACCTTCTCGTCGAGCTGGATACACTTGCCGCGGTCGGTAAAGCCGTAGAAGGTCATCGCGATCGTGTCCTCGGATTCGGAGCTGTAGGCGGTATCAAGACCCGCGGAGAACTCGATGAAACGCTCTTTGTGACAGTCGTCCGTCAAGAACTGCCGCGCCCACTCGCGGGAGCGGACGTGCTTCTTGCGCTCAAAGTTCGGGAACACCAGCCCCGTCGCCCTGCCGCGCAAGCCCTGCACCTTGTTCTTGTAAATCTTTGTTCCCTTCGGGGTGTTGTTCAGCACGCGGTCAAGCTCCGACTGCCGCAAGCCGAGATTATCCTTGAAGCCGAAGAACCAGTGCAGCCAGCCTTCTTTCGGTTCCTCGGTCAGATCATTGAGAATTTCCCGCGGCGTATCGTCGCGCCAGCGGTCGAGAGGGCGGGCGTGGTTGATGTACTCGTGATAGATCGGCAGGTTCGGATCGTCGGGGTTCAAGGTTGCCATCATGTAGTCGGCGCGCATAGAAGCCTCGCGGACAAATTCGATATCGGCGGTGTTGATCTCGTCGATATACAGACAGCCGTACTGACCGCCCAGCGCCTTCTTCCACTTTGTCTTGTCACCGTAGCCCATGACATAGATCGTCTTGAACTCGCCCGGCGCTGTCTGAAAGAGAAGGTGCGGAATCTTATCATCCTTGGTGCCGTTGCCGTTATAGGTGACCAGCGAATCAAAATTTTCGAGGATCCCGAGATCCTTGCGGATGATGTTTTTCTCGGCGGTACCGATATCGTTTGCGGCGATGATATGCAGCTTCTTCTGCGACTGCGCCACCATCAGCATGAATTTGAACGCGCCGACGGTAGTCTTGCCCGCCATAGTCGTGCCTTCGAGGAACTCCACAGGCGGCTTGCAGCGCAGAAAATCCTTGTATTTCGGCGAGAGAATCAGCTTATTCGGCACTGTCCTCACCGCCGAGCTGTTTGAGGATCCCACTAAGCGCGGACAGCTCCGCTCTAACGCTGCCGTCGAACTCGAGCTTATCCTTGAACAGACCGAGATGTTTGCCGAGCAGTTCGAGCGCTTTCAGCTTATCGGCAAGCTTGACTTCGCGCTCGACGCCGTCCTCGCCGAAGGTCTTGACCTTGACCGACTGGATCGCCGCCATATCGTCATCGGAAATCTTGTCCATCAAGAGCGCGGTATCGAGGTCGACGATCTCGCCGGCGTTGACAAAAGCGATCTTGGCGATCTCGCGGATCACGCGGTCGGCGTTGATGCCGGTGCGCCTGCTGCGCTCGGCGATCAATTTATCGACGGTGCTTTTGATATTAACATTTGCTAACAGCCTCGAGCCCTGTTCGTTAGCCGTGTCGGGCGAGTAGCCGGCTCGGATCGCCGCCTGAGTGGCGTTCAGATCGACCAGATACTCCTCTGCGAATCTCTTTTGTTTTTCTGTCAGTTTTGCCACTCAGCTCACCCCTTCCTTTGGTGCAAAACAAAAAGACCCATGTAAAATCCATGGATCCTTTTGCTCAGCACCAGCTGCAGTTACGGCACCGCCGATCTTTTCGACTGTACCGATTATAAGTATAAATGATACAAAAGTAACATTGTAACACCTTACCATTCATAACGATAGCAGCGCATTTTAATACTCCCGACAGTATCCATCCTACCGTCAGTAATTTGAGCAATTTTCCGCCAGCTGTACCGCCGCACCAGAAACAGGTAGATACAGTTCTCCTCGTCCACATCGGTAGACAGACGGCTCAGCTCCCTGTCGCGCCGCTCTCTGAGCTCAGTGATCTGTCGCTCGGCGTCAGCGATCTCCGCAACGGCAGCGCCCAGCTTGTCGGCAACGTTGCCCGCCCCGGGCAGCCCTGTCAGCGACGGCGTGACGTTGAAGACGTCGGATTTCAGCCGTTCGAGCTTTCTGAGCAGCTGCGCGATCTGCCGGTTTATCTCCTTGATCTCGCGTATGGTCATTAAAATTCCTCATTTCCTGCGAAGGGTTGAATTTCGCTTTTTTTTGATGATTTTGATGACGGCATAGGTGACGAGAGCGAAAAACTCGCCCGCGATCGTCGCGATCACGCCGCACCAAAACGGCGGTATGGTAAAGGTCATTCGGTTCCATCCTTCTTTCCCCACTCTCCCCACTCTGCTTTTACTCGATTATCTTCAAATACAATACGATGCGGAGCGACTTCTTCAATAGAACCGTCCTCAAATTCTACGGTTCCAAGGGTGTATTTGACTTGTCCTGCCGGAGCACCGCCTATCATCGGGCTTGCTTCTACAACTTTGCAAAATTCATGCCAACGATGAAACAATGCTCTGCGTCCGTTTACGGTACACCTCCTGTACTCGCTCTGCGAGAAAGTAACTAAACCATCTAAAGCTGCCAATATTTTTCCTCCTTATTTAATTGTTACGTTGCTCTGTACAAATTCCCATTTTCTGATCGTTCCTACCTTCGTCATATGAAGTATACCGCGTACATCACAGCACGGCTCGGTCACAATAGGTTCGATATCCATATGGGATAAGTAGGCGTCAAACTCTTCGCCTTGATATCGTATTTTAGCGGTAACCTGATCTTGATCCAGGTCGATGACAATGGCTTTCTTTTGCCTGTAGTCGGTATCACAGAAGGGACAAATACCGTCTTTGAGCTGACCGCCGCAGTTGATGCAGTTGGTTAACTTTCGCACGCTTATTCCTCCGTTTCTATGATTGTCGGGGCTTCATCTATAGCCTGCTTGATGCCGATTGTAAACATTCCTCTATCGGTGGTATTGTAATAACCACGAAGCATATAGTCATTTTCCTCAATTACCTTTATTAACTCATCTGCATCAATCAGCCGGCCGTGAGGTTTAGGGAGATTGTATTGTGATCTCAGCTCTTTCAGCTCTTCAAGCCACTCTCTGAGCTGTTTATGTTCCTGACCACATTGTGAACAGTTTTCTTTATCGCGACAATGTTGAATTGCCTCGTCAAGTGTCATCAGGCTCATTGTTCTTCTCCTTTTCAAAGTGATGATTCATGCATAAGGCTACCGCTACCGTAGCTAAGAACAGGCAGACCAAACAAGAAATATCAACCAGTGTTTCCATGCCTTTGATAAAAATACTGCTCATTCTCCCAACTCCCCGCTCAGATATTCGCGCCAGCAGTCCCTGCACAAGAAGCCGCATGGCGCGTTGAGCTTTTTAGGGCAAATCTTTGGCGGGCATTTATTTTCGGCGATAAACTCCGCAAAGTCGTTGACATCCATGCTTTTGAGTTTATCAAAGTTGGTCATTGTTTATCCCTCCTTCTATCGGTTCAAAACAATTTCTATCTGCAAGTGTATTGCAACCTATTAGGTATTCACAGCTATGTGGATTCCGACATATTGCTAACTTACCTTCGTGTTCTGGATACGGTGATGGATCATAGTGCTTGCAGACATCAATACACTTCGGTAGTTTGCTTCGTTCAGAAAAATTTGTTTTTGTAAAACATTTGATATCATTCTCCAATATCTTTTCTACCTCTCTTTCATATTCTTCCCTGCTGACCTGCGTACAGCGGTCGACGGTCAGACCGTTGCTGAACGTGGTGCGGTAGCGTATCTCGTATGTATTCGGCGGCGTGTAGGACGCGTCGACAACCTCGGTGAACGAGTACCGCACCTCGGGCTTGTCCCGCACGGTGCAGGATGACAGGACGATCACGGCGAAGATCAGACAAATCAGTCGGTTCATGGCTTGTCCTCCTCTGTTTCCTTGTTTTGATATGGAAATAAAAACGGACCGTTCTTATAGACATAGTTCCTTACATAATCTTCCATTTTCACTCTGTCGGTGAAAGTATCCAGTAATCGGGTAATAAATATAAAATCACCTAATGGATTCTGTATGTAGAGGTTAATTCCGTAACTTCTTACCTGATGTACCAACAACACTGTACTGTCATCATAGTAATCTACAAACCCGACCCATACGCTCGACAGGCGGTCAAAGTCCTTGTCGCTCTCGCGGCCGATCTGCAAGATCGCCATAACGGTCACGCCGAGGCAGCCGCCGATGACGGCGCCTAAGAAAGCCCATAGTATATTTGTCATGTGATCTCCTCCTGTAAGTTTATTGTGATACGGCGCGGCAGGTCGGGGTCGTTCAGCGTGATCGCCAGCAGATCGAGCGCTACAGAAAGCGCCGTGTTGCGATCGCGCGCCGTGTGCAGCCGGCAGCTGAGCTGATCGGTGCGGATCAGATCGGCTTGCAGCCGCTTCATATGGCTGATTCGTTTGTCGCGTACTGTACACGCCTGTCGGTATTCCTTGCGGTATTCCTCCTGCTTTTGTTCGCAAAGCTCCTTTGACCAGCCGTTATGGCGGTTCTTGTACCCGAGCTTGGAGAGCTTCGAGAAGTAGCGGTACTCCTCGGGCGGGTAATCGTCGTAATCGAGTTGACCGTCGATTGCCTGCTCCTCCAGCTCGAAAAACACTTTTTCGTCGTTAAAATGAATGATCTTCTTCGGTGTCATTGTTCCTCCCTATGTAGGGTTATGTAGGGTTTGAGGCATTTTCCTAAAACCCCTTTCTATATTTATCTTTCTTTTTTTCTATACGAAAGGTTAGAAAAACCCTTCAACTATACATAACCCTACATCAACGATATCGTTTTGCGTTAACGATCGACGATCAGAGATAGTCCGCTGTAGACGATTCCCTGCGTCGTTCTGACCTTTTCATAGCGCTTTGCCAGCTCAACGCCGAACTTCGTGTTGCTCATGCAATACTCGTTGTTATCGTCAGCCCACTGTGCATAGACGGCATACAGCTGCTTAGCCGGCACTGAGCCTGTGTTCTGACAGCAGTCGTTGATGAACGCGGAGATCACGTCCATCTCCCGCCTGTACTCTCTCACGCTCTCGAGGACGGCGCGGGGCATTTTGAGCCCCTCCTTCTGCCACAGCATACAGCCGTCGACGATCCACTTGAAGATCGCGGTCATCTCGGCTTTGAGCTTATGGGACAGGTTCTTGTCCACCTTATCGTCGGGGATGGCGACGGTGAAGGGGATCATATGGATACGCCGCCAGATACCCGTATCGGTACCGCGGATGATCGGCTTGTGGTTGGTTGCCATCCACAGCTTGAACTCGGGCTTGAACTCAAACTCCTCGCTGTAGAGCTTTCTGGCGGTGACGGTATCGTCGCCGGTGAGCTGCTTTAAGAGTCCTTCGTTGATACGCACGCCCTCGTTCGGCTCCACGCCGGTGACCAGCCGCGCGCCCTTGAGGCGGGCGATATCGCTGTTGATGGCGGAGCTTGCGTTGTTGCGCACCATGATCGTCTCGGGCTGGATGTTGGCGGCATAGTCGCCGAACACATCGCGCACGACGTCGAGGAAGGTCGACTTGCCGTTCTTGCCCGTGCCGTACAGGAAGAAAGCGCACTGCTCCGAAGTAGAGCCGGTAAGGCTGTAGCCCAGCGCCTTTTGAACGTAGCGGATCAGATCCTTGTCGGAGTTGAAGATATCGTCCAGGAAGCTCAGCCAGCGCGGACAGTCGGCGGCAGAGCTGAGATCGACGGAGGTGATCTTCGTGAAGAAATACTCCGCCTTATGCGCGCCCAGCTTGCCTGTTTTCAAATTGAGGATCCCCGAGGGCGTATTCAGCGCCATGCGGTACTTGTCCATCTGGGCGGGCAGGATCGGGACATGGTGCTGCACCTCGCTGAGCATGGCTTTCTTGCTCTTGTTGGAGCGGGAGGCTTTCATGTGCTTGTCAAAAGCCTTCTGCATCTCGGTACCCTCGTCGGCGTCTGTCTGCGCGTAGACTTTCAGCTCCGCCGCCATCGCCTTGACGGACTGATCCGCCATGCGCTCGGTCGCGCCGATATTGTCGACGCACCATTTGAGGGTGTTGTAGTAGTACCATTTCTTCTCGGTATAGCAGTAGCGGATATTGCCGCCGAAGAGATCGACGAAGCGTTCGGCGTTGCCCATATCGTCAAAGCTGTACAGCTTGATGGGGCTGCCCTCGTCGGTCTGACCGCCGTCTTGGATCGTCAAGCGGTAGTCGTCCTCTTTGGCGGCTCCTCTGTACACCTCCGCGCAGTCGGCGATCGCGCGGGCGATCGTGATCGCGCCGTAGGTGGTACCCGACTGCTTGCGATCCCACTTCTCGCGCATGAGCCCCGAGGATCGGAACAGGGCGTCCATCTTCTCGGCGTCACAGCCGCACCAGAACGCGAGCATGTTGCACAGCGCGAGGTCAGCCTCGCTGTGTGAGCCGTAGGCGGAGATATCGCCGTGATACAGCGCTTGGAACTGTGCGCCGTTCTTGGCGTTCGTTGCGGCGCGGATGATATCATTTGCCGTATCGAGCGCGGCGCGCGGGTGAACGACGGGAGCCGCCGCGGGCTCACAGCCTGCGCCGATATATTTGGCATGAAGCGGCTTGACGCTCTCGGTACCGTCGGCGATTTCCGTGTACTCGGAGCAGCAGTCGCCCGTCATGACGAAGAACCGCCCGCTGTCATACATCTCAAAGCCGCCGAAGCTATGTTTTTTCTTTCTGCCGCCTTTGGGCAGCTTGCCGCGGCAGATGATATGGATACCGGTACCCGACTGGCTGTACTCCGTGTACGATTGCAGGGTGTTGACAAACTCGGAGATGATACCGTCCTCACCCTTGCGATAGCGTTCAAGCTCCTCGGGCATATCGTCGATATCGACGCCGAAGCAACCTGAACCGCCGAACATGAAGCCCAGCCCCGTATACTGCGCGGACGCCGAGAGCGCGGTTTCAAAATCCGCCCATGTCTCGGGGTTGTTTGACATCGCAAAGCCGCCCGTGCGCGGGTTGATCGGCTTTTTGCTGATACCCGAGTGGGATCGCTCGTCGGGCTGAGCAATCCAGCACACCCAGTTTTTGAGCTTTTTCAGCTCTGCGGGGATCGCGTTGTAATTGTGAAATCCCATGTAAAAACTCCTTTACGAAATTAATGAGAAACAAAACTGTTTCACTTAACCCGCAAAACAGTCCGAAAGTTGCATAAAACTATGCAACTTTGCTTTATACTAAGTATCAAAACGGAAGATCGTCATCATCGGAGGCGGTTTGTGCTGCCGCCGCCTGTGCCGCCGGTGCGTTGGCGTAGGTCGTTTGCTGTGCCGCGGATGCATAGCCGTCGGGATTGACGTCGGGGCGTTTCTTCTTCATGACGTGCCTGACCTCGGGATGATCGGTCGGATTAAACCACGCGATTGCCTCGCGCTTATCGCCGTTATATTCATCATGTACAACGTGCGCGCGGACAGGCTTGCCGATCAGCTCCTGCATAAAGTCGGCAAGGCTCTCATAGTTCTTGCCGTTCGGCAGACCTGCCGCCTTGCCCAGCGCCATGATCTGACCGAAGCCATAGCCGTTGACCTGCATGTCAGCCTCGGTCGGCTCTTTACGTTTCCAAAGCGTATGGAAGAGATAACCGTTCTGATACCCCTGATTGACGTCGTTACGGATGACAAGGTTCATATTGATATGAACCGTTCCGCCTTTCGTCTTTCGTTCCTCTGCTTTGACGATCAGCACCTCATAATCGCCCTCGGGCTTGAGCCCGCCCTGCTGTGCCTTCGAAAAATCATTAGTAAATCCCATAGTTAATTCCTTTCTTTTGTAATAAGTTGAACCGCGTCCTCGACGCTGCGGCAGATACCCGCTACAGCACCGTAGGAACGCATTTTATTGATAAAATTGCTTTGTTGATCGGTCGGCTTCCCTGTCGGGGTCTTGACCTCGATGAATACCGCTCTGCCGTCGGATATTCTCACGCCGAACAGATCGGAGAATCCGCGCGGCACGCCTGTTGAAAAATACCGTCCGTCCTCTGTGCGTCCTGCACCGACATTCATGCGGAAGATGATACAGTACGGCGCGACCGCTGTTCTGATCTCATTCTGTATACGATGTTCTTCGGTCAAGAAGCGATCATCCCCCTCCGCTTTGCCTGAAAGTATGCCCAGCCCGGTTTATAGCCGCGCCGCTTGGCGTAGCTGAGCAGCTCGTCGTAGGTGTGGCAATCGTCGGGCGTGTCGAAATCGAGCCGGAAGCCCTCTACCTTAATAAGCTCCGCATCCTCGTCGGTGGTTAGCTTGCGCGTTCGTTTCGGAAGAAGCGCGCCGCAGTGCGGACAACAGCCGTTCTCGGCGTTCTCTTTCGGGAACGTGAAGAAGCACTCGGGGCACTGGCACACATGTGTGCTGTTTTCTTTTTCCTCTTTGATACGCGATCGTTTCTCTTTCTTATCGAGCGTCCACTCTCGATCGTCGTCGGGCATACCGTGCCGGGCGTAGTTGCCCACATGGTCGATGATGATCGCGCGCTTACCCTCGCGATACCGCATACAGCGCATGGCTTGCTGGATATACAGCGTCAGGCTGTGGGTCGGTCTGAGCAGGATCGCGCACTCGCAGTCGGGTACGTCGAAGCCCTCGGAGATCAGATCGACGTTGCACAGGATCGTGATCTCCCCCTTGCGAAAGGCGTTGATGATACGGTCGCGCTCATTCTTCGGCGTATCGCCGTCGATATGCCGGGCAGATATTCCCGCGTCACAGAACGCCTGCGCGGTCGCCTTGCTGTGCTTGATCGAGGCGCAGTAGCAGATCGCCTTCTTCCCGTTTGCGAGCTTGCGATAATAGGCGATCACATCGCCGAACACCTTGTTTTGAATCATCGCCTTGTCGATATCAGCCTGCACATACTCGCCGCGGCGGGTATGCAGACCGGTGAGATCGGCGACCGACGGCGCGTAGTAGTCATACGGCGCGAGGAACCCGTTTGCGATCAGCCACTTGGTCGATTTGCCGACGATCAGCTTGTCGTTGACGTCGCCGAGACCGTCGCCGTTGAGCCGGACGGGCGTCGCGGTCACGCCGACGCGCGGCACATCGGAGAAATACTCATAGATTCGCTTGTAGGATGCGGCAAGGCTGTGGTGATTCTCGTCGGTGATAATCAGCGCAGGGCAGCGTGACGCTGCACCCAATCCGCCTTTTGTTAGGTTTCTGCCTCTTGAAATGTTCTTTGACGGCGGGACGGAAGAGCTCAGCTTGCTGATACGTCTCGATACTGTTTGTACCATCTCGATCGAGCACAGCTCCATCAGCACTCCCCATCGGGCGAAGGTCGCCGTGATCTGATCGACCAGCTCCCTGCGGTGAACGAGGAACAGCACCCGCTTGCCGTTAAAGGTTGTCCGTCGGGCGATCTCGGCGACGATACAGGACTTACCGCCCCCGCAGCCGAGGACGATACACGGAGCGCGATAACCCTCGCGCCACGCGCGCCGCACCTCCTCGACCAGCTCATTCTGATACGGGCGGAGCGGCATTTTGAGCCTCCTTGCGTCTGCGGTTCTCAGCCGACGCGCACGGCATGCAGAGCTGTCTGCCGTAGTTCTTCACGGTGCCGTCCACGATCTGCTGCACGGTGCGCCTTGAGTCACTCATGATGACCTTGCCGCAGTCGGTACAGCGCGGCAGTTCCACGCCGCTGTTCAGCCAGTCGCCGAGCTGTTTGCCAAGCTCCGCGTCGATAATGCCCGACCAGCGATCGAGGAAGGTGGTGTCCTTCGACAGTGTCGCATTGTGCTGTCGATCAAGCTGGAACACGATATCGAACTCATACTCCGTGTTCTCGCGCTGGACGGGAGCCAGTCCGATCTTGACGGGCTTCATCCTGCCGCGGTCGTCCTCTTCCATCGCGTACGCCATCTTCGCGCGCATGGTCGTGATGGTATGGCAGTCAGCGGACAGGATCGTGTTGACGAGATTATTCTGTATCTTGCCGGCTTCGCTCCATGCGGTATAGCTGTTTTTGTCGTTTCTCGAGGCGATCTTGTCCTTGATATCCAGCACGCCGCCTTCGTTGTCCCACGCATGGGAGAAGCTGTCGATGATGATACAGCCGCCCTCCCCTACCGCCTGCGCCGCCGAGGTGACGTAGTCGATATATCGCTCGGGGCTGTAGGGCGGATCGAGCCTCTGATACAGAAACTTGCCGATCCCGTACTCCTCACGCTCGGCATAGAATCGCGCTCGGCCGTGCTCGGTGTCTATGACGGCGATCTTGTTCCAGTCGCCGACCAGACCGTAGGCGAGCAATAGTGATGACAGGGTCTTGCCCGAGCCGCTCGGCCCGGTGATCGCGATGCGCGCCTTGCTCTTCGCGCGCGACGCGGGTTCAAATATGATACTCATGTTGTCCTCCTTATTTGATGATCAGGCTCTCTGAGCGGTCAAGATGGACATACGGCAGGGATTTGCCCGACTGAATCAGTTTTTTTGTATCGGTCTTTCTGATATCGGGGAGCTTGACCTTCAAGAGCTCCTGTGCGTTCTCCTGCGCCCATCGGATGAAACCAAGCTCATCGTCAACGACTAAGCTCTCTGCGTTCTTACGGATGGTCAGCCGGGCGCGGGGCATGTCGATCTTCTTGATACCGATCGCGTTCATGGACGCGATCATGTGCTTTTTGAGCCTTTCGGCACGCTGTTCGATCACAAGACGGCGGGAGTGCAGCGTTCTTTCCTCGTCATGCATAGCCGCTGCCTCGACATACAGCGATTTCAGATAAACGGCGATGTTCTCGGCTTTGTCGTTGAACTCAGCCTCCAAGCCGACCAGCGTGTCAAACCACGCCGACCGCAGCTTCTCACGGAAGGCTTCGAGATCCGCGATCACCTCACCGTTGCCGTCGATATACCGCCCGAACTCGTCGGTGTCGGGCGTGTAATTGTCGATCTCGTCGAACCGGTCAAACAGCTCGTTGAATTGTTCTGTCATTTGATAAAGTTCCATAGCCGCCTCACATTCTCTCATTCCGCTCTCGGAAGGCGTTGACCATGTTGCCGATCTTGCCGCGGAAAAAGTCCTTGTTCTCCGATTCCTTGGCAAAGTCAATCATACGGGAAAAGCTGTCATACGCAGCGGCAAAGTATGCCTTGAACGCTTCTTTATCGTCTTGCTGTTGAGGAACAGCCGCCTGTCGGAGCTTTTCTTCATACTCCGCCTTCTGGTCGTCGAGCTGCTTCTGCGTTTCGACGCGGTTCTTCTCATGCAGCTCGCGGATATCCGCTACATGCTCCTCTTCCATCTGCTTCATCTGCTGTTCGGTGCTGATCTCGAGGCTTTTGATGGTCTGCTTGAGCTGACGGACGTCTTCGGAAGGCTCTGCAACAGCGACGTCGATCGGACGCGAACGGAGCTCGTTGATCTCGTTGCGGAGCTCAATGTTTTGATCGTCAATATCTTTGAGCGTGCCCTTTACCTTACGCAGCTCATGATCGCGATCTTCGATATCTTCCTCTAGATGCTCGTTGATGTCTTTGAGCTCCTTGATCTGCTGTTCCAGCTCCTTGACGGTCATGCTCTGGACGTCGTTCTCTGAGGTGATCTTCTGCTGATCGGGCTCTGAAAGAGTGGAAAGAAGGTAGAGCTTTGACTTGCCGATTTGTGAAAACGTTTTCACATTTTCTTCGCTCATATTTTCTATAATAGAAATATAATAGTAAGCGTTTCTGCGGCTGATATTGAACTCGGTACCGCAGTATTCCTCAAAATTCTGATAGCCCAGCTCCTTATAGAGCTTGCCGTCGCGCATCTCCTTGAGCCCGCTGCACATATCCCACAGATTGGTCTGCACCAGCTGAGCGGATACCATGATCCTGTTGTGCAAATCAAGCGCTTTGGCGTGCTGCGCGGTGATTTCGTTTGCCATGTATTACCTCCTGTAAGTATTGTTCATAGTGCTTTTCAAATGTCTTGATTTCGGGCGGCTTCGGGTTGTTCGCCGTATTGTTCCGATAACCGTAACACTGTTGAATCCTGCCGTTGCTGTTGATCTCCATCGTGTAGTACGGAGTATCGGGATTATCTGCTTTCCGCAGGAACATAATTGTCGTCTGATTCTTTGCGTGTCGCTCAGCATAGCCGCCGACACAATGTTTTAATGCGGCGCCTTCCTCTGCGATCTCGTCGATGCTCTTCGGTTGTCTGGCGATCAAATCATCCTCACTGTATTCATAGCATAGCCTTTTGGAATAGTTCTCTTCGAAGATGTTTTGTAATTTTGCGGTTTTCTTCACTTCGATCAGCGCCGATATTCTCTCGTGCATCGTGTGAAAAACACGGGGCATGTTGATTGCGGTATCATGCAGGTCATATCCCAGCTGTGTACACTGATCGAGATAATCGTGATACAAACCATGATTCACATCATGATTCAAAAGATAACGAACCAACCGCAAGGGAGACAGTCCGGTCAACGCACAGTGATCTTGCAGACGATTGCAAGCGTAGCCGTAAACTTGTGCGATCATCAAAACATCTTCGGGTTTGTTTTTCGGAAACTGCAGCCGGCAAAAGATAAACTGCTCATAATACCGTTCATGTCCCTGCAAAAGTTGAAACTCTACGCGATTCAGATCGAGCATTTTCAGCAGGTTATTACTTTTCAGGTTGACAAGATTATCAATCCTGACGGTGGGTATCTGATAATTCCAGCCGTTATAGTCAGTGCGTATCAGGTGATGATAGCCGGATTTGACCAAATACTCGATGTTCGGATGACGGACATATATCCGCAGATATTCCAACGGAGCAACCGTATTGAAAGAGCCGAGCTCACAGTATTTCAACTCCGATTCTCTGTATGCGTCAACGTTATACATCACATAAGTGTTATCCCGAAAACCGGTAAACCAACCCGGTGCAAAGAAAGTCGGCTCTCGAAAATACTTTGTCACTCTCCAGCGATCGCCGTGGCCGCTTTCGCCGTAATAGATGTACCGGGCACAGCCGTCTTTTGCAAACACATAACGGTTACACTCTTTAAGCTCACCGCCATAATAGCGATGAAAGCACCTAACAAAAAGCTCGACGCCTCTGGTCAAAAACACGCAGAAGTTCTGTGCTCTTTTACCGATCTCCATTTTTCGCTGAATCTTCGCAGGCACCGGCGGAAATGCGTACATCAGCGCTTCTTTTCGTTCTTTCTTCATAACCGGTCACCAGTCCATCAGATCCAGCAGGCTGTCCATACCGACTTCGATCTGCTGCGGTTTTGCAGCGGATTTATCATTCTGCTGCGTTTGTGCAGCGGCGTCGTTCAGTACGCCGTCGCCGACGTCGATCAGCATTTTGAAGCTGACGGTCGCGCCTGCAAAGTAGAATTGCACCGCACGCTTGTAGGCTTCGAGATCGGAGAGCCCGGTACCGACGCCCCTTGCGACCGCCTTCATACAGCCCTCAAGGGTTTTGTCCGTTTGGCAGATCGCCTGTGCGAACTCGACGTTCTGCTCGCAGAAGCAGCACAGGGCATTGAGGACGTCGCTGTGCATGATCTGACCGTAACGATCGTATTTTACTGTGTTATCCTCTTTTTGCAGGCGGTTGATTGCCGCCTCAACGATTTGAGCGCCGGACATATTGACAACGTCGATCGGCTCGGCTATAATGGAATTAGAAGATTTTTTCTTTGCCGCTGTGGAGTTGCCGCTCCCGGCGGTTTTCTTTTTATTGCTCATGCTTGTCCTCCTTATCGTTCTCGATAAACTCGCTCAGATCGGCGACCATGTGCCTGCCGATCCAGATGATCGCCGCCGCCATGACCACGCAGGCGACCGTCAGCAGGATGTAACGTACCAAAGGCGGTATCATCAGTCATCCACTCCTTTCGAATAATATGAAGCTATATTTTTGAGACGCCGCTTTCCTGCTGAAATATGTCTGGAAACAGTCGATTTCGAAAGTCCCAGCTTTTTCGCTATATCATCGTTTTTCATTTCTTTCAGATACTTCATGATGATACAATCACGCTGGCGATCGGTCAGCTCGTGTTGGATGGCACGGGCAAGGATTTTTTTCATTCTCGCGCGCTCTGGCTGATTGTCATCGTCATGAAGCCATAGATAATAAGAAATGACATCTGTCTGCTTGTCGTTAAAATGGATAATTTCGGTTCTCATATGATTTCTTGCTGAGTAGCCGTCTGATCTTCTGACCGATCGTCAACGACCTCAACTCCTTTCTCGGCGAGCATTTTGATGTACTCCGGACTGACCTTTGATCCTGCGCGGACAGTGTTCTTCGGCTTGTCCATCTTCTGCTTGAGCGCGCCGTCAAGATCGTCGAGCCGCTTGCGGATTCTCTTATGGGCTTCATGGTGCTTCTCGCGGTGCCGGCGGTCATGCGCGTCCTTCTCCTGTACCGCCTTTGCGAAGAGGATCGCGCAGGCAGAGAACAGGATCGCGCTGAGGATCGTGACCGGGATCAGATTGGCGGTCATGCTCAGGCCGAAGCCCAGAATCGCAAATATCGCGAGATAGTGGAATAAGATGATCTTGTTCATGTTCATGGTTGTGTCAACCTCCTTGTAATTCTTCGGGGTGAGCGGTGTAGTACCGGCTCATGCTGTCCCCCATGTTCTTGAGCATCGCCTGCTCGTACTTCTTGCGATCTTCCTCTGAGACGAGCCACGTTACGTTGTCGTCCTCGTCGATCAAAAGATACGGGATCTCTTTGCCGTCGACTATGATACTGATCTCACCCGACAGACCTTTGCTTCGTCCCATCTATATCACCTCTTTTCATCATATGCCGTCACGGCTTGGTCTCTTTCCTCCGACGTTAAGTGAACGCGCCGCCTAAGAGCTTTGAATTTGCAACCATTTAACATTTTCTTAGAAGGCTTCCACATGGATTAACGATGGATGATATGGCTTGGCGACCGGATCGGATCGGCTGAGGGGAATAGCCGACAGGCGACGCGCTCGCTTAACGCCGGAAGATTTGATTGTGGTTATTTGGTTGTTGTGATCTGATCGCTCTCGACCTCAATCTCTACCTCGCTCATAGCGAGTGCCAGATGGAGCAGGACGGTGCCCGAAGGCTTGCGGGTCAGCTCGTAGGTCGTGACATACGGCACCTTGGAGCCGTCCACCTCGATCAGGAACTTGTCTTTGCGGTCAATGATTTTGAGTGTTGCCATGATTCCTCCTTGATAAATAATGAAAATCGTGATATAATGTCGAAAAATATACATTAGGGTGATCAAGTGAATATTTCTATACATAAGTGTGATGAATTTGATTCTGAGCTGTATCAATACATTACTAAAGCGTTTATCATAAAGTTGACCAAAATGATCAATAAAAAAGATTATTTTAATTGCACCGAAATCACATATTGTGTTAAGCTGTCTGACGCCACTTATCACTATGAGAATCTCTCAGAATTTGATGACAATACATCACCAAATGATGTATTTGACAATATTTCAATTCATCTTAATCCTCAGCTTTACGCAAAAGAAATAATAATGGATTCTTTCTCTATTCACTTCAGTCCTAATCGCGTATCCTTTTTTATCGATTCTGATACGCTTACAAATGCACAAGCTAACAGCATAATCGCTGATATCCGAGAAGATATTAAATATTTACTGGAATGTGCTATTTCCGGTGAGGAGCGCCAACAAACAAAACAGTATCGCTATTCCATTAGCGACAAGAGTTATCACGACGGGAAGACTGAACCTTTCGTCTGGTATCGTAGCGCGCTCTTCTGGACTATCGCCGGAGTCGCTGTTGCTATTCTCATTGGAGCGGCAACGATTATACTTCAAATAATAAAATAAGAACTCTCCCGCCTTTGTGAACAGAAATGTTGCAAGGGCGGTTTCTATTATTATTAAAATGACTTTCACCCTCTCACCTCCTTTCGGTTTGCGGATATGATAGCCACATCAGATTCTTACGTGATACGTAAGTTTTGGCTAAAAAATATAAGCCCTGCTTGTGAAGGCGTCATGTGTAAACAAGCGGCGAGTTTGTACATCGTATTAGATGAAGGCTGTTCCTCGCCGTTCCAGACTTTTCCTATAGTATTGCGATTAATACCGCTTCTAAGAGATAATTCTGTACACGTATTTATCCCACAATCAAGAGCTAGTTTTTTTAATGCTATTATATCCGTTTGATATTTTTGATTGTTATCTGCCAAAGTATTCACCTCCTTTCATTTTGCGTTCAGCTTACTTGTTGCGTAAGTTTATGATACACTACTATTAGTCTATTGTCAATACTTTTTGCGTAAGTTTATTTGCGTTTTTTAAAATTTTTCTTGCATTTTGAGAAAGTGTAATATATAATAGTATTGCAAGGGAACGGCGGCGGCTGTTTCGACACCCTTGAGAGGGGGGTGGTTGCTTGGAATACATAATCTGCTTTGCTTTGTTAGTAACGATTATCGTTTTGAGCATAAAGAAATAACCGCCCTGTGACGCAACCACAGAGACGGTTATTGAAAAATAATTAAACTGTATCGCGAAACAGCCTGTGCTGTTTCCTTGTACTCTCATTATATTCTATTTGACGGTAAATGTCAATAGACATGAGGTGAGTTTTATGCCTACAATTGGAGAGCGAATTAAAGAAAGACGAAATGCGCTCGGCTTAACATTATTAGAAATCGCTGAACAACTCAACGTCAAAGAAGCTACTGTGCAAAGATACGAAAGCGGAGAGATAAAGAATATCAAGCATGAGACCATAGTGAATCTTGCAGAAATATTAAAATGTTCTCCTGCACATCTCATGGGCTGGGATGATACTCCCCCGACGACCGAGGACACGATCGACAAGCTGCTCAAGGCGCAGTACCAGCTCAGTGAAGATGATATCAAATTCATTAGGGATTACAACAATATGTCCTCTGCTGAGCGCGAGGCGCTCCGGACGGCGATCGAGGCGATCAAAAAAATAAAGGACGCTGATTAGCGCCCCCATTGACCGTTCTGATGATGTTGATAGATACACTCGATCAGATTGAGCATATCCTTAAGGACGGTTTCGTCCTCGATCTTGTCCGCTATTGACTTGATTTGTTCGATAATCGTTTCTCTGTCCATTCATATAACTCCCTTCATTCGTTTAGGTTACAACATCTATTATAGAACATATTTTCGAATTTGTAAAGAGGATTTTATTATGGGACTCTTATCAAAACTATTCAGCAAGCCCAAGCCACACATCCCACAACCTCCTGTAAAGCCTAATTCATTAGCTGCGACGTTATCAGAGTGTCAAAAATACAAGTGTGATACTTTTTCGATGTTTACTGTTCCAAATTGTGAGTATTGCTCTAAATATGGACGTAGTCGCAAGGGAAAAGCCCAAGTATACTCTATCAGTGGTAAAAGCAAGAAATATCCCTCTATGATGATTATACCATCGGATTTAGTTATCGGCGAACCTTGTCCGATATGCAATAAATATATTTCATATGGTATATATATCGAAGGAATCAGCACATTTTAACACATTTATTATCAATACAATTATTAAGGAGGTTCCAATGTATTGTCCTAAATGCGGTCAGCAACAATCCGATAACGCTAAATTCTGTAATAACTGCGGTAAAGTACTTCAAGCGCAACAACCGCCAATTCAAAATCAACCCGCTGTTACAGCCACGCCGGTGTCGCCGCCACCGATCAATCAAATTCCTGTTCAGCCTGCTCCCAAACGCAGAAAGCCGTGGTATAAGCGCTGGTGGATCTGGGTAATCATCGGATTCTTCGGTACAGCGGTTCTCAGCGGCATTTTGAATAATGTAATGCCGAAACAATCAAAAAATGCGTCTTCCGGTTCTTCCTCTGTAGTTTCAAAATCGGGCGAGACCTCAAAGTCCGTCCCCACGATCACCCCAGCCGAAGACGACGCGGCAGACTATTATATCGTTGGCGAAAGCTATGAAGCGAAGGGGTTGAAGATCACCGTTGACAGCTGCGCAGAGTACGTCAATGACAACGAGTATTACCAACCGGCAGAAGGTAACATCTACATCAAGGTAGGCATTACCGTAGAAAACACCAGCAATTCCGATAAGTCGGTCGGCGCAGGATTGTTTAAATGTTATGTCGACAATTCAGTCGTGGATCATGAGTGGTTGGTAGGTGACAAAGACAATCTGACTTCCTATGACAGTATTTCTCCCGGCAGGACAGTCACCGGATCGCTCTATTATGAAGTGCCGAAAGACGCCTCTGTCGAGCTGGAATTTACTCCGAGCTATCTGTCAAACAGCAAGCGTGTTGTATACAAACTGAAATAACAACTCAAATTTCACTTCCGGTTTTATAACTGTACTTTACTTTAAACTACTATAAAATTACTATAAAGTAATTACTTTTCTAATTATAATAAAAACCGCCCTACCCTGCTGGAACAGGATAGAGCGGGTGTCGTACACAAGGGTACAACGAATATGGTCGCCAAACCATATCAATATTCTAACATACCCTTGTGAATTTTGCAATAGAAATTACAAGGGGATTTTTATACCCTTTTTGAGGTGTGATATGAATATTGAATTGAAAACCGCCGCGGCTTACATCCGCGTCAGCACCGATAACCAGACGGAGCTCTCCCCCGACAGCCAGATCAAGGAGATTCGCAAGTACGCAAAACAGCACGGTTATATCGTGCCGAACGAGTACATCTTCCGCGACGACGGTATCTCCGGCAGACGCGCTGAGAAGCGCCCCGAGTTTATCCGCATGATCGCGATCGCCAAGCAGAAGCCCGCTCCGTTCTGCGCGGTGCTGCTGTGGAAGTTCAGCCGATTCGCCCGCAATCAGGAAGAGAGCATCTTCTACAAGGGTATGCTTTCGCGCAACAATGTCGAGGTCAAGTCGATCTCCGAGCCGATCCTCGACGGCCCCTTCGGCAGTCTGATCGAGCGCATCATCGAGTGGTTCGACGAGTTTTACAGCATCAATCTCTCGGGCGAGGTCAAGCGCGGCATGACGGAACGCGTCGAGCGCGGCGGCGCGGTGTCGATCCCCGCCTTCGGCTACGATATCGTCGACAAGAAGTATGTCGTCAATCCCGAGACCGCTCCGATCGTGCGGCAAATCTACGCCGATTATCTGAGCGGCATGGGCGCTTTGCAGATTGCCCACAAGCTCAACGACCTAGGCGTCCGCACCACCCGCGGCAATCTGTGGGAGAACCGCACGGTCGACTACATCCTGCGCAATCCCGTGTACATCGGCAAAATTCGCTGGAATCCGAACGGCAGGACGCGCCGCAATTATGATGACCCGAACATCATGATCGTGGACGGTCAGCATGAGCCGATCATCGACGAGGACAGCTTCAACAAGGTGCAGGCAGTATACGATGTCAATCAGAAGCGGCACGCCCGCTATGCCCACGATACCGGCAAGAAGTACATGTACATGCTCCACGGGCTGGTCAAGTGCTCCGACTGCGGCGCGAGCCTGTCGATGTCGGCGAAAGGACAAGGGCTTCAATGTATCAGATACGCTAAGGGTCAGTGCAAAACGTCCCACTACATCTCGCTGAACAAGATCAATGAGAAGGTGATCCGTTACATCGACGTCGCCTTCTCAACAGGCGTCTTCGACCTGGTCGTCAAGCCGACCGCCGCACAGCAGGAACCGTCGCAGATCGACGTCGAGGCGCTGATCGAAAAAGAGCTGAAAAAATACGCCCGCATCAAAGAGGCATTTGAAGCGGGAATCTATACGGTCGAAGAGCTGCGCGAGAGCCGCGAGCTGATCGACGAGCGCATCAACGCCCTACAGAAGCAAGCGGTCAAGCCGCGGCAGTCGCAAGACGCGCTGCGCAGGAAAATCATCGAGCAAAATAAAGACGCGGTACAGACGCTCAGAGACCCCTCTGTGAGCGAGCAGGCAAAAAACGATCTGCTCCGCAGTTTCGTCGATCACATCATCTTTGACCGCGAAAATTCCCGAATCAGCGCCAAATTCTATATTTGAGCACTTCAAAAATCCCATTCCCATGCGAAAAACAGCCGTTATCTGCTTTTGGTGTATGGGGGTCCCGACGGTGAGCTCGGGGCGTCTATGCGCTATTTGGCACAGCGGTTTTCCATGCCGCTGCCGGAGCTGAAAGCGACCCTGACAGACATCGGTACTGACGATCCTCTATATGTACAAAACGCACTTTTTGCCCTTAATTCTTGTGCGTTTTGTTCATTAATCTCCTTTCCTTTTAGTACTTTTGCACAACAGGTCTTCGGCATCAAATTCAGGTGTATGTTGAGCGATCTATCGTTGAAAACCTCTATTTTTTCAACCAGATTTCCATAGAATATTTCATCCCAACAGCCGTCAACAACGATACCTTGAATGTACTCCCTTATGCTTTCGATGATGCTTGATTGATTCTCGGCAAGGGAATTTCTCTCCTTTTCATCTTTCAATTTTTTATTCGTTTCTTTGTACTCGTTATTCAGCCTTTCAAAGCCTTTTTTGTACTCGTCTGTTTCGATATCACCGGACAAGCACATATCCAGGATCTTCTGCTTCTTTTTTTCTATGGTTTCTAACTGTTTTTCATAATATGAAACCCGACTGTTTTCCATGCTGCTCTTTAATACTGAACTAACAATACCGATTACTTGATCAGCTATATCGCTCTTATCACGCATAATATCACATGTGATATGTGTTAAGATTTCTTTGAGATCTTGATACTGAATGTTTACGTTGTCGCATCCGAATTTTTCATTTTTACTGTCTTTCCTGGAGCTTCCATACCTTATTTTATCTATGCAAGACCAGTTTTCGTAGTGCTTTTTGTCATTGCCTCGTCTTCTTATCGTATGTGTGAATCTTCCGCCACATTCCCCGCACCTTATTTTACCTGACATCGCATAACGATTAGAATAGCAGCTTTCTTCTGCTTTACATAGGTTCTTTCTGCGGGTAATCTCCTCTTGTACCGCTTCAAACACCTCTCTTGATACGATCGGTTCATGGTGGTCTTTTATTACAACATAGTCGATCTCACCTTTGTTCCTTTTCTTCGAATGTGTGAGATAATCCGGTGTGAATGTTTTTTGCTGGACTAGATCGCCGCAATACTTCTCGTTTTTCAGCAATCTCATGATCACAGTATATGACCAGTCTTTCATATATCGGGAAGTTTGAACACCTTCTTCGCGTAATTGCTTAGCGATAACGTGAGCGCCTTTTCCCTCATCCAGATACATATGAAAAATGCGCCGAACGATTTCAGCGCCTTCTTCGTTGATATACAGTTTTCCGTTGCACACATCGTATCCCAGCATGTCTCTTCCGAACACCACGCCTTGTTCCATCATTCTTCTCTGACCCCATTTACATCTCTCGGAAGTCTTACGGCTTTCTTCTTGTGAGATGGAAGACATTATCGTGAGTCGAAGCTCCGCGTCAGCATCAAGCGTGTTGATATTGTCATTCATGAAATAAACGCCGATTCCTATACTTTTCAGCTCTCTTGTATAACCAATGCTATCCAGAGTGTTTCGGGCGAATCTGGATATTTCCTTTGTGACGATCATATCAAATTTATGTTCATGAGCATCTGATATCATCTTATTAAAGGCTTTTCTCTTTTTTGTGTTTGTACCTGAAATACCTTCATCCACATAGATCTCATAAAGCTCCCATAAAGGATTCCGACGTATAAACTCATTGAAGTATCGCTGTTGGCTCTCAAGCGAATTTGCTTGGTCAAGACTATCCGTAGAGACTCTGCAGTAAGCGGCGACCCTTTTGATATCGCTGACTAATGATTCTTTCATTATAACTCATTCCTTTCGTTTTTGCTAACAAACATTATATCTATAAATAGTAATAAGTCTATCCCTAAACGATTAATTACTAAATAAACCAACACATTATTTTACTTTCTTAAGACACTCGCAATACTGTGTGTGATTGATTAATCCTTTTTCTTTAATTGATAGTAGCAAAGCTTTTTGAAGCATTTGACTAAACTCATAATTCTCTGTTGCCTTAGGAATCGGTTCATAGATAATCTTTGTTTTCACTGCAAATCACCCATACATGATTATGTGAAACTGCAGCAATATATGAGCATCATACCTTTATTTGTTGTCGCGCAGTCATTCGTTCTCATTGTATCACCTTCCAAACTGATTTTTTCCTTCATTTCTTTTACATATCAAATAGATACCAAAAGCAAAACTTTCTGAATAAGTCTTATCAGGAATCATTGATACAACGATTTGCGAACACTGAAGAAACCCAACCTAAATTGTTTTAAGATTCATCATCTGATTCTGAAGAGCTCTTTTGTTCTCTTTCCATCTGATCATCCGCTTCAGACGCTAAATTAAGGCTGCATATAATTACCACTCCAAAGAAGCCTCCGACAAATAGTCCGATAAAAAAACCTATCATTATTCCTCCTATGATCTTATGTAAGCAAACAGGCACCGGTTTCCCGATGCCTGTTGATTGTTGTTAGTTGTTAATTGAGATATTCGATTGTGAAATACTCCGGCGGAACTGCCTTTGCCTGCCACACGTTATTTGCAGACAGATACAATTCATAACCATCCTCAACAAACCTCTTGGCGTCAATGATAAGGACGACAGGATTTCCGTGCCTCTTCCCTACCTTGACTGCTGTTTCGAAGTCCGGCGAAATATGAACGAACTGTCTGCTCATAGGAATCAGCCCATGTTGCATGATTGAATCCAAGAACCGTGTAGCTGTTCCGTGATAAAGATGCTCCGGCGGTTCAGGCTGTTCCATTTCGATGACCACACCCGGAATCGAATGTCCCTGATTGGCGCGAATCTTAGTTCTTTGTTCGTTGAAGGAGTATCTTCCCTTCTCATCTTGGGCGACGATCTGTTCCACAACGCTTCTTGTCACCTCGGGGTATCTTTCCTTCAGCGCCTTTATTATGGTGTTTACGTCTGCCCAACCGCCATTCCGATCTATATATAATGGATCTGTACTGTGGCGTAGCATATAGGACATCTTCTTGCTGATCTTAGTAAGTTCCATAGATGACTTTCCTTTCGAATCCTTATCTATTAAAATACTCCGGCGATTCATGAAAGTCAACTATAATCTCACTTACATAGTCATGTTCATATCTTCAGCTTGGAACATAGCAGCATATGATTCAACAGTGCCGGCGATCTTATCCATATCAGACAAAGTCGGTTGATATCCATACCATTCCGTCTTACCGGCATAAGTCCATGCGTGAACTCCTTTATAGTCATTTCCGCCTCTGGTGCCAAGTATATCGCTGAATATGAAGTGTTGTGAGTCGATTTCTCCTTCTGTGCGATTAAGGATTTTAACAGCTAGTGCAGGATATTCATCGGACACACCTTGGGTAGTAAATCTTACCTTGATTCGCACATCCTCATCCAGCCGACCTATCATGCAGTTCCCACAGAAATAGGGATTATCGATCACTTCGCTGTTTTCAAACATCTTTCGAAGATTGTTTTCAAAGAAATTCATAGCCTTCCCTCTCTGTTATTACATTGATATATTAAATCCTTCGGACTCAGAGTCTATCGGTATATAAGGATCCGCTGAGTAAATTGATTTTCCCCTGAATGAAATGTCAGTTATTTCCTCAGGCGAGAAACCATGAGAATTATTAAACGCTTCATAGAAATCATGACGTTCTTTCGATGGGATATCCCATGTGCTGTAGCTTTGCATAGACGTCATTTTGAAATACCTTGCAGGATACTTAAAAGTTAGAGCTATATCATCTCGCTGAACTGTGACAGACAGAGTTTGGGCTCCGCTCTTATTGACAGCATCAATAATTGCTTTTTGTCGAAGGAGAGGACTGTCCTCAGCTTCTTCAAAATCCCGAAGGTATTCTTTCAATAGTTCGTTTGACAGCAGATCGAAAACAATATCATCTGAACAAATGCTCATATACTCATTTCCCAGCCCCTCAACGACAGCCTTCGGTGTTCTGAGATAATCAAGAACCAGCTTTGTACTGGCTTTATCCAATGTGAATCCGCATGTGTATTCAACATCATTAAATGTTTGACCGGACAAAAACATTCGCCTGGCTGATTTATCTGCGTCAACTTCTTGATACTCTTCAAATCTGGCGCCTGCCGTAGGATTCTTGAATCCTGATTCCATAAGCTTGTCCGATTCAATGTCTACATAATCTGCGACATACTGACGAACCTCGGTCTCGATCTTATCAGTGATATCAATAAAACTCATTTTCGAATCCATCTGAGGGAACACTCCACGAAGAGGATACTGCATATCATACAGTTTGTTGTCCAGTCTGTTATAAATACCGCTATAAATGAAAGCTGTATTTCTGGACAAAGGATCGGTTCCATAATTTCGCTGACAGTAGATAAAATCGAAATCCTCATCATAAGGAAATATGATTTCACAATCGTTATATGATAACAGCCACTTGCCTTTGGCATTTACAAGCGTGTCATGCAGTCTGACGTGATCTTTCCAAGTGAATCCGCAGTCATATACATACTCACTGCTGAAATACGGCGGATCACAGTAGAAGAACGAATCCTCACGATCGTAGTGCTTAATCAGAGTTTCGAAGTCCTGATTTTCCACAACTGCGTTATTCATCCTGATGGCAAGCTGCTCGATTCCGTCATACAGTTTGCTGATGTCAAACGGCTGACTGGCAAAGCTCTTGCATGAGCTCGAATAGCTGTGGCGAATCAGTTTGAGGAAGGTCGCTGCTCTGTGCAGATCGCAGTCGTTCTCTATCCTGTTCTGGATTTCAAGGACAGCTTTGGCTACATCAATGTCGTAAAGGACTTCCGTGAGCTTCAGTTCTTCCTCGAAATACGGATTATGGAAATCCTCTGAGTTGATTCGGCGCTTCCATTCCTCGAAAAAATCTCTTGAATTCAAATGGCAAAAGCCAAGTTCGACTTTGAAAGCGTTAGGTCGAAAGATCATCACTCTGAACAGATTTGTCAGATTGCGGTTGTAGTCGTTGTAAACTTCAAACTTGTCCTTCCGGCGTTTTCCGAGAAGCACAGCACATGAACCGCCGAACGGCTCAATGTATCTGTCGTGCTTATCGGGGAACATAGCATACAAGATATGAAGTATCGGACTTTTGTTTCCCACCCAAGTGACCGGGCTTTTGATGTTATCACTCTCCCATCCAACATCAACCGCCCTAAATGCAAAAAGCAATATCAACCATTACATTTAGAAACGATTGATATTGCTGTTAATTACTTTTTATTCCGTATCCTGTTCAAACGGGATAACGTTTGTACGGTGTCTGGTGTGAGGCGCTATCTTCGACTTTTTCAGCGTTTCGATCTCACGCTTGAGCTTCTCATCGGAGAGCTTCTTTTCCCTCTCTGATTTTTCGAGCGATTTGATTCTCTCATCCAGCTCATTGTACTTTTCCTCTGCCCTTTCACGAGCCTTCGTATATGCTTTCCTCTCCGTGTCCTTAAATGAATCGATCCTCTTGGAAATCCTGCTGTATGCGAAAAGGATGGCACAGCAGAAAAGAACGAGAAAAACTCCGATGATGATTCCTAAAAATACTGCTGTTGTTTCGTTCATTACGAATTCCTTTCTTCAACTTCCTTAATAACTCTGCCTATGGCAGTTATAACAGGCACAGATACTGCGTTGCCTGCCATCTTGTATAACTGATTGTCCGAAATACCTGCGGCAAGGGCTTTGTCAAATTGTTCATCTGTAAACCCCTGCAATCGCCAGCACTCTCTCGGCGTTAATCTTCGGATCCTGCCGATATGACACTCTCCGTTCTTATCAACGATCAAAACCGCAAACGGCGCATTTTCATCTATTTCTTCAAGGAAGATGCCCGACCGTTCCGCTTTTCGTCTGCCGATGCCTGCGTTGTACCTTGCGGTTATACACCTTGCAATCTCCGTAAGCTGTGGATCGGTATTCAAGTCCACAAAGTAATAAGCCTGCGTCGCGCTCGTTGTCAGCGTATGGGCGATTTCATAACCTACCCGACCGCGTCTTGAATTGAGCGTTGCGTAAGCCGTATCGATGGTATCGCCGGGCTGAGCGATTTGAAAACCCTTTTTTGTTTTCACTTTGATCCTCAATCCGAAATCCTCAATAAGATAGATACCTGTCTTACCGCCGAAGCCGCCTGTTCCGCTTGTGAGCGTTACGCCTACTCCGTCTGAGGAGTAAAGCCGCTTTCCCTGACAGCCTCCTTTGAGCTGTAAAGGAGCGTCCCCACTTGCTTGTGTGAAAGATAATACTTTTCCTGTACATTTTTCTCGATTATATCCGACAATGTACACCCTGCGTCTGGCTTGCGGCACTCCGTAATCTTTGCTGTTAAGCACTTGCCACGTGACATCATACCCCAATTCGTCCATCGTACTGAGGATGGTTGCAAATGTCCTGCCGGAGTCGTGGTTAAGCAATCCGGGTACGTTTTCAAGCAACAAATACTTAGGTCTTTTAACCTCGGCAATCCGGGCAATTTCAAAGAACAGCGTTCCTCTGGCGTCCTCGAATCCGCCGCGCTTTCCGCAGATGCTGAACGACTGACAAGGGAATCCTCCAACGATAAGATCAATATCGGGCAAGTCTTTCGGATCGATTGTTCTTGCGTCCTCAAAGTATAACTCTCCTTCTGTATCGTATATAGCTTCATACGCTTTCTTGGCATACTTGTCGATCTCACAATAGCCGACGCACTCAAAACCGTCTATGGCTTCAAGTCCCGACCTGAAACCGCCGATGCCCGAAAACATATCAAAGAATTTGATAGACATAACTTGTCATCTCAAATCCAACAGTATAATTCATCACCTCTACATCTTCATTTTCATGCCGCTTGATTCTTCGGGAGCTTCGTCCTGATTCTCTGCGACATTGTTTTCTGCTTCAACTTCTTCGGAAGACAGTTTTCTGAATGAATCCTCATCCCTGTTTAATGCAAGTGAACTTCCGTTATCCCAATTCACATGGATCTGAGCGATGTCATCAACAAACATCACGCTCCCCTTTGTTCCGCTCGGAACAGGAGCAAACGGATCGTTCATACAGAGGCATTCCACTCTTGTGCCGGGCGGATACATACTGCGGAGACCTTCTGCCTGTCTGCGAAGTCTTTCGTATTCGTTCATAATTTTTCCTTCCTGAAGCAATGCTTCTACATGATTTCCCCGAAAGCAAAACCGAATTCAGCCTTTTCAAGAGCCTGCTGCTTCGGAACTAAGATTTCGAGAAGCTTTGCACGGTATTCCAAATCCGTGATTTTATCAAGGTAGATGCCGTAAGTCGTAAGTAACAAGCTGCCGTTTGGCTTTTCCACTGTCACCTCTCCGTACATTCCTTGCTCACAAATGAAATCCGCGACTTGCTCAATATCGAAGAGCTTCTTCTCTGTTCTGACTGAGTGTCCGATCAACACGGGGTATTCTTTAGTCATTTCCTCCCTCCTTTTGCCGGTCTGATATCTGCTGACACTGCACATCGTTACCTTTCTCCCTTCTTGATAACTGCCGTACCGAATCTGCGAATCAGAATGGCATTACAGATATAAAAAAACTCCTTGTCACAGATGTTTCTGCGAAAGGAGATCTCTTTCAGTGATAATCTTTTTGTTCCGAGATAGAGGTCATTCGCAAAATCAATGAGCACTCTGTCCTTCGGTTCAAGATCTGATGTCATACAAAAATACCCTTGCGAGGTATGTACGGCGTGATCCCAAATATTCGGGCGGATGGTCAATGTGTAAACACAGGCTATGTGATTAAAGTCATCCTCATTGATATCCTGCATAGCCGCTTCAAAGGCCGCCTTATGAGCTTTACTGCAGAAGAGCTTGTTGCCTTTGTATTTAGCGAGTATATTGATCACACGATGCGCGAAAGGGATATACCGGTTGTCGAGCAGGAACGTTTCAACCAAATCCCTTGTGATGATTGCGTTTGATTGGATTTTCCTTTTGATATACGGGCAGTGAGCTTCTACGCAGCTATCGAGCTTGCAGTCACAGTTTCTGCATTCGGAACAGCTGTTGGCAAACTCCCAAACCTCTTTTCTCTCAAAGTTAGGCACGACCTTCATATCGCGCTCAAATCTCTGCAGTTCTTTATTTTCGGTGAAATACATCTCTCCAACTCCTTTTTCGTTTTTGTTTCAAATTCTTCTTTTAACTTATTCATCAGCCAGACTCCGTCAATTGCGGTTAGCATATTAAAGTACGGAGATTTGAAAAAGCTCTCACATTCAATGATTGTATATCTGGCACAAGCGCTTCTCGGACATAACCATAAATCTTTCATTGCTTCTCTGTAATCATGTGCCGCTTTTATGATGATTGCATTCGCTAATTCCTCGGCCGCATATAGCATTGGATCTACATACAAAATAATCACCTCTTCAAATATTTTTTTGCAACAAAAAAAGAGCCAATCACTATACTTCTAAAACTAAATTAGAAATATAATGATTGGCTCTTGAATTATTGTTATGTACCAACCGCCCAAGATGTCGGGAGCGGGCGGCTGGCTTGAAAGGAGAACAATCAAAAAAATGATAAACTCGATTATAAAACAGAAACAGCAACTGCCGCCAAATTTTTAGGATAAAGAAATACTCACTATCTGATGTTGGCATCTTCCTATTTTCACACCCCGTCGCCAGGGAACTATCTTCGGCACTACAGGGCTTAACTTCCGTGTTCGGGATGGGAACGGGTGGACCCCCTGCGTCATCAACACCAACTGTTGATAGTGAGTATTCTTTTGGCTCCCCCAGTTGGACTCGAACCAACGACAACTCGGTTAACAGCCGAGTGCTCTCGCCCGCGTATTTTTACATACTTGAACGTGTCTGAAAACTCACTACTTATCAGTGTTCATGCAATGAACTGTTGATATGAGTTATCCAGTAATACCTCTATTCTATATCCTTTGCCAACAGAGATTTCTTTGAATAGTGTGCAGAGTATCATTCTCTTTCGCTCCGGAGAGGCGTTATCGAATTCATCTGCCCAACTAACGAACTGCTCATAATAGTAATCTAATTTTAGCATGTCAGCTTCCTTATTGTCAAGCTGACTTTTCTTTTCCTCTAACAGAGCCGTGCTGTCAGCGATTCTTTCCTTTGTGGTAGTAATCGCAAGAGCTAAGGCATCTTCGGTGAATTTACTGTCGCCGAGTAAGGCATTGGCAATCTCTGCCGACAATTCACGAAGCTTTCTTTTCAGAGACTCGGTTTCCTTTTCGAGCTTTTTGATATCTCTCTTGATTTCTGAAATCTGAGCCTTGTACCTTTTCTCGATGGCTGCGTCTTTCGGAGTCACCTTAATTTTCCTAAAGCACTCATGAAGAACCTCAACGACTACCGAGTCAACCTTCTGTGCCATATATACCGTTTGACCGTCACATTGATTCCGGTTCATTGCGGCTCCTGCACATAAGTATCTGAATCGTCTAACACCTTCGTGTACTTTGCCGTCTTTGGTTTTGTACCTATCAATAAAGCTGTTCGCGCACAGCTTTTGTCCGCAGTGGGCACAGTAGATGTTGCCACCGAGCATTGTAGAGGATTTTGCTTTTTTAGAGATTTGAGTTCTCTCTTCCTGCTTATATTTTCTTTGCTTGAGTATCTCTTGAGCTCGCTCAAAGGTGTGATCATCAATGATTTGGAGTTCTTCGATTCTTCTCGATCTCACTCCCCCTCTCACATAGAAACCGCAGTAGATTTCGTTTGAGAGTATTCTCTTAATGGTGTTGGATTGGAACCTCGAACCATTATGAGTAAGTATTTTTCTGTCATTGATGTATTCAGCCATCTTATAGGAGCCGAGTCCGTCTTTGACTGATTTCTCGAAGATAGTTCTGACTATCTCAACTTCGGAAGGTTCTTGCTCCAGCTTGAGAAGTTCCTTGCCTTTCTTGTTGACGATTCCGCTGTTGACCAGTCTGTAACCGAAGGGAGCACAGCCGCCTGTGTAATAACCTTCCTCAACTAACTGCTGAAGTCGTGTTTTAACTCTCAATGAAGTTTTCTCGCTCTCTCCGTTTGCTTGCCAGAAGCGTATGTAATTCATGAGTTTATCAACGTGGGAGTCCATTCTCTGTTCTCCCTCATTCACGCTCCAAACTTCAATGCCGTTCTTGATAAACCATTCGACCACGAAAGGCGTTTCGTTATCAATTCTTCCGATCCTGTCAAACATAAACACGAGAAGGATATCGAATTCTTTTCTCAGCGCCGCTGTTTTCAGTTCCTGAACCGCATCTCTGTCATCAGCTGAAACCTTGAAGCCCGACACTCCCTTTTCCTGAAACTCTTTCTTGATTACCCATCCGCGCTGACGTTCCGCGAATTCTCTGCAAGCCTGTTTCTGCATCGGGATGTCGTTCTTATCGACCTGACCTTTGGTCGATACTCTGTATAAGCAGTAAACTGTTTTGATTTCTTTGTCTAATGTCGGGGTTATATTCATTATTTCCTCACTTTCTAAAACTGTCCCGACACCAGACTGAATTTTAGAGTGTGAGGTCATCCCTCGTATTTTATTATACCATAAATCTTATGAATATCCAGACCAAATATCGGGACATCAGAAGATTAAATCAAGCACACATTCTTTGTTCATAAGCGTCAAGCAGAAGTCCTTCGGCATCTTTTATGCCGTTATTCTCGCTCTCCTTTAAGAAGTAAAGTGTGGCGTTGAGTCCGGGGAACTCAATTTTGTGTTCCTTATCAACTATCTCGTTATCAATCATCCGCTTCATTTTTGTCCTCGCTTTCTTTTACCTTATTTATATTCATCTGCTCCATATTATTATCGGCTCTCGAAGCCACGTTACATAAACACATAACGAAGACTCCGAGGAAGCCGCCTGCAAACAATCCGATTATAAATCCTACCATCTTAATTCCTTTCCTTTATATATAGAAATTCTTATCTAATAATCTTTCGACTTCGACCATGCTCTTCTTCGATAGTGAACCCATCTTTTTAATCAAACGTCTTTTATCTATCGTCCGTATCTGCTCTAAAAGTAAGGTGGAGCGTCTGGCGAGAAAACTCTCCTTGAGCTTAACGTGCATCGGGACATAAGTTTTGCTTTTAGTTGTCATGGGAGCAACTATCGTAGTAGGGCTGTATTTGTTTCCAATATCATTCTGTAGAATGACAACCGGTCTAACCCCTCCCTGCTCACTTCCGATTACAGGATTCAGGTCAGCGTAATATACATCACCTTTGAAAACCATATCTGCCTCTTAAATATGTATAAGGCAGCAACCGAAGCCGCTGCCTTATCTTATCAATCATTATTTCTAATGTCGCACGATTGGACAGTTCCTCTGCCCTGTTGTTTTCCGAAACACGATGTTGCGGCTCTTGAGAGAGCTTATGTGTTCCTTCTCACAACAGAATAGTCCAACATTGGAACTGTCCGGTATCCGATATTTATCCTCGATCCCCCTCGGATTACGGGAACATTCAAAAGGTCATGCATTTGACTCCATTAGCCTCTCAGCTACTGCGAGGTTCTCTCGCGGCCGCCCTCATTGCCTGCGACGGTTCTATCACGCTCGGACTGTGACTGGACGAAAGTATCATTATCCTCTCTGTTGGTTTTGGCTTTCCCGAAGTATGCCTCTTCGAGTGGAAGTCCTGGAGGCTTGCGCGTCCGCTTCTGTAGCTCACAACAGAAAGAAAGTGTTTTAAATGCTGATATGAAATTTTCAAAGAACAACACCGAATTTCCTCTGGCGAGTTGAGGTAATTCGGTGAAGGGCTTATTACCCCTTCACCTATAAGGAGTGGGAAAGGCTTTTTGAGGGGGTGTTTTTGAAATATTTTTTGTAAAAGTTTTATTTTCAGCATTTTAAACAAATTCGCAATAAGATTTATAGTTAACATTACCTTTTATTTTGCAAAAAAATTTCGCCACTTTTCAGCAGCGATACATTATTAATTAATAGTTATATATGGAGACTATTCTCACTCAAATCGAACAAATAATCATCTCCTAATTTTCTGATAAATTCAGGTGTAATTTTATAATAGAATTCTGTTTGCAGCTGTGTCCAAATATCTTTAGCTGTTCTTATAAACGGGAATTGAATATCTTTCAATATTATTTCTATATCTTAGGTCAGTTTACAAGGAACTACACGCAGACCGTGAAACGGGCTGCTGACAACAAACGGCGCTATGCTCCCGGCTGGGTGCATAGCACCTGTTTGTTGCGGGGGTTTCCAAAGGGGGCAGCGC
>Ga0256404_1000691_pt1 | contig 86290 bp, 101 predicted proteins | sample RumenRJG_01DNA_FD_185990 | JGI IMG/M metagenome (GOLD analysis project Ga0256404, IMG submission 185990) | Bovine rumen microbial communities from Lethbridge, Alberta, Canada - RJG_01 | ecosystem: Host-associated > Mammals > Digestive system > Stomach > Rumen | place: Canada: Alberta...
GAGTGCTATTGCTCTTTCCCGGAGCAGATGATATCTGACTTCAATATCGTCCTTTGTCAAACCCTCAATATCGAGATTATATCCACCATACAGCTCCACCTTTGTAATTCCATAAAGATCATTTAGTTTGCTGAAGTTAATTAAAAAGCCGGTAATCCGGCCGTCTTCTGTTTTATCCATTTTTACCTCCAGTTTTCGCCTCTTCATAACAAAACCCCGCGTATGCGGGGTGTAAAAAAAGCACGCTCCGTAACGTCGTGCCTCAGATAACCTTTTCGCCTCGCTTCCACGCCGCGCGTGCCTGATTAAGGCTCATTCGATTGGCGCCTCCGTCTTCGTTAGGGCACTGCCGTTGGTATTCTTCATTTTCCCAACCACATACAGGGCAAACGCGATAATCATCAATATTCTCAAATTCATGTTTTCCACATACTGGACATTTAATCATGAATAATCCCCTCCTTTTTCATCTTCCCAAGTACATACTGATACCCTTTTTGTGTGTTGCCTTTTGGTTTAAACATCGTCGCAATCCCGCCATTTGGATAACCCACCACCAGGTCATTCGTGCTTTTTCTATATCGAACAACTGCACCATTTTTTGTCTTATACCCTATTATATCATCTGTCGTCCGGCTTTGCACTAATTTTAATGCCTCTCTCTCATATTTTTTCGCTGTCCAACCTGGGTATTCTTTAGTATGTCTGCCCTCCGGTCCGAAGTGCTCTTTTAGGTTCTTCTTTGTGAAACCCTTGCTGAATTTATTCCGTCCCGTTGCACGGATCCCGCGTATCGCTTTCTCTTTTCTTCGGAAATCTTCCGCCTCACCCTTGCGGCTTGCGGCTTCACGCTGCCTCTTAATAATCTGCGAATTTGTATACTTGTTATCAGCGTCAATCCGCCGGCGTCTGGCATCAACTTCTTCCCGCTCAATCCACTTCTTCGTGTGTGCGTCCTGATAACCTTTCTCTGAAATATATGTTACTGTGCAGGTGCAGTTGTCGTGCCGCCTGTAAATATCATCCGGGGCTTCGTCCGCGTAATACTCTCCGGCAAGACTGCTGCACCACGCACAGCTGTTTCCGCCTGATGATCTTACAATACGCGGGCGCATTCCCGCGCGCATCTCGAACTTCGCATTGTTCTCGACTATTTCCGCCGGAATACTCATTGAGAAATTTGTGACGGCTCGATCCAGAATGGCATCAATGTCTCGGTTCAATTCTTTCTTACTTGCCATTCTCTTCCTCCACTGAAAGTGTCACAACCTTGTTCACGATTGCATCACACCGATCCTGATTAAATCCCGCTCTGCGTGGTTTGATTCCGATTCCCTGCTTCTTGTGCTCCTGTTCGATCACTTTTACCGCAGCATCATTAACCAGCTCCGTCACTTCCCTCATAATCGGCTCTATTATCCGTTTAGCGATATTGTAATAGATTTTCCCATCCGGTATGGAGTCGTCCCTGAATGCTTCTTTTAAAACGGTTGTGGCATGCTTTCCTAACTGCTCCGCATAGTTCTGCACTTCGATAAGCGACGATTCGTTTTTTTCTACCCTCCGGATAAATGCCCTGATCCACGGGTCAATAGAAATTTTTCCACGGAATTTCTTTTTAGTTTTATTCAGTAGCTCCGGAACAATATCATTCTTCTGTGTCTCCATTGCCTGCCTCCGCTCCTGCGCGCACTCCGATCAGCTGTTCCAGGCTATCTTTGTCGAAGTATCCCGGAACGGCCTGATTGATTTTGATTGCCGCATCGCCGATTCCCGACATCTGGGACGCATCCGGCTCGAATATCGGCGCCCAGCGCGGTGTTGTCTGATACACGGCGTTTCTGCTAAACGCGTAATCATCCCGAAGGCACGCCGCCAGATATCCCACATTCATGAATCCGGATCCGAATGTCCTCTGCGCTTTTCTGGCGGTCAGCCGGAGTGTCTCATGGCTTGCCTTGATAGCTTCCGCTGACGATGGATTCTCTGTTGCAAATCCTAAATCATCCATTGTCAGTCCGGTCTCACCGGCGAATGCTGCCGCGTACATCTTGAACTGGCTGATATGCGGCTCCATGTTCTGCTGTGTAAATTGACCGATCTGCGGATTGCTCCCGTCCTCGCCTCTGTCCAATGCCAGAAATGAGGAAATAGACGCTTTGTTGCTGTCAAATTCCGCATCTTCGTCCAGACCCAGCACATATCGTTGCGGATGGCTGTAGAATTCTGCTGTGACATTTGCCCGCGTCAGCGTCATTCTCGCCTGATTCTGCAAGTTCATGCAGGAACGGGAAATCCGGCTGTGACCGAATGGGCGTCTGGCGTCCGGCCGGTAGATGATCGGTACAAGCAGCGGCGCCGGAGCGTGACTTATGAACTCCTCCTGCGTGCACTCCACATAATCTCTAACTACGGTGATTCCCGTTCTGAAGTACGCATCCTTCAGAACCTTCTGGTTGTCCGTGTCCCTGCTGAGGACTGCATATCCCTCCTGCAGCAGTCCTGTGGTCGGATCAATGATTCCCGTCGCATTCGAACCGTCGATCACCTGCAGGTTCGGCGTTCCGTCTCCGCTGTCCGCGATGTAGATGAAACTGCAGCTGCTGATCAGCGCCGACAGAATCGCGCTGTCAAACAGCACATCCGGATTGTTATCGTTGAATATCCCCATGAAGTCAAACGTGTCATCTTCAAAGCCGATCAGACTAAGCCGGTCGGCCAGCGTGTCCACGGCCTTCGCACACCATCCCAGAACACTGTTATACTTTACCGCCTGCTCCGGCGGGATCAGTCTTCCCAGGTCGAGCCTTCCGTTTTTCATCTCGTAGTATTTGTAACGCAACAGTACGCGCATTCTCCTCGCGTTCAGTTTTCTTTTCAGATACTCAATTCCCTTCATGATTCTCCTTTGTGTATAAAAATAAACCGTGTATAAAAATGCTATCGTGTGTTTTTTTGTGCAGTGGACGCCGTGAACGACGGAGCAAGCACGGGGAGGGTCTCATGCCCCCTTTTATGCATAGAAATTCATTTTATTCATGTGCTATGGCCTGTACGCTGTCCAATCCATTGACTGCGGCAAATTCCTGTTTGTAATCGTCTCTTTTACCGGTTTCTTCTGCTCTCCGACCTTGTCGCTCAGAAAAATCTTATCGCTCTTGGCTCTGTTGCAGCACATGTGCGCCAACTGAAGGTTGTCGATGTCGTCCGGCGATCCTCCTTTGTTCACCGGAATGATATGGTCAATGACTGCGCTCATCGGATCCGGAAACTTCAGTGACTTGTCCACCGGTCTGCCGCAGATTCCGCAGATGTCCTGCGACGCAAGAACCCGCTTGCGGTTCTTGTCGTAAACTCTTCTGTGCGGGCCAATGCGATCTGCTCTCCTCGACTCCATCTCAGTTCCTCACTTTCGGAATAACAAAAGAGGCCACGCTTCCGTGGTCTCTCTTGCTGCCAATGTCCTATTAGATTAGAGATTAGTAAGATATATGGAAGGGTCTTTTGATTTCTTCCATTTACATTATATCAAACCTCAATGTGAACTTATATGCTTTCTTTCAGAATCCGATCCACTTCTTCCAAAGCTCTTCCGTGCAGTGTGAGTGTCCATCGATACGTGTAATTCATTTCCACGGCAATCTCCTCCCACGTCTTGCCATCAATATACCTGCGCCTCAGGATGTGTGACAGATTATGATCGCCTACACGGAGAATGACATTACGGATTTCATTCCGCTCCTCAATTGCCTTTGTCCTCTCATCCATGATCTCCACAGTTATCTCCGCAAGCCTGACGGCCATCTGCCCGGTTCTGTCTGACAGCTTCGTCCCGTGCGGCATCCCATCAATTTGCATGCTGATGCTTCCCTCTTCCTGACGAAGTGCCTCCAGCTCTTCCTCCATCTGCCTGAGGTGCTCCGTGATATTCAGATATCTGCTTAAAAATTGTTTCGCCTTGTTCATGCTTTCCTCCCATCAGAATGGAACATCATCTTCGATTTCTTCAAATGCCGGCGGGATTCCGGTCATGTCCATCTGCGTCTCCGCTGGTCTTGATGCTGGCCTCTGATCCGTCCGACCCGCGGGCTGTCTCTGCTGCTCTGATGATCTCTGCGCAGCGTTTCTGGATTCCAGGAACTCCACCCTTGAAGCAACGACGTCCGTCGTATAGACAGTATCTCCGTTCTTGTTCTGGTAACTTCCGGTCTGAATTCTGCCCTCGATCGCAACTCTGTTGCCCTTGTTCAGATACTTCTCGCAGTTCTCCGCCTGCCTTCCGAATACCGTAATCCGCGGGAAATCTGCCTTCTGCTCCTCTCCAGATTTCACCGGACGATTGATCGCGATAGTAAATGTCGCTACCGCCATCTGTGACGCTGTGTACCGTACCTCCGGGTCTCTGGTCAGCCTCCCTATTAACTGCACGCTATTCATCTTCTCTTCCTCCATTCATCGTTTCTCTTCAGCGCATCGTTTCTAAAAGTCTTAATCACTGCTTCAGGATCAGTAGCATTTATGGTTAATATCGCGAAATCCTTCGACCGGATATATCGCTCATATGCCTTGACTTCCGGATCTTTGTCCCAGGCTTTTATAATGCATCTGTCCGGCCAGCCAATCCCTCTTGCCACTCGCTCTAAATTTCCCCGATATGCATTTATCTCAGCAGAGACTATTGCAGCAGCGAATTTTGCAATTTCATCCTCGCTCGCGTTCATCACCTGCGCTCTTGTGATCCTGCGTCCCTCTTCATGGTGCTTTTCGCAGTACACATCATCATCATCGAAAATGACTTTCCCGCAGATAGGGCACGCATGCGGCTTTCCGCGTCCGCCTTCGCAGTTGCGCATATCCCTGAGAAATTGTTTCAGTTCTTTCTTACAGTGCTTTCTCAGTTCTTCCCTGCTTCCTCGGTAGCACTTTCCATCAACCATGAGAGCAATATCACCATCCCGCATGATTCCGTTTTCAGTGGTCATGTACCACACACGATCTTTCTTCGGGATTTCCGGCAGTTTCTCGTACACATTCATCGCTACACCCTCGACCTTTCCCTGCGTGTCTTCGTCCATGCAACTCTCTTAACTCGTGTCTTCTCTGCTTTGATTTTTTCAGATTCAGCGTTCCGGCTATCCTTCCACTCTGCGTATATTCCACATTCTGCGTGGCACTCTGCTGTTCTGTTTGTGCACGTCGTGCACGGTGACTTTTCCATTCATTAAACCTCCGTTATCGTTAAGTGCGGGAACCGATATTCGAACATCTTCTTTTTCTGCTTGTAAACATCTGTTCGCATTCCTTTGACATCAATTACAAAAGTTTCTCCTGCCTTGCTCGTGTACATGAAATCCGCAACATATTCAATCTTCCGGTAGTGTTTCCCGTTCTTATCGAACGCCGGCTGTAACTCAAATCTCGGCTGGAGTATGATCTGTGTTATTTCTCCAGCCTCTTCAAGCGCTTTAAGTTTCAGGTAGTATCCCGCCTCTTTCTTGCTGTCGAATGTGATCCCGTCAACTTCCGCTTTGCGGTTACCATACTTCGCCCGTGGCTGCATCATCCTTTCTGCCGCGGTCCTATTCTGCTCCTTCAGTTTTCTCTTCGCCTGCGCCTGATACTTCAGCGGCAAATCCTCAACATTCACATGGGCCTCCTTCCGTCTGACCTTCGCATGCTAAATCCATAACCTCCTGTTCTTCGATGTCGGTTATTTTATAATGTTCTCGCGGAGTGACTACTTTTCCGCGCGGCCATACCTTATAATTCCGTGGTTTCTCCAATGCCACCTCGATATATTCCAGATGATCTATTCCCGTGACCGGATGCTCATATCGGCGCACGCGGTCTTTTGGGATATAGTATCCGCTGATTGGCGTCGGATCCTCCATCATTTCTTTCAGTGACGTTTCGTCTCTCTTGGTTTGCGGCATGATCAAATTCCGGCTACGCGAATATCTCTGCCGATGATGGCTGTCCGGTTCCCGGAAGGTCTTCTCTGTTTCTTTTATCAGATATTCCGCCAAGTCGTGGAAGTCACCCTCTTCTCGCAGCGCTGTAAAGTGTACCCCGCCTTTTCCCCATATCTTTGTGATCAGTCCTACATCCTGTGAGTTGACCACGATATGATGATGAATCCGTTTATTTTTAAATTCAGTGACAATTACATATTTCAGTTCCTTCCCCTGCTTGCGAAACTCTTTTCGTAATTTTGCGATCATCTTCTTTCGATCTGCGGCTGCCTGCTCTTTTGTCGGCTCAGCCCCTGAGTAGGTGAGTGTGACATGGCTGCCCGTCGAGTCAAAGTTGTTCGCAAGGAGCATCCACAATCTCCAGATTGCGAGTCTCATGTTATTCCTCTTCACAGATTCCTTTGTGACATTAAGCCGCCCCCGCCGCTTCTGCTTATGATTTCCGGAAGGAATCAGTATTTTTCTGTGGATAATTTTCCCGGCGATTGTGGTTTCTCTTACTACTCTCATGGTTATCTCTATCTTTAATACTCTAATCAAGTCCCAACCGCTTGCCATTGGCAAGCGGCATGATTTCATATTCGGATCCGGTCTACTGATCCAGATATTTGTCTATCGGGCAGTTTTCACAAGCCTGAAATTCGCAGTATCTATTGCAAAATTCGTTCGCCATTTTCTCAAATTCAGCGTCATCCATATCACTGCATTTTTTTACTGTCGTCGTTTTTCCCGCTTTGAATTCAATCCGATATCCCGGCGCCCCTGTTTTTTTGTCATCGGTTATCACGGCGACTTTCTCAGCCCCGTGGAAGACTTCAATGCGGTCTACTTCTTTTCCACCAATGATCATTTTTCTGCTTTCTTCCTCCGGAGGTTCCGGCAGCGGCATCCATGCGTGGATCGTCAGATTATCGGTATCGGATGAGACATCGCCGACATACCACGTACCATTTTCATAGCAGCAATCACTTGCCTCTACACCGTGATCATAAATGATATTTCCACGGCGTCCAGATACGCATACAATTACATCTTCACAATTCTCCGGCGGATTGCTTGCCGGTATCCACTGGCCGAAGGCAGGAACTGCCGGCTGTGCTTCTACATTAATTACTCTCATCGTCTCTCCTTTCTCCTTTCCATCTCTTTCCATTCTGCTTTCCATTCCTCTTCATAGCATTTTTCGCACACTCCGTATCCAAAGCCTCCCTGTGTTTGTATCTGCCGCGATGTGTAAGTGTCTCCGAACGATAATTGTTTTCCGCACCGTGCGCATGATACAATTTCATCCATATCCTTCGAAAATGTGCTTGCTCCTTCTGGGAGATCATAATCCTCATACTCGCCTTTACTGAAATTCCATTTTTTCGCTAGCATCTTCATCATCCTTCCCCGTACAGCTCGTCTGGCCGATAGGACAGCCACCTACCATTTTGCTGACGTCGGCAAAATGGTTAATGTTCACCTGGTAACTCAGGTTCAGGCATCCATAATTCAACATTTGGTATATCAAACCATGTATAGAGTTCTCGCCAGCATCCACCTTCGAATTTCGCTCTATGGATATCACTGTATTCGTCTATAACAATGATTCGTTCGTTATTGTTTGGAAGTTTATCCTTAACACTGATCCACTGCGTTTTATCGCAGTTAGTAGTAGGCTGTTCATCAATAATTTCAAAAACTTCCTCGTTTTCCATGAGTTCTTTGTTAGTAAAGACTTTCATGTATTCTTTCATTTTGTCTGCATCAATTAGTCTCATTATTTATCACCTTACGCGTATCAATTTCTGCTGAGATTACGCTAATTGCATAATCTATCCCGTCAATAAAACTAAGTAGCCCTTTTTTCTCCTTTTGCAACTCACTAAGAATTTCCTCGACAAGCGGCGGTACGGGCGCAGATTCAGAAATTATCTGCAACACGGCATCTATTACATCGTTTACATCATTTTCCTTATAACTGTCTGCTTTGATTCTTTTGGCTATTGTTTTCTTTAGTTGTTCTGTATCATCAAGCCATCTCATTTGTCATTCATCTCCTCGTATAGTTGATAGGACAGCCACCTACCATTTTGCTGACGTCGGCAAAATGGTTAATGTTCACCTGGTAACTCAGGTTATAGTGCGGAAAATCTATATCTCCAACGTACCGCTTTACTGTAGACAATTCATTACACCCCTCGCACCATTCAGGTAAATCGTATTCAACCATTATTGACATTACTCTACCTCCACAAATTTATGATTATCATCAAGTCTGTACCATGTGTCCGCTTTGATTTTTTCTCCGTCCACCTCTGCGAATGCGATTCTTGTGCATGAGTTCTCATCACAATACCTTATTGCAAGCACAGAATGTACGCCACCACGGACTTTCGACCCGATGCCGCCATAAACAACGGACATGTTACCGCCATTCAATGCTGACCTGTAACCGCCTGTCAATGCTGAGTAGTCACCGCCTGAACAATAACCGGAATTGCCACGAATATGGCAATCAGTAGTGCCGCTCTAAGCATTTCCATAAACTATCCTTTCTGCTACATCGGCTGCGGAATATCTCAACGCTCGCCCGTCTTTCAGCGGTGATATTCCTTCCATCAGCTTTTTTGCTGTTCCCTTGCGTTTCCCTAAATATCTATCAATCTGTGACAGACTGGGGAAATTTCCGCATTGACGTTCAATTCGCCTTAATTCCTCCTGTTTTTTCATGGTGTCCACCTACGACTCGAAGATTGAAACTTGCCCTCTAATTTGTCCATTGTTCCGCTTTTCCTCCGCTTTCCTTCTTTCTTTATACTCGTTGTATTTCTGCCTATATAAGTAGCTCTTTCCGAAGATATTCCAAGCCGCTTTCGCTATATTTGGCTCATATTGTCTGATAATCTCTAAGTCATCAACGGCCCGGGATGAAATTGGACATCCACAGCACCCGGTCCTTTTTAGTCCATACACCTCATAGGCATCTGAGTACCGTATTCTGTAGTGCTCCTTGTACCACGCCTTATCTTTGTCTGATACATAAAAGATGGGTCGCAGTCTGTACTTGCCATCCCTCGTTTCTGTGAAGCACAACGCTGTGTTATCTGACCGTGGTACTGACCGCATTCCTCCTTCGTCCCGCCGTTCCCCAGTGATGACCATATCAAAGTTTTTCTGAACACTATGTGCAACCTGTTTTTTGCAGTAGTCACAGCATCTGGCCGATATTTTGAAATCCGGCGGATACTCCTCTATGAATTCGCGCATGAACTTCGATGAATTAATCACTAGTTGGATGTTGGGTCGTGGGTCTCCCGCCGAATTGCAGCAGCATAGAAAGTTGATTGTGCTTTTGCATTTTGGGTACCTCACATCCAATTCCTTTCGTTTAGCATGTTTGTCTTCGGCCTCGTCATATTCCTTTGCGATTGACATCGGGATGTTCTTCCGCTGTACACCTTCTAACCCTGCCGACATAATCTTTGATACAAATGGCAAGCCGTATTCCCTCGTGGCCTGTACGATATTCTTGGTTGGTCGATATTCTTTAATCAAAATATCGTACTTATTCGCCACATACGCCACGTGTTCCTTCGTGGCTTTCATTTCTAACCCGGTATTGAAGAACGCATACTTGACGGGTGGCAAATCAAAGATTCGTCTAACTCGCTCGATGAGATCCACAAGGATATCGCTGTCGGAACCGCCTGAATATGAACAAATTGCGTTCGGGTACTGTGTTAGTCTCTTCGCTATAATGCTCTCTATTGCTCTAAATTTTGCCGGAGCATCGAAATCTGCATAATCTGGACGGTCTCTGTATACGTTGCTTACTCCACTCTTCATGCTATACCTCCATTATCGTCAACTCGTTTTTCTTTTTGTTGTATATCCTCCAGCGGCAGGTTATGGTTATCCTTGGATCCGCATCGTAGTATTTGCACTGGTAGCAATGTGCTGCACACACCGGTTTCCCGTCATATTTCGGACACTGCCTTGTCTCCTTCGCTACGATCCCGCAGATCGGGCAGCTCATCGATTCAGCCTCCGGAGGATATCGCTCATGATCGCCATCTTACTATCGGCAGTGACGTCAACGACCTTCGCAAATTTGTTCCGGAAGGTTATCGTCACTTTTTCGCCGGCGACCTCCATGTCTCCGACCATGACCGGAGTGTATTCCATTTTCTCGATGTCCATAATATCTTCATCCCGGAAAATATCTGAAAGCCTTTCGACGAATCTCTGTTTCTCCATGTATGTTTTGATATTCTCCTCGGTAAGCTTCACACTCATCTGATGCACCTCGCTTTCTTTCTCTGCATCGCGATCACTTCCTCTTTGGACAGATGCTTCTTGCCGGCCAAGTGCTTACCGATCCGGTCGCACATGGCTTCATACATCAGCCGCTCGGATTCAATTTCATGTAATTTCTTTTCCTTCCGCGCAACCTGCATCTGCGTTTTCCCTCCCTAAAAAATGGCGTCAATCATAATCCCCAGATACACCAGCACCGCAAAGCTCCATGCGCAGATCGCGACTTCTGCCGCCACCAGTAGGATCGCCTGCCAGTTTGTCATGCTCCAGCGGTATCTCCGTCCGTGGAACCGGAAAATTTTCTTCGTCATTTGCTGCCTCCTTCCTGTCAGTACCTTCCGATCCTGAATCTTTCCAGATCTTTACGACTGTACTTAATCCGTTTGCCGACTTTATACGGCTTCAGTTTGTCGCCTATCCGATTTCTTGTGAATGTTGCCTGCGATATGCCCAGCACGTCGCAGACTTCTTTTCTTGTTATGAATTCCTTCTCCATTCTAACCTCCCTCTTCAGCGCGCTCCTCTTCTCCGTGTTATAATCTCCATACAGGGCACTGCCATGCCCGAGTATTAAGAAAGGAGACAATATTATGAGTAACTACGAGTTCCGTACTTTTCCAAGTGATCCATGTCAGGCGCTGGCCATCATCTACCTACAAAATCAAGACCTGCACGATTTTTCACCAAAGCAGCTTTATGACCAGTACCAGACCATCTACAATGAACTTAAAACCTACAGCAAGCGCCAGAAAGCTGATCGCTCTAGTCAGCGTGTGAAGTATTAATTCTCTGTGTGCTTTGATAAGTGAGTCGGTTCTTTCTTCCGGCTCACTTATTTCACGATTTTGCGCATAGTCCTCCATCAGGTTATGCAGTATCTCTCTTTCTCGGTTAAGCTTCTTCATCTTCTAACCTCCCTCTTCATCGTCTCCTCTTGCAATTTTCGGTCTGCCGTTCGGCTCGCGCTGATAACTCATCATTTTCTTTCTCCATTCTTTGTGCTATCCTGTCTTTAGGAGGTTGCATTATGCTTGAATTTGATGATATTCATCTTTTTATCGGCGAACGTGTCAAGCTATTTCTTCTTCGTTTCAAAAAACGGGCTAATGAGGAATTCTTCGGCAAGTATTTTCATTTCCTCTACTATGAGGCTAAATTTATCGAGACTCATTTTGTCCGTAAGAATTCTTCCGGTAAGGCTGATCCCGACTGCGCTTATTCTCTTACCGATCGCTATTTTCGTTACTGCGCTTATCGCTTCGATAAGTTTATGGAACAGATCATCTTTCCGATCATTGTCTCGGTCATCGCCTCAATCATCATGTCAGCAATAACAACGTTGCTAATACACCGGCTACTATAGCCAGAATCCAGATCGCAGTTCTGTAAATATGCTCTCGTGCATACAGTGCATAGAAAAGTTCTTCCTCCTCCGGGCTAATGTGATAGGTTTCCATGATCCCTTTCACTTCTGGCTTTTCCTGCCGCCTCCGGCTATCTTCTTCGATCATTCTCTCTCACCTCCCTCTTCAGCGCGCTCGGCCCTCTTCAACGAATAGTAACCTATAAAGTTACTTTATCTGCAAAAAAAATTCTCACAGGATCCTTGATATCTAAGAGATCAATCATTGCATCAATCTCATCACTTCCAAAAACCTTATTTGCCATCTTTGTATAAAATGTTTTTGGCGTGATTCCAATCGCTTTCGCAACATCCGACTGAGACATCCCTTTTTCAGCAATTCTGCCTCTAAGAGCATTTGTATCTATCATTCCGTTTTCACCTCCGAGTAACTTTTTAAGTTACTGTGATTATATACCTCTCCTTCGTAACGTGTCAAGTCATTTTTTTCTTGACTTGTAACCTTTTTGTGCTACTATGAACTTACCACAATTAAATTAATCCTAATAGAACAGGAAAGAGGCAATTAAAATGACTAAAGGTGCCAGAATAAAAGCCCTCAGGGATAATTTTGGTTTGACTCAAGATGAGCTTGCCGAGAAAATCGGCACGACAAAGCAAACAATTTACAAATACGAAACTGGGATTATCACCAATATACCGTCTGATAAGATAGAAACTATGGCATCTTTATTCGATGTCTCTCCCTCATATCTCATGGGATGGAATGACGCTGGCGCTCCCTCTTCAGACAGCTCGCTTACTGACGGTGAGCAGCAAATCGTCAGCAGCTTCCGCCAGCTCAACGAAGAAGGCCGCGAACGGCTCCTAAATTATGCCGACGACCTTGTCGCCTCCGGAAGATATATAAAAAATAACGAGGATGCATTGGTGGAAGGAGCGTAGGTGAATATCACAGTTGTTTACGACACTGTATTGTACACCATTGAACATTATTGAGCATATTTTGTCACAAAAAATCACAAAAAACACTGGATAAAAAAAGATCCCTTTGGTATAATACTAATACGAACCGAGTATTACGGTAAGAATATAATACACTCGTATGTTTAACTTCCGCGACGGACGGGGTGCAACTGCGTAGAATATTCGTCACTCGTATGAGGCTTGCCAAATGGCAAGCCTCATTTTGTTAGGAGGATTTATGAAAGTCATATCTTTGAAGCCACAGGAATTAAAAAAATACCTGGTTGATCCGGAGATGCTGCATAAAGCTAAACGTCCATGTGCTTTGATCATTAAGCTGATTTATCGTGGGAAGCGATTGGACTTTGCCGTTCCGTTTCGATCTAACATCTCGCCATCGGCACCAACAGAACAGTATTTTCCACTACCCCCAAGAGGTACAACGAAGGACGGACATCGTCATGGGTTGCATTATATCAAAATGTTCCCCGTTGATAAGACGAAGGTCAACAAATTCCACATGGATGATATGTATTACAAAATTATATACGCCATATTAAACCGCAACGAAAAGAGAATCATTAAAGACTGTCAGGAATACCTACGCAGGTACGAGAATGGAATTCGGCCGGAGTACTCTACAGACATAGATCTGCTGATACAAATTTTAGAAGAAAACACATAGGGAAAAAATATCTCTTCCGCCAGAAGGAGACATATATGAAGATCGAGAAATACAAAGCAAGAGGAGAAATCCGTTACCGGTTCCGCGCATACGTCGGACTGGATACTTCCGGAAAGCCCATCCGTATCCAGCAGTCCGGATTCGAGACAAAGAAGGAGGCTCAGCTTGCATATGCAGAAGCGGTCACAAGCATTGCCCCCACAAGAAATAAAAACATCACCGTGCAACAGTTATACAATATCTGGATTGAGTCATATAAGATCGGTGTGAAGGAGAGCACGCTTCAACATACAGAACAGATCTTCCGCGACCATATTCTTCCGGAGTTCGCGCAGCTCAAAGTCATCGAACTGACGCCTATCCAATTGCAGCGCTTTGCTAATCGGACGGTTTCTGAAAGGGTAAATGGGAAACGAACGTTTACCTATCTGAAGAAGCTGCTCGCTTTCGCCTGGAAGCAGGGTGTAATCGACCAAAACCCTGCCGATCGGGTAGATATTCCTAAAGCCTCAAAAGGACCACACAAACCGGAAAATCTTAACGTCTACACAAAGGATGAGCTGCATACATTTTTATCGCTGGCACAGGAGCGCCTGTCTCCAATGTGGTATGCGTTTTTCCGTCTTCTGTCATATACCGGTATGCGCCGCGGTGAGGCACTGGCACTGAAATGGTCAGACCTTGACGAAGGCGCATGTACAATATCTATCACAAAGACGGTCACACGCGGCTCTAATGGTATCTATGTTTCAGACACGCCGAAGACAGACCGCTCAACTCGCACGATTTTACTCGATCCGGAAACACTGACCACCATTACCGCCCTGCCTCACGACTGTGAGCTGATTTTCCATAACACGAAGATGGAACTCATTACCTTGTCGCAGCCCATCCGGCAGGCGCACAAAGTCGTGGACGGTACCGATCTGAAATACATCTCGCCTCATGGATTCCGGCACACACATTGCAGTCTGCTCTTCTCTGCCGGTGTTTCCATCCCAGAGGTTCAGGACCGGTTAGGGCATTCCGATGTAAAGACCACCATTGATATTTATAATCATGTTTATGAAGCAGATAAGACGAAAGCACTGAATCGGTTTATCGACTTTATGGACGCATAAAAAGTGTGGTAAAAGTGTGGCATGTTTGCCAAAAATGTGGCAGTTTTTTGAGCATATTTGTAAACATTTGAAAACCTTTATATATGACAAAAGCCTTGAAAATTCAACCTAATCGGCTGTTTTCAAGGCTTTTCATCATTACCTATGGTACACCATCAGGGGTTCGAACCCTGGACACCCTGATTAAGAGTCAGGTGCTCTCCCAGCTGAGCTAATGGTGCTCGTTGTATGAATTTCTGTGTCAGCTGTCCGGCACATTTGATATAATACCATTTTACGCGAACCTTGTCAACCTGAAATCTGCAGTTTTTCAGGTTTTTTCGGGATTTCAGGTTAGTGTTCAGGAAGGGGTTTCCGGTTACCGTTCGGAGAAGACTCCGACAGGTTTCTGGATCTCCGGCGGTCTGCGCTGATGCTTCCTCGGCAAAACCTCTCCCTATAAAGTGCGGCAGACCACCGAATATGCCCTCTGTATTATTGACATTTCAAGCATATTCGATGGCTGAGCACGCACAGGTTAACAAACAGGCCCTGTAAATTCGCGGTTTTGACATAAAGCCTTTCCGGAGAAGGATTATTCTTTTACCGTGCCGTCCGGATTGAACACCGGCAGCTCATTCAGGTAAGTGATATCGCCCCGGGCTGCAGCCTCCCCCTCTGCCAGAACACACATCCGTCCGACGATGGTCAGATCAACCTGCTTCAGCAGCGCCTCGATGGAATTCAGCGATTCGCCGGTGCTGACCACATCGTCCACGATCAGGACTCTGCGTCCCTTCAGAGTCTCCACATCATCCTGGTCGATGCAGAGCTTCTGCAGATGATCGGTGGTGATGGAGTCCACGCTGGTCTCAATCACATTGCGCATGTACAGCTTGAAACCCTTGCGGCAGACGACATAATCTTTGTTCCCCGCCTGTCTCGCCATTTCATAAGCAAGAGGGATACCCTTGGCTTCCGCTGTGACCACCACATCGAACTCCGGCGCCTTCGCCAGGAGTTCCTTCGCCGCGGCGCGGGTAACTTCCACATCATTGAACATAATAAACGCCGCGATGTAAAGTTCGTCGTTGACCGGACAAAGGGGAAGCTGCCGCTTGCAGCCGGCGATTGTCATTTCATAAAACATTTTCAGATTCCTCTCTTTCACATCTTTCACTCATTGTAGTCAATTTCAACAGGCTTTGTGCCCACACGCATTCCTGTAGAGCGCACCGCCGCCACCAGAGTACTCGTGTCGTCAGTAATCTCAATATTGAAGCAGCAGGTGCGGCGGCCGTCCTTCTCACAGCGCGCCGTTGCGTAGAGCACGTTGCCTCGAGTACTGTTCATGAAGGAAATACTGCTGTCCAGCGTTACCGTTTCCGGATGTTCCGGATTTGCAGCCACCGCGAAGGCGAAGTCGGCCAGCGTATAGATCGCGCCGCCCATCACCGCGCCCCGGGCATTTTTGTGCTCCTCCCGGATAACCATCCTGCATTTGCTGTAATTGATATCCGCCTCCATGATCTCCATGCCGTTGGATGTGGCAAACTGGTCGTTCTCAAATACTCGCTGAATCTCTTTCAGTGGGATCATGTCACTCTCCTTCCGCGGGGAAATTTTCCACCGCTTTCCCATTATATCACAAAATAAGAGCCGCGGCCTCATGCCGCAGCGTCTTTTTTTGTATATTCTGCTATATTTCAGAGCAGCTGTATTCCGGAGTGCCATCGGCGACGTTCCCGACCTCGGCGTTAACGGCCTCGACCGGTAATATTCCCGGCCTCCGGCATCCGCGTCCCCGACCTCGGCAATTATTCAGCATTTCGTCGCCGGCGCTCAGAAGTCTACTGTCCTGCCCGGAGATTCGTCGCTGCGTTCCCTGCACAGGCTCTGATAAATATACTGATGCAACTGTTCCTTCAGCCGCGCGCCTCTCCGGACGCTGATCGGGAGCAGACTTCTTCTGGCGTCGTCCATCAGGCAGAATCCGCCGTACACTGACAGAATATGCCCCATATTCACAAGGATTCCTTTGTTGATAAGGAAGAACCATTCATCTCCTCGAAGTCTCTCCTGAAGTTCCTTCATCGACATATGGACCCTGTGCGTGCCCTCCGACCTGCTGTGAAGCTCGATATAATGCCCATCGCTTCTGGCATAGATCAGATCGTGAAACATCATATGGCAGGCTCTGCGGTCGCAAGTATAGCGAAAGAACGGGGCCACCCGCGGAAGCCGTTCCCGCATGTCGTCGAGCACCTGAAAGATCTGCTCTTCTCCGAGCGGACGGACCAGATAGTCGAAGGCGTGACAATTCAGGGCCTCTGGCATGAGACTTTCATCCGAGGAAACAAAGACACAGCCCGTCGAAGGAGTTTTCTCCCATAGCCTTTCGACAAGCTCGATGCCCTTCATATCCGACATGACGGAACTGATAAACGCCAGATCGTACCTGCCCGGAGTCACCTGCCGAAGCATCTGGGTTCCGCCTCTGTACGTTGATATTTCCGCCTCGAGGAGGTTGTCCGAGGCCCAGCTTTCAATTACGTCCCGAAGCGCGGAAGCCGCCTCCGGGGTTCCTCCTGTAACTGCAATTTTCATCAGTCTGCCGCAACTTTCTCCGGATCTGTACCGGTGTTCATCATTGGCGGGGTTTCACTTCCTGAAATCTCATAATACACACGATGTCGAATAACAAGTCTGTCGGGCCTGCAGTTGTTGACCGCCGCCCGGAAGGTCAGCTGAACACGCTCTCCCGCCTTCAGCCTGTCGATAAACCAGCTGACATGCTCCCTTCCGTCGACGCATCCGTAATGCCCGAGGCTGTCCGTCGAATAAAAGTTCGTATACTCCGGCATATATCGGCGGACAAAGAGGCCGACGGCGTCGGATGTGCCTTTGTTCTCCACCGTGATCATATACTTGTATATTTTGTCATCCTCTGCGTAGCGGCTGCTCTGGCTGCTGCTCTCCTTCACAGAAAGCTCCGGCGGATTCTCAGGCGGAACCACGGGCGGGTTCCGGTATGCGAAGTCGAACAGGCGGAGCTGCCAGTCCCCGCCCGACTGGTCGTAGTACCCGTAATTCACCGACCCTGCCACCGTCATATACACAGAGGACGTTCCGAACACAGCTTTCGGATCAAAGTTTTCATAGCGCATCGTGCGCTCTCCGTCTCCGTTTCCGCACCGCACCGTGCAGCATCCCGTTCCGCTGTCTGCATCGGTAATCTCCCAATCCATCGAGAAACTGACCGTTCCGGTGTCAATGGGAATTGCGCGAACCGGATAATTTCCGTCATCTTTCTCTTTTCCATCCGCATCCACCGTCGTCAGTGCCATATGCGGCTGCCCGGCGCTGCGGACCGCCGCCTGTCCGTCCGTGCCGTTGTCGCCGGTCAGAAAAGTGTCGAATTCCAGGACCAGCGCATTCCGCACGCCGCGGGTCGCATCTTCGATCCGGTAGACGCACAGCGATGAACCGTACTGTCCGGCGCCTGCCTCATATGCGTAGTTCCTGTCCGGTTGGAACACGACGGCCATTCCGTCCGGTTCCTCAGAAATTCGCGCCGTTCCCCGGAAGGAGAAGTTCCGGCTGAAATCGAAGGTTTTCGTGGAGGTGGCAACAAAGTTTACCCGATCCGCGTCTGACGGCCTGGAAACCGTAATCATATCGCATGCGGAGGATGTGGACGAGCCGGTGCGGATACAGTCCGAAAAGCCTTTGTTCTTCTCACTATCGCTGCCCGTGTCCAGTCCGCCCGTCATTTGAAATTCCGTAAAGTCGATACCCTCTGCGGCGGTTTCCGCATGAGCCGGTCCGCTTTCCCCGGGCATCACAAGAACCGCTCCGTACATTCCGAAGCATACCGCAAGGCATAGCAAAATGGTCAGCAGTTTCTTTTTCATTTCTTCAAACCCCGGATATCCTTTTTTTCGCGAATCGTCAGATCACTTTCAATATCGGCGACTTTGCGGTTCAGGATCAGGTACAGAACCGCCCCCGCCGTCATGACAGCCGCAAGGATTATCAGTCCGATCACGCGTCTCAGAATCATGCAGATGCCTCCTCTTCCTTCTCCCTGCGCTTTGCAGCCACCCAGAACATCACTCGGACCAGCGGCAGCAGCAGAAGCGTCCAGAACAGCACCGCCGCACTGTTTGCTCCCAGAATCGCAGCGTCTGCAGCGCCGAACGGAACCGTCTTCCGGGCACCGGAGGTTCCTGCTCCTCCCGCGCCGTCCGAATCACCGCCCGAATCACCGCTGCCGGCGCTTCCGCCGGCCATGCCGTTTCCGGATCCCACGCCGGACTTCGCTCCTGCACGGGCGGGATCCCCTGCGTTCTTCGAGTCATTGTCTCCGGAGACATTTCCCGAGTGCGAACCGGAAATCATCAGATTCCCCGTCACTGCACCGGAGCCAGCTCCGTCCGATGTCCCGAACGCCGGACTCTGCCGATACTGAACCTCATCCGGATTGTTGCGGCAGACCCTCTTCTCCAGCCCCGCTCTGCCGGGGGCGGCCGAACGCACCGTCTTCCACGCGCTCCAGTCGTGCCCGAGCGCCGGGACAACCCTGCTTTGTACATGCACCAACCCCGGATGCTTACTGCAGATCCGCGTCTCTCTGCCGTCAGCTGTGCAGGTCGCCTTCTTTACTGTTTTCCACGTTCCCCAGACATGTCCCATCGCCGGGATCCGCTCTGTATACGTACTGCCGCATTTATGGCAGGTATACCGGCGCAGGCCGTCGCGGGTCTGTGTCGCACGTTTTTCAAGACTGACCTCATAATCGTGCTCACCACCTTCAGGGCAGCTGCTCTCGGCAAACGCCGGAACCGTCGTGCAGCAAAGCAGCAGAAGCACTATGCAGAAGATCACCAGAACCGGTATCGGACAGAATATCCATCCTGATGCGGGCAGACGTGAAGACCGGCGCGACGGAAACGGCGCGGCAGCTCTGCCATTGCCTCTATTCCCTCTCATCCTGCCGTTCATCACTTCCGCCTTTCATCGTATTTTTCAGTTCCTTATAATATTTTCGACCGACCGAAAGATTCTCACCGGTCGTAAGCGTAACCTTTTCATAGGCGAAGGATGCAACGTAGCGGGTCGCAACGATGCAGGATCTGGAGATCCGCACAAAGCCTTTGGAGAACAAAAGATTTTCCAGCTTTCCTATCGTCGATACGAATTCAAAACTCGTATCCCCGTAATATACGGTGACAATTTTCTGCGATACTTCAAAATAACGAATCTCACTGATTCTGATATTCCGGTATTCTCCAACTCCGGTAAGCAGCAGATACTCGCTTCTTTTCTCCCGGGCGGTTTCCACGGCACGAAGAAATACCTCCTTCAGCCGTTTTTCCGATGCCATTTCCTTCACCAGATAATTCGTCGCTCTCACATCAAACGCATAGAACACAGCTTCCCTCGACGATGTGAGAAAGATGATCTCTCCCTCGTATCCGTTCTCTCTCAGGCGTTTCGCGGTTTCAATTCCGTTAGTTCCCGGCATTCCCACATCCAGAAACAGAATATCTGTGTCACGGACGATATCCTCCGTGAAGAACAGGAGCTGATCCCCGCTTCTGTATTTTGTAAAATCCGCCTCAATATCATTCTCCCGGCATATCCGCTGAAGATCCCGCGTGTACATTTCGATCGCCTTTACTTCATCATCACAAATCGCAATCCGCATGATCCACCCCATCAGTCATTCTCAGACCTTCCGGATTATTTCCGGCCATTCGCGCCGCTTCAATCCCCCGGATGGCCTCTAGTCATTTTTAGTCCTTCTCAATCAGTTTTCCATATACGACAACTCTCGCATTATCAAATTCATAAGTGCAGGTGCTCATCATCACAATCCTGTCGTTCGCAGAAACATGTACGTCCGTTGTCAGAACGTTCTTCTCCCGGATCTTTTCCAGATACGCTTCCTTCTCCTTCCTGGTCTCGAAGGCGCACTTGTACATACTGCTCCGGGCCGGAATCGTAACCGCTGCGAAAATCTTCAGATCGTACTGGTGCTTTGGCGTCGCCAGCTGCATCACCTTATGCTTCCTGTAGTAATCCTCCTCGCGGTATTTCACCAGAGGCTTGAACATGGAGCCGTCCTTCATCCGGTGTCCATAGATAATCGTATTAAAATCATCGAACGGCCGCTCCACCCTGTAGTCGATGAACAGCGTTCCTTTGAAATTATATTCTTTGTTCAAAAGGCGATGCAGATAGAAACTGTTGTCGTCGCCCTGTACCACTGGATAATTGATAACGGTTCCCTTTGAATAGATCCAGGCCTTCACGTCGCTGTTTTTCTTTTTCAGCGCCTTCCAGTCGATGTGGAGACGGTTCTCCTCAAGCTTCAGATCAGCGTCTTTCGCGATCTGTTTATATTCACGGGTGCCTTTCTGGTATTCGTTCAGTATTGAAGCAACTTTAAACAGGCTGAATGCGATTACGCACAGCAGAATAACGATGATGACATCAAAGAACAGATCCCCTTTTCCTCTTTTCCCTTTTCTGGTCATTGATAATACACTCCTTCGGCAATATTTTAACATAAATCTGACCTTTCGCCAACAATTCCTTGTCTGAACCGCATGAATTCAATATAATTAAAGTATCTGCAGTGCCTGCCGGCGCGCCCCGTACCCCGGAGGCGCGCCTCCGCGCTGCCGGATGACCCTCCCGCAGCGCGGGCATTCCGCCCCGCCGGGGCGGAATGCGGCAGGCACATGCAAACAGATCCACATGCATCCAGTATACTATGAGAAAGGAATACAGAAGATAAAATGTCCAATTACGATTTCAAAAAACTTCAGAACGGCAGCGACATACGCGGCGTCGCCCTGGACGGAATTCCCGGTGAGCCGGTCAACCTCACCCCCACCGCGGTGGAGCGACTCGCAAAAGGCTTTTTGTACTGGCTGACACAGCAGACAGGCAAGGCTCCCTCTCAGATGACCGTCACGGTAGGACGTGATTCCCGCCTCTCCGGCGAAGCACTGACGACCGCCTTCTGCGACGCACTGTCTCCCTTCGGCGTCCGGGTTCTCAACTGCGGGTTGGCCTCCACGCCGGCGATGTTCATGTCCACTGTCTTCGATGAATTCCGGGCAGACGGCGCGGTTATGGTCACGGCAAGCCACCTTCCATGGAACCGCAACGGTCTGAAATTTTTCAGCGCCTCGGGAGGTCTGAACAAGGGCGACATCACAGACATCATCGTCTTCGCCGAAAGCGACCAGATTCTGGGGATGATCCCGGCAGGAACCGGCAGCGCGCAAGCCTCACAGACACAGGCCGGTACAGATCTGATGGCGATCTATTCAGCGCATCTCCGGGATCTTATCTGCAGAGGCGTGGCGAAGGCCGCGGGGACAAAGGACGATCCTGCTGCCGCGAGCAGCGCCGATGCAGCGGCCGAAACCGGAACTGCGGCCGGCTCCGCTAATCTCCGTCCGTTGGAAGGTCTGAAGATCTGCGTGGACGCAGGGAACGGCGCCGGCGGTTTCTATGCGAAACAGGTTCTGGCTCCTCTGGGTGCGGATGTATCCGCCAGTCAGTTCCTGGAGCCGGACGGAACCTTCCCGAACCACGCCCCGAATCCGGAAAACAGGGATGCGATGAAATCCATCAGTGCCGCGGTCACTGACAGCCGGTGCGACCTCGGCATTATCTTCGATACTGATGTGGACCGTTCCTCAGCTGTGGATGAAGAAGGGCGCGAAATCAGCCGCAACGGAATCGTCGCAATGGCCGCGGCGCTGATCGCGGACGAACATCCCGGTACCACCGTGGTCACTGACAGCGTCACCAGCGACGAACTCCACACCTATCTGGAGGACAGTCTCGGCCTGAAACATCTGCGCTTCAGACGAGGCTACCGCAATGTCATCAACAAAGCCATCGAACTGAACAATGGAGGGACAGATGCTCAGCTTGCTATCGAAACCAGCGGACATGCAGCCTACCGGGACAACTATTTCCTGGACGACGGCGCATTCCTGGCAACCCGCATCGTTATCCGCGCCGCTGTCCTGAAGAAAAAAGGGCTTGGAATTTCCTCCGTCATCGCCGCTCTTTCTGAGCCGGCTGAATCCGAGGAGGTACGCCTGCCCATCAGTGCAGAGGACTTCTCTGCCTGCGCGGACAGTGCGCTTGAAGCGGTCCGGCATTGGGCTTCTGATCCTGCCTCCGCCCGGGACGCAGGACTCTCTCTGGAAATCGTACAGCCGAACTATGAAGGAATCCGGGTGGCTTATCGCGGAGCATACAGCGGATGGTTCCTGCTTCGGAAATCTCTTCACGATCCCATCATGCCGCTGAACGTTGAGTCCGCTCAGACAGGCGGATGCAGCCTGATACGCCGCCTGCTGTCCGGCTGTCTCGCAGACATCGACGGTCTGGACACGTCCGGATTATAAACGGTTCTGCTGTTCCGCGTTTTTCGCGAGGCGCTCGGCGGGCATACGACAAACACGCATGAAAAAACCGGTAGGCTTCGCCTGGCGCCTGCCGGTTTTCATGTTATTATCTTAACCACTTTCACCTTCAGTATAATCAGATTCCGGAGAAAGTGGTCTTTTTTTGCCTGAGTGGTAGGAAATCCGCCCTGAGTTACTATAACGCACACTCCGGCGCGCGCTCCGCGGCGCGGTTAACCGACCTTTGTCAGCGCCCATCAGGGCAGTATCAGACCGACGGAGAATTCACAGAAAGCCGCCTCTACAGCTCTTTGATTTCCTCTTCACCGGTCAGCATCCGCAGCGTTCCGGCCGCCAGGGCCTCCATCTCGCTCTCACCGGGCATAACCTCGATCGGTGCGATGTGTCCGCAGTACTTCTTGATCTTCTCGGTCAGCCATTTAGAATACGCCACGCCGCCGGTCAGAATGATAACGTCAACCTTGCCCTCCAGCGCACAGGACAGCCCCGCAATCGACTTTGCCACCTGGAAGCCCATCGCCTCATAGACCATGGCCGCATAGCTGTCGCCTTCCTCGATCATCTTCTCCACTTCTCTGGCGTCCTTTGTTCCCAGATAGGAGTAGAGTCCGCCCTTGCCTGCGATCAGCTTCTCCATATCCTCTTCTGTGTGCTTTCCGTCGAAGCACAGCTGCTTGAACAAAAGCAGGGGCACGCCGCCGGAGCGTTCCGGTGCCATCGGGCCGTCATCATAGGCTGCGGTGTCGATGACCTTTCCGCCTTTCATGGCGTTCGCTGTAATGCCGCCGCCCATATGGCAGTTGATGAAGTTCATCTCCTTGTAGTCCTTCCCCTTGGACTTAGCGTATTTAATCGCCTGTGCCCGGGAATTCAGCAGATGCGTGGCACCGTACTTCTCAATTTCGGAAATTCCGGTAACCTTGGCGATATCCAGCAGGTCGCAGCCCATGGTAGAGTCATAGATGAACGACGGGATCCCCAGAGGCTGTGCGATGGAATACGCCAGCAGCGCGCCCAGTGAGGAGGCGTGCTGAGGGAGTTTTGAGCTCGCCATCTCGTTATACATCTTATCGTTGATTTTGTAGCCGCCGCCCTTCAGGCCGAACAGCATACCGCCTCTTCCTACAACAGCTGTCAGATTCTTAAGATCATAGCCCTTGTCATTCAGTTCATCCAGAATGATGCCCTTTCTGTAGTTCTTCTGGGAGGCGACTGTCGGGAACTCCAGAATCTTCTGCTCATCATGCACGATGTTGTTCTCATACAGAATCTCTGTATTCTGCTTGGTATAGATCGTGATTTTCGTCGAGGTCGAACCAGGATTAATTACCAAAATGTCTTTTACTTCACTTGCATTCATGTCTGTCTAATCTCCTTTTCTCTTTAAAACTGCGATTTCCTTTCCATATCCTCTGATACTGTCCTGCGGTGTTTCCAGTATGCAGGGCAGTCCCTCAAGAGCAGGATGATGTATGAATTTGCGTATGGCTTCCAGTCCGAGAGTTCCCTCTCCGATTCGCGCATGGCGGTCCTTATGAGAACCCGGCGGGTTCATACTGTCGTTGATGTGAAGTGCCTTAAGCCGGTCTAGTCCGATTATCCGATCAAACTCTTCCAGCACGCCGTCCAGATCATTGACAATATCGTATCCCGCATCGCTGACGTGGCAGGTATCCATGCAGACACCGACCTTCTCGTCAATGCGGATTCCCTCTATGATCTGCGCAAGCTCTTCGAACCTGCTGCCGACCTCGCTTCCTTTTCCTGCCATGGTTTCCAGCAGTACCGTGGTTGTCTGGTCTTTAGATATAATATCATTAAGAAGGCTGTAAATCAACCTTATCCCCGTTTCCGTCCCCTGTCCGACGTGGCTGCCGGGATGGAAATTGTAATAATTTCCCGGCAGATATTCCATCCGTCTGAGGTCGTCCTCCATAACCATGTGGGCGAATTCACGGACACGGGCAGTCGCAGAGCAGGGATTCAGTGTATAGGGCGCATGAGCCACCAGTCTGCCGAACTCCTGCTCTTTCATTATGCGCCGAAGGGCGGCCGCATCCTCCGGATCGATGTCCTTCGCTTTTCCGCCTCTGGGATTCCGGGTGAAAAAGGCGAAGGTATTAGCGCCGATGCTCACAGCGTTTCGTCCCATTACTTCAAAGCCATCTGCCGAAGACAGATGGCATCCGAGGTATATTCTGTTATCCGCGGACATATTCCCTCTCCACATAGGGACTGGTCGCTACCTTGAGCATACCGCCATATCCCAGTTCGAAGGTGACAATATCTCCGACCTTGTAGTCTCTGTCGCAGTGTGTAACGTCCAGAATAGTATGGTCGGAGCTTCCGCCCATGATTTCAATCTGCGGATCCGTCGGCGTCATGCTGCCCAGATCCGTATCCTGTTTTCCGACCGCGATAATCGCACGCTTCATGATTCCGCGGTCCTCATAGTACGGCTTCTGGCCGAAGGCGTCCACTCCGACCTCGCCGATGGGCAGCGAAGGTTTTTCCTTCAGCTCCACGATCTGCGCCTGCAGCGTCACCGTATCGCCGACCGTGCCGGGAAGATCTGTCTCGTAGGCAGTATCATTTCCCAGCAGGAACGCTTCTCCGAGACGCAGGTTGTTGATGCCCTCCGGCAGTTCACCTTTGTCGATCAGATAGATCGAACTAGAATTACCGCCGGACACCATCTGCAGACGAACATCGTACTTCTCCTCAATCTTCCTTGCGATATCCACCAGCTGAGAAAGATTGTCATACTTCGGAATAATCGCTCCGTAGCACGTCAGGTTCACAGCGATACCGTAGAGGTTGATGTGCTCCATCTGCAGGATTTCCTCCACGGCCTCCCAGATCAGATCTTCATTCCGGAAAAAGATACCTTCCCGCAGATCGCCCAGGTCGATCATCAGAACGATGTCGTGGACTTTTCCGACTCTGCCCGCTTCCTCGTTCAGCAGTCGGATGGTGGAAAGCTCCGAGTTGAAGGAAATGTCCGCATATTGAATGACGCCCTCCACCTCATCGTGCATCGGAATGCGCAGAAGCACCGTCTTCTTGCCGTTGGCACGCGCCATATCGGCGTAGCTTGCCAGGTTCTTCACCCGGGAGTCTGCCATGTAATCCACCTTCGGATCCCTCGCCACCAGCCCGGCCATTTCCGGATCGGCGCAGAGTCCCTTGGTGACGATCATCAGCGAACATCCTCCGCGGTCTTTTGTAATCTCCGCGACAGCGTCGAGATTACCCTGCAGTTTTTTCAGATCTATTACCAGTTTCGGATACATCGTTTCACTCTCCATTCATTCTCATCGTCTGCTCTGGTTGTTGGGGCAGTGGGTATGAGTGCAGATGTCACACTCACGGTTGCAGTTGTTCCATGGCTTGGAGGTGTCTTCCTGCTTCTCCCGGTTCCAGCCGGGCTGCAGACCGCCGCCGGCCTCGATGCCTTCCTTGGCGGGATCATGGTGGCTTCCTTCCGGACCTCTGGCATTGGCGCCGCCGATGGGCTCCTCTTCCTTGTACGCACTCATGTCGTAGCCCATTTCTTCCATTTCCCGGATGTGCTCCGCATACTCCTCTTCCTTTTTCTTCTTCGCCTCATATTCGGCTTCGACATCCTCCATCGCCTTGATTGAGGACTTATAGATCTCATCCTCAACCTTCTCCGGGAATTCAAAATCAAGACTCTTCTCCAGCAGCTTAATCGCCGCCTCGCGGTTGGTCTTGGACAGAACGCCCAGAGACGCCATGATGTAATCATTGTCCACCAGAACCTTTGCGTGGTCAGTCGGGAAAAGCCGCATGCCGGTGATATTCTCTCCCGGAATCTCTTCCATGATTTCCACCCGGTGTGGCAGCCGTGTCAGCGCGCCTCCGGTTCCCACAATGTATTTGACCTGCGTCAGATCTTTACCTTCTGCCACAGTGCTTCGGCCGGAGGGTCCATAGATATACCGGAGCTGTCCGGCGTGCCGCTCCGTCGCCCGGAACACGGCCTCACGGGTCAGCCTCTCAACCAGTTTTATTTCATCCTCATTCTTCGGAATCGCGTAGTATGTCTCCAGTGTCTTATCAAGATCGATATGGAGCTCATTCTCGCATTCCTCTCTCAGTTTTTCCTCACCGATGGATTCGATTACCTTGTAGCGGTTTACAAAGACACCCAGATCGCCCTCCACCGTCCGCTTGGCCTTCGGTTCCGGAGAAGTCATGATTCTGGCGACCTTGTCCGATTCCACCGCAACGGAATGCAGATCCGTAGTCGCTCCGCCCACGTCCAGAACGATTAAGTCCCCGATGCAGTCGTACAGCACCTTTGTACACTCCATCACCGCACCCGGCGTAGGAATGATGGGGCCGCTGACCATGTCGCGGACGTGCTCCATCCCCGGTGCATGAGTAATATGCTGCTCAAAGGCCTGCTGAATCACCTTCCGGCAGGGCTCTACATTCAGTGCGTCGATTTTCGGATACACGTTTTCAACAATATACAGCTCCTGCTCACTGTCCTCGAAAATCAGTTTGATTTCCTCCTGGTTCTCGACGTTGCCCGCATAGATGACCGGAACCTTCAGTCCCATGCTGCGGATCATCTCGGCATTGTCCAGTGCGGTATCCCGCTCGCCGTAATCCACGCCGCCCGCGATAAGAATCAGATTCGGCTGAATTTCCCGGATCTTCTTCAGGTCGGTCCGGCGAAGCCGCCCGCTGGTCACATAATGAATGATTCCGCCCGCACCCAGCGCCGCTTCCTTCGCAGCCTTGGCTGTCATATCATAAACCAGTCCGTGCACGGTCATCTTCAGTCCGCCGGCCGCGGAAGAAGTCGCCAGCATCTGTCCGTATTCAATGCTGCTTATTCCTTTGTTCTTACAAAGGTCGTCGACAGCGCCCTGAAGCCCGACCCTCACATCTCCGTCGAGTACAGAGGTCGGTGCCTGACCCTGTCCCCAGAAGCACGGATGATCGGTATCCAGATCTGTGAATGCGTTGACCACTGTCGTTGTGGATCCGATTTCCGCTACCAATACGTCTACATTCATTTGTTTCTGTCCTCCAATGTCCTGATGATCTGCCGGTTTCCCGCAGATTCCTCCGTTTGCTTGCTCTTTGCCTGCTCTGTGAAAGCTCTGTTCTAAAAAAATCCGGGACGGGTTCATGCCCGCCCCGGTGTCGCTGCTGTATTCGTACAAAGCCTTACCCGCTGTGCTGCGTCTTTTACGCCGGCGCTGCAGTTATCAGTCTTCGTCGATGCCCTTCAGGTGTCCTCCCGGGGGCAGTTCGCCGCGGCGTCTCATCGCCTCTTCGCAGAGGTATGTCGCTACGTCGATACCGTGGGAGTCTCTTCCGAAGCCTTCATCGATTCCGGTGGCGCGTGCATCCTCCGGGGATACCTGTGTTCCGCCTGCCGCGATGATAACCTTGTCGCGGATACCCTTCTCGATGGCCAGTTCGTTGATCCTCTTCATGTTCTTGTAGTGGATGTTGTCATGAGAGATGATCGTGGAAGCCAGGATTGCGTCAGCATCCAGCTCGACTGCCGCGTCTACCAGTTTTTCTACCGGTACTGAGGTACCCAGGTAGTTAACCTCGATTCCCCATTTCTCGATTCCGCCGTGCTTGATGTTGATGATCTCACGGAGTCCGACGGAGTGCTCGTCGTCACCGACGGTTCCGCAGACGACTCTCATATGATGATCCTTGAATTCCTTGTACAGAACCTCATCCGGCAGGTGATGCGGCGGCGGAGGCAGTACCAGGGACTTCGGATCGACATCGAAGGTCAGCTTGCCCTTGATCTCGATTCTCGTACCCTCGGCCGGGTGCATGATCTCCTTGGAGATGACCTCCGGTGAATCCAGACCCATCTTCTCCGCGATCTGCAGACCGGTAGCCTCTGCGGTTCTCACGTTCGCCGGCACCATCATGGTCAGCATGACAACGCCGTCTCCGCACCATTCCATCTCAGGCTTGATCGCCTCGCCGTCAAGATACTTCTTGACCTTCTCAAGTCTCACGTTGACGTTATCGACTTCATCCAGCTCGTCGATATAGACGATCTTGCTTCTGTCCTCGAATGTGCAGCCGCCGATCAGCGCGCTCGGATTCTCCGGGTCGCCGCCGTACTGCTCCACGTTGTTGTATCCGAAGTGCGCCGTAACAGGAGCCATGTAGTCATCCTCTCTCGGGAAGATGAATCCGTAGCCGACGCCGCCCTTGATCTTTCTGGCAATTCCGTCACCGTTTCTGGCGGGGTATTTCGCAGAATCAACGAAGAATCCCTGCTCAACTGCGTTGAAGTAACCGCCGACCTCGACGATCTCCTCCATGAACAGTGTCGCTCTTTCCTTGATCTCTCTCGCCATCTCGCGGAGCGGTCCGTCCTTCTTCAGTTCAACCAGCTCGTTGAAGCCGTCCATGTATACGAAGGCCTGCTTGGCGTTGTCGATGGCTTCCATGTTGTAGATGTGCCAGGGAACGTTTCTTCCCTCGTCCGGTGTGATGGTGGACTGAATGTCCGCGCTGGTCAGCTTGGAGATAACCATGTTCATCACGTGTGTTACCGTCGCTTCTCTGACGGAAGAGCAGACGTATTTGGTTGTCTGCTGGGCTCTCATTTTGTATCTGCCGCAGATGTCTCTCAGCGCGACCGCGTAAGGCAGGTCGAGGTACATCGCCGGGGCAGGAGCCGCATCCGGCGGTACGGTGGACAGGGAGATGTTCTCCGGCTTGATTCCGACCTTCTCCGAGAACAGGGAGTTGATGGCGTGCTGCACGATCAGCTCAGGCATAACCTTCCATGCTTCTCTGGCGGTAGCGTTCGCGTTGTGCGCACCGTCGATCTGCAGGATCTCTGCCCATGCCAGAACCTTCTTGGATTCGCAGGCGTCAACAAAGGATCTTACGCAGTTGATATCTCTGTACAGAACGTTGTACTGCGGATCCTGGTGAGCGCCGTTGATGCCCTCCTCTGCGAACATGACCGCAACGTCCGGTCCGGCTACTCCGGATACGTAGGAGTGGTAGTTCAGCGGACGGCCGACCTCATCCTCGATGAGATCCAGAGCCTTTCTCTGGCATCTGACCTGTTTTCTGGTGATAGGAACGCCGCCGATTCCCTGAGGAGTACCTTCCATCAGGCCGTCGATATGGGACTGACCCATGTGACGGATAACCATGATATGGTCAGCGCCGTGCCATGCCGCCATTCTCATTCTTCTGATATCGTCCTCGAATCTTCCGGAAGCGATCTCTGTAGTGATGACCGGCTGCGGCTGCGGATCGATATCGCCGAAGAACTTCGCCGGCGGAAGGCCGATGCTCTGTTTCAGCGGCTTGGACATGTCGTGGAACGTGAAGGGTCCCATCTCAAGATTCGGAGCCGGCTCTCTCCAGTGCCAGCCGTGTCTTCTCGGAGCGTAATTTTCGAGATCCTTCAGGATTTCTCTTACGTCCAGTTTTTCATTCTTATTCAGTACCATATCTGCCATCTTACTTCTCCTCCTTGCCGAAAATAGCTACTGCATCATCCCAGTATTCACCCTGAGCCAATGCCTGTGAAGCTTCGCGGATAGAAATTCCCTTATCCTTGGAAATTCTGTAGACGATGTGGCCGGTGCCGTGACCCATAAGGCCTCTGTCCATAGCGCCCTCTACGATTTTCTGTGTGTCAAGGGAGGATACTCCCATACGCAGAAGAACGGCTCTCTCTACGGAAGGAGTCGTGTTCTTTCTGCCCAGCTCGATGAGCGGATCCACAACCTGTGTGCACAGCTCCCAGAACTTGTCGTACAGCTGCTCGTCTGTAAGATCGGCGATACCTTTTTCAACTCTTCTTTTTTCAAAATCGTCTTCTCTTATCATTCTCTTTTCTACCTTTCCCTGAGCCCCGCCCTCTGTCGGTGAAACGGGCGCCCAGTTATGAGTGTCGGTCTTCCAATATATGCCTGCCTCCGCCGTTCCCGACGGAGACAGGCGTTATATCCATTAAAGTCCCAGCGTCTCCTTTACGAACGCAACATCGGTCTTGGTCTCCTCTGCGAGGAACTGAAGATCCGCATCTGTCGGCGTTACACCGCCCGCCTTTTTGACAGCCTTTCTGATCAGGGACTGTCTGAAGTGGTGCAGATCTGCGTCGTGGCACTGGATCAGACCGGGGTCTGCCGGCAGAACGACGTTCACGCCCGGCTTGTCTTCCTCAGTCGGATTTCCGAACTTGATTTCAATGCCGTTGTCTCTCGCGAAGGACAGCTGCGGCTGGATGTGTTTTCCGGCTCCGGTATACTCTGTCTCACTGATGACCAGAACTGCATCCTCCGGCAGCTCCTGTGCCAGGGAGAACGCCGCGGCCAGCGCTGTGTTGCCCGCAGGTCCTCTTTCGATTCCCTCCAGCTGTGCCAGAGCTTCTGTCATGTACATAACCTCGCCCTGCTTGACCGTAACGTAACGATCCATGTAACGCAGCGGTCTCGCCGCACTCCTCGGAACGTCGGAGTGATCCGGATCAGTCGCGTAAGGAACGCCGAATCCGGTATGTCCGGTGGTGCAGGACTTCAGGTTGAACTGCTTGTCGGAAGCCATGGACAGTCCGGTCAGATCGATGGACGCCGCGACCATTTTGGTATCAACAGCGCCCGCCTTCAGCAGACCTCTCGCCGTACCGGTCATCATTCCGCCGCCCGCGTTGGTGCAGACTACCATATCCGGATCCTTGCCCACTCTCTCGCGGCACTGCATCGCGATCTCGTAACCCAGAGTCTCGATTCCGGCAATGCCGAAGGGGGAGTACAGAGACGCATTGAAATATCCGGTGTCCTCCAGAACGGACAGGAAGGTGTAGAACAGTTCAGGTCCTACAGTCAGCTGAATAACCTCTGCACCGTAGGCTTCACATTTTCTTGCCTTCTCTACAATTTCCGGCTGTCCGACTCCGTTGGAGTCATAGCACTCCTGAACGATGATGCAGTCCAGTCCCTGCATCGCCGCCTGGGACGCAACTGCCGCACCGTAGTTTCCGGAGGTTGCGGCGATAACACCCTTGTAGCCCAGCTTCTTGGCGTGTGCCACTGCACATGCGGCTCTTCTGGCCTTGAAGCTTCCGGAAGCATTCGCAGCCTCATCCTTCGCAAAAATTCTTGCGCCGTAGCCCGGCTTCGCGTATTTTCTCGCCAGCTTGCTGATGTTTCTCAGCTCGATGAGCGGTGTGTTTCCTACCGCGGTTCTGGACTGAATCTTGGTGATCTCGTCCAGCGTATATCCTGTATCCTTCATCAGGGCTTCATAATCGAAGGCGATGGAACCGGATTCATATTTCTCATAGTCAAGACCCAGCGCCTTCTTCTGAATTTCATTGGATCTTCCCATTACGGAATCATAATCTTTCGCCAGTGCCATTATTTGTCCCCTCCTCTCGTGATTTTACGCAGCTGCTTATCGATCTCGATAATCTCAGGAACAAATTTTCCGTAGCTGTGGGTGTAGTAGGGGCCTACCTCAATCAGTGTGCCCTTCTCAATACGGCCCACCGCTGTTTCTACTTCAACTGTATCGCCGATCTCTGCATCAGCCAGAAGACTCCCTTTGGTCCACATTTCCAGATCGCATTTCTGCGTATCTTCCGGGATCTTTCCGGTTCTTTCTTCGGCCTTGAGAACGATACTGTGAATACGTACCCAGTCTCCTTTTTTTGCCATTGCTTGGTTCTCCTTTTTTCATGAATGACTGAGCGGGAAACGGCTTCCCGTCCCGCCCAGATATTTTGTGTTTTTGTCCGCGTCCGTTCCTCCTTCGCCGGAGCATGCCGCCGAAGGGACAGCTCTGTTCCTGCTTCTCCGGCCGTCACCGGAGTCAGGACACTGCGGTTCTTATTTAACCAGTTTTTTCTCTTCGTCGATCTGATCTCTGAAGTCGCCCATAATTGCATGCGGAACAGGGATGTCGATCATGGTCTTCAGACCCGGGTTCGCATTGATTACGTGCGGAATGCAGTTCATGATCATCGCCATGGTTCCGATGCCGCCCTCGATCTCCGGATTGTTAGCCATGTTGACCGGCGGTACAGAATCCAGAATGACATAGTCACCGGTGTGTACGCCAACCTGCTCAGGCTCGATCTGCTGCGGATGATCCATATCGATCTTTCTCTCGCCGTCGATGATTCCCCAGCCCTTCATGGCAACACCTGCAACGCTGCCCGCAGGAGCGAATCCATACGGAGACTTTCTGTCTACATCTGTAACGATCGGCTCCATGTCCTGTCCGAACTCATCCAGCTTCCAGCCCAGAGCTTCGCACATCATGCCGACAGACTCTGCGAATCCGACGTGGCCGGCCATCGTTCCTTCTGCCTTTCTCTTGTTGAAGTCCTCAACAGAGATACCGATGCCCTGCTCTTCCATAACGGCAGGTCCGAACGGTGACAGAGAGTTGACTCTTCTGGAGGTGATGTGGTTCACATCCTCGCAGGCTGCGGTCCAGAGGATGACCAGCAGGTCCATGATGAGGCCCGGGTTGATTCCTGTTCCCAGTACGGTAACGCCGTTCTTCTTGGCGCATTCATCCAGTTTCTTCGCCAGTTCAGGCTCCTGTGCCTGCGGATATGCCATTTCTTCTGCGGAGGTAATCACGTTGATGCCGCGCTCCATAACGAAAACGAGCTTCTCGTAAACATCCTTTGTGAACGAATTTGTGCAAACGACAACGATGTCTGCAGCGCCCGGCTTGATGACGTCTTCCGGAGTTCCTACGATAACGTCCGGTCTGTCGCCCTGCTCAATGCCGGGAACGACGTCATAGAGGTTTTTGCCGATCTTGTCGCCGATGTCGATTCCGCCAACGATATCAACGCCCTTTTTCTTTGCCAGCATTTTTCCGATTCCGCCGCCCATAGCGCCTAATCCCCAAAGGATTACCTGTACATTTTTCATTTGCTTTTCTCCTTTTCTTCATAACAAATAGTTAACCTTATCCGAAATGGCCTGCCTTACGGCACCCCATAGGGAAATAATCCCGTGCCTATAGTACAAAGCAAACCCCATGCCAACGCAAATCTTGTATACACAATACAGTCTTCAAGAATTTTATACAAAAAAAAGTGGTTTTACAAAGAAAAATCCTTTAAAACCACAATATATCTTTCGAAATTATGAATTATCAGAAAAATACTGTAATTTTTTGTCATTTGCTTTTTGCTCGATGCAAATATTTTTGCTCTTTTTCTGCAAATATTTTTGCTATTGTGGGGTCAGTCCATACTTCTTCAGCTTATGCTGGAGTGTCTGCCGTTTGATCTGCAGCATCGCGGCGGCCTTCGTCACATTTCCGTCGGCGTCGATCAGTGCGCCCTGAATAATCATCTTCTCCATTTCTGCCATATATTCGTTCAGGGGTGCGCGTCCGTCCCACTTCTCCGCGCTCCGGCCGATCTCGTCTACATGAATCGGCATCTGAAGCAGACGCTCTGTCAGAACGTGTTCCGTTTCCGCCATGGCCACAGACTGAATGATGATGTTCTCCAGCTCCCGTACATTTCCCGGATAGTTGTAGGCACAGAGTCTCTGGAGAGCGTTCTCTGACACCATCCAGATCTGCTTGTCATACTTTTTGTTATATTTCTCCAGAAAGGAATCCACCAGAACCGGAATGTCGTCCTTACGCTCCCGCAGCGGAGGAATGGAAATTCCCACGACATTCAGTCTGTAATAGAGGTCCTTTCTCAGAAGACCCTCCGCAATCAGTTTTTCCGGCGCTTCGTTGACGGTTGCGATGATGCGGACATCGATGGGAATATCCTTTGTTCCACCGACACGGCGGATGTAATCCTCCTGGAGCACACGCAGAAGCTTGCTCTGCAGATCATAGGGCATAGCACTGAGCTCATCAAGCAGAAGCGTTCCGCCGTTAGCCTGTTCAAACAGTCCCGCACGATCAACGGCTCCGGTGAATCCGCCTCTGGCCGTCCCGAAAAGAATTCCTTCCAGCAGGGATTCCGGAAGAGCCGCACAGTTCTGTGCCAGAAACGGCTTGTCCTTCCGCCGGCTCTCGTAATGTATGCTTTGTGCGAAGAGCTCCTTACCGGTTCCCGTCTCGCCATAGATGAACACTGAGGCGTTGTTCCCGGCCGCTCTCCTGGCTCTGTTTACGACGCTTCGGAAACGCAGATTTTCTCCGACTAAATCGTTGAAATTGTAGCGTTTGATACTGGCCTTAGCGGCCTTTTCCGGGGGATTTCTGTCCTCCCGCAGCTGAAGAATGGTGTCGCTCAGGGAACGGATATTGGTGATGTCACGGGCCACCTCAATCGCGGCGATACGCTGGCCGTCCAGCTCTACAGGTACGGTGCTGTTGACGGTTGTGACCTCTTTTCCGTACAGGTTCGTATAGGTCTGCTGCTTGTTCCTCGTGGCGATCCCTTTGTGCAGGGCCTGGTACATGGTGCTTTCATTGAGCTTGATTCCCGGGAATGCCGTGTGAAAATCCCTTCCGATAACATCGGTAACGTTAATCTTCTCATTTTCCGCCATCTCTTCATTGTAGAAGAGACCGACACCGTCGCTATCCACGATGTAAACGCCCTCGTCGATCAGGTCGATCAGCTCCTCGATTATTTTTTTATAGCACATTGCATCCATTCCTGATACCTCCGCTACCTGTATTTTACACTATTTCCCGCTTGAATGCAAATATTTTTGCACCTATCGGAGAGGTTGAAATTGACGCAGAAATCCTGTATATTGATATATGGCGTTTTTTTCGCCGGGGAGGTATACTCATTCATGAGAATCAGAAGAGACAAAGGTGTCAGTGAGGAACTTCAGGGATTAGATACAGAGCTGATCGCAACCGTTTCAGATGCTCTGGCGCACCCTGTCCGTCTGGCGCTGTTCCGCTACATCATGCACTGTAATAAGGAAATGCAGCTTGTCTGCACCAAGGATCTGGTGCAGGTTTTTGACTATGCGCAGGCCACAATCTCCCAGCACATGAAGCGGCTTGTCAAATCCGGGCTGGTGGAGGTCCGCCGGGTCGAGAAATTCTCCTACTTCTACGCTAATCTGGGCGTTCTCGCCAGATACATCGACGCAACACGGAAATTCAGCGTGCTGTAGCGCCCCGAGGCGTCAATCTTCATATAATCTGCCGTCTTCAATATGCAGAATTCTGTCGCATTCGGCTGCAATATCGTGATCATGCGTTACCAGAACAATTGTTTTATTTTCGCTTTTAATCCTCTGGAACAAATCTATTATTTCTAATGAAGTTCGGGAATCCAGCGCTCCTGTCGGTTCATCTGCCAATATCACGTCTCCCTGACTGATCAGTGCTCGTGCGATTGCCACTCGCTGCTTCTGCCCTCCCGACAATTCTGCCGGCCGCCTTTTTTTCTTCTCTGCTATTCCCAGCTTATCCAGCATCGCATCGATTCTCATATTCCACTCCCTTTTTGGAACGTTGGAGTAAAGCAGGGGGATTTTTATATTCTGCTCCACAGTATACCGGTCGATCAGTGCGAATTCCTGCAGGATAAATCCCAGTCTGGAATTTCTGAGCCTCGCACGCTCAGCTTCTGTGCACTTCCCGGTATTGATCTCCCCCAGCCGGTATGTGCCGGAATCCGGTGAATCGATGAGTCCCAGAATGTTCAGCAGCGTCGTTTTCCCGGAACCGGAGGTACCTACGACTGCAGTCATCTCCCCCGCATTGATTTTCATTGATACATTCTGGAGAGCCTTTACCTCATAGCCCACCCCGCGGTACGTCTTGCAGATCTGATCAATTTCTATACTGTATGCCACCTATTTTCTCCTTATGATTTCAATTATTTCGATTTTCTTCAGCTGACGGACTGGATAAGCCAGCGCAATAAATGCATAAATCACCAGAATAAGGAGCGTCACCACTGCCAGTCCTGAGAATTGCCATACGAAAAGCGTTACAAAGCCTGCAATTACGGTCATACTTCCAACCTGCGCGACAAGACGAAGGATAATATCTCTGCGCCGTGCCCCGCACAGCATATTGACGGCGAACTCCTTCATGCTGCTTTCCATAAAATGCAGTAAATTCGCGATGAGTCCTACGGAACAAAAGATAAGAATAATGACCGCGATTGAAGCCATCGTCATTACGCTGTTCAGAATATCCGTGACGGATTCCCGGATCTCATCAGTATAGTTTTCCGTGTAGAGAAAATCCAGTTTCTTCATGCTTTCCCTGCTCATCATCTCATGGAGCGCATTCTTCTTTTTTTCAACAACAAAAGTACTCATGACGGTGATAAACGACCCCATGGCGTCATCGCGCTGCGGGCGAACAGCGGTGATAAAATAGCGATCCAGATAAAATGGTTCGTTCTTCTCAAATGGATTCACATAGTACGCGCCTTTCGGAAGAAACCCCTTCACAACATATTCATCATCAACTGAATCATGAAGGACATCTCCGACACGATAGTATTTTCTGAAGTCATTTCCCAGTATCAGCGACTGGCGCTTCCCTTCCGGGCGCAGATCATACTTCCCCTTTATCCCGAAAAAACGAAAAAAATTGCTGCTGACAACCGCCATATCTACCGAAACCGTTCTATCACTTGGAACCCGCAGTTTTTTGTCGAGTCCGGCATACTCCTTCCGGTGTTTTCCGAAGGTAAAATCCATAGAGTCATCGGCTGTCACACATTCCAGGCTGTCTGATGCATACATATCCTGAATAAGGCGATACAGGGCACGGGCTTCTGCCCTGCTGTTGGAAAGTTCGTCCATTTCCGATTCCTCGAGATCCGCAGACAGCTTATATATGCTGCTCCTGTCGTTGAGGTTTTCAAACTTCTTCGTCGCAACCCATCCGTTACAGGCCAGTGTCAGCGCATAGCACAAAACCACCGCAGCCAGAACGATCTGAACCAGAATGACAAGGTAATTAAGCAGGTTCCGCCTTATATCCTGCCAAAAGAATGTAAAAAAATTTCTTCTCATTTCTATAATCTACTCGCAATCGCATTTCTGCCGAACCGCTTCAGAGTCGCAGTGATGACAACTGCACCGATCAGTGCAAGCAGCGCCATCCCGGACAGTGTGCCCGGCAGTGAAATATGCGTTCCAAACATCAGTTCAACGGAATTTGCCACAGGCAGATATACTGCAATCCGCAGGAATAACTCAGACAGCACCACACCGGTAAAAAAGGCCAGCAACAGAATTACGACGTATTCTCTGCAGAGCCATGCAACGATATTCCTGCCTCGCGCTCCCGCCATCTTCCGAATCGCAATTTCTTTTTTCCGTGTCTCAAGCCAGTAATAACACGCAGAAAAGGAATTGAGCAAAACAAGGACAGCCGTAGCGATAAGGAATCCCAGCATATTCGTATAATTTGTCTTTTCCGGCCGCATACCCCGCCCGATTCTGCTCATTCCCTTTTCTGCCGCCACTGATGCTGTGGGGCAGGCGTCCTTCACAGCTCCAGCAATTTTCTTTGCTGTTCCAAGGCAGTCCTGCCTGTCGGTATCGAAAAAATAGTAGCCGTACACTCTCTTATTCTTCAGATTTTCTGCATTCATATTGATGAACCAGTCGGAAGCCTGTCCTGCCCTTTGCGAGGAGCAGCTTCCGATCACATCGTATCTTTTCTGGCTGACAGAGATATGGGATGGCTGATTCTGCCGGTCACCGGTCACAATGGCGACATTTTTCCCTTCGTCGAAATCCTTCCGGGAAAAGGACCTGCCCTCTGTAACCCTGATTTTGCAGTTCATCCCTGGACTGAAATATATAGAGCAGCCTTCTTTCGCCGTATACTTTTTCATACACAGAAAACCTCCGTCGCCACAGTTCCGCTCCATAATCCGCAGCAGATCCTGCTCTGTAAAATTCGCCGCATTATATATTTCAAACACGACAAACTGATCCGACAGAAAGTCAGCCGGCCTGGCATTCTTTCTTTGTTCAGCAAAGGAAACCCCTGCCAGCGTAAACAGCACAGCGACTGCAACAAAAATCGTGAAAATCAGTTTCGACTTGTATAAAATCCCTCGCATAGTCTAGAGATATACCCAATTATAATTGTACTTCTGTTACGGAACTCCAACACTTTGCTCTTTATTGTACAGTGTATATATAGCATTGTCAATATTAAGGCATTTCCAAATATGCTGACCTCGGTTCCCTTTTAATCAGTATCTGCTCATTAAATTCCCGTCTAAGTCCGACTGCCTTACTCCCCGGTCTCTCCGATTTTCTCCATAATTTCCCGATGGACGGAGCGGGTCAGCGGATACCGCCACACGGCGATAATCGCGATTGCCAGGAACGCGCCGGGAATTACCGTTGTGCAGTTGAATATCCACTCGCAGGCGGACGCTGTCTGTACCGGCGCGCCGCCGTTGAACCCTGCATTTTGTAACAGAAACCCCAGCAGCATGGTGCCGATTCCTCCGGACACAGCCTCCACCAGCCCCTGAAATGAAACAATTGTGGCCTGCCGCCGCTTTCCCGTCTTCAGCCTGTCATAGTCGCAGACATCCAGATACATCGACGGCATCAGACTCCAGTAAATCGCCGTACAAAGAGTAACCATCAGCATATAGCAGATGATTCCGCCTGTAGACCCGACGCCGGTCATTCTCAGAACCACCATGCCGGCTATGCCGATTACAGAGAGCAGCCCGAACGCTCCCCTCTTATCGAACCGAACGGTCAGTCTTGCCACCAGCGGAATCAGCAGAATCCCGAATACCGCCCGCAGAGACATGAATAAAGACATCTGAAGCGCAGTACACTTCATATTATATGTCAGAAAATATACCATATCCGCAAGCATGATGCTGTAACAGATCAGAGTGGCAATGCTGGCAACAATCAGCTGCCGGATGGGTCCCAGCGTAAACAGAGAAACATACTCCCGAAAAACATCCGCGGGATTAAACCCTGGGCGAGCGCCGGAATCCGCACAGGGCGGATCCTTTTTCTTTGACGACAAAAACGTCAGAAGGATTGAAATGAAACAGACCGCACCGACCATTCCTCCCACCAGACTCCAAGCAAGAGACAGCGGAACGCCCGCATCCTGCAGCCATTCCACCGCCACCGAAGGAATCAGGAAGTTTACCAGCGCCCCCGCCATATTGAACATGGACGCGAAGAACCGCAGGATCGTCCTCTGGTCATAGTCCGTCGTGTACTCCGAGGCCAACGCCAGATACGGCACCAGAAACCCGGTATAGCTGAGCCAGAACAGCATCAGCAGAATCCCGTAGTAAAACGGCTTTCCCTCCGCGGAAACAAAGGGAAAGTCTGTGAATGCGAACAGCAGCGTCAGCGCAAGCGGTATCGAGGAAAACAAAATCAGAGGCCGGCGGCGGCCCCGTGAGGTCCGGATATGATCGGCGAAATACCCGATTACCGGATTGATAAAACCGTTCCAGACCGCTCCGATGACAGTGATCATTCCCGCTGTCGCTGGCCGGATGCCCACCGCGGTCGTCAGAAAGAACATGAAATATGTTGCGATGAAATTATACGAGAGCGAGTCCGCCAGCGAGGCCGACCCGTATCCCAGCTTATCCTTCATGCTCAGTCGCTCCATAATTCGTTCATATCCTCCAGAAAAATCTCATATTCGTCATCCATCAGCGTACTGTTGCTGTTCTTTTCTTCAGTCTCCCGAATATGCTGCTTCGCCGTTTCCTTCACTGAATCCCCGTAACCCGTCAGCGCCGCAAAAGGTGAAAACTGCGCCGCCCGCTCTTTCATGGCCATATGTGGATGACGGCTCGACACATGATGAGGAAGCCCGATAATATCGTCGTATCTGTTCACGCCTTGTGCCCTCCGATCTGTTTGTTCCGGCTCTGCGCCGTAGCACCCTCCTCCAGGTTCGCACCCTTGAGAATCGCGTTTTTCCCGAATTTCCCCTTAATCTCCAGAATCGTCTTCTGAACCTTTTTCTCACGGCTCCGTTCTGCCTGTCTCTGCCGCGCTTCCTCTTCTCTTGCAGCGTAATCCGTGAACATGTCCAGCTGCTCCGGTTCCGGCGCCGGCGGCTCTGTTTGCTCCGGCGCCACATGACCCGCCGTGATTGTGATCCGCCGCACCAGCAGCCGCGAATCCACAATGCGGTCGTAAAGCATCATCGACGCCTCCAGAATATCCTTTGTGGAGGAGGTCGCATCCCCGAGACTGATGGTTCCATGCGCCGCCTTCGGAACCTGCCGCCCGTAGTGATCCGTCGTCACCGGCCCCTTATATGCCGCCCGAAGCACCGGGTTCTGCAGATTCTCAATATCATAGCCGACATTGAGCACAATCTGGTCTGTGGTAAGTCCTCTGGACACCAGATCCAGCGCCAGCTGATCCGCCATCTCCCAGGCCACAAGCCTCGCCTTTTCCCCCTCATAGGCAGACTGCAGAACCTGACCGGTGCCGACACTCTCCGTTCGCGGCCGGTACGCCTTGATATCCGCAATGGTGCAGGGTTCCCATCCCCATGCGTGATCGATGAGAAGCTCCGCGTTGACGCCGAACAGGCGATACAGCAGATCCTCGTTGTAGAACTCGCCGGGTGCACCCAGAGAGCAGCGGGCCACATCCCCCATAGTATAAAGCCCCACAGACGCCAGCTTGCGGGCGTATCCGGGGCCGACCCGCCAGAAGTCCGTCAGGGGCCTGTGCTCCCACAGGCTTCTGCGATAGCTCATCTCATCCAGCTCGGCAATCCGCACGCCGTCTTCATCCGGCGGGCAGTGCTTGGCCTCGAGATCCATGGCGATCTTGCACAAAAAAAGATTCGGACCGATTCCCACTGTCGCGGTAATGCCGGTCTGCGCGAGAACCTCATCGATAATCGCCCGGGCGAGCTGATGCGGCGTCATTCCGTAGAGCGGAAGATAATCCGTTACGTCCATGAAGACCTCGTCAATGGAATAGACATGAATGTCCTCTGCCGCCACGTAATTCAGATAGATGTCATAAATGCGGCTGCTGTACTCCATGTACAGCGCCATGCGGGGAACCGCCGTAATCCAACCCGCTTTCAACGCAGGATCAGCAGCAAGTTCTTCGATATCCGAAGACTCTCCCTTCAGACCGACGCCTGCCGCAGCACGGCGGCGGGCGTTGACCTGCCTCATGACGGAAATTACCTCAAACAGCCTTGCCCGTCCCGGCACTCCCATGGATTTCAGGGAGGGGGATACGGCAAGGCAGATTGTTTTCTCTGTTCGGGCGGCGTCCGCCACCACAAGATTCGTGGTCAGCGGATCAAGCCCGCGCTCCCGGCATTCCACCGAGGCGTAAAACGATTTCAGATCAATCGCAATATAGGTTCGTTTCAATAAGAAGCATCCTCCGAATACACCGTGAAGATATCACGGATCTCAACGAAACCTCCTTTAATGTATGCAGTCTTTGTTTCCGCGGATCCTGCCTCCCGAAAACGGATCTTCCCGTCCTCCTTCAGCAGTTTGCGGCACCACACATGCCCGGGAAGATATCCCTCGTCACCGCTGAGGGTCTGCACCGTCAGACTTTCGACTTCACCGGAATAGAACATATCCTGCGGCGTCAGAATCTCCAGCTTCGTGCTAGCCATTGTTCTGCTCCTTTTGTGCGTTCCACTTCTCTACGACCTCGTCGATACCGCCGACGAAAAGGAAGAGCTCCTCCGGAATATCGTCGTGCTCACCGTCAAGGATCTCGCGGAATCCCCGGACAGTTTCAGCCACGGGAACGTATTTCCCCGGGATTCCGGTAAACTGCTCTCCGACCGTGAACGGCTGCGACAGGAAACGCTGGATCTTTCTGGCCCGGGACACTGTGAGCTTGTCATCCTCCGACAGCTCGTCCATGCCGAGAATCGCGATGATGTCCTGAAGATCCTTGTACTTCTGCAGAACCTCCTGCACCCGACGTGCGACCTCATAATGCTCTTCGCCAACAATCAGCGGATCCAGAATGCGGGACGTAGAGGCCAGCGGATCCACTGCCGGATAGATTCCCAGCTCTGTAATAGAGCGATCCAGTACCGTCGTGGCATCCAGATGTGCGAAGGTGGTTGCCGGCGCCGGATCCGTCAGGTCGTCTGCCGGTACATAAACCGCCTGCACGGAGGTGATAGATCCGTCTTTTGTGGAGGTGATCCTCTCCTGCAGCGCACCCATCTCATTGGCCAGTGTCGGCTGATATCCCACCGCAGAGGGCACACGCCCCAGCAGCGCTGAGACCTCGGAGCCTGCCTGTGTGAAACGGAAAATATTATCGATGAACAAAAGCACGTCCTGCTTTTCCTCATCGCGGAAATACTCAGCCATCGTCAGACCGGTAAGCGCCACACGCATTCTGGCCCCGGGCGGCTCGTTCATCTGCCCGAACACCATCGCGGTCTTCTTGATGACGCCGGATTCCGTCATCTCACCATAGAGGTCGTTTCCCTCTCTGGTGCGCTCTCCGACGCCGGCGAAGACAGAGATTCCGCCGTGCTGCGTCGCGATGTTATTAATCAGCTCCTGAATCAGAACTGTCTTTCCGACGCCGGCGCCGCCGAACAGTCCGGTCTTACCGCCCTTGGTGTACGGCGCAATCAGATCGATGACCTTGATTCCGGTCTCATACATCTGTGACGACGTATCCTGGTCCTCGAACCGCGGGGCAGGTCGGTGGATAGGTTTGCGCACCTTGCTTTCCACCGGTCCCTTCTCATCGATGGGCTCGCCCAGAACATTGAACAGACGTCCCAGGACTTCATCGCCGACCGGAACCTCGATGGGGTTGCCTGTATCTACAGCCTCCATACCCCTGGCAAGACCGTCAGTAGAAGAGAGCGCGATACATCTGACCTCATCGTCTCCTTTATGCTGCGCAACCTCCGCCACGATGACGGTATCGTCATTCAGCCTGATCTTTATTTCATTCAGCAGCTCCGGAAGATGATCCGGATCAAACTTGATATCGACTACCGGTCCGATAATTTCATGTATGATTCCTGTATTCAAATTATCTTCCCTCCTTGTTAATTCAATGCCTCAGAGCCTGAGACGATTTCTATGATCTCATTAGTGATCTGCGACTGCCTCGCCCGGTTGTATTCCGTCATCAGCAGTTTCAGCATATCGCTGGCGTTGTCATTGGCGTTCTCCATCGCCTGGCGGCGCGCCGCGTGTTCGCAGGTCGCCGATTCAATGACCGCGCTGTACAGTGTCATTTCCATATATTTGGAAACCAGATAGCGGAAGACCTCATTCACGGACGGCTCATACTCGATCACATTAATGTTCGAGGATCTTACGTTCCGCTCACTGATGTCCACCGGCAGGACCCGTTTCCGGACAACCTCCTGCTTCAGGGTGTTGACATAAGAAGTGTATACCAACACGATCTCATCGATTTCTCCGGACATATACTTCTCGAACAAAGGGCGGGCAAGTTTTTTCACCTCTTCATAGTCCACGGTGTCTGCCGGAGGATCATGTTCGATGATCACATCATACCCCCTGCGTTCAAAGTATTCCCGGCCTTTGCTTCCGATGTCCACCAGAACCGCCTCCCGGCTCTTTCTTCTGATTGTCGCTTCCGCCTCCCGGATCACGTTTCCGTTGAAGCTTCCGCAGAGCCCGGTACTGCTGGTAATGATGACATAGCAGCTTGTTTTCATCTGCCGGCTTCCCAGAATCAGCTCCTTCGGAACCTTCTGTCCGTTGTCAAAGGCTTCATCGATGGATTCGATAATCCGATCCAGGTACAGCTTGCTGTGTTCGTAAATCGCCTTGGCCCGACGCAGCTTTGCCGCAGAAACCAGCTTCATCGCGTTGGTAATCCGCTCTGTGCTGTTGATACTTTTAATTCTGCGTTTGATGTCCTGCATCTGTTCAGCCATTGATAAACCCTACTTTCTTGAATTCTTCAATTCCCTTCCGCATCAGTTTCTCCGATTCCTCAGAGAAATCGCCGGTTGTGTGGATCTCTCGCTTGACCTCCGGATAGTGGTCGTCCATATAGACGTAGAACTGCCGCTCAAACTCCTTGACGGAGGTTACCGGGATATCATCCAGCATGCCGTTGGAGGCGGCGTAGATGATCATTACCTGATCAGCGACATCCAGCGGGCCGTACTGTCCCTGCTTGAGGATCTCCATCAGAATACGTCCGTGATCCAGTCTCTTCTTTGTATCCGCATCAATATCGGAGCCGAACTGAGAGAAATTCTGAAGTTCTCTGTACTGCGCCAGCATCAGTTTGATTTTGCTGGAAACTCTCTTCATTGCTTTTATCTGAGCGCTTCCGCCGACACGGGATACGGAAATTCCGGCGTTAATCGCCGGCCGCTGTCCCGCGAAGAACAGCTCCGTCTCCAGGAAGATCTGTCCGTCGGTGATGGAGATGACATTTGTCGGAATGTATGCGGAAATATCGTTCGCCTGAGTCTCGATGATAGGCAGCGCCGTAATCGATCCGCCTCCCAGCTCCTCAGACAGCTTCGCGGCTCTCTCCAGAAGTCTGGAATGAAGATAGAATACATCTCCGGGGAACGCCTCTCGCCCCGGCGGTCTGCGCAGAAGCAGCGACATGGCTCGGTACGCCACCGCATGCTTGGACAGATCGTCATAGATAATCAGCACATGCTTGCCCTGATACATAAAGTACTCCGCCATCGCACAGCCGGCGTAGGGTGCGATGTACTGCATCGGTGCGACGGCACTGGCAGTCGCTGACACCACGATGGTGTAATTCATGGCTTCCTTCTGTTCCAGTGTGCTGACCAGCTGCGCTACGGTGGACTGCTTCTGCCCGATCGCGACGTAGACACAGATCACATCCTTGCCCTTCTGGTTCAGAATCGTGTCTACCGCTATTGCCGTTTTCCCGGTCTGACGGTCCCCGATGATCAGCTCACGCTGACCCTTTCCGATAGGAATCATAGAGTCGATTGCCTTGATTCCGGTCTGCAGCGGCTCCTTGACCGGCTGCCTGCGCAGCACCCCCGGCGCGGGGTACTCGATGGGCCGTGTCTCGCTTGTTTCAATGGCTCCCTTTCCATCGATGGGATGACCCAGCGGATCCACGACTCTTCCAATCATATTCTCTCCCACCGGGACTTCAACGACCCGGCCGGTCGGTTTTACAATATCGCCTTCTCCGATTTCCCTGTATGGACCCAGGATGACGACACCCACGTTGTCTTCCTCCAGGTTCAATGCCATTCCGTAAACATTATTCGGAAATTCCAGCAGCTCTCCGGACATGCAGTGGTTGAGTCCGTAGACCCGGGCAATTCCGTCGCCCACCTGCATGACAGTACCGAAATCGGAGATTTCCATTTCATTTCTGTAATTCTTGATCTGGTCTTTGATCAAACCGCTTATTTCATCCGGTTTTAAATTCATTGAAAATTCTCCTTAGTATACTCTGATCTCATTTGCCATCTGTTCCAGCTTATGCTGTGCGGATGCGTCGATCATTTTCCCGTCGACAAAAAGCCGGACGCCTCCCAGAAGACTTTTGTCCACCCTGTTTTTCAGATGCACCTTTCTGCGGAACAGCCGGCTGGTCTCCGCTTCAAATTTCTGAAGCTGCTCATCCGTCACAGGATAAGCGGAATAGATTACGCCTTCGCTGATTCCTTCCGCATCGTCCATCAGTCTGCAGTACTGGCGGACCATCTCGTGAAAACCTGTCGTCCTGCCTTTGTCCACCAGAATGTACATGAAATTCAGGACCTCTTTCTGCACACGGCCATCGAACACATTCTTCAGTATATTCTTCTTTTCGGCAGCCGAAATAGCCGGATTCAGAAAAAGCTCCGAGAAGTCCCTGCTTTTCCGGAGGATCTGGTCGATCTGCGTGATCTCGTCCCGGATCTCTTCCACCTCGCCGAGATCCTTCGCCGCACCGTAAAGCGCTTCGGCATAGACCATTGCGACTTCTATTTCCATGTCTTCTCCTCAGCTTCCTCGATGATCCGGTCAACGATATCCTTCTGCCTGTCCGCATCGATTTCCCGTTCCATGATTTTCTCCGCGGCGAGAACAGCCAGCGATCCCACCTCTTCCTTAAGCTCCTTGCGGGCGTTGAATTTCTCCCGCCGGATCTCCTCCTGGGAGCGTGTAATCGCGGCCTTAGCCTTCTCATTGGCAGCGTCGATAATGCCGTCCGCCTGGATCTTCGCTTCATCTCTGGCTTTCTTGATAATCGCGCGGCTCTCTGTTTCTACATTGGCGATACGCTCCTCATAGTCGGCGAGTTTCGCGTCGGCAATACGGCTGGTTTCCGCCGCATTATTCAGGGAATCCTCTACCTCCTGCTGACGCTTCATCATAAAGTCATGGACCTTTTCAAAGAAGAAATGCTTCAAGATCAAGAATAAAACAATAAACGTTATGATCGAGAACAGAAAGTTCCAGTTCAGATTAAACAGTGCCTGATACCCGTGCATGTTTTATTCCCCCCTTTCTCTGTATTTCTTCCCCTGATTAAAGCTTACTGTAAAGCATAATCGCGATAACGAAGGACAGGACCAGCGCGGTCTCCATGATAGCCATAGCCAGAATCATATTTCCGGTGATTTTACCGGCGATCTCCGGCTGCCTGGACATTCCGTGCATCGCTCCATTCGCCAGAATTCCCTGGCCGATGCCTACGCCGAGTGCCGCCAGTCCCATAGCAAGTCCTGCTCCGATTGCAATAAGTCCCATTTTTTTTACCTCCCTAAAATACGTGGTTTTTCTGTGCCTGAGTTCTTTTCATCAGGCTTCTTTAATAAGTTTCTGTTTCTTCTTCTCTCTCTTCAGTCGTCTCTTCTCTGCTGTATCCTCCCGCATGCCGGACATACCTTCCTCCAGATTGACCGCAGTCAGAATGGTGAATATGTATGCCTGAATCACAGGTTCAAACATATCGAAGAACAGATTCAGCGGAATGACTGTAATGCACCGCAGAATCGGAACTGCACAGAATTTGTAGCTCAGGAATTCCATCAGGTGCATCCACAGATCGACGACCACCATGCCGCCGAAGATGTTTCCGAACAGTCGAAGAGCCAGCGTAACCGGCAGAATCAGCTCACTGATCACATTCATCGGCAGAATCGCATAGTAGGGATCCCCCAGCTCGTCGATTCTTCCCCTGACGCCCAGTTCCTTAATCGCGAATCCCTGAATCAGGACGAATGACATCACTGCCAGCGCCGCCGTCACATTGAGATCCGCCGTGATCGGCCTGAGTCCGATCAGCCCGAGGCTGTTGGCGAATACAAGCCACACGATAAGTGATCCCAGATAAGGTGCGAATTTCTCACCCCGGATTTTTCCCAGATTCTGCTGAGCAAAATTATACACCCAGCCGACCAGGACTTCCGCAACGATCTGTTTCCCCCTGGGAACCTTCTCCAGACCGCTTCCCAGCCAGATTCCGACGACAGCCAGAATCACGGCGAGGATGATCTCGAAGCAGGTGCTTTCCGTCAGGAAAACCTTACCGCCGCTCCCGAAATACAGAATGATCCTTGGACCCAATTCACTGAATTGAATCATTGATCCTTACCTCCTCCTTTACCAAAGTTTAAAAGTGCTCCCGCAACAAGCCCCAGAACGCCCAGCGCATACGCCAGCAGGCAGGTCATTCCCACCCGAAAGCAGAACACCGCGCCCGCGGCATAAATGAGCAGCCGGAGCACATATAACATAACGGGAATTCCCATCCCCGATCTGTCGAAAAATCTGCTGACCACAATTCCCAGCAGATGAAAATTCAGCAGCATCAGCACAGTTCCCAGCGCGATTCCGATAAAAAAGGCGCTGCTGATCCCCTTCACTAAAGAAAAGGTGATCGCGCATATCACACTGAACAGCACGCAGGTTATGCATACTTTTTTCTCTGTTGTCCTGAATTGCGTCATGTTCATAACTTTATCACATAAATATATTCCGAAATCCGTCAAAAATCAAGTACAGATCTTTTATCAATTTCCATTGTATTCTATCGGTATTTTCAGTCTTTTTTCTTCTCCGCTTTCCGGCCGGCCCGGTTTCATTTGTGATAAGGCTCCCCGCGGATAATCCGAAAAGAGCGGTAAATCTGCTCCAGCAAAATCACGCGCATCATCTGATGCGGAAAGGTCATATCGGAGAAGGACAGCTTAAGGTCCGCTCTCCGGCTCACCGCTTCAGACAGTCCCAGGCTCCCTCCTATAACAAAGGCAATTTCGCTCCGCCCCTCCAGTGCCAGATTCCGGAGTTTTTCCGCCAGCGTTTCTGAGCTCATTCGCTTTCCACGGATTTCCAGTGACACGACGAACATATCTTTGTTCACCCGGGAGAGGATCTCCTCGCCCTCCGCAATCTTCACAGCCTCTTCCTCCGCAGGCCCCGCGCCGGCAGGCAGTCTTGCCTCCTTCAGTTCCTGAATCCGCAGACTGCAGTAGCTTCCCAGCCGCTTGCTGTATTCGCCGACGGCCTCACGCCAGTATCTTTCCTTCAGCTTGCCGATGCATATCACCGTTATATTCATTTTCTATACCTCCAATAGGGGGCTTGTCTCATCCCGGCGGATCACGGCCAGCTTCACATCCCGGTCAACAAAGTAATCCCTTTCGAATAGTATGTTTTTCACCGTCAGATATGCCTGCTGCGGAGTGTTGTTCTCATGAGAAAGATGTGCCAGCAGAACCCGGGGAACCCTTTCTCCGTGCATCTGATCCAGAAGCGAGCACAAAATCCGGCCCGCCGTCTCGTTGGAGAGATGACCCTCATCTCCCAGAATCCGCTGCTGCAGCGGATACGGATAGGACCCCATCCGCAGAATATTCACCTCGTGGTTAGCCTCCAGTACCAGAAGATCGGCAGTCTTCATCTGCTCGAAAATCTCTTCCGTAATGACGCCTGTGTCCGTAACGACCGTCACCTGTCGTCCGCCGCTCCGCAATGTATATCCCGTAGGTTCAATTGCATCATGGGAAAGGCTGAAGGCTCTGACCGCAATATCTCCTATGGCAAACTCCTCGTCGGGAACGGGACTCCAGCGTCCCCTGGGCAAAAGCTTCTCTTCAATTCCCGCAAACGTTCCCCCGGAAGCATAAACTTCCGCGTGGCCGGCCTTGCGGCCGATCATCCGGATACTCCGCACGTGGTCGATGTGTTCATGGGTCAGAAGGATCGCGTCCACGTCTTCCGCCTTCAGACCGTTTTCCTCAAGCCCGGCCAGAATCCGCTTGCCCGTGATCCCTACGTCAATTAATATTACTGTATTCTCACTTTCCACCAGATAACAGTTGCCCGAACTGCCGCTGGCAAAAGAACAGAACGATAATCCCATTCATTTCCCTTCTTGCTCAGTCTTGTTGTCGTTTCAGTTGATAAGATTATATCACGAAACTCGGAAATGGCAAGATGATGTTATTCTCTTTACGTTTCCCGGAAAATAAGGCATAATAGTACCGAGGTAAAAGATTTATGGCACAGATACTGAACATTTATTCCGACGGGGGATGCGCCGGGAACCAGAACGATAAGAATCTGGGAGGCTGGGGAGCGATTCTGGAATTCGGAGATCACAAAAAAGAGCTTCACGGCAGCGAGGCAGACACCACCAATAACCGAATGGAACTGACGGCGGTGATTTCCGCCTTTTCGGCACTGAATCGGGAAGGTCTGACCGTTCGGGTCTTCACAGACAGCTCCTATGTGGCGGACTGCTTTCGGAAAAAATGGTATGTGAACTGGGAGAAGAACGGATGGAAAACTTCTCAGAAAAAACCTGTCGAGAATCAGGAACTCTGGCAGACACTTCTGGCGCTGGTGCGCAGACATGATGTGAACTTCTACCGGGTCAAGGGGCATGTGAATCCCGATCATCCCTCCACCAATATGGATCGGCTCTATGAGAAATTCGTCCGGTGGAACGGCACCGGATTCAGCTTCGAAGATTTTCTGTATATCACAGAAATGAACAACCGTGCGGACGAGCTAGCGAATATCGGGATTGACGAGATCAGGCAGGCTGAATAACCCGCGCAGCGGCACTGCTGACAAACTGCGTCAATGCCCGTTAAATCCGATGGTAATTTAATGCGAAGACACTCTTCACCACAGCAACATTCAGAATACGAGGAATCAGATTATGGAACAGAGAAAAGAACTTTTGAGAAAGTATGAAATCGGACTGGCGGCCACCGGAATCAGCGGTGCTCTGGTCATCGCGTTTTTCTTTTTCGTCAATTTCTTCACAGGACCCATGGTCTCTGCAGAAGGCGTGGAAAAAAACAGCCTTTACGGGCTGGATGTCATCATCTTTTCCGCGGCGATAGGATGCGCCTACGCATTCATCTGCCTGCTCAACATGAGGGCGCTTGATCCGAAGACGGTCAAGGAGGGCGGCGTAAACTTCCGCATTCAGTCGGAACGCTATATTTCCGGCTCTCAGGGAGTCATGATCTGCAACATCTTTACCTTCGTCTACTGGGGACTCTATACCATTACACAGCACATCCGGTTTTATGTAGACGAGAATAACAAAATCCACGACTTTACATTCTATAACAGGATCTGGCTGGCCCTGATGCTGATTGCAGCCATCTTCAGCGTAATCGCCATGCTGCAGGGCATCCGCCTGAAGTACAACATCAGCACACCGAAGAAGAAAAACAAAAAGAAAAAAACAGCGTCGAAGAAACGCTGAACAATGTGGCCGGGTTTGAGAGTTTCACCTGTCAGAACATGTGCTCCCCGGACGTATCTGAATATCGGCCGGTTCCCGGGCAGTCCGGGAACCGGCTCTTCTGTTTCTGTCCGACGTACTATGCGCCGTTTTCCATCTGATTTTCCTCTATTATCCGCGGGAATCGACGGAAGCGGGATTGGCCCGCAGCCATTCGATGATGTCTGCACTTTCATACAGAGGTCTGCCGTCGATGAATAGACAGGGAACCTGTTCCACGCCTCCGTCGCGGACCAGACGCTGCCGATCATCCTCGTTCTGATGGATATCGTGGAACTCCACATCATTTCTTCCTTCTTCCCGGATTTCATTCATCACCCTCATGCAGAAGGGACATCCTTCAAATTTATACAATTCCAGTTTCATTTTTTTCCTCCTGTTTTTACCGGAGTCTTTTATTACGCTCCGTTCTTCGTTCTTCGCCTCATCCGCTCTCTGCCGGACAGCACAGCACTGATGCCTCCGATCTGCGGATAGATGTATTATACCCATATTTTCCGTATCAACACTTCTGAACGATCATTCGGCTGAGTCGGAAAATACCGCACGGTTTTCCGATTTCTGTGGTAATATATCATTATGTTAGTACTGACTGTTATCATTGGACTTGCAACTGCATATGTAAACGGCATGCATGACGGGGGAACCATTGTCGCTACCACCGTCACCTCCCGGATCATGAAACCCCGGTCCGCGATTCTGCTGGCCGGTCTCGCCTGCCTGCTGGGATCCGTCCTGCTCGGAAGTGCGGTTCAGACCACTATGGTAAACGGAATCGTGAACAGCGGTGCCATCCTTGCGGGCGGAGGGAAACAGGCCGCTCTCTTCGCCGTCTCCGCCTTCCTGGGAAGCATGGTATGGAATCTGATTACCTGGGCAGGACGTCTTCCTTCCAGTGCCTCCCATTCGCTGATAGGCTCCATGATCGGCTGTTCCATGGCGGTCTGCGGTATAGGGTCAGTCATATGGAGCAGCGTGATGCTGCGGGTCGTCGCCGCCATGATTCTCTCGCCTCTGGCAGGTTTCGCACTGGGTTTTCTGCTGCTGAAACTTCAGAATCGTATCCTGCGGCGGGGAACGATCGTCTGGACACAGAGAGTTCGTGCACTGGACATTGTGAGCACATTTCTGCTGGCTTTATCGTATGGGAGCAACGAGGCACAAAAGGTTGCCGGCGTGATATGCCTCGGCGCTCTGGCATCAGGCGGCGGCTCTCCGTCGGACAGTCTGACTCTGCCTTATCTTCCGGTGTCGGGTATTACCTCCCTTTGCGGTCTGGCACTGGCCATCGGAGCCATGACAGGCGGCTTCAACATGATGCGCACTGTCGGCCGCGACATTGTGAAAATCAATACAGATCGGGCCTTTGTATCTCAGCTCTCATCCATACTCGTGGTGGAAATCGCCAATACAGCGGGACTTCCCATCAGTTCCACGCAGGTCATCACCGGATCCGTCATGGGCGTCGGAACCGAAGACCGTCCCCGGTCGATGAACTGGGAGATATTGTACAAAATCCTGGCGGCCTGGATCCTGACCCTTCCGGCGGCAGGCCTGACCGGTGCAGTTGTAATCAGACTTATGATACTTATTCCCGTATAACCCGTGCCTTTACCAAAACGGCACTCAGAAAACACAGAAACCGGAGGTTTTGTTCATGACAGAGAAAATAAAGAAAAAGAGTTTTTTCAGGAGCTGCCCGGACACTGAGGTATATGATCTGCTGAAGGGACAGTGCGCACAGGGCAGCCTGAGCGCCGACCTTTTCGTGCAGTTCATGCACACGCTGGATCCTGACACCGCGGACCGCATTGAAGAGGCAGAGAAGACCGCAGACCGGAAACGGGAAACTCTCATCTATTATGTGGAAAACACCTTTATTACTCCGGTCTCGCGTCACTATCTGTTCAATCTTTCCCGGGTCATCGACGACCTGACGGATGAAATCAAGGATCTGAAGGATTTTATTCAGTTTTTCGATTACCGACCGACCCCCAAGAATATTGAAATGGCAGAAATCAACCGGGATTCCATTCACATCCTGGAGGAATCCGTAGGCGCCTGGATCAGCAGCGACGACGACCGGTTCTGGAAGGGAATGATACGGATAAAGAAGAATGAGAATAAAGTCAAACGGCTGTTCTGGGAAAACATCCGGGAAATCGAAGGAGAAGATTCCATCCGCGACATCATTTCTTCCAGGGAATTCTGCCGGGATCTGAACTCGCTGGCCAATAAAACAGGAAAAGTCGCGGATCGGTTGGGAGATCTGAAAATAAAGTCCATCAAATAAAACCATCAAATAAAAAAATCGCTGTCCGCGCTTCCTCTGCGGTTCGGCGATTATTTTTATGAGGATCTGTGGAGCTCATTCTGAAACTGGCGGATGATATTGCGCTCCGCACGGGAAATAGTCATCTGACTGACTCCGAGTGTTTTGGCAATGTCTGCCTGAGATCGGTTGTAAATGAAGCGTTCTCGGAAGATATACCGGTTCTGATCGCTGAGCTCATTCATGACCTTGTTAATAATCTCTGCAGTTTCCACCCGTTCAAAGCCTTTGTCATCAAAGCCTGTGTACCTCTCCAGGAAAGAGCTTTCTCCATCTTCTCCGGCGTCATCAAACGTCTTGTCCAGCGAATAGGTTCCATACGCCTGCGAACTTTCCATCGCTTCAATGATCTGCTCCTCGGTAAAACCGGTGGCCTCCGCGATTTCCGCCGCGGTGGGATTGCGGTGATATTTCAGAAAGAGATCGTCTCTGACCTCCTGAACCTTGGTCGAAATTTCCTTCAGGCGGCGGGGAACCTTCAGGCTCCACTGCTTGTCCCGGAAATATTTCTTGATTTCCCCGAGAATTGTCGGCGTGGCGAAGGAACTGAACTCATAACCTTTATCCGGATCAAAACGCTCCACAGCCTGCACCAGCGCCAGCGCGCCCACCTGATAAAGATCGTCATACTCTACGCCCTTGTTCAGGTACTTGCGGATCAGAATATCTACCATGTAAAGATGATCCTCCACGATTTTATTTCTTAATTCAATTGTAGGATGCTTCTTATATTCGATAAACTGATCCCTGTCCGTCATACCTTCTTCACCATTCTGATAAACTTGCGTTCATCCTCTCCCCTGCCAAACTCTACTTTGTTCATCAGCGATTCAATCACATAAATGCCGAGGTCTCCCTCGCTTGGGCACATCTCGCACGGCTTATGTGTCTTGGCAATGGAATGAGAATCACAGTCGTCTCTCACTGTAATTTCGATCATTCCCTGCTCCACGTTACATTCTACATCATATTTGTCTGCAAATCCACTGTATCCGTGGCAGGAAATGTTCTTACACGCTTCGCTGACCGCCGTCTTCATGTCCTCGACCGCCTCCAGATCGAATCCCGCCGTCGTGGCAATGGAACTGATCGCAAGCCGCACCATTGTAAGATACTCCGGCTTTCCGGGAATAATAAATTTGATATTATCCATCCTTGACTCCTTCTGGCTTACATCACCATCTTAATATACCTCTTCCTAAGATGCAAGCGCCATAGTATAAAAATTCTGAGCGATGTTCTCGCTCAGAACCTTTATACCCTGTTTTCCGGGATTAAATCTTTATCTGTTCTCCGGCGTCTGATTTCTCCGCCTGTTTCTCCGCGTCCTCTTCCCGGATCGCCTTCGCCATTGCGACTATCCTGGTTCCGTCCTCGACCTTCATGATCTTGACTCCCTGAGTCGCTCTTCCCAGTTCGGAAACCTCCTCCGCACGTATACGAATGATGATACCGTCAGAGTTTATCAGAAGAACCTCGTCATCCTCATCGACTACCATAGCGCCAATCAGCGGACCGGTCTTGGAGAATTTGCTCTTATCGTAAGTCAGAAGTCCTTTGCCTCCTCTGACCTGAATTTTATACTCCTTCACCGGAGTCCGTTTTCCGTAACCGTTTTCCGTGACGACCAGAAGTTCCTGACCCGGCTGAACCAGTGACATGGATACTACCTCGTCATCCTTTTCCAACTTGATAGCCCGCACTCCGCCGGCGATGCGTCCCATCGGCCGCACGTCGTCCTCGGAGAAGCAGATGCATTTACCCTTTCGGGTGACGATGATAATATTGTCTTTTCCTGTCGTCTGCTTGATATCGATCAGCTGATCGCCATCCTTCAGTTTGATGGCGATGATGCCGCTGCTGCGGTTCGTATTATATTCCGAAATGGCTGTTTTCTTGATAGTACCGAACTTTGTAACAGCTACAAGATACTTCTCTTCCTCGAAATTCTTTACCGGAATGATGGAGGTAATTCTCTCGCGCTGCATCAGACTCAGGAAATTGACGGCCGGCGTACCCTTGGCAGTTCTGGAAGCCTCCGGAATCTGGAACGCCTTCATTCTGTGAGCTTTCCCTGTGTTAGTGAAGAACATCAGCTGATCGTGAGTGGATGTCATGATTAAGTCTTTCACAAAATCATTGTCACGCGTGGTGATTCCCATGATGCCCTTGCCGCCCCGGCGCTGCGCCTTGTAGGTATCTGCCGGCACTCTCTTGATGTATCCGAGATGAGTCAGAGTAACGGCGACCTGCTCCTCCTCGATCAGATCTTCGTCCTCGAATTCTGAAGCGTCAGGAGCCAGTCTGGTTCTTCTCTTGTCGTTCCATTTGTCTTTGATTTCAAGAAGCTCAGCCTTGATGACTCCCATCAGCATTCCCTCATCGGAAAGAACTGCCTTATAGTATGCGATGCGGTCCATCAGCTCCTCGTATTCCTTTTCGATTTTCTCTCGTTCCAGTCCCTGCAGTCTGGCGAGTCTCATGTCGAGAATCGCCTGCGCCTGGATTTCAGAGAGTCCGAAACGCTCCATCAGTTTCTCCTTCGCGTCGTTGTACGCGCTGCGGATAATTTTGATGATTTCGTCGATATTGTCGAGAGCGATACGCAGACCTTCCAGAATATGAGCCCTCGCTTCCGCCTTGGCCAGATCAAACTGAGTTCTTCTTGTCACAACTTCCTTCTGGAATTTAATATATTCATCCAGAATCTGATAGAGATTCAGAAGCTTCGGCTGTCCATCCACCAATGCGATCATGATACAGCTGAAATTATCCTGAAGCTGCGTATGTTTATACAGCTGATTCAGCGTGATCTGAGGATTAGCATCCCGCTTCAGCTCAATGACGATACGCATTCCCTCACGGCTGGATTCGTCCCGGATATCGGAAATACCGTCTATCTTTTTCAGCTTGATCAGTTCCGCGATTTTTTCAATCAGTCTCGCCTTATTAACTGCATAGGGAATTTCCGAAACAATAATCTGAGATTTTCCCCGGTTCGTCTCTTCAATCTCACAGATGGCACGAACTTTGATTTTTCCCTGACCGGTTCTGTACGCGTCCCTAATTCCGCTCTTTCCGAGGATCTGAGCTCCCGTCGGAAAGTCCGGACCCTTGACAATTTTCATCAGTTCGTCGATGCTGACCTCAGGATTATCGATAATTTTCACTGTCGCATCAATGACCTCGCCGAGATTATGAGGCGGAATCGAAGTCGCCATTCCGACGGCAATTCCGTTGGATCCGTTTACAAGGAGGTTCGGATAGCGGCTGGGAAGAACCACCGGCTCTTTTTCCTCGCCGTCGAAGTTCGGAATAAAATCGACTGTATCTTTGTCGATATCCCTGAGCATCTGCAGGGAGAACGGACTCATCCTCGCCTCTGTATAACGCTGCGCGGCCGCACCGTCGCCGTCGATGGAACCGAAGTTTCCGTGTCCGTCAACCAGCGGATAACGCATGGAGAAATCCTGAGCCATACGCACCATGGCGTCGTAGATGGAACTGTCTCCGTGGGGATGATATTTACCCATGACTTCACCGACGATTCTGGCCGATTTTTTATAGGGTTTATCAGGCGTGACTCCAAGCTGAGACATTCCATAGAGAATTCTTCTGTGCACCGGCTTCATACCATCCCGCACATCCGGAAGCGCTCTCCCGACAATGACACTCATGGCGTAGTCGATGTAGGAATTCTTCATCTCGTTATGGATTTCGTGCTGTATGATGTTTTTATCTTCCAATAAAGTATCCAATACTGTTTCCTTTCATGTCTTCCGTAGGTCTATACATCCAGTGTGGCGTATCTGGCGTTTTCTTCGATGAACTTCCTGCGGGGCGGCACTTTGTCACCCATCAGAGTCGTGAAGATTTCATCTGCCGCTGTCGCATCCTCTACTGTAATCTGAACCATCGTCCGTCGGGTGTAGTCCATCGTGGTTTCCCATAACTGGTTGAAGTCCATTTCTCCGAGACCTTTATATCGCTGAATTTCAACCTTCCCGGCAGTATCCTTTATATCCTCCAGCAACTTGTTCTGTTCTTTGTCCGAGTATGTATACCAGGTCTTCTTTCCCTTCTGCACACGGAACAAAGGAGGCTGGGCTGCGTACACATAACCGCCTTCTATCAGCGGCGTCATATAACGGTAGAAGAAGGTCAGCAGAAGTGTGCGGATGTGAGCGCCATCCACGTCGGCATCCGTCATTATGATAATCTTGTGATATCTGAGCTTGCTGATGTCGAATTCATCCCCGATTCCGCAGCCGAATGCGGTAATCATATTCTTGATTTCCTCTGAATTCAGCATCTTATCCTGACGGGCCTTCTCTACGTTCAGAATCTTACCGCGAAGCGGGAGAACCGCCTGCCGTTTCCGGTCTCTTCCCTGCTTGGCGCTGCCGCCCGCGGAATCACCCTCGACCAGGAATATTTCAGAAAGCGCCGGATCCTTTTCCGAGCAGTCCGCCAGCTTGCCCGGCAGAGAAAGTCCTTGCAGCGCCGTCTGTCTGCGAACAAGTGCCCGGGCTTTTCGTGCGGCTTCTCTGGCGCGGGATGCGCTGAGACACTTATTCAGGATTGCTTGAGCCTGTTTTGGATTTTCCTCCAGGAACGCGATCAGATTCTGACTGGTGGAAGTTTCCACAAAGCCTCTCATTTCCGTGTTTCCGAGCTTTGCCTTGGTCTGTCCCTCGAACTGAGGTTCTGTCAGTTTAACAGAAACGACTGCAGTCAGACCTTCCCGGACGTCCTCTCCGGAAAGAGAATCTCCGTCTTTCATCATCTTGGTTCTCTTCGCATAATCATTCATCACTCTTGTCAGAGCAGACTTGAATCCCGCAAGGTGGGAACCGCCTTCCACCGTATTGATGTTATTGGCATAGGAAAGAAGAAGCTCATTGTAGCGATCTGTATACTGCATCGCTACCTCGACCTCCTGATTTCCGTCGCTGTACTCGAAATAGAAAATATCGTCATTAATGACATCCTTGTTGGTGTTAATGTGTTTGACGAATTCTCTCAATCCGCCCTCGTAGTGGAATACCTCTTTTTTCCTGCGGCCCGGCCTCCGATCCTCCAGAGTGATTTTAATTCCCTTTGTCAGGAAGGCCATTTCCCTGAGACGATGCTGAAGGGTATCATAATCGTATTCTGTCTCCTCGAATATCTCCGGATCAGGCCAGAAGGTCGTCTTGGAGCCGGTGTGGGAGGATTCTCCGATCACATTCAGCTTTTTCGTGGTTTTTCCCCGGGAAAATTCAATTTCATAGGTCTTTCCGTCTCTGTTGATTTCAACGATCATCTTTGTTGACAAAGCATTGACTACAGAGGCGCCGACTCCATGCAGTCCCCCGGACACCTTATATCCTCCGCCGCCGAATTTTCCTCCGGCGTGAAGAACTGTATGAATAACCTCAACAGCAGGAATCTTCATCTTGGGATGAAGATCCACCGGCATTCCGCGGCCGTCGTCGATGACTGTAATGGAATTATCCTCGTTGATGATAACGTTAATTTTCTTACAAAATCCTGCAAGAGCTTCATCCACACTGTTGTCAACAATTTCATAAACCAGGTGATGGAGTCCTCTCGGACCCGTAGATCCGATATACATACCCGGTCTTTTGCGAACTGCCTCAAATCCTTCCAGAACCTGTATCTGGTCGGCATTATACTGATTCTTGCTCTTTTCTGCGCTCATTTAATCCCACCTTTTATGTGTTCTTATCCATTATTTTCCATACTTTGATATGGCATCAGCCTTTATTATATAACAAAATCAGCGTTTTAGCAAGATTTTAAGGTATTTTTAATTAAAGTATCATTTAATAAAGAAAAAATCCGTTAAATCAATTGTTTTGTACTTAAAAACCCGCTAATTTTTCTTTACTTAAGTATTATAAATTAGCAGGTTTTTCCAAATTCACACATTCCCCTTTTTCTATCTCTATAATTCTCGCCTGCGGATAATATTCCAGTATTCCGGGATCTATGTCAGTCGTAGTGATAAACAGCTGATTTTCGTGAAGAGTTCTCACCAGATAATCTCTTCTGCTTTCATCCAGTTCGCTCATGACGTCATCCAGCAGAAGGATTCCTTTTTCTCCTGTTTCCTCTCTGATGAAGTCGAGCTCCGCAAGTTTCAGTGAAAGGGCACAGGTTCGCTGCTGTCCCTGTGAGCCGAAGCTTCGCGCATTTACGCCGTTTACAAAGAACTGCAGATCATCCTTCTGAGGTCCTCTGGTTGTCGTGCGCATCCGCAGATCAGAGGCGGCGGATTTCATCAGTTCCTTCCTGTACACTTCCTGCTGCTCTTCCTTTGTCTCACAAAAGCGAATGTTGGGATCATACTGCAGAGAGAGATCCTCACTTCTGTTGGTGATACCCCGATGAATCCTCGACGAATATTCATTGATTCTGTCGATGAAATCCTTCCTCATCCGTATGATATCACTTCCGTAAATAATCATCTGCTCATCCCACAGGCTCAGAAGAGACGGCTCCACATAATCCTCTTTCAGACAAGCGTTTCTCTGCTGCAGCGTTTTTTTGTAATTGGAAAGACAGTCGTAATAGGCCGGTTTAATCTGAGCGAGCTCCCGGTCGATAAATTTTCTTCTTTTTTCCGGCTCCTCTTTTACAATTTTCAGATCGTCCGGTGAAAAAATCACAATAATGATGTTGTCAATCAGCTGCGATGTCCTGTGAACAGTGTTCCCGTCTTTCTGTATTGACTTTTTATGATGTCTGTTGATTTTTATTTCCACCTTCGTGTCGATGACTTCTTTTTCTGCCCTTACACGAACAAAGGCCTCCTCCTGACCGAAGCGGATTAAATCGCTGTCATGTGAAGTACGGAAGGATCTTCCAATAGAAGAGAGAAAGACAGCCTCAATGAGGTTTGTCTTTCCCTGCGCATTCCTCCCAACGATAATATTTACATTCTTATCAAATTGAATGGTTAGTTCTTTATAATTTCTGAAGTTTTTCAGTTCCAGCTCTGTTATATACATATCAGTTTATTCTTACCGGCAGGACAAGATATTCGTATTCATCCCCGCTCAGCGGCTGAATCAGGCAGGGATTGACAGGAGTATTAAAGAGCATCTTCACTTCATCATCCTCCACCGCCTTCAGCACATCGATAACATACTGTGCATTAAATCCGATGGTCAGATCTTCGCCTTCTTTTGTTACGGGAATTTCCTCCCTTACATTTCCTTCATCGGAATTGGAGGTCAGGGTCATAATCGTATCCTGAATGTTCATCCGGATCAGATTGTTCTTTCCGGCGCGAGACAGAAGAGACGCTCTCTCTATACTTTCCAGAAGCATACCGCGGTTCACCTTCATGATGATTTTGCTTTCCCTGGGAATGATGTCTCTGTATCCGATGAATTCGCCTTCCATCAGCTTCATTTCCGCCTGTACATTGTCCATTCTCAGTACAGCCTTCTTACTGCTGAGATAAAGGGTTCCTGTTTTCTCGCTGCTGTCCGTCTCTCCTAAAATACGTCCGATATCCGTCAGTGTCCGGGCAGAAACGATAATCTTTTTCTGCTGCGGATTTACTTTGTTCTTTCTGTTAATCGCCATACGATAGCCGTCAATCGCCACCATGTTTATCTGATCGTTCTCTATTTCAATCAGAACGCCGGTAATGATTCCTCTGGATTCGTCTATACTGGCCGCAAAGGCTGTCTTTTCAATCATACTGCGGAGAACATCCTTGTCAAACTCGGCAAATCTGCTTTCTTCCTCCAGTGTATTGATGCTGGGGAATTCGTCTGCGGACATTCCCATAATTTTGAAATTGGAGTTCATACACTTGACAGTTACATTGTATTCGTCATCGCAGATTACTTTCACATCTGTGGACGGAAGTTTGCGGATGATATCTCCGAACAGCTTGGCCATTACGATGACGGATCCGTCTTCCGGAGAATCAACGTTGATGGTATTCTGTATGGAAATATCAAGATCGGATGCTGACATCGTGAGCTTTCCTTCTCTGACCTCAAGCAGAATTCCTTTCAGGACAGGCATTGTCGTCCTGGAAGTTACAGCCCTGGACACGATGTTGAGAGCTTTCGACAGCTTTTGCTGATCGCATGAAAATTTCATAATTGACCTCCGAAATACGTTTTTTTACTTATAATTATTTTAGTAGTATTAGTAGTAGAGCCTGTGGATTATATGGATAACTTCAAAGCAACTCTATTTTTTAACAAAAACAGTTGTTTTTGAAATAAGGATAATCTGTAAAAGTTGTTCTTAATTGTTAACATTGTTTATTTCCTTCTTCAGCTCATCGATGACATCCTTCAGGTTCGGATCGGTTCTCAGCTGTTTCTGTATTTTGTCGCAGGCGTGCATTACGGTTGTATAATGCTTTCCTCCGAAAAGCTGTCCGATCTGAGGAAAAGAGAAATCGGTCATGGTCCGGCAGAGATACATTGCAATCTGGCGCGGATAAGCGATCTGATTAGTCCGTTTGGAGGATTCCAGATCGTTGATTTTAATATTGAAATGTTTGCTGACCACATTCTTTATCTGTACCGGGGTAGGGTTGTCGCTTCCGTTGATGATGATATCTTTAAGAACCCTCTTCGCAAATGACTTGTCGATTTTCTTATCCATCAGGTTGGAGAAGGAGATAACACGGTAAAACGCGCCTTCCAGCACACGAATATTATCCGAGATCCGTTCCGCAATTAACTGTATTACCTCGTAGAGGTCGCTGTCCATAGTCAGATTTTCATTCTCAGCCTTTTTCTGCAGAATCGCCACGCGGGTTTCATAGTCGGCCGGCATAAGTTCTGCCACCATTTTCCAGTAGAAACGGGAACGCAGCCGCTCGTCGAGCCGTACCAGCTGATCCGGCGGTCTGTCCGAGGAAATGACAATCTGCTTATTGTTCGCGTACAGCTCGTTGAAGGTATTGAAAAATTCCATCTGTGTGGATTCCTTTCCCTCCAGGAACTGGATGTCGTCAATCAGGAGAACGTCCACCTTCCGGTATTTGTTTTTAAATTCTCTGGTTCCGTTTTTCTCTCCCAGAGCTTTGATGAGCTCGTTTGTGAACATCTCCGATGAAACGTAGAGAACGTTGAGATCATTGTTATTTTCCAGAAGATAGATTCCGATGGCGTGCATCAGATGGGTTTTTCCGAGTCCTGATTTTCCGTGAAGGAACAAAGGATTATAAGATTGGGCCGGATATTCCGCCACTGCCTTGGCGACGGCGTAGGCGAGCTCGTTGCTTTCTCCTACTACAAAATTGTCAAAGTTGAATTTCGGGTTGAAAATCCTCTGGTTTCTGAATTCTTTATTGACATAGGTCACCTTAGCCTTTTCTTTTCTGATGACTGCTTCCGGTTTTTCCGGCTCATTTTCATAATCCGTGGTTTTTCGCACGATAACACGGTAGTCCTCCTGAAGAACCGTTTTGAAGGTATTTTCCAGCATGGTCTTATAACGGTTGTTCAGGATTCTCACATTAAATTCATCCTGTGTCTCCAGATAAGCGATTTTCGCGGTGTCATCCAGAGAATGAAGATGAGCGGAAGCGAACCAGTGATTAAAGCTGGGCGTCGTAGTTTCCTCTTTAATGATAGCCAAGACCTTTTCCCAGGTCTGATGATTGTCGTTCATGTTTCCCTCTTTGATTAAACAGTGATTAATTCATATTTTAACTAATAAGTTATCCATATACAAGTGGAAAATAATAAAGTTGGAAAATAAATATTTCCCAACTTTATCCACAGGTTGTGTATAAAACTGTTCATAAGTATAAAATCAATACTTTAATTTTACCTGAGCTTTATAGAATACGATGAAAATATTCATGATATTACGGATGTTTTCACAGATCCAGTTTCATATCTCCGTCTTTAATGAGTCCGGCTCTGTACATGACTTTGTAAATAAGCCATGAGATAATGGCGGGAGCTATTATCTGTATGATAAGGATATTGAAGAATACGGGTAGAGTGAAGCCCATATCCGTCAGTGTCATGATCTGTCCCACAAGACCGGAGGTTCCCATACCTGCACCGGCAGCGTTATTGGTCATTTTGAAAATGCAGGTACTGATCGGTCCGGTAATGGCTGCCGTAAGAGTGGGAGGTACCAGAATCCACGGGTGCTGTACAATGTTCGGAACCTGCAGCATGGAAGTACCGATTCCCTGGGCGAAGAAACCGCCGATACCGTTTTCTTTGTAACTGATGACGGCGAAACCGATCATCTGTGCACAGCATCCGGCTGTTGCGGCGCCCGCTGCAAGACCGGAAATACCCAGCATGATGCAGAGAGCTGCGGAGGAAATGGGAGCGGTAAGAACCAGGCCGACGACGACAGAAATGAAAATTCCGAACCAGAAAGGCTGCCAGTTACAGGCGGCAACGATGGAATCTCCCAGCTCCATCATCAGCCAGCCGACTCCGGGGCCGATAAGAGTGGCGGCCAGTCCCCCTGTAATAAGAGTGACTGCAGGTGTTACGATGATATCGATTTTAGTTTCTTTGGATATCATTTTTCCGAATTCCGCTCCTACTGCCACTGCGATAAACGCACCGGCGGGACCGCCTGTGAATTTGATTCCGAATCCGGTGAATGTGGCGCCCATATAACCGAGAGCGATGCAGGAAAACAGTACCAGCGGAGGAGCTTTCAGAGACCGGGCTACCGCTGCGCCGATTGCCGGCCCCATCATATTCATTGCGGCTGTACCGATTAAAATCAGAAAAGCGGGTACCGCGGATTTTTCTGTGATTCCGGGGATATTACAAAGCTGTTCTCCGATTGTTTTCAATATGAGCCCGATCAGAAGTGAAGCGAACAGTCCGAGACCCATGGCGGACAGTGCATCCTGTACATAGCGTTTGAAACTGATTTCAATATCTTTTCTTTTACAAAAGGCTCTGAAGCCGGTTTGTTCATTCATTTCAAATGTTCTCCTGTCATGTCTATATCTCTTTGTTTAACAAAGAAAAAATATGCGGTGCCGGCATCCGGCGCGAAGGTGCGCACGAGACAGTCCGACGGGTTATCGCAGATATTATAGCAAGTTGTCTTATCATGTGTCAAGACAGACATGTTACAGATGAGTTTTTGTGAAGATGTATTGACATAAAAACATAATAAAAGTATAATATACCAATATGCGTGCACATATTGTAATTTAGATTGTGCAAAAATCAAATTTATATGATTAACGGGAGGTTAACATGAAACAGACATATCAGCCAAAGAAAAGACAGAGAAAGAAAGAACACGGCTTTCGCAAAAGAATGGCCACCAAAAACGGAAGAAATGTCCTCAAGAGAAGAAGAGCCAGAGGCAGAAAAAAGCTTTCCGCATAAGAAGAAACGGCGGGAAGACGTACTTCGATATCAGAAGGATTTTGACAGGGTTTACAGAAAGGGCAAATCAGTGGGCGATCGATATGTCGTCGTGTTTTGCCTGAAAAATAATCTGGACCACAACAGAATATCCTTTCTGGCCAGCAAGAAGGTTGGCAACAGCGTTCGTCGCAACAGGGCGCGCAGACTGATGAAGGAGGCGATGCGCCTCAGCGGGATGCGCCTTCCCTGCGGATATGATTTTGTAATCATCGCCCGTAATACGATCGACGGAGCAAAGTGTCAGCAGGTGCAGAAATCGCTGGAATCTGCGTTCAGAAGAACCGGGGTATTGAAAGAAGTGAAATGAAGTATATTAGCAATTTCGTAAGAAGGATATTTATATTGCTGATACGATTTTATCAGATATGTATTTCGCCGCTGTTTCCGGCTACATGTCGATTCTACCCTACATGTTCGACTTACTTTATCCAGGCGCTGGAGAAGTACGGGCCGATTAAGGGCACATATTTAGGAATACGGCGGATCTTGAGGTGTCACCCCTGGAATCCGGGGGGATACGATCCTGTTCCGTAATGGAGGAAATGAATGGATTTTTTTGGTATACTCGCTACACCGTTAGGATGGATCCTGACGTGGCTGTATGATATGGTGGGAAATTATGCGATTGCACTGATTATCCTGACTGTTATCGTGAAGCTCTGTCTGTATCCGTTCTATAAGAAGCAGATTCTTTCCACTGCAGGGATGTCAGAAATGGGTCCCAAGCTGCAGGCGATCCAGCGGCAGTACGCGGACGACAAGGAAATGATGAATCAGAAAATGACTGAGCTTTATAAGGAGGAAGGAGTCAACCCGATGGCAGGATGCCTGCCGATGATCATCCAGATGATCGTGATTATGGGTCTGTTCACACTTCTTCGTTATCCCTTGAAGTACGTTCCTTCGGAAAGCATGTACTTCGCGGTTCACGAAAGTTTTCTGTGGATTAATGACCTGGCGCAGCCGGATCCCTGGATTCTTCCGATCCTGGCAGGAATCGCCACATTTGCGTCCTTCTATATGTCACAGCAGAATGGCGCGATGCCCGGACAGGCTCCGAACAGCAGCAACGCCATGATGAACGTCATGAAATACGGATTTCCGATCATGATCGTCTGGCTGGCGAAGACCTACGCTGCAGGACTGGCGACCTACTGGTTCCTGAGTCAGTTTATCCAGATTTTCTATAATATCCGGTTCAATCAGATTCGCAGGAAGATGAAAGAGGAAGCGGAGGCGAAGAAAAGAGGGAAGAAGCACGCGAAGGCGGTTGCCAGAACGTAGCGACATGATCCGCGCCTGCGGTGCGCGGATTTATACAAGGAGTAAATATGGATGTAACAGAAAAATGGGGCGATGATGTAGATTCCGCAGTGGAGCTTGCTCTTGCGGACCTCAAACTCACAAGAGACGAGGTTGACGTCACTGTTCTGGAAGAGCCAAGCCGGGGATTCTTCGGTATCGGTTCCAAACTTGCTCTGGTCAGAGTTGAAAAGAAGAAAAAACCCGAGGAGGAAGAGCCTGAGCCTGAAACAAAGAAGGCGAAAGTCTTCGACGCAGCGTCTGAAACAAGGAAACCGTCGACCCGGAATCGTTCTGAACAGTCTCCGCGGAAATCGTATGAGAAGAAAAATCGTCATCGGAAGGCTGAGTCCTCCCGCAACGATCTCGACGAAGCTCCCGTACAGCGGAGCAGCAAACTGGAAGAACTGGATTTCCATAAGACAATGGATGTTCTTCCAATCTGTGAAGACCATCCGGCAAAGGAGTTCCTGGAGGAAGTTACAGAACAGATGGGGCTGAAACTCAACATGGTTGTCCGGGCGGATGAGAATAACGTCTACGTAAATATCGACGGAAACGATTCCGGCACGATCATCGGGAAGAGAGGGCAGACGCTGGACGCGATTCAGTACCTGACCAGCCTGGTGGTGAACAAGGACAGAGACAACTACGTTAAGGTCGTCGTTGACGCAGAAAATTACAGATCCAAGCGGGAACGCACATTGGAGCAGCTGGCCAGAAAGCTGGCGAACAAAGTTGTCCGCACCAGACGTTCCGTGAAGCTTGAGCCTATGAACCCATATGAGAGGAAAGTCATTCACGCTACACTGCAGGATGATCCTCGTGTAACAACGCGAAGCGAAGGACAGGATCCTTATCGCAGGGTTATCATAGAACTGAATTGAGAGACATAGCCCGCATCCTGCGGGCTTTTATACTATGATGAAGAATACAATTGCAGCAATTTCTACGCCTTATGGAGAAGGCGGCGTCGGGATCATACGCATCAGCGGAGATAATGCGGAGGAAATCCTTCGGAAAATCTTTGTTCCCGCAGTGCCCGGGGATCCCGTTAACAGAAGAATGACATACGGTCATATCGTGGACGAGGAACAGAACATTGTCGACGAGGTTCTTTGCGTTCTGATGAAAAAACCGAAGACTTATACTGCAGAGGATGTGGTGGAGATAAACTGTCACGGAGGGATGGTTCCGCTGAGGAAAACACTGGAACTGGTGCTCCGATCGGGAGCACGGGCAGCAGAGCGGGGCGAGTTTACAAAGAGAGCCTTTCTGAACGGCCGTCTTGACCTGACGCAGGCGGAGGCGGTGATGGACCTGATTTCCGCGAAGACAGACAGAACCTACGATGTGGCCATGGAGCAGATGGAGGGAATACTGAGCCGGAAAATCCGGATGCTCCGGAATATGCTGCTGGATGTGCTCGTGGACCTGACAGTGAATATCGATTATCCGGATGAAGATATCGAGGAACTGACTTACCGGAAACTTTTCACCGGGCTGGATTCTGTCCGTCAGCAGATTCAGACGCTGATCGACAGCGCCGATACCGGCCGGATTCTCAGGGAAGGACTGAAGGTAGCGATTATCGGAAAGCCGAACGTCGGAAAATCCTCGCTGATGAACGGACTGCTCCGGGAATCCCGGGCCATTGTAACAGAAATTCCCGGAACGACGAGAGATACGATAGAGGAAAGTCTGAGCATACGCGGTATCCCGGTAATTCTTACCGATACGGCCGGTATCCGCAGGACGGATGACAAGATAGAGTCAATCGGAATCGAACGGTCCAAGGCCTCCTTCAACGAGGCGGATCTTGTGATTCTTGTGCTTGACGGGAGCAGGGAACTGGAGCAGGAGGATTATGACATCATGGAGCATGTCAATCCTTCCCGCACGATCGTGCTCATCAACAAATCCGATCTTCCTCAAGTGCTGTCTGCCTCGGAGATCTCTTCGGCGCTGAAGGGAGCACGGACGGTATCCGGGAGCATGAAGGATATAGAAGGACTGAAAGCATTGGAGGACTGCATCGCTTCTCGTGTGGAAACAGATACGTCCGCCCGTCGTGAAAGTATACTGGTGACAAACGCCAGGCATCGCGATCTTCTGGAAGAAGGAATGAGGTCCCTCTGCGACGCCATCGATGCGGTTCTGAGAAAAGAACCTCTGGAAATTATTGAAATTGATGTGAACAGCGCATATGAGCGTCTGGGTGAAATTATCGGAGAGGCGGTTGCGGATGATATTCTGAACGAGGTCTTCTCCAGATTCTGTCTTGGAAAGTAGGGAACAATGGAACAGATCGTAATGGACCGGTACGATGTTATCGTCGTGGGCGCAGGGCATGCCGGCTGTGAGGCAGCGCTTGCTTCTGCGCGCATGGGAAACAAAACGATGATTTTTTCAATCAATCTTGAGGCTATTGCCATGATGCCGTGTAATCCGTCTATCGGAGGAACCGGCAAAGGACATCTGGTCAGAGAGATCGATGCGCTCGGCGGAGAAATGGGTGTCAATATCGATAAGACTTTCATCCAGAGCCGAATGCTGAATACAGCGAAGGGACCGGCCGTTCATTCGCTGCGTGCGCAGGCGGATAAATATCAGTATCATCTGGAGATGAAAAAGACTCTGGAGAGGCAGAAGAATCTGGACATGAAACAGGATGAGGTTGTGGATCTGCTGATAGAAGAAGGCAGAGTCTGCGGCGTTGTGACCAGAACTCACTGCATTTACCGGAGCAAGGCGGTGATCCTCGCCACGGGAACATTCCTGCGTGGAAAAATATTCATCGGCGACAGCAGCTTCCCCGGCGGTCCGAACGGACTTGCCCCTTCTGAAGAACTGGCGGAAAATCTGCGGAAGCACGGAATGAAACTCTGGCGGTTCAAGACAGGCACGCCGGCCCGTGCTCTTGCCTCGACCTTTCATTATGACAAAATGATTCGTCAGGACGGAGATGAGAAGATCGTTCCCTTCTCCTTTATGAATGAGCATCTGGAGCGGGAGCAGGTTCCCTGCTGGCTTACGTATACAAATGAAGAGACGCACCGTGTCATCCGGGAGAATTTTCACCGGTCGGCACTGTTCGGTGGAGAAATCGAGGGCATCGGTCCCCGTTATTGTCCTTCCATTGAGGACAAAGTGAAACGTTTCGCGGATAAAAAGCGCCATCAGCTTTTCGTCGAGCCGGAGGGGCTGGATACAGAGGAAATGTATATTCAGGGAATGAGTTCAAGCATGCCTGAAGATGTACAGCGGGAATTTTACCATACGATTGAAGGGCTGGAGGATATACGGATCACGCGGGCGGCTTATGCAATCGAATATGACTGTATTGATCCTCAGGAATTGAAGTTGAATCTGGAATACAGGAATATCGGCGGGCTGTTCTGTGCCGGTCAGTTTAACGGTAGCTCCGGATATGAGGAGGCGGCTGCACAGGGACTGATGGCCGGAATCAACGCTTCACTGGAAATAAATGGAAGAAAATCCTTTATTCTGGACAGAAGCGAGGCTTATATTGGCGTTCTGATCGACGATCTCGTGACCAAAGGTACTAATGAACCTTACAGAATTATGACGAGCAGAGCGGAATATAGGCTGGTTCTGAGGCAGGACAACGCAGACGAGCGTTTGACAGAGAAGGGATACGCCTTGGGACTTGTGTCAGAAGAGCGTTATCAGCGTTATCTTTCCAAAAAACAGGAGGTTGAACGAGAGATCAGCCGTCTGAAAAACACGTCGGTTACACCTTCAGACGCATCGCAGTATCTGGAGGAACGCGGCAGCTCCCCGCTGCAGAACCGGGTTTCGCTTTACGATCTACTCCGCAGACCGGAAATTGATTATGATTCGCTTGCGGAGATTGATCCGGAGCGCCCGCAGCTTTCCTCCCATGCCAGAGATTGTGTGCAGGTCCGTATCAAGTATCAGGGTTACATCACCAAACAGCTCCAGCAGATAGAGAGGTTTAAAAAACTGGAGGATAAAAAGCTTTCACCGGATCTGGATTATGACTGTATCCGCGGGCTACGCCTGGAGGCTGCTCAGAAGCTGGGCCGGATTCGTCCGCTGTCTGTAGGCCAGGCCGCCAGAATCTCAGGTGTTTCGCCGGCAGATATAAATGTTCTGCTGATCTATCTTGAGAAGCAGAAGAGGGGAGGGCTCTGATGGACATGATGGCTGAAGAGATGACAAAGAAAAAACAGAGAGAAATAATGCGGGATACTCTCGGAGAGATGGGGATCCGGTGCACAGAACAAGACAGCCGCAGACTGATGGAATATATGCGACTTGTGCTGGAGAAGAACCAGCATATCAATCTCACATCCATCACCGACCCGGATGAATTTATTCTGAAGCATTTCCTGGATTCCGCCGCCGTGATGAATCTCCCGGAATACAGAGCCGCAGATACCGTTCTCGATCTGGGAACCGGCGGAGGGTTTCCCGGCGTTCCTCTGGCAATACTGACTCCGGATAAACAGTTCACTCTGATCGATTCCCTGCAGAAAAGAGTCCGTGTCGTGGAAGAAATGTGCGGGGAGATTGCTCTGACAAATGTGAATCTGCAGCACGGCCGCGCGGAGGATCTCGGCAGAAACCCCCGATATCGTGAGCAGTTTGACCTGTGCCTTTCCAGAGCAGTTGCCAATATGGCTGTTCTTGCGGAATATTGCCTGCCCTTTGTAAAGACGGGAGGATACTTTGTTTCCTATAAAGGATCGGACATAGAAGAAGAACTCAGCGCTGCGAAAAAAGCGATTCGTGTACTGGGAGGGCGGATTGCCGGAGTGGAGGCTGTGAATACAAAGGGACTCGGGCATAACTTTGTTATAATCCGAAAGGAAACCTCCACACCCGCCCGATATCCAAGGCAGGCCGGCAAGCCGAAAAAAACGCCGATACGATAAGCCGGGCAACCTCAGCTATGTACCCGGGATAGAGAACGGATGGGAAAAAGATCACATCAGATAGCCGAAAATCCTTGAAAATCAGCGATTTACAATAAATGTTTCACGTGAAACATTTATTTTTTACCGGAAACTATGGCAAATGTCACGGGGGTATATTATAATAGAGGAACAGGTAAACATGTCAGTAATGAGGAGGATAAAATTGGGTAAAGCAATCGCTATTTTTAATCAGAAGGGCGGCGTTGGAAAAACCACGACCAACATCAATCTCGGAGCGTGTCTGGCGCTGAAAGGAAAACGGGTCCTGATGCTGGATATCGATCCTCAGGGTAATACCACAAGCGGTATCGGCGTTTCTAAAAAGGAACTGGAGTATACCGTTTACGAGCTCCTCATTGAGGACAATTTCGACCCGAGGGACGCTGTGCTGCATACCAGTGTAGAAAACCTGGACCTGATTCCGGCGAATGTGGATCTGGCCGGAGCGGAAATTGAAATGGTCCAGCTGGAAGGGCGCGAGAAACGGCTGCAGAAAGCAATCGACAAGATCCGGAACGATTACGACTATATTTTCATCGACTGTCCGCCGTCGCTCGGACTGCTGACCATCAACTCTCTGAGTGCGGTGGAATCTGTGCTGATTCCTATTCAGTGCGAATTCTATGCGCTGGAGGGAGTAAGTCAGCTGATGAGCACGATCGAACTTGTGCGTAAGAATCTGAAGCCTGATCTGGAAGTGGAGGGCGTCGTCCTCAGCATGTTTGACGGACGTACCAATCTTTCGATTCAGGTGGTTCAGGAGGTCAAGAAGTACTTCGGAGCAAAGGTCTATTCCACTGTTATTCCCAGAAACATCCGGCTTGCGGAAGCGCCGAGTTTCGGAATGCCTATCGTCGAATACGATCCGCGGTCCAAGGGAGCGGAGGCGTATCGTGAGTTTGCAGAGGAATTTCTTGAAAGAGAGGGCGTCTTATAATGAGTGGGAAGTCTCCTAAGAACAGAGGTCTGGGGAGGGGGCTGGACGCTTTATTCGCGGACCAGGCTCCCATCGACCCGGGCAGAAATAATGAGAATACGGCAGAAGGTCTGGATGAGAACAGTATCATTTATGTCGATATTAACGATATAATTCCCAACCGTAACCAGCCGAGAAAGACCTTTGATCCTGAAAAGATCACAGAGCTCAGTGACTCTATTCGCGAGCACGGTATTATTCAGCCTCTGGTCGTCCGCCGCGCAGACAGTCATTATGAAATTGTCGCTGGTGAACGAAGATGGCGTGCCGCGAGGGAAGCAGATCTGGATACGGTTCCGTGTATCGTCAGAGAGTTTACCGATGAGGAAAACATGCTTGTGGCGATTATAGAGAACATGCAGCGGGAGGACCTGAATCCCATCGAGGAAGCCATGGGCCTCAACGAGATGATCAAGGCCTATGGTCTGACTCAGGAGGAGGTCTCCAAAAGCGTCAGCAAAAGCAGACCGTATATTACCAATTCCCTGCGATTGCTGAAGCTCCCGGAAGAGATTCGGGATCATGTCAGAGCGGGCAGACTTACCACGGGACACGCGCGGGCACTTCTGGGAGTGAAGAGTGAAGCGCGGCAGAAGGAAATCTGCGACAGAATTATCAGAGAGGGAATTTCTGTCCGGGAAGCGGAGAAACTGGCTTCCGGAGGAAAACCGGGGAAAAAGACTCCGGCGAAAAGAGTGAAAAGTCCGGACACCGTTTCGGTGGAAAATGAGCTGAAGGAAATATACGGAACGAGAGTCTCTATCAATCAGAAAGGAAAGAAGGGGACAATCGAATTGGAATTTTACAGTCGCGAGGAACTGAACCGGCTTATCGATATATTGAAATCAGTGGAGTAGAGGGTAATGTTTCATGTGAAACATTTTCCGGCCGCAGCGGCGGAGATGCGAGGGGAACGGTGCGAGTGAACAGAACAGTCGAAGAATAACTGCTGCCGGATCATGTGAGGAAGAGTAAATGAGTGAAACCATATTTGAAAAAAAACTGACGGAGAGCGTGCCTTTTCCGATGTGTGTTGTGGATCAGAAAGGGAAGATCGTTGGATTCAACTCGCGGATCAGTGACGTTTTTATATATGACGAGATCACCGGAAGCGATTTTTTCGCACTGACGGGAATCCGTATTGATGATCTCATGACGGCGGCGGAGACCGATGTCTACCGAACGATTGAGCGCAACGGAAAGAAATTCCGGCTGTTTTCCAGTTTGAACGGAACGGCGCCTCCCAGCAATATGCTGGTATACTTTTACGATATAACCCGGTACGAGTCTCTGAAGGAAACTTACGAGGAAGAGAGAACCTGTGTCTGCATTATCCGCATTGACAATTACGATGAACTAATTGCCAGTACACTGCCGGACATGCGTATGCAGATTTCCACGCAGGTGGACAAGACGATCCGGAAATGGGCGTCGGACATCCGGGCTTCTATCATCAATAACAAAAGCGACGAGTACGTGATGTACTTCCAGCATTCCTATCTGAAGGGTATGGTGGACAGCAGATTCGCGATACTCGATGAGATCCGGCAGATAGAAACAGAGGCGGATTTCCCGATGAGTCTTTCCATCGGCGTAGGAAACGGAGGCGAGACGATTCTGGAGACGGAAGAGGCGGCCAGCGCCGCGTTGGATCTGGCGCTGGGGCGGGGCGGCGATCAGGCAGTGGTCAAGCGGTATAATCAGATCGATTACTATGGCGGAAAACTCCAGACCGTAGAGAAGACAAACAAAGGAAAATCCAGAGTAATTGCCCACATCCTCCGCCAGATGATCGAGGACGCCGGACGGATCATGATCATGGGGCATACCAATCCGGATATGGACTGCTTCGGAGCAGCACTGGGGATGGCACGTGTATGCAAGATGCAGGGAAAGGAAGCCCACATCGTTTTGGATGAGGTCAACGATTCCCTCCGGGTGATTTATAAGCAGGCTAAGGAATCTTCCAAATACAGCTTTATTTCTGGAGAGCGGGCACAGGAGCTGGCGGAAGATGACACGCTGCTGATTATTGTGGACACCCACAGGCCTGGATATCTGACTTGCCGGTCGCTGATTGATAAGGTGGGAAAAATTGCCATTATCGATCATCACCGACGGGCGGCCGACGCCATTAAGGATGCGGATCTATCGTATATTGAGTCCTATGCATCTTCAGCATCGGAGCTGGTATCGGAAATTCTTCAGTATTCGGGACGCAAGCGTGCGCTCTCCAAATTAGAGGCAGAAGCGCTTTTGGGAGGAATTACCATTGATACCAACCGGTTTGCCGTCAAGACTGGCGTCCGGACCTTTGAAGCAGCGGCGTGGCTGCGGCGTTCCGGAGCGGATACTACAGAGGTGAAGCGCTTCTTCCAGACTGACATGGATGCATTCCGTGTTCGGGCCAGGAGCATTGCGGCGGCGCAGCTGCATGATAACGGCATCGCCACCTCTGTCTGCGAGGGCTACAACCGGGACGCACAGATCATCAATTCGCAGGTTGCGGATGAGTTGCTGAATATCAAAGGCGTCCGGGCATCCTTTGTCGCCAGCAGAAACGATGCAGGAAAAACGGTTGTGAGCGCCCGTTCCCTGGGCGCACTAAACGTACAGGTGATTATGGAGAAGCTGGGCGGCGGCGGACATCTGACCACCGCGGGAGCACAGGTCGAGGAAAGCCCGGAAGAGGTTCTAGAACTGATTAAACACATTATTTCAGAGGAAAAGGAGTGACATAGATGATTGTAATTCTCAAGAGAGATGTAAAAGGCAGCGGCAAGGCCGGTGATATTGTTAAGGTGAACGATGGTTACGCCCGGAATATGCTGATCCCGAAGGGATGGGCGATTGAGGCGACGAAGGGTAACGTGCATACACTGGAAAAGGTGAAGGAGAAGCAGGCAGAAGAAGAAGCGGCGAGAAAAGCCGCAGCGGAATCGACGGCTGAGAAGCTCCGTGATCTGGAGGTGGTCATCCGTACCAAGGCCGGAGAAGGCGGAAGACTGTTCGGCAGCATTACGTCCAGAGATATCGCGGAGGCGCTGAAGGAGCAGCACGACATCTCGGTAGACAAGAAAAAGATTCAGCTGCCCCAGCCGATCAAGGCTATGGGAAGCTTTGATATTAATGTGAAACTGTATCCGGGGGTGGCCGCTAAACTGAATGTGAAGGTGACAGACTGATGGCCGAGAAGATCCCTCCTCATAATCTCGAGGCGGAGCGCTCTGTTCTGGGTGCGGCGATGCTGAGCAAGGACGCTCTTTCAGACATTATCGAACTGGTACGCCCGGAGGATTTTTATGACGGGGCGAACAAAGATATCTTTACCGTGATGATGGATCTGTTCCGGGAGGATAAGCCGGTGGATATCGTTACAGTGTGTGACGAGATGAAGAACCGGAAAATACTGGAAAAGGCCGGCGGACGAAGCTATGTGGCGTCTCTTTCCAGCGAGGTCCCTTCCGCCACCAACGCATCAGAGTATGCGCGGATTGTTGCGGAAAAGGCTTCCCTGCGGAAACTGATTCTGACCGCAGAAGAGATTCGGGAGAAGGGTTTCGATGAGAACGAGGATCCGGGAGAAATTCTGAATTATGCGGAGCAGTCTATATTCGGAATCGCCCAGTCCAGGCAGAGCCACGATTATACGCCGCTGAAGGAGGTCCTGTTCACGGATATCGACATGCTGGACGAGGCGGTACGCAATCAGGGCAAGATCACCGGCGTCACGACCGGCTTCAGAGAACTGGATAAGGTGACCTATGGACTGCACAAGTCCGATCTGGTGATTCTGGCTGCGCGTCCGGCGATGGGAAAAACCGCCTTCGCCCTCAACATTGCGCAGAATGCTGCGGTGAAAGGCGGTGCATCAGTTCTGATCTTCAGTCTTGAGATGTCCAAGGAACAGCTGGGGCAGAGACTTCTGGCAATGGAAGCCCGGGTGGAGATGGAGAACATCAAGAAGGGAAATCTGGATCGGGAGGACTGGGATCGTATTATGCTTGCGGCGGATACTTTGTCCAAAGCGAACATTAACATCGATGATACGCCGGATCTCAGTGTGTTTGAGATTAAAAACAAATGCCGTCGACTGAAGACTGAGAAAGGTCTGGATCTTGTGGTCATCGACTATCTCCAGCTGATGAAGTCGGATGGACGGTCGGAGAGCAGGCAGCAGGAGATCAGCAATCTGTCCCGGTACCTGAAACTGCTTGCCAGGGAGATGGACTGTCCGGTTCTGGTTCTGTCCCAGCTGTCCCGTATGCCGGAACAGCGGCCGAACCACAGACCGATGCTGTCCGACCTCAGAGAGTCCGGTGCCATCGAGCAGGACGCGGATATCGTCATTTTCCTGTATCGGGACGATTACTATAACGAAGAATCCGAAAAACCGGGAATCTGTGAGGTCAATCTCGCCAAACACAGAAGTGGTCCGACGGCAACCATTGAACTGACATGGGTGGCCCGGTATACTAAATTCAGTGATAAGGCATAATCGGGGTGAGGCAGAGCGTGAGTTTCATCAAAGGAAAAGTCACAGATTTCTATCTGCACGATTCACAGATAGAAAATATTTTTATCAATGAATACCTGCCGGCGGCGCCGGGAGATTTTGTCAAGGTATACCTGTTCGCATATATGTACGCCGAGTTTGGCATGGAGATGACGGACAAAGTAATCGCCAAGCAGCTGGGCGTTTCCGAGAAAAAGGTGGCAGAGGCATGGACCTACTGGGAAGAGGTGGGCGCTATCCGCAGGCACTACATCGGCGCTTCCGGGAAGGCTGATTACGCAGTGGAATTTCTGAGCCTGAAGGAACTGATGTACGGCAGCGGCGAAGCGGTTTCCGACAGTGCGGAGAAGCAGGAGGCGGTCTTCGGCGATGAGCGCTTCCGCGAGTTGTTCGATGAAATTGAGCAGACTATGGGGCGCAGTCTCAGTTCCACGGAGATCCGCAGCGTAATCTCCTGGATCATGGACGACAGGATCCCGCCGGAAATTGTCACCTACGGAATCGGCTACTGCGTAGAAAAGGGGAAAAACAGCTTCCGGTATATCGAGAGTGTCATACGGCGCTGGACGGAGAACGGGCTGTACACCGTGGATGATGTGAATCATTACCTGGAGGAAATCGATCAGAGATTCTACCAGTACCGCCGGGTTCTGCAGGCGCTGGGTCTGACCCGCAACGCCACAGAGAAGGAGCGGGAGATGATGGACCGCTGGTTTGATGTGTATGGATACAGCATGGATCGCGTTCTGGATGCCGTCGGGAAGACTACCGGGATTACGAACCCGAATTTCAGCTACGTCAACAAAGTGCTGGAAAATTGGAAGGAGGACGCAAAGCGCCGGGGCGACAACGACGTGAACAAAAAAATCACGGTGACTCAGGCGCAGCTGAAGGAATATTATTTGTACCTGCGGGAACGCTCCGAACGGGATGCAGAAAACAGGACACAGGAGGTGTATGCACAGATCCCGCGCATCCGCGAGATCGACCAGCGGATGCAGCAGCTGGGAACAGCACTTTCCAAGGCACTGATTGAAGGTCGGGAGAGCGAGGTCGGTGCAGGAATCAATAAGGAGAGAGATGATCTGGAGGAGGAGCGGGCGGTTCTTCTGACTGACCATAATTTTGAGCTGGACTATACAGATAAGAGATATTTTTGTAACAAGTGCCATGATACAGGCATCACTGACATGGGAGAGCCTTGTTCCTGCAGGGGGAAGCGTATGGAAGAGGCTGAGATCTGGCTGAAACAAAAAGCGGGTATGGAAAATGGAAAGGAAAACTAGGAGAAATACCGGAAGAAGAAAAAAGAGAGTGCGGATCAACAAGACCCGCATGGCGCTGACCGTGGTAATTTTAATCGTCGGGATAATTTTCGCGCTTTCGGTCAAGAACATCGTGGATCTCCGCATCGAACAGAAAAACCTGAAAAAAGAAAACGTGGAGCTGAAGGCAGAGAAGAAAAAGCTGGAGGCGGAGCTGAAGAACGTCAACGACAAGAACTACATCGAAGAACAGGCGCGCACTCAGCTGAATATGATCAAGCCGGGGGAAATACTGTACATCACCGGAGACGATGACAACAAAGGAAAATCCAATGAAAAGTAAGATACGAGAGGTGATTATCGTAGAGGGGCGGGATGATACCGCAGCGGTTCTCCGCGCGGTGGATGCCCAGACGATAGAGACCCACGGTTTCGGAATGAGTGACCGGATGTGGGAGCAGATTGGGACTGCCGCACGGACGCGTGGAATCATCATCTTCACCGATCCGGACCGGGCCGGTGAAAACATCCGACGCAAGGTAAAGGAGCGGTTTCCGGAAGCCGGAGAGGCCTTTCTGCCCAGAGATAAAGCACTGCGGGGAACGAATATAGGCGTGGAGAACGCTTCTCCGGAGGCGATCCGCGAGGCCCTTGCCCGGGCCCGCTGCACCAAACAGGATGAAAGTGAGGTCTTCACTATGGAAGACCTGGAGGCCGCAGGTCTGTGCGGCACAGAAGGAAGCCGGCTTCGCCGGGAGAAGGTTGCGGCCGTTCTGGGAATCGGCTACGGTAACAGCAGACGGATGCTGGCGAGACTGAACGGATTTGGAATAACGAGAGAGGAATTTTATGGAGCTGTACGATCCATCTGTAATCCGGGCGATCCGGAATAAATACGGTTTTCAGTTCTCCAGAAGTCTGGGGCAGAATTTCCTGACAGACAAGGGCGTCATCGACGGCATCGTCGACGGCGCGGAGATCGGATCGGAGGATCTGGTCATTGAAATCGGACCGGGAATCGGCGTGCTTACCAGCGCCGCTGCGGAAAAAGCGGGCCGTGTGGTTGCCATCGAGATCGACCGTAGACTGATCCGGATTCTGGCGGACACACTGGCCGGATATGACAATATCCGCATCATAAATGAAAATGTTGTGAAGATGGACCTGTCATCCTTGATTTCTGAGGAGGCAGGTGTAAAATACAAACATGTGAAGATTATCGGAAATCTTCCCTACTATATAACGACGACGATTCTGATGAAGCTTCTGGAAAGTCACCTCCCTGTGGAGAGCATCACAGTCATGATGCAGAAGGAGGTGGCAGAGCGGATTAAAGAACCGCCGGGCTCCCGCGCTTATGGCGCGCTGTCTGTTGCAGTGCAGTATTACTGCGAGGTGAGCGTGGTTGAGGAAGTTCCGAGAGAGGTATTTCTTCCGGCGCCGAAGGTGGATTCTACGGTGCTGCGTCTTGATATGCGCCCGGAGCCTCCGGTGAGTCTGCTGGATGAGGCGATGTTTTTCCGCTGTGTCCGGGCAGGCTTCGGGCAGAGGCGGAAGACTCTGCTTAATTCCCTGACCGGAGCCGGCTTCAGCAAGGATGCCATAAGGGAGTGCCTGGAGAAGGCCGGCATTGATCCCCGGCAGCGGGCCGAGACTCTGTCGCTGCAGGATTTCGCTGCCGTTGCCAATGGCTTTGTAACAGGGGATAACGGGTAAGGAGATACAAAAGAGGAAACTTGTTTATGAAGAAAATAAAGGACTTGAAAATCGTTTCAGACAAAGGCATCCGCTATGGGATGGCGCGGTACGCGATATGGGCCTGCATCGTCAATCTGATTCTGGAGACACTGGAACGCCAGAGCATCCCGGTACTGGGCGGAATTATTTTCGTGTTTACACATCCGCTGCTCTTTTTTTATAACGCGCTGCTGATTTTCGCTACGCTGTCAGTCTGCTTCCTGTTCCGGCGGCGGATATTTCTCGCGACGATCATATCCGGTCTCTGGATCGCCATCGGAATAGCGAACGGTGTGATTCTGACGCAGAGAATGACACCTTTCACGATGAAGGATCTCAGTGCCATGACGGACGGCGCTACGATCATGACCAATTACATTTCCCGTACAAAACTGATTGTGATGGTCGTCTCTCTGGTGATCATGGCAGTCGTGCTCGTATGGCTGTTCATCAAGGGGCCCAGAGTAGAAAAGGGAAAACTGAAGCTGAAGAGGAATCTCCTCGTGGTGATTCTTATTATCCTTACAGCCTTCGGCAGTACGGTCGGGCTTCTGAAAATCAATGTACTCAGTACTTTCTTCGGAAATCTTGCTTATGCGTACCGGGATTACGGCGTCGCGTATTGCTTTGTCAACACCTGGCTGAATCAAGGAATTCACAAGCCTTCCGACTATTCTGAGGAGAGTGTGAAGAAGGTGATTAAGAAGAGCGGCATCAGCAAGAGCGGGACGGTGAAGATCACGAAGACAAAGAGCAGGGACAGCGAGGACGGGCCGAACATCCTGTTCCTGCAGCTGGAATCCTTCGTGGACCCCACTTTGTTCACCAATGTTGAGTACTCGCAGGATCCCATTCCGTACTATCGTTCACTGATGAAGAAGTACTCCTCCGGGTCTCTGACGGTTCCGGCCTGCGGCGCCGGCACGGCGAATACGGAGTTCGAGGTGATGACCGGAATATCGGTCAAATTCTTCGGACCGGGCGAATATCCGTTCAAATCTGTCCTGAAGGACAAGACTGCGGAGAGTCTGGCCTGGGATCTGAAAGATATCGGCTACGGAACTCATGCGATACATAATCACAGAGCTATGTTCTATAACCGCAACGAGGTGTTCAACAATATCGGCTACGATACCTTCACCTCGCTGGAATATATGAGCGGTGCGGAGAAGACGCCGAAGAACTGGGCCAAGGACAAAATACTGACTTCACAGATTATGGATGCGATGAAATCCACAAAGAGCCGGGACTATATCTATACGATTTCGGTGCAGGGGCACGGAAAGTATCCCGGTGAGAAGATGATCGCCGATCCCAGGATTAAGGTGACGAAGGCGCCCAGCGAAGAGGCGAAGAACGAGTATGAATACTACGTCAACCAGATTTACGAGATGGATCAGTTTGTAAAAAAACTGACGGAGACTCTTTCCAGATACGATGAAAAGGTGGTTCTGGTCATGTACGGCGACCATATTCCGGCACTGAACATCACCGAGGACACCTATAAGGCGAAGGATCTCTACCAGACCCAGTATGTAATCTGGAGTAATTATAAGATGAAAAAGCAGGACAAGGATCAAGCGGCCTATCAGCTGGCGGCCGATGTGCTGAACCGTGTGGGGATCCATACCGGCACAATTTTCAGATACCACCAGAACGTCAGCCACAAGTCCGCATCCTACCTGCCGAACCTGAAGCTTCTGGGATATGATATGCTCTACGGACAGGAGTACATCTACGGCGGAAAGAATCCGTTCAGGAAGGCCGGCATGAAGATGGGTGTCAAAAAGATTAAGATCACCAAGGTGGTCAATGTGGGCGGAAAATATTATATCAAGGGCCAGAACTTCACGGAGCAGAGCAAGATTACGCTGGACGGAAAGCAGCTGAAGACCGTCTATCTGGGTCCGAGCCTGCTGGGTCTGCTGGAGGAGGTCGATCCTAACGACGCTTCCAAGATGAAGGTTAGCCAGATTGATAAGAGCAACAATTCGATTATCAGCACCACAGAATAGGATAATATTGCCCCGGCGAAGGTCGGGGCGTTTTCATCCGCGCGGCGGCCAGGCGGGCACCGGAGGACACTGAAGAGCGCCTGAGAGAACTGAAGAGCGCGGCGAAAATCTTCCGCGCTGTGACGACGGTTTTTTCGTCCGTGCGGAGAGAGAGGAGAAGGAATGGTGATCAGAAAAATTGCGGCGGTGTATTTCAGCGCTGCGGGAGGAACAAAGGAAGTGACAGAGCGCATCGCGGCGAAGCTTGCAGAGCAGTACGCCGCGGAGACCGGTGAGACCGGAAATGAGAACGCCGGAAGAGACGCCGCGGACGCCGGAGGTATCGGGGATAGGGATGCCGGAGAATATGCCGCGGACGCCGGCAAGACCGGCGCTCCGGAGGTGCGAACCGTTGATTTCACGCTTCCATGCGCTCGAACAGAAAACTTTGTATTCGACAGGAACACGCTGGTAGTATTCGGGACGCCCACTTATGCGGGTCGCGTTCCCAATAAGGTCCTGCCCATGATTCGTGAGCTGTTCATAGGCAACGGGGCACAGACGGTTGCGGTGGTCACCTTCGGAAACAGAAATTTCGACAGCTCGCTTACAGAGCTGACGCAGGAGCTCAGCGGATTGGGTTTTGTTCCTGTCGCGGGAGCCGCTGTGGCGTGCCGCCATGTCTTCTCGAAAAAAATTGCTCCGGGACGGCCGGATGCAGAGGACCTGGCGAAGGTGGACAGGTTTGCGGAACAGGTGAAAACTAAATTAGACGATGCGTCAGCAGCCGGAATGGATACAGCGGAAATCGCATCGATTGCGGGGCGTGAAGAGGTGGGTCCGTATTATACGCCCCTGGGGAGAGACGGCCTGCCCGCGAAGTTCCTGAAGGCTAAGGTTCAGACGAATCTTATCAAGTGCGATGACTGCGGAATCTGCGCCCGCGTTTGTCCTCTGGGATCCATAGACGTCATGGAAACATCACGGGTGCCGGGAATCTGCATCAAATGCCACGCGTGCGTAGTGAACTGCCCTCAGGATGCAAAGTATTTTGGCGATCCCGCATTCCTGTCCCATGTGGCGTATCTGGAGGAGCATTGTCAGAGGCGGGCGGAACCGGAATTCTTCCTGTAGAATCCGGAAAACTGTAAAAGCAAGGAGAGAAAGAAAATGAAAACACTGGAAACAGAGAGACTTATACTGAGGGCCTATACGGAGGAGGACGCGCAGGGGCTTTACGAATATGCGAAGGATCCTGATGTGGGGCCGCGCGCCGGCTGGAAACCTCATGAAAGTGCAGAGGAATCCCGGGAAATCATACGTACAATGTTTATGCCTGTGGAGGCCTGGGCCATTTTCCTTAAGGAGGACGGCAGACTGATCGGAACCATCGGGTTGGAGAATGATCGGCACAGAGATGAGAATTCCAGGGAAATCGGTTATTCTCTTGCGAAGGATATGTGGGGCAGAGGCCTCATGACGGAGGCATGCCGTGAAGTGCTGCGTTTCGCGTTTGAGGAGCTGGGGCTTGCGCTGGTGGGAATCTGTACCGCGCCGGACAATGAAAGATCTCAGGGCGTAATCCGAAAATGCGGTTTTGTATATGAAGGGACGATACGCCACTCTTATGAGACCTGGACCGGCGTCTGCCGGGATTCCCGATGCTATTCCATGCTGCGGGAAGAAGCCGAGGAACTGGGAATTGTGGACCGCGGCGCTACAGATAAACAGCCGTCAGCGCGAACTAAGTCCGAATAAATTAATTTCTTTTGTAAGTTATAAATTTGCGGCGAAAACTCCACGGCTTGCCGTGGGGAGCAGTCAGTCACCATTCTACTTTCAAGAGCAAAAGTTAGAGCAGGAAAATGTAGAATTACAAAAAATGGTAAACTTGTAAAATCTTCAAAGGCTGGTGAAAAATAATGCATCACAAACAAAGAAAATCGTTGTTTTTACTGATCTGCTTAATATTTAGCGTTATTCTTTGTAGTTGTGCAAAAAACAAATCTCCTTTATTAGTCCAGAAAAAGGAAAGTGTGAAAGAAATTTCAATTGAATCTAAAGATATTTCTTTAAAGACTTATAAAGACGAGAAAGATATTTCAACGATTATTGAGTATTTAAATGAAGCAAAATGGAAAGCGGAATCCGTAAATGATGTACCTGATGAAAAAAATTACGGAACGATTTCTCTTAAAATGGAAAAAGAGACAAAAAAGATATATTTCTATCAAAAGAATAAAGAAAACTTATTAGAAAGCCCTTATATAGGAGTATATAAACAAACATTGTCTGTAGAAAGACTTGTGACAGCAATAGACGCTCGTTAAATTGGTTTATAAGTCTAATTGTTAGAAAACATTTTATACAAGCTGAAAAAAAACAAACAAAAAAGCCCATATTAAAGAAATTTATCAATAGTACTTTGGTCAGCCATAGTCAGTTATTTCCTGTGTGGAAATCTCCTCCTCCGCGAGAAATCGCGTAGGAATTGAGTCTCTAGGAGTTTTGAAACTTGGTATCTCTGATTGACAGTAAATGTATGCTTTGAACCGTGTGTAAAGTAACTGTATGTACGGTGGTGAGAGGAGACAATATGAAGTGACCTCCGGTTTGTAGCAACGTGGATTTACCCGTATACTGAAGTTAATCGAAACAACTCAGAAGCGGGGATTACCGCATACAAAAGGAGGCCACTATGAATACTATAGTTTATGTTGGAATGGATGTCCATAAGGAAAGTTACACTTTATGCTGTTACACCTATGACTGCGATAAGGTCGGGTACAAACAGACGATTCCTGCGGATTACAGAATGATCCTCAAATATATGGAACACATCCGTGAAAGATATGAAAGTGAAGTGAGATTCGTCTGCGGCTACGAGGCGGGATGCCTGGGATATTCACTCTACAATCAGCTTAAGGTGCATGCAGTAGAGTGCAGGATTCTGGCACCGACAACGATGGCGATCACTAACACAAACCGTATAAAGACAGATCGACGTGACGCGGCGAACATACAGTGAGGTCTATGTTCCGGATGAAGAAGATGTATCCATCAAGGAATATATCCGGATGAGAGACGATCAGAAGCTGATGCTGAAGAAGATCAAGCAGCAGATACTGTCATTCGTACTCAGGAAGGGGAAAAGCTTTGAAGGCGGGAAAACCTACTGGACGATAGCACATGTAAAGTGGCTCAGGAATCTGGAACTGGAAGGTCTGGACAAAGAAACACTGTCAGAATATCTGATCACTTACGAGTATCTCGTAGACAAGATCAAGAGGTTTGACGAACGGATCGAGGAATTAGCCGGTAAGGAAAAATACAACGAAAAAGTGAAAAATATGAGTTGCCTGCTTAGGATAAAGACACATACGGCATTGTCAATGCTCATGGAGGTCGGTGACTTCGAGAGGTTTGAAAAGCACCGATGTTTGCAGCGTTTCTGGGGCTGGTACCCGGAGAGAACACGACTTCGGACAGTGTGAACCGACTAAGTATTACGAAAGCAGGGAACAGCTACTTGCGGCGATTGCTTGTAGAGGCAGCACAGAGCTATACGAGGGGAACAATAGGACATAAATCCGTAGTTCTGAAAGAACGGCAGAAAAACTGCTCCCCTGAAGTAGTTGCATACGCAGATAAAGCCAATGAGAGACTGCGCAGGAAGTTCTACCGGATGACATTACAGAAAAACATAAACAGAAATGTCGCAGCCACGGCAGTGGCAAGAGAACTGGCCTGCTTCATTTGGGGCATGAACACAGGCAACATCAACTAAAACAATGCTGGGTACAGAGGCAGAGTCTTGGAGCACTCTAAGGTCCGAATTATTTGCGGCTCACCTCTGTTGACATTATATAATTCATATATTTTGATTCACGCCAGGAGACGGCAAGATTCACGGCGGACCATTGACCTGTTGGTAACCAATCCACGAATAACAGAGTGGCCAAGGCCGGGGACTGTTAGATCTGAGGCTCTGCCTCTGTACCCAGCGTTAAAACTAAAGAAGGGGAAATGTGGTGATCTCACGAAAACACTTGACAGGAGGTCACTTCATAACAGGTGTAAGACTCCGATACATTGAGTTGCAGATAAAAAAACTGAATATTCCGGTGCGCTGAAAGCGCAAATCCGGTGAACTGGAAATCACCAGTCCGGCCGGTGGAAATCATAAATACGTGTATTCCGGTTCAACGGCACCGCCGTTCCGGCGGTGGAAACCACC